>Ga0213863_10000025_pt1 | contig 114249 bp, 98 predicted proteins | sample PICome_8_FD_160128 | JGI IMG/M metagenome (GOLD analysis project Ga0213863, IMG submission 160128) | Coastal seawater microbial communities near Pivers Island, North Carolina, United States - PICO497 | ecosystem: Environmental > Aquatic > Marine > Coastal | place: USA: North Carolina...
GCACATCTTTTCTTGCGTCTAGATGTGATAGAAGCTCTCGAAAAGCGGCAGCATCTAATTTGTCTTGTAAATCATTATCCATCTATTAACTACGCCCTCTTTTGCGGTTTCTACGAAATACTTTAGCACCCTCTTCAGCTGAAGGACTTGGGAGACTTTCTAATCTTTCTAATGAACTATGCATCTCGAAAGCGGGTTATACGCACACCTACAGCTTCGGCTTCTTCGAAAGCATTTAACTTAGAGACTGAAACAGTTGCCTGCTCCGCTCGATCATAAAACAAACATATCTGTGCAACAGACTCAGCCAATGTCTCAACCAAATCGATATGCCCCTTTGCTAATAACTTTTTTACATCTTCAACTATGTAATCATAACGCAATATATTTTGGGCGGATTCAGAAAGTGTATTATCAAGATGTCCTAGGTCAACACTTATATCAAATCTAACAGGCTGTTCAATACCGCGCTCGTTATCAAAAACACCTATTTGAGCTTGAAGTACGAGGCCTTCAATAAAAACTTGGTCATTAATGGCACTCTTTAAAGGCTTTAAACTCGTGTGACTATCATTTTCATAGACTTTAAGCATCAAATTTTCCTTAAAACTAAAGAATGCATCTGAGCCAAATTACGACATTTATCAAGTCTAATTTTTACAAAAGAATAAAGAATTATTAAATCTAATGTATTATTATTTCAAAAATTTTAATACTTAAATTAGATACAAGCATATGCTTGCTTACCAAGGTATTATGTTTTAAGTGCGATTTATTGGTCGCCTTGTGCGATAATATGGGAATGGAGTTTAAAGCTTCAACTGCGCCCGCAGCTGTAATTGGTAAGTTACTCTTACATGTGCCACTGATTTATCGGGAAGGCGTAAAAGTAACATTTGAACCAAAAGTCAGAAGACCTGCCAATAAAGTCGCCAGCGCACGAGGGCGGGAATGACCTATGTGCATGGTAAAAAGGCGATGATGCCTTTTCCAATGACGACACCTTTGTATTTAAAATCGCTGTCACAGCGTAATTGGAGTCGTAAAATGAAAAAATACCTACTGAGCAGTGTCATGATCTTTTTATCTAACAATGCATATGGTCAAATTGAGCAAGATTTAAATAAAAACAATGAAGATATAATAGTCTTAGGAACAAGATTAGGGAGCATAGATAAAAATAAACTCACCTCTCCAGCAATAGTTATAACTGAAACCGAGATTATTAATCGAGGACAACAGTACATCTCAGATTTACTACGAACTATTCCAGGAGTTGCCGTTAACTCTTCAGGGCCACAAGGCAGCTTAACACAAGTACGGGTAAGGGGCTCTGAGGCAAACCATGTCTTAGTATTAATTGATGGTGTGGAAATGAATAATCCTACAACAGGTGAATTTGATTTTGCAGGTCTACGTTCCTCCGATGTTACAAGAATAGAAATTTTAAAGGGAGAGCAGTCAGCATTATATGGGTCGGACGCAATTGGAGGGGTCATAAATATAACCACCCGAACAAATTCAGTCACTAAAAGTACTCAGGGTACTTTTAGTGCTGGAAATGAAAAAAGCTATGAAGGTAATATTCACACAATAATTCCTATTGGCAAAGCCTCTCTGTCTTTGAATGGAACAGCATTTAAGTCCCAGGGCTATGATATATCAGGGCTCAATGGCGAGAAAGATGGCTCCAAAGGTAAAAATATAAACCTTGGTTTAAACAACGTAAATTTTACAGGTATATCTTTGAGTGCAAAATTTGGATTTTCTGACATTACTACTGATATAGACGAGGATGCCGATTTCAATGGCCGGCTTAACAACACAACTGGAAAAACAAATGTAAAAAGTGATACTGCAAGAATAGATGCTAAATTTGATTTAGCGGGGTTTTCTAATGCAATAACCTCACACATGGTTGCAACCGATACAGATACCCAAGCGGGGTTTTCAAGTCTTTCAAAAGGTGCGAGGCACGGAATAAACTGGGTTGCAAAAAAAGTTCTTGGAAACAATACAATATCATTCCTAACGGAAGCTGAGCACGAGTCTTATTCTATCTTACCAAATTTTACAGAGCCGGATGCAGAGCCTGAAATTTGGTCATATGCGCTTGCTGGTGATTATGTTCATTCTTCTGGTCCTATAACAATAACAGCTTCGGGCCGTCACGATATAAATGACTATTTTAAGAACGTAACCACATGGAGAGTAGGGGCTGGTTATAAACCAGAGGAACTTAACGGTAGGTTGCGTGCATCAATAGGTTCTGGTGTAAAAAACCCGTCTCTAATAGAACTATTTGGTTTTTACCCAACTTCTGGTTTTTCTGGAAATAAGAGTCTTAAACCAGAAAACTCATTAGGCTTTAATATTGGCTATGAACATAAAATTGCTAATCTACAATTATCTGTTGATTACTTCAGGTCAGAACTAAAGAATGAAATTACTACAGTTTATGCTGCTGACTTTACTTCCACTGTAATTAACTTAGGCTCCAAAAGTACTCGACAAGGTGTTGAAACAGAAGTCCGTTGGGATATATCAGAGAAAATAAAAGTGAGATCCTCAGCAACTTATCAAACAAGCAAGCAAAATGAAATAGAGGAGATCCGAAGACCTAAGTTTATTGCAAGTGCATCAATAACATACATCCCTAGTGATGACATATTAATTTCAGCGTCTCTTGACCATAATGGGAGTCAACTTGATACGGATTTTTCAAGTTTTCAAAATGTGAAACTTGACGCTTTTACATTAATTGGCCTTTATGGATCATATAAAGTAAACGATAATTTAAGATTTTATCTTCGCGGTGAAAATTTACTCGATGAGCAATATCAAGAGGTCATTGGCTACTCTTCGCAAGGAAGAAAACTGTATGCTGGCTTTCAAACAAGTTTTTAATAAATAGTACTTAATTTAGCTTTTTAATACTTGGGTTAATCGGTGTGATCACATTTGGTCCTTGAAAAGCATAATATCTGGATACCTCATAGCCTTGTTCCCTGAGCATTTCTATGAGGCTATCTTCACCAAGCAAATGACTTGTTCCAACGGCAACAAATCCTGTCCCGCTTCCTTCAATAAATTGGTTTATTTTGTCCATCCATTTAATATTTCGTCTTACAATTAGATTATTATACAATTCTGATGATTTATATTTCATTGCCATAACTAATTCGCGTGACAAATAATCAGTTCTTCCCAATGCCCAAGACTGAGCAACATCATTAAGATCATTAGCAAGGCTACTATACTTTTCTAATGTTTCGGTAAGAAGTGACATCTGAACAGACTTAGAAAGGTTTGCTGAAGTAAGGATTTGCTCTTCGACAGTCTCAAGAAAGATAACATTCTTTTTATCACGCCGAGCTCTTGATTTTAAAGCCTCGTCAGCTGATAAATCAGAAGATAACCCCCCATTTGTTGCTGCTGCAAGAGTTATATACTCACTAGCCAGCCAAGGCCTGAGACTATCTAGGAGAGCAATATTTAAATTTCCATTATGGGCGACAGCTTCTAATAATTTCAATTGATAACTATCAAGACTATCTGATAATCTTAGGCCGTCCTGACGCATCCCAAGGCTCGATGCTAAAATATTAGCAGCAACCTTTTCGTTAGCCTCTGAATTGGCTTCAAAAAATATAGTTCCTGATGATGCAAATGCTTTTTGCATATCACTTTTCTGCCAACTCAAGTTTGAAGGTAAAAGGTGTACAGTGCCAAAAAGATATAATGTAGTGTCATTGTCTTTGAGCACCCAAATAGCAGGACCATCATTTCTTTCTCTGGCAAGTTCCACTTTTACATTAATATCGGAAGAGATTATTGAACTGTCACAGCCAAATAGCCAAACAGTAAACATTATGGTAATAAATCGAAACATAATTTACTATTGAACTCACATATAAATATATTCAATAGTTCTTTTTTATGAATACTTATTGGGTGTTTTTGGTATCTAATTCAGGAATGTACTCATAAAATTGAAACTACCTTGAAGAAAAACTCTAGATTTATCTATGAAATATGGTTAGTGACTACCATGTTTAGAAAAAAGGCACATAACATACTAGTTAGCTTTTTAGCTATGCTATTCCTATGTCTTCAAACAACTAGCATTGTACATGGTACTGAATTAACGCCTGATACAAATCACACGGAATGTGTCGCGTGTCTTTATGTGTCCGAAAATTCTGATGCTAAGATAATTCAACAAACTATCTCTACAGAAGGTGATAAGTCCAAAAAACTTAAAAAGAAAACATACCTATTAAGTTCTGATGCAACATTCTATAGGAATCCAGAAAATCGAGGTCCTCCTCCCCGGGCCCCCCCTCCAATCACATATAAAATAAATTAACCAATATTGCGGCTGCGGTTGCAGAAATTTTACTATGTGAGAATAACTATGTCTTTTAAAAACTCTACGTCAAAGATAGCTTTGGCCACTCTTTTATTATCTTTGCCTTTTTCGGCACAATCTCAAACTACCAATAATAATGATGAAATTGTTATTACAAGCGCGCGCATTCTTGGCGGTTCACCTGAGGATGCAATTACAGGCATCACAATTTTATCAGGTGACGAATTGGATAACCGCTTAACTTCAACCATTGGAGAAACACTAAAGTATGAACCAGGAGTTTCTTCCACTTTCTTTGGTGCTGGCGCTTCACGTCCACTAATAAGAGGTCAAAGCGGTAACCGCATACGTGTGCTAGCTAATGGTATTGATACAATCGACGCATCTTCAGCCTCACCAGATCATGCCGTTGCCGTAGAACCAGCACAGGCTAAAGTAATTGAAATACTTAAAGGTCCGGCAATATTGCGTTTTGGTTCATCCGGGTCTGGGGGAGTCATAAACGTTATTGACGGTCGTATTCCAACTGAAATTCCAAAAAGTACTCAAGCATCTGCTCGAATTGGGTTCAGTTCAGTTGACTCAGGTAAAGAAGGGGCAGCATCTATAGAGCAGAGTCTTGGCAACAACTTAGTTTTACACTTAGATGGAACATGGAGAGAGACTAAAGATTATAGAATCCCAGGTTTCGCTGAAAGTGAAATTTTCCATGAAAACGAAGAGGACCATGATGAAGACCATGATGAGGGCCATGATGAGGACCATGATGAGGACCATGATGAAGACCATGATGAAGAGCGCGAAGGAGAGATGAAGGACCGACTTGAAAACTCATTTACGAAAACTGCATCTATTACAGGTGGTTTATCTTACATATCCAATAAAGGATTCATAGGCATATCAGTTCACCAACTTGATAGTGAATATGGTATACCAGGCGGGCATGCGCATCATGATGAAGACCATGATGAAGACCATGATGAAGACCATGATGAAGAGGAAGAACTAGTTTCTATTGACCTCAAGCAAACCCGAATTGATCTAAATGCTGTTAGGAATCTAGGCGGATACTTCGAGAGGTTACAATTATTTGCAGGATATGCAGATTACGAACACACGGAGATAGAAGGTAACGAGATTGGAACTGTTTTTGCCAATGAAGGACTTGAAGCACGTCTTGAGTTAGTTCAAAATGAAGTGAATGGCCGCAAAGGTGCATCTGGAATTCATATCCGAAAAAGAGATTTTAACGCATTGGGTGCAGAGGCATTTGTGCCTCAAACTGATACTCGGGAAATAGGTATCTACACATTTCAAGAACAATCCTATGATAATTTACATCTCAGAGGAGCGATGCGTTTTGAAAATAATAGAATTATTTCAGAATCACTAAACCAAAAAAAATCTTATGGTTTATTCAGTGTTTCAGCTGGAAGTGACTACCATTTCAATAGCCAGAATAGATTGGGACTAACTGCCTTCAGATCTGAGAGAGCGCCTACAAGTGAAGAATTATTTTCTAAAGGGCCACATCTAGCTACAGATGCTTATGAAATTGGCGATGCGAATCTTGATAAAGAAACAGCATTAGGAGTTGAATTAGCTTATCGCTTTAAAACAAATAATTACTTCTTAACAGCAAATGCGTTTGTTACAGACTACCAGAATTATATTTATACAGATATAACAACTGAACAAATGATTGATGGTCTCGATGTTTATAATACATTAAGTTCCGATGCAGTTTTCAAGGGGGGTGAAATACAGGGTGCATATACATTTAAGGACATTAACAATATTTCCGTCTCAATTGATGGGTTGCTTGAATATATACGCGCCAAAACAACAGCTGGAAATATACCACGCATAGCTCCATTATCAGTCTTAGTTGGAGCAGAGGCTGAATGGAAAAGTCTTAAACTCCGTACCGAGTTAGATTATTCGGCTAAGCAAAGTAAATTATCTGCTTTTGAGTTTCCGACAGAAAGCTTTGCCCAGTTAAATGGATTTTTAACGTGGACTCCTGAATTTAATCAAAATGTTAAATTTAAACTTTCGGCCTTAAATTTATTTGACAAAGAAGTTAGGCAACACTCATCCTACCTTAAGGATGTAGTACCATTGCCAGGAAGAAATTTCCGATTTTCTATTAAGACTACATTTTAAAGTTAGTAAATTTAATTACGCATGGAATATAAATTCTATGCGTAATTATTAGCCTTTTTATTCTCTTATTAATAGTTTTAGCACCTAGCTTTATAACTTTTTCTTAAAGAAGACTACCACTCAAGCAGAATATTTTTCACAAGCTTTCCGGATAGAGTTAAATCTTGAGTACTCCATGGTCCCTCAGAACTGACTCCTGGTTTAAAGATAGAAGCAGCCTCATCTTTATCACTGACAGCCCAGTTTAGGTGAGATAAATTATGTTTCCTTATAAACTTCATCCATTCAAGAGTTGACTCTTCATCCACTAAGCCATCTCCATCATAAGATACCGTACCCCACTCTGATATAATGAGAGGTAAGCCCCTACTTATCGCATACTGTGCTTTTTTACGAAGTTCACTTTTGTGGGATGCTGCATAAAAATGTAAAGCATATAGCAAATTATGATGACCCAGTATCGGCTTGTCAGCCGCAATATCAACATCTTGACTCCAACTCGGAGTACCAACAATTATTAAATTATCAGGATCTATCTTGCGTATCGCATTAATTACAGTCTTGGAATAGGGCTTAACGGTTAATTCCCATGAAGTATTAGCTAAAGGCTCATTGTAAATTTCGTATATTACATTTGGAGTTTCTCCATATTTTTTTGCTATAAATGTAAAAAACTCTATTGCCTCGCTTATATTTTGTTCGGCTTGGTGAGAGTGCCAATCGACTATAACATAAATTTCATTTGCGATTGCCGCGTCAATTACTTTAGTAATTTTTGATAAATTAGATTTTTTGTCTTTTAAGTAACTACCTTGACCTTGCGCACCCATTGCAACTCGAATGATGCCAGCTTTCCATTTTTGTGCAAACTCATCAACCGCTTCAACATTATAAAATCTTTCTTGTCCCCAGCCTGTATTAGACCAAAATAGACTTAACCCTGCCAGAGATATTATTTTTTTATTGGCATCCTGGATGTGTTTGCCAACAACGGATAGTTGACCATGATGAGAAATTGGGGAGACTTTCTGCGAACTGAAAGATACTTCCGTAGAATATGAGGTCACATCTTCTGCATAAGAAGAATTAGCTGATAAAGCTACCATAATCAGATAAATTATAGATAGCTGTATTCGCATTAAAAGGTTTAACATCTAGAGTTATAAAATCGATATTTTAATGATAAAGCTTATTCTTTGGGGGCTGCTTGAGCATTCTGCATCATGAAGTATGTATCATCAAAAACTTGAAATTTTACATATTTACCATTTTCAATAACAGCCATATGAAGAGAGTCGCTTACTTGACCACCTGTTGTCATTTTAGTTTTAATAAAAACGGTATTTCCAGATGCATGGTATGAGATAGGCTCAACTTTAAAGTCAGGCCAATAAGCGGCTATGGGAGTAAATACATTTTTTATAACATCTTCAGGTCCAATATAAGTGCCTCCATATGAAAAGCCTTTTGGCATAGTCCATATAGCATCTTCAGCTTGAGTAAGGGCCCAAGCTTCCATATCGTTTACTTTAAAAGCATCATATCCAGCTTTTGCATATGCTATCAGCACTTCACTGCTAACGGCTTCAGAAGTAGCCTCAGGGGCTTCAGATGTTTGTGTCATACTGCACGCTAAAAGAACCATGCCTGTAAATGCTAAAGTAGTAAATTTTATTATATTCTTAATCACTATAATCTCCTTTTTTCTTTAATTGAAATTAACGTCATTAAACATAAAATCAATATTTCAAAATTTTTAATTGAATAATAAATACCTTTCTACTAGTTTTTAGTATGCAATTTACTTTTTTAGGGGAAATATATGGAAAATTTAGTTGAATACCAAACATTAACATTATTTGGAACATACAGTATAGCTTTTGCTCTAAGGGCAATCGGCAGCATATTAGCTATTTGGCTTGCACTACGTGTTGCTAACAACATTCGTATGTCAGATGATAGTAACATGATCAGTAAACTCTTGGGTTCCGCCTTTGGTGGTTTAGTCATGTTTGGAGCTTTATATTGGCAGATGGCCTATATTACAGTTCGAGCTAATACAGCAAATGGCCTTAAAGCTTTAAGTGAAAGCGGGGTACAACTGACTCCAGGTAGCGAACAAGTTGTGGCTAACTTTGCAACAGATGCAGTATCATTGCCAATGCCGGTAGCTGCTTTTGATTTAGTCATTATAGCAATGATCCTATTGCAAATCTGGATGCCAAAAAAGGCATAAAAAGATAGCTATCTTAAAGCGCCGTGTAACACGGCGTTTTATATTTAAATATTTTTACACTGACTCAATTTTTAAAATCAATATCTAGTTATACATAATATAAATGAATATGAATGCAGCAAGTAACACGTTGCACCTTGTCGATATAAACCATAGAATTTGATTCATGATCTTCGCGATATCAAATATAATCAGAAAATTATGCACTTGTATTTTACTATGTTTTACAAGCGCATTTATTTTAAGTATTGAAACAATTGCTTTAGAAACCAAATCAATAGCTAGTACATCACTATGTGGTGATAGCTATATACTTGCACTCGCACCACAAAAAATTAGCCACCTTTCATGGCAATCAAGAAGCCTTTTATCTACTGCAGATGACAGACAAAAGAAGTTACCTCAAGTATGGAATGATACTGAAATATTATTGAACAGTAACGCTTCACATATTTTACTCGGGTCAGGGGAAACTAATAATAAATTACCATCAAAAATTCAAAAAATTGAATTAAAATGGGGTGAAAGCTTTGAAACCATAAGGTCTAATGCAGAGCTTATAATTAATTCCTTAGGACTAGAGAAAGATATAGTAGATAATTGGGAGGAGCGAATAAGGACCCTTCACCAAAATGCAAAAAATCGTAAAGTTAAACCAAAAATCTTATATTTATCTCGTTCAGGGAGCTCAGCTGGCTTAGATACCTTCGTCGATGCAGCTATAAAGTACGCCGGGGGAGTTAATATTGTAAAAAATACTGGTTGGTACAAGCCAGATCCTGAGCAACTCATAAAATATGATCCAGATCTTATCATAACAAGTTATTTTTCAAGTGGCTATGAGTCCGTAGAGGCTATTGCAGTACGAAGTAAAGTTATAGAGCGCTTTATTCATTCACACCCTGTTGTTGAAATAGAGGGTAGCTTATGGCCCTGCGCTGGCCCGGGCCTTATTCAAGCTTCGGAGAAGATAGCAATAGCAATAGATAATCTGTCATGAAACTTATTATTTTAATCATTTGCACTCTTAGCTGTGTTTTATTTTCATTATTCATAGGTACAGTAAACTTATCTTTCTTAGAAACCTTAAAAGCACTTATTGGACAGGGGTCCGAGACTAATAAAATTATAATAAGAGAGTTAAGGCTCCCAAGGTCAATTACTGGCGCAGTAATTGGGGCTGGGCTCGGTGCATCGGGGGCTGCCTTACAAAGCTATACAAGAAACCCGTTAGCAGCGCCAGGAATTCTAGGATTTACAGCCTGCGCTGCTTTAGGAGCAGTTATTGCATTGTATTATGGCTACTATAATTGGATTCCATTAGCAGCGTTAGTAGGTACAGCAATAGGGGCATTTTTGATTTTAAAAATTTCAGGAAATCGCAAAAGTGCTTCAACCCTTATTTTAGCTGGAGTGGGAGTAAGTGCTTTAGCTACTGCCATAACAGGACTTACAATGAACTTTTCACCAAATCCCTGGGCTTTATCAGAGATGGTCTATTGGCTTATGGGCTCGCTCAATAACTCTCAATTTACTGACTTAATGATATGTGCTCCGCTTACGGTTATCGGTATTGTATTGCTAACTCTAATTGGTCCCGATTTGAAGGCATTAAGCCTCGGTGAAGAAACTGCTATTTCATTAGGGGTTTCACTTGGTAGATTACGCGCCATACTTATTATTGGAAGTGCCTTATGCGTTGGGAGTGGTGTAGCAATAGCAGGAGCAATTGGCTTTATAGGCCTTTTTATACCACATATAATTAGACTTATATTTGGTGCAGATCCTATAAAACTAGTACCCTTATCTGCTATAGCTGGAGCTGGGTTTTTAGTTTTTGCAGATATAATTACAAGATTTCTTACTGGCCCAGGTACCCAGCTATATTTAGGCATATTAACTTCACTGATTGGCGTTCCCTTTTTCTTATATTTAGCAGTTAAAGAGACTAAATTATGATACATATCAACAATTTGCTATCCGGTTATGGGCCTTGTGATGTAATTCGTAATATTTCAACAGAAGGCAAATATGGCGAACTTATAGCTCTTGTTGGGCCCAATGGCTCAGGTAAATCAACATTATTAAAAACGATAGCAGGTATCATAACCCCTTCATCAGGAACAATTAAATACGCAGGTGAAAATCTTTCTAGTCTTTCAATTAGAAAACGGGCAAAAATTATTTCTTATCTTGCACAAAATCGAGAGGCATATCCAAGCATGCCAGTTTATGAAATTGTTGAACTGGGTCGTGCACCCTACAGAGGATCCCTAGGAAAAATTAGTAGTGCTGGAAAGGACATCATCGAAAACGCATTAAATCGAACAAAAACTGACATGCTTAAGAATAGAAAATTCAACAATCTTTCTGGGGGAGAACAAGCTAGGGTACTTCTTGCAAGAGCGCTAGCAGTAGATGCACCAATTTTATTGGCGGATGAGCCTATATCTGCCTTGGACCCTGCTTTTCAAATTTCAATGATGCAAACTCTTCAAAATGAAGCAAAAAATGGAAGAATTGTTATAGCTGCATTACATGATTTATCGTTAGCTTCACAATTTTCCAATAAAATTTGGATGTTAAATAATGGAGAAATTGTAGCTAAAGGGACCCCTAAAAAAGTCTTAAGCGCAGAAAACTTAAAAAACACTTTTCAATTAAAACTTCCAAAGGGAGGCTTTAAACAGCTACAACTAGCTAATTAACACTCTACTACATTAACAGCCAGTCCACCTTGACTGGTTTCCTTATATTTCGTTGACATATCCAAACCTGTTTGACGCATAGTTTCAATAACTTGATCTAATGAAACTTTCATTTTTCTATCTGAATGCAAGGACAGTCTAGCCGCATTCACTGCTTTAACAGTCCCAATTGCGTTTCTTTCAATACAAGGTATCTGAACTAGACCTCCAACTGGATCACATGTTAAACCCAGATTATGCTCCATACCGATTTCAGCAGCCTGGACAATTTGTTGAGGGCTACCACCCCATATAGCTGCCAACCCTGCAGCAGCCATTGAGCATGCTACTCCAACTTCACCTTGACAGCCCATCTCTGCTCCTGAGATAGAGGCTCTTTGCTTATATAATAGTCCAATCCCGCCAGCTGTTAATAAAAATTTTTGAATATTTTTTTCTGAATGCGTTTCTCCGTAACAATAATGTCTGATGACAGCAGGAATGATACCCGCAGCTCCATTCGTAGGTGCAGTTACAACTTGTCCACCTGAAGCATTTTCTTCACTAACGGCTAAAGCATAAACATTAAGCCAATCAAATAATTGTTCACGTTCATTAGATACTTCTGTTCGTATTAATTTTTTCCATAAGTCAGGGCTACGACGCCGTACATTTAAACCACCAGGCAATACCCCTTCGCCATTGAGACCTCTATCGATGCAATCGAACATTGCTTTAGAAATTTTATTCAAGGCTCTATCTGTCTTTAATCGATCTCTGATTGCATCTTCATTAGCAATTATAACCTCATCTATAGACATTCCATGCTCTTCACATAAACTCAACAAATCCTCTGCTGACCCAAAATCAAGCGGTGCTCTATAGCCATGAGAAACAATATCATCTTTTAAGGGGGAAGATAGTTCATCCAATGAAGCTATAAATCCTCCACCAGTCGAGTAATATATTCGCTCCAGAAGTTTATTACCATTGAAGTTAAATGCAGTCATCTGAATTTCATTTGGGTGCAACTTTGGTGGTGTCTCATAATCAAATAATAGATCTGAGTCGAAGCTAAAGTTTATGCACACACTTCCATTTAATAGAATTTGGTTTTTATTGTACAGCTCCGAGAGCATTTTAGATGCAAGTTCAGCGTCAAAAATTTCGGGACTATAGCCCAGTAAACCATAAATGGTTGCCTTGGGAGTTGCATGCCCTTCTCCTGTAAAGGCTAACGATCCCCTTAGTACAATCTTTATCTGCTTCGTACTTTCTAAAATACCGTCCTTTGTTAATCTACTAACAAAGCGTTTGCCAATACGCATAGGCCCAACTGTATGACTAGAGGAGGGCCCTATACCAATGCGGAATATATCTAAGACTGATAACATATAAATTAACTATAAAAAAGATTTCAGTTACCTGATTTTCTTTGCTACAAATATGAGTGCTAAAAAATACTAAGCACTCAATTGTTTACTAGTTAATTTATAGAAAAAATCTTATCTAATTTAATATGATAAGTATAATTAAAGAGAACCGTTAATAAGTTTCATAATACCTGAAAAATCTAGAGAGTCTTTATTGGCCGATTCCATTGAGGCGTACATCGCTTCTGACTTACTTCCTAGAGGAGTGGAGGCACTTACCGTTGTGGCGGCATCTTGTGCGAGTCGCAAGTCCTTAAGCATCATTGCAGCTGTAAACCCTGCTTCATAATTTCTATTTGATGGCGCACTTTCAACAGGTCCTGGCGCTGGGCAGTAACTTGTCATAGACCAATTTTGACCACTAGCTGTAGAGGAAATATCATAAAATTTTTGAGCACTTAATCCTAATTTTTCAGCAAGATTAAATGCCTCACAAGTACCTATCATATGGATTCCTAGTAGCATATTATTGCAAATCTTAGCAACCTGACCGTTACCAGCATCGCCTGCGTGGAAAATATTTTTGCCCATAACATTAAGATAGCTTTCCGCTCTCAAATACGCTTCCTCTGAACCACCACACATAAAGGTGAGAGTACCTGCAGAAGCACCGCCAACACCGCCTGATACTGGAGCATCAATCATATCAATATTTTTAAAAGAGGCTGTAGCTATCATATCTCTGGCAGTTGCAACATCTATAGTAGAGCAATCGATAACCAAGACTTCTGATGAAATCACTGACATTATATCAGCACATACACTTCTTACAATTTTTCCATTAGGTAGCATCATAATAACTGCATCAACTGATTTAACAGCCTCTTTTATATCAGTGACCACCTCACAGCCTGCAGCTAAAGCTGAGTCACGAGCTTTAGCGGATACATCAAAGCCTATAACTTTATGACCTGCCTTTACGAGGTTAGTTGCCATTCCAATTCCCATATTGCCCAGGCCTATAAATGCTATTTGACTCATGTAATAAACTCCTGAGGTGGAATTGCTGTTTTTCGAAACAGTCTATCTATTTGCGTTGAAGAAACTTTATCAACAGATGCATGTGACCATTTTGGATTACGATCCTTATCAATCAGTTGAGCACGTATTCCTTCATAAAAATCCTGAGTTTTTAAAAAATTTAGAGATATATCTAGCTCTTGAGTCATAACCTGGCGAAAAGTCATACTTTCTCCTCGCCGTAAAGCTTCAAAAGTCACACACATAGCTAAAGGAGATTTACGTCTTATATTTTTAGCCTGCTTCGCTGCCCATTCACTATTATCATTATCAAGTGACAATAAAATCTCAGGTACAGAGCTACAGCTGAATGCCGCAATTGCCTTTGGTATTACATCATGATCAGGCGGGACTTGAGAAAAAGCCTTTAGCACTTCTTTTACTCTAAAGTCTGTACCATCTAAATCAGCCTTACCAAGTGCTTGAATTAAATCTTGATGTTTGTCTGTTGGCACGTAAATATTAGCAATACCTACGTAACATGTTTGCCCAGCATCTAATCGAGCACCAGTGAGACCGAGCCATTGTCCAATATTCATACCAAGTCGAGGTAGAAAATATGTTCCGCCTACATCAGGGAAATAGCCTATACCAGTTTCAGGCATAGCAAAAATAGTGGCATCACCTGCTATACGGTATTTTCCATGAACTGAAAGACCTACGCCTCCACCCATTACAAAACCGTCTATCAATGAGATATAGGGCTTAGAATAACAATGGATAAGTTCATTTAAAGCATATTCAATGCGCCAGAATTCTTCTGCGCGAGTATCTCCCGCTTTACCACTATCGTGTAATAAAATAACATCACCGCCAGCACAAAATGCTCTATCACCCATTCCATCAATTAACACAGCTCCGATTTCGGGTTTACCCTGCCATTCTAAAAGGAGCTCAGTTATTTTCTCGCACATAGCATATGTCAAAGCGTTTAATGCTTTGGGTCTATTCAATGTTATGTGACCTAAATTACCAATTATCCGATATTGTATTTCGTCAGTCATATATTCCTATTGCCTTAAAAGAGATCGCGAAATAATCACTCTCATTATCTGATTAGTACCTTCCAGTATTTGATGAACCCGAAGGTCTCTAACTATTTGTTCAATCTCATACTCTGACAAGTAACCATAGCCCCCATGCAACTGAAGAGCATTGTCAGCTATTTTACTGCACATATCTGTAGAATAGCGCTTGGCCATCGCGCAAGCAGCGCTCGCATTTGCAATGCCTTTATCAATCATATCTGCACCCCTATATATCATCATACGAGATGCCTCTAATTCAGTAGCCATATCGGCGAGCATAAATTCTGTATTTTGAAAGTCAGATATAAACTTCCCAAATTGCTTTCGTTCAGATGTATATTTAATAGAAGCGTTTAAAGCTTTTTGCGCACCTCCTAATGAACATGCGCCTATATTAATTCGCCCACCATCAAGACCGCTCATTGCAAACTTAAATCCTTCACCCTCTGCGCCCACACGATTTTTTTCCGATACTTTACAGTCTTCCATTATGACTTGCGCGGTTGGTTGGGCATTCCAGCCCATCTTCTTTTCAGTAACCCCAAAACTTAAGCCCGGTGCGTCTTTTTCAACTATGAAAGTTGAAACCCCCTTAGCTCCTTGGTCAGAGGTTCGTGCCATTACAAGGTAAATATCCGACCAGCCAGCTCCTGATATAAAAGTTTTAGTTCCATTAAGAATATATTCATTCCCCACTTTTTCCGCTTTAGTTGAAAGTGAGGCGGCGTCAGAACCAGAACCAGGCTCGGTCAAACAATAGCTTGCTATCAAATCACCTGAGGTAAGACCCGGCACATATTTTTTTCTTATTTCATCTGTACTATAACGGTCTATCATCCACGTCGCCATATTATGAATTGTAATCATAGCTGTATGCGAAACATCACCAGCTGCAAGTTGTTCAAAAACAAGGGCACAGTCTAGGCGGGAAAGTGCTGTTCCCCCATAGTCCTCAGAAGTGTAAATCCCCATAAAACCAAGTTCTGCAGCCTTTGAAAAAACATTGCGGTCAAGAAATTTTTTTTCGTCCCATTGAGCAGAAAATGGGGCAAGCTCAGATGTTGCAAAACTCTTGGCCATGTCTTGAATTAAGATTTGTTCTTCTGTTAATTGAAAGTCCATATATTATTTATTACCTTAAATTTTCTGCATTTTAAGTCGATAGCATTTACTAAAAAAACTGATAAAAGAGATGGTTATTAGAATGTAGGAATAATAAAAGCACTATCTTTTGTTTCACCTTCTGGCCATCTTTGAGTTACCGTTTTAACTTTAGTATAAAACCGCAGGCCTTCCATACCATATTGATTAGCATCACCAAATGCACTTCGCTTCCACCCACCGAAACTATGATACGCCACAGGAACGGGAATAGGTACGTTTATTCCTACCATTCCAACCTCGACTCGATCAGCAAACTCCCGAGCTGCTCGGCCATTTTGAGTAAATATAGCTACGCCATTTCCGTACTGATGTTCAGAAGGTAACTTTATTGCTTCTTCAAATGTTTTAGCCCTCACTATTTGAAGTACAGGACCAAAGATTTCATCTTGATACGTTTCCATGTCAGGCGTTACGTTATCTAGAAGGCTTGGTCCTATAAAAAATCCTTTTTCATAGCCTTGAAGAGAAAAATCTCTTCCATCAACCAGTAATTTAGCACCTTCCTCCACAGCCTTAGTAACTTGGGATTTAATACTTTCCCTATGTTCAAGTGTGACCACAGGACCGTAGTCAGCTTCTTTATCTTCTGAAATCCCTACCCTCATGGACTCTATAGCAGGTAACATTTTTTCTAGAAAACGCTCAGCTGTACCTTCTCCAACAGGAACAACAACCGGTAAAGCCATGCAACGTTCACCTGCAGAGCCATACGCGGCTCCCAAAATATCTTTAACGGCCTGATCCATATTTGCATCAGGCATTATAATTCCATGATTTTTGGCTCCGCCCATACATTGTGCGCGCTTACCGTTAGCAGTTGCGCGGGAATAAACATATTGTGCGATGTCTGAAGACCCTACAAAACTCACAGCCTTTATAGTTGGGTGGTCGCATATAGCGTCTACAATTTCTTTATCACCATTTATGCATTGCAGAAGACCACGGGGGCCGCCTGCCTGAACAAACAATTCTGCAAGCCGCATTGGAACTGACGGGTCCTTTTCTGAAGGCTTAAGAATACAAGCGTTTCCTGTAGCTATCGCCATCCCAAACATCCACATAGGTATCATAGCAGGAAAATTAAAAGGTGTTATTCCAGCGACAACACCTAATGGTTTGCGCATAGAATAAACATCAATTTCAGGGCCTGCGCCATATGTATGCTCACCCTTTTGCGCATGAGGAACCCCGCAAGCAAATTCAATAACATCAACACCTCTTATAACATCACCGCGCGAATCCGCCAAAACTTTTCCGTGCTCAGAGGATAATAAAGCTGCCAATTCATCAATGTGGGACTCCACTAATTGTTTGTAAGCAAACATAATTCTTGAACGGCGTTGCGGGTTTGTATTATGCCATAAAACTTGCGCTTTAGCTGCGGAAGCAACCGCAGCGTCTAACTCTTTTGGTGTTGCTAAATTTACTTGGGCTTGAATATTGCCTGTATTTGGATTGTATATATCTTTCTTTCGGTCTGAATTACCTGGAACCAATTCCCCGTCTATAAAATGTCCAATTTGTTTCATGCTATCTACCTTTGTTTTTTATACTAAAAAGATATAATTTGAATCTATCTAGCTGTTCTTCAGCCTAGGTTTATTGTTTTATTTGAGGGGTAGTCACAATAAAATTTTTAATAATTGGTGCTCGCAAACGCCTATTATATTCATGTGAACTTCCATACCAATTATTTGTTACTCTTCCACCATCCTTGTACCAACTTGCTTCAATTTTTGACCATGCTAATCTTGATAATTTTTTCTGTGCTTGAATGTTATATTGCTTTTCTACCGAGCCCCTTACCTCGATAATGCCATCATCCGTAATAGATAAAAGTTTTAAAATATGTTCAAATTGAGCCTCTAATTTATAAATTATTGATGTATGCCCTGTATTGGTATTTGGCCCATACAACATGAACATATTAGGAAACTTATGAGTTGTCACCCCTAGATAAGCAAAGGCTCCGTCTTTCCAGTTTTCCTTTAATGTAAACCCAGACTTTCCGACTACATTAATTTCTTTCAGAAAAGGGTTTGTGTGGAAGCCAGTTGCATAAACTATTATATCATGATCATGTTTATTACCATTTATTGTTTCGACTGATCTCTTTCCAATTCTAGAAATAGTAGAAGTCTCTAAAGTCACATTGTTCTGACCTATTGCCCTATAGTACTTGTCTGATAGCAATATTCGTTTTGCCCCTACCGCATAATCAGGTATTAGCTTTGAAGCTTTATCCCTATTTTTTACATTCTTTTTAATCTCTAGATTATTTAACCTACGAACTAATGAACCGCGCAGTTTAGCGCCTTTTATAACAGGCCAAATTAAAAATTCACCCTGGCACCACAATGACAATCTATATATTTTTGACAAAAATGGTATTTTCTTTGCAAGCCATTTTTCAAATGAAGAATATGGCCTATCATGCTTATTAATTATCCAATTAGGAGTACGTTGATATACAGTTAGCCTTTTAGCACCTTTGGCTAACTCCGGAATTAATTGGGCAGCACTTGCTCCAACACCAATGACACCAATTTTTTTACCTTCATACTTCACACTATGATCCCATTCTGATGAATGGAAGCTACTACCTATAAATTTATCTTTTCCTTTAAAGTTTGGCACTGAGGGGTGATGCAACTGACCAATTGCACTTATAAAAAATTGGCAATTATAAGTCGTTCCATTTTTTGTTTTTATATCCCACCTTCCATTACTATATATCGCATCAGTAACTACTTCTCCAAATTTAATATATTTATACAAATCACGGTCATTCGTAAATTTCTCAAGATAATTTAAAATTTGAGGTTGCTTGGCCCATTTAAAGTCCCACGCAGGGTTGGGGGCAAAACTAAATGAATAAAGCATTGATGCAATATCGCACTCTGCGCCCGGATAAGTATTATAACGCCATGTACCGCCAACACCGTCAGATTTTTCTAAAATTACAAAATCATCTATTCCATTTTCTAGAAGCCTAGACGCCATTCCTAAACCCGCAAAACCAGAACCGACTATGACTATACGCTTTTTTTTGCAGTCAACCACTCTTATTACCCGCCAGTGACTGACATATGACGTGCAACAGTGGGTTTAGCGCCGCGCTCTGATATATCAAAAAAATGTTTTTCAGGCTTCTCACGCATTGCAATACCCAAAAGTCGTTCTAGCTCAGCGTCAGAGTTATCACCTCTAATTGCAGCTCTCAAATCAAGTTTGTGACCATGGCCAAGGCATGTATAAATTTGTCCTGTGCATGTAACTCTTACGCGATTACAGCCAGCACAAAAGTTATTTGTTAAGGGTGTTATCATACCCAAAATACCGCCTGTTTCTTTAACTTTTGCGTAACGCGCAGGACCTCCGGTTCTCAGTGGCACATTATTAAGGGTAAAGCGATGCTCTAGATTATCTCTTATGGCATTAAGAGGGATATATTGATCTACGCGGTCTTCATCGATATCTCCTAGAGGCATCACCTCTATTAACGTTATATCCATACTTTTATTGTGCGCCCACTCTATCAATCTAGGTATCTCACTATCGTTGACACCCTTTAAGGCAACTGTGTTTATTTTAACTTTGATCCCCGCTTCTAGTGCTGCGTCAATACCCTTCAAAACAGCGTCCAAAGCATTACGGCGAGTTAATTTAGTGAAAACTATTGGATCGAGCGTATCCAGAGAGATATTAATGCGCTCAACGCCGCATAATTTAAGCTCTTTAGCATAACGCGATAGAAGAGTTCCATTGGTCGTTAAAGTAATCTCATCAAGTTTTCCACTAATGCGGTGTTTGGATAATTTATGCATAAAACTCATTAAATCTCTTCTAACGAGAGGCTCACCGCCCGTTATTCGAATTTTTTTAATGCCGCGCTTGATGAAAGATTCACATAGAGTGCCAAGCTCCTCAAGCGAAAGTAGATCTTTACGTGGCAAAAATGTCATATTTTCAGCCATGCAATATGTACACCTTAAATCACATCTATCCGTTACGGATAAACGCAAATAAGTGATTTCTCGGCCAAAGCTATCTATAAGTTGTTGAGTCATCAGGTTTACCTTATGGAAGGCGATTGCAACACTGACAAGTTATAATGGCCATCACAAAAATAAATTAATATAAATTATTAATTTTCTTTACTTACCGCTTGATATCTTCGGTCTATCAACATATATCCCCACACGCGGGGTGGAGCAGCCCGGTAGCTCGTCAGGCTCATAACCTGAAGGTCGTAGGTTCAAATCCTACCCCCGCAACCACAATTAAAATAAATCCAAGGTATAAGACTAGGTATTTAGTACAATTAGCTCCCACAATTTTAAATGGCGTTTAGATATCCTATAAGCAATGATAAAAAAGCTCCTACATGTACAACCATTATAGCTTTGTCTTTCCACATTACTCCTACAGAGAACCACAAAAAAATCCCAACTAAGAAAAAGTAAACATTCAAGGGAGCATAATTAAGTCCTGTAAGGCCATATCCTACTAACTGTATGATGGTCGCAATCCACTTTACAACATCCACCTTTTGCATAACGATACCTGTAAACTTCTAATTTAAAAAATAACCAAAAAAAAACTACTTAGGATGACCTAAGTAGTTATTTGAATTGATGATATGGAGGAAACATGAGTTGTATAAACCGGGCAGCGACCTACTCTCCCGTGCCTTAAGACAAAGTACCATCGGCGCTGAGAGGCTTAACGACCGAGTTCGGAATGGGATCGGGTGGGGACCTCTCGCTATAACCACCCAGTTAATGCAAGTCATGTTTAATAGTAAAGATATCGTCTGATTGTTTATTTTATTATTATGCGAGCTAATCGCTACGCACGAACACCGTATTATGAAAATCTTCAAGACCTGAAAAATCAAGCCAATCGAGTTATTAGTACTGGTAAGCTCCATATGTTGCCATACTTCCACACCCAGCCTATCAACGTTGTGGTCTACAACGACTCTCAAGGGAGTTCTAGTATTGAGGGGGGTTTCCCGCTTAGATGCTTTCAGCGGTTATCCTGTCCATTCATAGCTACGCTGCAATGCCACTGGCGTGACAACAGCTCCACCAGAGGAATGTCCACCCCGGTCCTCTCGTACTAAGGGCAGATCCTCTCAAAACTCCTACTCCCACGGTAGATAGGGACCGAACTGTCTCACGACGTTCTAAACCCAGCTCACGTACCGCTTTAAATGGCGAACAGCCATACCCTTGGGACCTTCTCCAGCCCCAGGATGCGATGAGCCGACATCGAGGTGCCAAACAACGCCGTCGATATGGACTCTTGGGCGTCATCAGCCTGTTATCCCCAGCGTACCTTTTATCCGTTGAGCGATGGCCCTTCCACGCGGGACCACCGGATCACTATGACCGACTTTCGTCTCTGCTCGACTTGTCAGTCTCGCAGTCAGGCTGGCTTATGCCATTGCACTCAACGACCGATTTCCGACCGGTCTGAGCCAACCTTCGCGCGCCTCCGTTACTCTTTGGGAGGCGACCGCCCCAGTCAAACTACCCACCACACAGGGTCCCGGAACCGGATAACGGTCCGCGGTTAGACATCCATAAGGACAAGGGCGGTATTTCAAGGTTGACTCCCCGCGAGCTGGCGCCCACGGTTCAAAGTCTCCCGCCTATCCTACACATATCATTACAAATGCCACTGTGAAGCTGTAGTAAAGGTGCATGGGGTCTTTCCGTCTAGCCGCGGGTACCTCGCATCTTCACGAGGAATTCAATTTCACTGAGTCTATGCTGGAGACAGCGGGGAAGTCGTTACGCCATTCGTGCAGGTCGGAACTTACCCGACAAGGAATTTCGCTACCTTAGGACCGTTATAGTTACGGCCGCCGTTTACTTGGGCTTCATTTCGCGGCTTGCACCACTCCATTTAACCTTCAAGCACCGGGCAGGCGTCAGACCCTATACGTCGTCTTGCGACTTCGCAGAGCCCTATGTTTTTAATAAACAGTCGCCACCCCCTGGTCTGTGCCCCCTATACAAACTTGCGTTCATACAGGGCCTCCTTCTCGCGAACTTACGGAGGTAATTTGCCGAGTTCCTTCAGCATAGTTCTCTCAAGCGCCTTGGTATGCTCTACCTGATCACCTGTGTCGGTTTGGGGTACGGTCTCATGTGGGAGCTATTTCCTGGAACGACTTCACCGCACCCCCAATCCAATAAGGGGATACGATATACGTCATCCGTCACTACCCACTGGCCCAGGAATATTAACCTGGTTCCCATCGACTACGCCTTTCGGCCTTGCCTTAGGGGCCGGCTAACCCTGCGCTGATTAGCATTGCGCAGGAAACCTTGATCTTTCGGCGAAGGGGTCTCTCACCCCTTTTATCGTTACTCATGTCAGCATTCTCACTTCCGATACCTCCAGCATCCCTCACAGGATACCTTCACAGGCTTACGGAACGCTCCGCTACCGCGCACATAAAGTGCGCCCGTGTCTTCGGTGAATGGCTTAAGCCCCGGTACATTTTCGACGCGGGAGCGCTTGACCAGTGAGCTGTTACGCTATCTTTAAAGGATGGCTGCTTCTAAGCCAACCTCCTGGTTGTTTAAGCACTCTCACATTCTTTACCACTTAGCCATTACTTAGGGACCTTAGACGACGGTCAGGGCTGTTTCCCTTTCCACTACGGACCTTAGCACCCGCAGTGTGTCTGCCAAATAGTACTCCTCGGTATTCGGAGTTTGGTTAGGTTTGGTAAGACGGTGAGTCCCCCTAGCCCATCCAGTGCTCTACCCCCGAGGGTATTCATTTGACGCTCTACCTAAATAGATTTCGCGGAGAACCAGCTATCTCCAGATTTGATTGGCCTTTCACCCCTAGCAACAAGTCATCCCCTCATTTTTCAACATAAGTGGGTTCGGTCCTCCAGTGCGTGTTACCGCACCTTCAACCTGCTCATAGCTAGATCATCTGGTTTCGGGTCTAATCCTACTAACTAAAACGCGCTATTAACACTCGGTTTCCCTACGCCTACACCTATCGGCTTAAGCTTGCTAGTAAGACTAAGTCGCTGACCCATTATACAAAAGGTACGCCGTCGCCCCGCAAGGAGGCTTCGACAGCTTGTAGATTTCCAGTTTCAGGAACTGTTTCACTCCCCTCGTCGGGGTGCTTTTCACCTTTCCCTCACGGTACTTGTTCACTATCGGTCGCACAGGAGTACTTAGGCTTGGAGGGTGGTCCCCCCATGTTCAGACAGGATTTCACGTGTCCCGCCCTACTCGAGGACTATATAAATCATTACTCATACGGGACTGTCACCCACTATGGTTAAGCTTTCCAACTTATTCTGATTGTATTTATATAGCCACTGGCCTGATCCGCGTTCGCTCGCCACTACTAACGGAGTCTCGGTTGATGTCCTTTCCTCCGGGTACTGAGATGTTTCAGTTCCCCGGGTTTGCTTTTTTACCCTATATATTCAGGTAAAAATACCTAACACAAACCTTGATACTAAATCCTCAAAGAGGATAAAATATCAGGGTCTGTAAAGGTGGGTTTCCCCATTCAGAGATCTCGGAGTCAAAGGTTATTCGCACCTCGTCCGAGCTTATCGCAGCGTATCACGTCTTTCGTCGCCTCTGTGCGCCAAGGCATTCACTAGAAACCCTTGTAACGCTTGATTCTTCTAGATTCTTGAGATGGTCAACCATACCGACCAGAAGTTAGGTACGGTTAACCTCAATTTCATTGTTTGGCGTTCATGCGCAGTGAATAACACGCTCTTACGAGACAGTTAAACGCTGCCATAAACAGCCAGACGATATCTTTACTATTAAAGTTTATCCTTGGAAAATTAGTCATCACATTTATATGCATTCGATGTCGAATGCGTGACGAACTGGGTCGGATAAACCCTCCATATACGATTTCAAATATCTAAGTAACCCAAAGGGCACTTAATTCAATCGGTGTTGAAAATGGTGGAGCTTAGCGGATTCGAACCGCTGACCCTCTGCTTGCAAAGCAGATGCTCTACCAACTGAGCTAAAGCCCCCTTTAGCATTTAACGCTAAAAAAATGGGACACATTCTCTAAATGAGAAAACTTTGGTAGGCCGAAGAAGACTTGAACTTCCGACCTCACGCTTATCAGGCGTGCGCTCTAACCAGCTGAGCTACCGGCCTCCATATCAACACATCTACAACCTCGTAACGCAGCCTTTTGGCGCGGCGGTTGAAGATAAAAGGGAAGAGAAACGAAGACAGCGCCTGGCCGTTAAGTGATCCATTTGCCCGGAGAGGTAAATGGACCTAATATTTTCTAAAAGATTAAAAAAGTGCGTGCTTTCAAGAAAAATGCGAACATTTATCAAAGCGAAGACCTTCAAAACCTTCCTTAGAAAGGAGGTGATCCAGCCGCAGGTTCCCCTACGGCTACCTTGTTACGACTTCACCCCAGTCGCTGACCCTACCGTGGTTGGCTGCCTCCATTGCTGGTTAGCGCACCACCTTCGGGTAGAACCAACTCCCATGGTGTGACGGGCGGTGTGTACAAGGCCCGGGAACGTATTCACCGTGGCATGCTGATCCACGATTACTAGCGATTCCAACTTCATGTCTTCGAGTTGCAGAAGACAATCCGAACTGAGACGCCTTTTAGGGATTAACCCTCTGTCAGCGCCATTGTAGCACGTGTGTAGCCCTACCCGTAAGGGCCATGAGGACTTGACGTCATCCCCACCTTCCTCCGGCTTAGCACCGGCAGTTCCGCTAGAGTGCCCAACTAAATGCTGGCAACTAACAGTGAGGGTTGCGCTCGTTGCGGGACTTAACCCAACATCTCACGACACGAGCTGACGACAGCCATGCAGCACCTGTGCACGGTCCAACCGAATTGAAGAAATCCATCTCTGGAAATCGCGACCGGCATGTCAAGGGTAGGTAAGGTTCTGCGCGTTGCTTCGAATTAAACCACATGCTCCACCGCTTGTGCGGGCCCCCGTCAATTTCTTTGAGTTTTAATCTTGCGACCGTACTCCCCAGGCGGAGAGCTTAATGCGTTAGCTGCGTCACCTACAGGCATGCCTGCAGACAACTAGCTCTCATCGTTTACGGTGTGGACTACCAGGGTATCTAATCCTGTTTGCTACCCACACTTTCGTGCCTCAGCGTCAGTATATGTCCAGTAAGCCGCCTTCGCCTCTGGTGTTCCTCCTAATATCTACGAATTTCACCTCTACACTAGGAATTCCACTTACCTCTCCATATCTCTAGATTACCAGTTTTAGAGGCAGTTCCGAGGTTGAGCCCCGGGATTTCACCCCTAACTTAATAATCCGCCTACGCACGCTTTACGCCCAGTAATTCCGAACAACGCTAGCCCCCTCCGTATTACCGCGGCTGCTGGCACGGAGTTAGCCGGGGCTTCTTTACTAGGTACTGTCATTATCATCCCTAGCGAAAGAATTTTACAACCCTAAGGCCTTCATCATTCACGCGGCATGGCTGGATCAGGGTTGCCCCCATTGTCCAATATTCCCCACTGCTGCCAACCGTAGTTGTCTGGGCCGTGTCTCAGTCCCAGTGTGGCTGATCATCCTCTCAGACCAGCTATAGATCGTCGCCTTGGTGAGCCATTACCTCACCAACTAGCTAATCTAACGCGGCCCCATCTTTCACCGATAAATCTTTCCCCCGGAGGGCGTATACGGTATTAGCAGTCGTTTCCAACTGTTGTTCCGTAGAAAAAGGTAGGTTGCCACGCGTTACTCACCCGTCTGCCACTTTCCACTTACCGAAGTAAGCTTTTCGTTCGACTTGCATGTGTTAAGCCTGCCGCCAGCGTTCGTTCTGAGCCAGAATCAAACTCTCATGTTGAAAGTTGATCCGACTGTGTCGTTTATTCACTGGCGTTACATATAAATATGTAGCGCTTGTGCGTTTCAAAAAAATTACGAAAACCTCTTTCTGAGCCTAAGCTCATCAAGCGATTTCATTATTTTCATAAAGAGAAACGTCAACAACAGTCGTTCAAATGTATTTGCAGTTTGTTACCAAATCTGCGTCACAGTCAAACGCTGCCTGCGTCTCCCTTCCCAATATTCACAATGTCAAACAGCTATGGTAGCATTATTTTGCTTCCAAAACAAAAGGCCTAACTTAAGGCCTCAACGCTCACTAGGTTTCCCTTAGAGAGGAGCGCTATATAGGCAAAGGGTTTTTCACTTGCAACACCTTTTTTTACAAAATCAACAAAAAATCATGTATATTGAAATACAAAAGCCAGAACACAAGAAAATCCTAGTAATAACTCAGTTTTTTATTCTCTAAAGAATTAAAATAAATTGATTTTGAGGTTTTACATAGCCTTTTTTTACAAAATAAACCAGTAAAAAATAAAATCGCTTAATTGTGAAGTACATAAAATCTATTTTTTTGATTAAATATTATTGTTAATTTTGTAATTTACGAACTGAGAATAATAAGTAAGCTAACATAACATATAAGGGTAAAATAAAAATGGAGTTACCATGTTGAACTATTACAAAACTTACAAGGGCACTAAGCATAGTTTGTTTTTACCCTGCTTCATATTATCAAGCATATTATTTATGACTGCTTGTGTAGAAATTCAAAGCAACAACATCAATACAACAAGTAGCTCCTCAGATACTATCGAAAAATTACCTGCAAAAGCTAAAAATGTAATTTTATTTATCGGAGATGGGATGGGAATATCAACAATAACTGCTGCAAGAATATTTGATGGACAGTCTAAAGGAATGAAAGGTGAAGAACATGCCCTTGCCTTTGATACCTTCGATAACCTAGCCCTTATCAAAACATACAATACCAATGCACAAGTTCCAGACAGTGCCGGCACAGCCACAGCAATAATGTCCGGTTATAAAGCGAACATCGGGGCTATAAACGTAAGGCCAGGGCAAAAATATGAAGGATGCGGGGATATCCCGGCAATACAAACACTTACTGACCGCACTCTATCAGCTGGAAAATCTGTTGGCATTGTTACAACAGCAAGAATAACGCACGCAACTCCTGCAGCAATGTTCGCTCATGCCGATAACAGAGACTGGGAGTCCGACAATGAAGTTCCCAAAGAAGCAAAAGAAGCAGGCTGTAAAAGTATCGCACAACAAATGGTAGATAGCGAAGCTGATATTATAATGGGCGGAGGATCTTCAAAGTTTTCAGAGAGGCAATTGGAAACTCTTAAGAATAACTTTGTTTTTACTGATAATAATGCTGATATGAAAAATTTCAAAGGTGGAAAACTGAGAGCTTTGTTTAGCAAATCACACATGAGCTTTGAGGTCGATCGAGCTAAAACTAAACAGCCCTCACTAGCTGAAATGACTGAGACGGCTATAAAAAATTTAGAAACCAATCAGAAAGGGTATGTTCTTATGGTTGAGGCTGGACGTATAGACCATGCTCACCACGGAACAAATGCCTATAGAGCATTAACTGATGCACAAGCGCTCAATGAAGCCGTAATAATAGCGAAAGAAATAGCAGATGAGGAAACACTTATAATGGTAACAGCAGACCATAGCCACGTCTTTACAATGGCAGGCTATCCTGTTCGTGGCAACCCAATACTGGGACTAGTAAAGACAATTGATCAAATCACTGGTTTACCCTCAGAAAATTATGATAAAGCATTAGATGGCAAGCCCTATACTACACTTGGCTATCACAATGGACCAAATCTTAGAATTAACAATGATAAACCATTAACTAATGAAATTGTACAAGATAAAAATTATCGCCAGCAAACAGCTATACCCATGAACTATGAGACTCATGCTGGTGAGGATGTTGCGCTATTTGGTCAAGGACCAGGGTCTGAAAATATCCGCGGCGTAATGGAACAAAATGAGATATCTAATGTTATAAACATTGCTCTAGGATTTGATTAAGTAAAGAAAAATTCACGTATCAATTTGAAATCGTGTATCAACCTTCCCTTCTGTAATCATCTCCGTAATCAATTCTGCTGAGCCAGAACATAAAGTCCAACCCATGTGACCATGGCCCGTGTTAACCCACAATCCTGGCACTTGGGTCTGACATATATAAGGTTTTCCAGATAATGACATTGGCCGCAAACCAGACCATATCTCTTTAGCAGGCTTTAAAGCGTGAATTATTCTGGGAGCCAACTTTGACCACCTTTCAAATAGCGCAGTCTCAGAAGTTTCATCGTACGTTCCAGAAAGCCGTAGATGATTATCAAAAACAGTCATAGCAGAATGTGATGTACTATCCATTATTGGTGACTTAGGAAGACTCATAACAGGCTTATCATAATTAATTGCATATCCTCGAACAGGCTTTATTGGTAGCTCTAAATCAAGTTGTTTCAAAATATCTGAGCTTGAAACACCAGCCGTTATAATTACATGATCCGGCTCAATAATATGATTGTTTAAATCTAAATAAACTTTCATATTTTTTTCTTTAAGTTTTAATGGCCCGGAATTATATATAAAATTTACACCTCGCTTTTGCAAACTTGCCTCAAGATTAAGGCCGTATTTTCTGGCATTTCCCCATTTATCTTCTTTAAAGTAAAGTGCGTGATACCCCAAAGTATCGAGTTCATGCATTACTTGAATAGAGTTAATATTATTGATTTTATAACTACTCATAGCGTTCTGAGCAGTCTCAAAATCTTTGTATATCTTAAAACAACCTGTTTTTATTTTCTGATTCGATAAATTTATACGAGCTGAAACTTTTTTCATTACAATACTTGATCTCAAGGCCAATTGATGAACTAACCTAAAAGATGTCCCTGCATCTCCTCTTTCTTCATTGATCAACCATGGCCAAGATTGACTAGGGTGCAACATACCTGAATTAGAATAACTAGAACCATAAACAGGGCCACAATTTGACTCTATTATTGTTACCCTATGCCCAGCCATGACTAACAAGTCAGCAGATGAAAGACCAATCAAACCCGCACCAATAATAATAATATTCAAGCTGTTTTGCATTAATTGGCCGTATACTATTTATATGTTACAATAAATTATGCTTTATGAGCCTTTATATTTCAGACTCAAGTATTTTTATGGAGATTACATGCGCCTTATTAAACCATTTTTTTTGACTGTTCTTGCGGTCGCTCTATCTTGTTGCCAAACAGTTTCATCAGTTGACCCTGGTGCCTTGGTTGTGACTCCCATGGGGCCTATACAAGGGGTTCTAACCCAAGACGATGATATTTACAATTTTAAAGGTATACCATACGCTGTTCCACCTTTAGGGCATTTAAGGTGGGCCCCTCCAAAAGAAACAGATAACTGGTCAGAAACCAAATTAGCTAATAATTATGGAAATCGCTGCATGCAGCCAGATGATACTGAAGACGGTTATTTTGATCGATTGATAGAAGGGCATGGATTGAATAAATTTCTAACTTACCTCATCAAAAAAGGAGTCGCATCTCAGAAGCCCTCACCTATGAGCGAAGATTGCTTATACCTTAACATCCGAACTGACAACATTAACGGCAGTAAAAAAGAAAGAAAACTAAAACCTGTAATGGTTTGGATTCATGGTGGGGGTCATCAATTTGGCTCCGGCGACCTCAGTTATTATCAAAATAACGCATTAGTAAAGCAAGGAGTTATACTCGTTACTATAAACTATCGACTTGGTGTTATGGGCTACATGGCCCACCCAGCACTGTCCAAATCGGATTCTAATGGTGTTTCTGGAAACTATGGTACACTTGATCAGATAGCAGCTCTTAAATGGGTTCAAAAAAATATTACTGCCTTTGGAGGCGATCCTAATAATGTGACCATCTTTGGAGAAAGCGCAGGTGCTTGGTCTGTTACAGAACTAATGGCCACTCCATTAGCAAAAGGGCTTTTCCACAAAGCAATAGGGCAAAGCGGGGCATCGTCATACCACATGGGTCAAATGGCTGAAGAGGGCGTAGGCTGGCCAAGCGGGTATAAAACCGGCCTTGAAGTTACAAAAGCACTTGGTCTCGAAGACCCAACGGCTGAAGAGTTACGTAATATTCCAGCGCATATTATTCAGAATGTAATAACAGAAAAAATGAGTGAAGGTTTTCATCACATTCGCGATGGTTATGTATATCCAGAAAATGTTGGTTTAGCTTTTTCTAAAAATAAATACAACAAAGTCCCAATGCTCTTTGGTTATAACGCAGATGAAGGTACATTGTTCTTTCCTGATGATGAACAACCCACTGTATGGCTACCGGACTTGTCTCCTGGATCAAAAGAAGAACTCACAATGAGATTAAAGGAATTTTTTCCTACTAATCATGAAAAGCTTGTTGATCTTTATAGTTTGGATAAGGATTTTACACGCGGAGGAACGCAATGGATGGGAGATGAAATTTTTGGCGTGAATATACGTTATGTAACTCGTCAAAACGAAATACATGGAGGTAAAAGTTACTTATATCATTTCTCAAGAGTTCCACCCAGCAATAAACAAACTATAGGGGCTTTTCATGCCGCTGAAATCCCATTTGTATTTGGGAGCTACGACAAAACAATTGGCTATAGTAAAGAAGATATAAAACTAGCAGAGCTCATGCAAAATTACTGGGTAAATTTTGCAAAAAATGGCAACCCTAATGGATATAATCTACCTGAGTGGCCGCTTCATAAAAACAAAAACTGGATGAAATTTACGGCCAACACTGGTGAAGACTCTAAGGAAATAAAATATTTACGAGAAGAAAAGCTGGATGCACTTGAAGAAGGTTTATTGTTACTTCTTGAAGAACTTGAAGAAATACAGTCACAGTAAGAAGAAAAAAGTTTGCCAAGACTTAAACTTCGTTTAATTGAATGTTTACCAATATCGACTAACTGCAAGTTATGGGTCTATATAAAGAAATAATGTTACCATGGTGCCTAGATAAGGCTTGTGGAACAAAAGCGATAACAAAGCAGAGAGAGAAGATTATTCCTCTTGCATCAGGAATAGTTCTCGAAATTGGAATAGGGTCTGGATTAAATATACCTCACTATGACGTCAATAAGGTTATCAAAGTTTTAGGTTTAGAGCCAGACGAAAACATGTGGACTAAGTCAATAAAAAGAAGGAAAAATTATAATTTTTCTATTGAACGAATAGGTTTATCGGGAGAAGAAATTCCACTAAAAAACAACTCTGTAGATAACATCGTCGTCACATATTCACTGTGTACGATACCAAATCCAATAAAAGCGCTTATTGAAATGAAAAGAGTTCTTCGACCCGGCGGAAAAATATTTTTTTCCGAGCATGGTAAAGCTCCTGATATTAGAGTTCAGAAACTACAAAATTTTATAGATCCATTTTGGAGTAAAATAGCAGGGGGTTGTCATTCTGGACGCGACATACCTTTTCTATTTAAACAAGCAGGATTAAAGTTTGAATTTATTAAAGAAATGTATATCCCTGGGCCCAGAGTTTTAAGTTATAATTATTGGGGGGCAGCTGTTGCTTGATATGTCCCAATTATTCTAAATTAAAATCAAACCCTTATTTTGCACAAATTGTAGACCTATGAAACTAACTAAAACGCAAGCTAAAAGCACATTAGATAAAAATAAACGCCAAGGACGGCCCGGAAGATTGCCGCTATCGGAGTCTGCAAAAATTACCCGTCGAATTACGGCTATCACACTTTGTGTCGGGCTGATTTTAGCAACTGGAAAGTGGTATATTTACAGCGAAAGTAATTCGGTAGGCATATTATCATCTCTAGTTCATTCTATGTTAGATCTTTTAGGCTCCGCATCTAGTTTTTTAGCCGTTCGGTACGCAGCTAAACCTCCAGATAATGAATTTAAATTTGGGCATGGTAAAGCTGAGAGCTTTTCTGCTGTCTTTCAAGTCTGCCTAATTGTTTTAGGGGCATTCCACCTCTTTGAAGCCATTATTGAAAGAGTTTCCAATCCACACACTTTGATTCAAGGTCACATAGCTATCATTATTATGATAGCTTTAACTCTGATAACTTTTTGCTTATTAATTTTACAAACTCGCGCGATCCAATCTACAGGATCAATTGCTGTTCGTGGTGACAGAGCACATTATTTAGCTGATCTTTTTGCGAATATATTCGTAATCTTAGGGATAGCATTATCAAGCTTTACTGTTTTGATATGGGCAGATGCAGCTGTTGGAGGGTTGATGGCAATCTGGTTGTTATGGACAGCATTTAAAGTAGCTAAATTAGCATGGGCGCAACTTATGGATAAAGAGCTTAAAAAGCTAGAAAAAGACCTTATTAAAAAATTGGCCCTCGAGGACAAAAGAGTGATTGCAGTGCACGATTTAAGAACTAGGGCATCAGGACCTCACATACATATACAAATGCGACTAGACCTCGATGATAAAATATCATTATCAGGAACACATGATATCGTCTTAGCGGCAGAAAAAAGAATGATGAAAGCATTTCAAGCCGCAGATATTTTAATTTACCCGCACCCAGTAAGTTGTGAACATAAGCATGGAAACAAGCACTTTAATAATACGTCACCTTTAGATTAAAATTTATTGATAATCACTTTTAGAATGTACAAATGAGAAAACTCTATCACTTTCCGGTTGATCCAGCTTCACGACAAGCCAGGATTGCGATTGCAGAAAAAAAATTAAAAGTCAAACTTGAGCAAATTGATCCGTGGCAAAGCAATAAAGAATTTATAAAAATAACTCCAGAAGGCGTACCGCCTACATTAGTTGACCTAACACCTGATGGTACTATTACTATTTGTGGAGCGCGGGCAATATGTGAATATGTTAATGAAGGGTCTAATCGATACCCATTATTGCCAGAAGAAAGAGCCACTCGCGCTGAAGCAAGAAGGATCGCATCCTGGTTCGATATAAAATTTGCTCAGGAAGTGAACGCTTATATATTACATGAAAAAATTGAAAAAAGTTTTTCAGATTTAGGCCCAACAGACACGCAAACATTAAGAGATGGAAGAGAACACTTAGATTATCACTTGTCCTACTTAACATGGCTTTTGGAACAACGAGACTGGCTGGCAGGGAATACTTTTAGTTTAGCAGACATAGCTGGAGCAGCTCACATTTCCTGTTTAGATTTTTTAAGTGAGATTAATTGGAAGAATTGGCCTGAAGTCAAGAGGTGGTACCAAACCGCAAAATCAAGGCCCTCTATTCAAGGATTACTAAGCGACCGTTTACCAGGTTTCAGAGCACCTAGGCATTACACAGATTTGGATTTTTGATTTGTTTTACCTAACAAAAACTATACGCGATAGATGTAAAGAATTGAACCTTACGCAGCCATATGTTGTAAATTTAGAAACTTATGGCCAGAAGGCTGCAGAAGATTTACGTGAGTATATCAGTAAAGATTACCACGGCACAATGTCCTGGATGCATGAAACAGAGACAAGGCGAAATCACCCTAAAAATCTTTGGTCAGATGCGAGGTCAGCAGTTGTAATGGGTCTAAATTACGGTCCTGATATTGATCCACTTATAAATTTAAATCAAAAAGAAAAAGCAACTATATCTATTTATGCTAGAAATCAAGATTATCATAAGGTTATTAAAGGCCGACTCAAGGAAATTGGCGGGCTGATAGCACGAGATACGGGGATGGATATAAAGGTATTTGTAGATACAGCACCGCTGATGGAAAAACCTCTAGCTTCTGCGGCGGGATTAGGCTGGCAAGGAAAACATACTAATCTTGTAAGTAGAGAATACGGGTCTTGGTTGTTTCTTGGAATAATCTTATCCGCCGCGAAAATTGAAGCCTCCAAACCAGAGGTTAATCATTGCGGGACTTGTAGAGAGTGCATAGATGTTTGCCCAACTAATGCTTTTCCAGAACCTTATAAAATTGATGCGAGAAAATGCATATCTTATTTAACGATTGAACATAAGGGGCCAATAGAAGAAAACCTAAGAAGTAAAATAGGTAACCGAATATACGGATGTGATGATTGTTTAGCAGTATGTCCATGGAATAAATTTGCACAAAAAGCATCTGAAATAAGAATTAAAGCTAAAGATAGTCTAAATAGCCCTAATTTATTGGAACTGGCCTCCCTTTCTGATTTAAAGTTTCGTCAATACTTTGCAAATTCGCCAATTAAAAGAATTGGAAGAAATCAGTTTATCAGAAATGTTTTATACGCAATTGGAAATAGTAAAAATATAGATTTTATTAAAACCGTTGAAGGGCATATGAAATCAGAAGTATTTATTATTAAAGATGCCGCAAAGTGGGCTTATTTACAACTGACCAGTGAACAATTAAAAATAGAATAATAATTTTAAATGGTAATATTTAAAGAAAAGCAGAAAATATGTCTAATGACTTTATAATAACACTCTTATGCTTAGCTCTATGCATTTTTATAGGAATATATAGCTTCAAAAGACATTTTGCTAAACATGAAAAGCTTAAACCTCGAATGGTCCCTTGGATTATAATTAGCTTAGGGTCCATAGCGACAGCTTTTATGTTATTTGTCCATTTAGTGAACATAATCGGAATAGAAACTGGTAGAAACTAAAGACATTCAACTGACTTAATCTCTGGCTTTATATACAAACTGGCCTTCAGAATTATATTTCCTATTAATAAGTCCTCTATACATCAAACAGTTGAGATGTGCTATGGCTTCGCCTACTGCCATCATTCGGTTTCCATCATCAATTTTACGTCTAAATAGTACTGAGTAAACCTCAGTGGATAATCTAGGGATTTTGCAATACTCTAAAAGTCTATTAAGAGCCTTCTCATGATGCTCAACAAGCCTATCAAGGCGACGGTGCGCGCCATAGAATGGCAACCCATGGGCAGGGGCAATTAAAACATTCTCTGGAAGCATATTTTTTAAGTGTTTGCAGCTGCTTATCCAATCTTCCAGGGGATTAGAGTTAGGCTCTGTTGGCCATACAGATACATTTGAACTAATATTGGGTAACAATTGATCACCCGTGAGGCATAGGTTTAATTCTTGACTATATAGGCAAGCATGTTCAGGTGAATGACCTGATCCAATAATGATCTCCCAGTCCGTGTTATTTATTGCTATGTTATCATTCTCTATCAATCTGTGGTAACTATGCGGTAAGGGAGTAATTGCTTTTCCAAAGCCTCCAAAACGTGTTTTATAAAGCTCAATTTGCTGATCAGTAAAACCCGCCTTTTTATAATAACTTATGCCTTCTGACGGGGCAACTTGACCAGTATCCGCAGCCATTAATCGACATAAAAAATATTCATCTCTTGTCATTAAAAGAGGAGCATCAAATTTCTTACACATCCACCCCGCAAGACCAGTATGGTCAGGGTGTAAATGAGTGCATACTACTCTATTAACAGATTGTCCTGCCATTAGGATAGAAAAATGGTTTTCCCAGATTCTCTTACTAGCTCGATTACCTATCCCCGTATCTACAACTACCCATTCATCTCCATCTCTTAACGCCCAAAGGTTTATATGATCTAACCCCTTCATAGGTAAATCAAATCTTAACCAAAACACACCACAAGCTATTTCAACAGCGGATCCTGACTCAGGAGCCTCCTCAATAAAAAATTTTAACATACCTGAAGACAATGAGTTAGCATCCTTTTTAATTATAATTTAATTCGAGTCTCAATAGAGTAGTTAGTGTCTACCTTTGCAATTGAATTCTATCAAGTTACAAAACATAAGCTATGTTCAACACTTCTTTAAAAATATTTTTCTTTTGCGTACAGGTCAAATAAGTAGAATTTTTAAGTCCAATTTATTAGTAAATCATCTACATTTGGACGGGGGCGCTCCTGCGGTGGATCATTTACAGTACCAATATAAATAAAGCCTGAAATAGCCTCTGATGCCTCTACGCCCATTGCAGATAATATATTTACATCGTAAGCACACCATTCAGTCAGCCACTGGGCACCATAGCCTGCCGCTTGGGCGGCCAAACATAAATTATAACAGACTAAACCTGAAGTAATGATCTGTTCTCTCTCAGGCGTGCCCCTGGGACATTTTTTTGGACTAGAAACTACAGCTATTACTGTTGGAGCACGTAAAAACTTCTCCGTTTCAAAAATAATTCTATCTGAGGGAGGGTTTTTATTTGCTTTCAAATATGCTTGCCTTAAATGTGCTCCAAATTTCCGGCGACTTTCCCCTTGAAAAACAATAAATCTCCATGGAGTTAGTTTTCTATGGTCTGGCACCCTCGAGGCAATATTTAATAACTCTCTAAGCTCTTGTTTGCTTGGCCCAGGGGAACTCATTAATCTTACAAGGTTAGACCTTCGGGTCTTGAGGAAATTAGTAATAACTTCATTTAGTCTAGGCGAAAGAAATTCCAGTTTTGTATTGTCCACATTTTTTCCTTATGTACCAAGAATATTTATCTTATTTCAAATTATTCCTAAATAAAAGGCATCCTAAGAAATAATTTCGAAGGTTCGTTTTACACTTTAAAAAAAGTGCACTAAAGGACGATAAAGCACATTGCCTTTATTGTGATTATAAAAATTGGATTATAGTATGATTGATGAACGTCTAAAGAAACTTAAATTAGAACTGCCTTCGCCGCCAAAAGCGGTCGCAAATTATATACCTTATGTGATTTCTGGAAATTTAGTATTCATTTCTGGACAAATTTCCAAAATTGGAGAAAAAATAATACAAGGTAGATTAGGCGAAGGTCTAACCATAGAGCAAGGCAGAGAGGCAGCGAAACTATCAGGGCTAAATCTACTTGCGCAAATGAAGGTGGCTTGCGATGGAGACTTATCAAGGGTTAAGAAAGTCATAAAAATCGGAGGGTTTGTTCAATCACTACCAACCACTACTTACGCTGATATACCAACCATTATAAATGGCTGCTCAGACTTAATGGTTGAAGTTTTTGGTGAATCTGGTCGTCATGCTAGATTTGCAGTATCATCACCAAGTTTACCACTCGATGTGGCAGTAGAAATTGATGCAATAATAGAAATCACAAGTTAAGAGATCTACTAAAAAATAATGTCAGATTTTTCAATACAGATTCTAAATGGTATTAGTGAAATATCTCAAAAAAGTTGGGACAAACAATTATCGCAGGGTAAAAATCCCTTTCTATCATGGAGATTTTTACATGCCTGTGAAGAGAGTGGCTCAACATCAATCGCTACAGGCTGGACACCCAAACATTTAATACTTCGAGATGATAAAAAAAACCATGTTGGCAGTGTACCTCTTTATTTAAAAAGTCACAGTCAGGGTGAATATGTATTTGATCATGGTTGGGCTCAAGCACTCGAACGTGTCGGAGAAAACTATTACCCAAAACTTCAATGCTCTATACCTTTCACACCAGTGACTGGCCCTAGACTATTAACCAAAAGTCAAAAAAATAAAGCCTTTTTATCAACAGAAATTATCAAATTATGCAAAAATTGGGGGTTATCGAGCGTTCATTTTACTTTTTTACAAAATGGGGACTTAAATATTTTAAAAGAATTAGGGTTTGCCCATCGTAAGGATAGACAGTTTCACTTCATAAATCGTGAATATAATAATTTTAATGATTTTCTAAATTCTTTATCATCTCGAAAACGCAAAAATATTAAAAAGGAAAGACAGGCTGCCAATGATGGCATTACAATTAAACGACTGTCAGGTGACGATATAAAAAATGAACATTGGGATGTTTTTTGGAAATGCTATCTTGATACATCTTTTCGAAAATGGGGTCGTCCTTATTTAACACGATACTTCTTTGAAATTATGCAAGACACAATGAGAGATGACATCATTCTAGTTATAGCTTTTGAGCATGATATACCTATTGGTGCTGCCCTTAATTATATTGGTTGTGACACTATATATGGAAGAAATTGGGGTAGCTTAACTTACAGGCCATACCTCCACTTTGAACTTTGTTATTACCAGGCTATTGAAGCAGCTATAGAACATAAATTGAAAAAAGTTGAGGCAGGGGCACAGGGTGTGCATAAATTATCAAGAGGTTATGAACCTATAGTAACTCATAGTGCACACTATCTAATCCATCCAGGATTAAATCATGCCGTGAATGAATATTTGGACAAAGAGCGAAATGCAGTTAAGTCCGAAATTAACTATCTTAATGAGCATACGCCCTTTAAGAAGAGTGATTAGATATTAAGAGTTAACTCTATACATAATATTGAAATTAATTCATAAAATGGATGAACATGGATACCAAATATGCCTTTATTAGATAATTATAATAATGATAATATATTCGCAAAAATTATACGTGGTGAAATGCCATGCCATAAAATATATGAAGATGAGGGCGTGCTATCATTTTTAGATATTTTCCCTCAATCTGAAGGCCACACCATCGTAATTCCAAAAAAGCCATCAAGAAATCTCTTGGGCACCAATGCAAAAGATATAGGTAGAGTGTTTGGAGCAGTTCAAAGAATATCTAAAGCAATAAATGCTGCATTAAATCCGGATGGCATTACAATAACTCAGTTTAATGGATCGGCTGCAGGACAAACTGTTTTTCACACTCACGTGCATATCATACCGTGTTATAATAAAAAAACAACAATCAGCCATAATGAAGAAAAGTCTACAATAGCAGACGAAAAGCTAGTTGTTTTAGCAAAACAAATAGCTTCTAAACTCTAATTTCACTAGGGTGGAATTATAAAACACTGGATGTTTTCTAAATCGGTATATTTTCCTCGAGACAAAAATCACTAACAGTCTGACGGATACTCGAAAGTCTTGAATTGATGTTGATATGCGGTTCTATTCTTCCAAATAATTTATGAGCATTTAACTTTAAAACAGCGGCCTTCACTGGCCCAATACCTGTTACTGGCATTGATAGACTATCGTAGCCCAAAGCTATAAGCGTTAGAGCCTCCAGAGGTCGACCTGCAATCTCGCCACAAACTGAAACAGGTACATTATTTCGTTTGCACCCGTCAGCAATAAATTTTAAAATTGAAACTGCTGCTGGGTGAAGCGGGTCATACCGCTCAGAGACCCTTGCATTATCCCGGTCTGCCGCAAAAAAGAATTGCATTAAATCGTTTGCACCCACTGAAATAAAATCAGCATGGTCACACAGAGAGTTCACTTGCCATGCTAAAGAAGGGGTTTCAAGCATAGCACCAACCTCTACAGATTTTGGCAACTGATGTCCCAGTTTATTAGCTCTATCTATTTCGCGATCGAATAAAGCTCGTGCAGCAATAAATTCATCAACCGTAGCAACCATAGGAAACATAACACGAAGATTATTTCCAGCCGCCGCGGCAACAAGTGCTCTCAGTTGATAGCGCATCAATCCTGGCCGATCTAAGGCTATTCTTATTGCGCGCCATCCTATGGCTGGGTTTTCTTCAGGTACTGGATCCATATATGGTAATATTTTATCTCCTCCTAAATCAAGAGTCCTAAATGTAACGGGTCGTTTTCCCGCAGCCTCTATAGCAGTTTTATAAAGTTCAGTTTGCTCTTTTAAGCGCGGCATAAATTCGGAAATCATGAATTGAAATTCAGTTCGAAAAAGCCCTATACCATCAGCCCCAGCTTGGTCTAGTTGTGGTAAGTCTACCAATAAGCCAGCATTAAGTTGAAGAGAAATGAGTTTATTATCAATAGTTTTAGCAGGGCTAGACTTCATCCTCTCATAAATTTTACTAACTTTATTTGCTTTGCTCATTCGCAACTTAAAGCCAGAAAACTGACTAGTCAGTGGTCTTATAAAAGCAATTCCATCATCACCATCAAGTAAAACCGGGTCTCCAGTTTCAATTAAATCAAGCACCCCATCGGCACGTCCAATCAATGGAATACCGATTGCACGGCAAACTATAGATGTATGTGAAGAAGCAGAACCTTCTTCAAGTACAATACCCTTTAATTTATTACGGTCATAATCTAATAATTCAGCAGGTCCTATTTCTCTTGCAAATATAATTGCATCATTAGAAATATTTTTGTTGCCGGGGACTAATGCTTCTCCAAGCAAAGCCCTTAAGAGGCGATTTGCCAAATCTTCTAAATCATGGAGTCTAGCTCTTAAATATGGATCACCAGATTTCATTAAACGAGCTCTATGCTCATTACGGACACGTTCTACCGCAGCTTCAGCGGTTAAGCCAGAATGTACAGCTTCTCTAAGACGTCCCACCCATTTGCGATCATAGGCAAACATTCGGTAAGTCTCATAAATCTCTTTGCTTGCACGCGAAAATTTTGCAGTGTCCCCTGCAACCATTGCATCTACAGATGCGCGTAACTGTGTTACACCCTTTTCAAGCCTTACTTCCTCTTTTTCAACATTATCAGAAAGCATATTTGATGGAGCGACTGGAGGAACATGCAGATAGGCATGTCCCTTTACAAGTCCGGATGCAAAAGACTTTCCTTTAACTGTTTCAGGGCGAAACGGAGCTAGCTTAATGCCTTTTAAAGCAGCTTTCTTACCACCTGCTCTCTCATCATCTATAATTATTTCAGCAAGAACCATAGCAACGGTCAGTAAGTCTTCTACCTCATCTTCTGTGAAGCTACGTGCAAATTTAGACTGCACAACTAGAACGCCTAGTACTCGACCACCTCTTAATATTGGAACTCCTAAAAATGATTTATAAGGATCTTCCCCAGTCTCTGGACGATAAGAGAATAAGGGATGACTGGGTGCATCAGCTAGATTGAGGGGTCGTGCCGTTAAAGCAACATGCCCAACTAGTCCTTCGCCAGGTTTCAGGCGCGTTTTATGAACTGCTGATTTTTTTAAGCCTTTAGTTGCGGATAGCTCCAGGTCTTTACCTTGGCGAAGGAGATATATTGAAGTAACTTTAACTCCCATTGCTTTTGTTATTGCTTCAACAAAATCATCTAATCTTTCTTGTACCGACTCTGTCTCAGCCATAGCTGCACGGATTGCTCTCATCAGCTTAGGCGATTTACCCTTATTTTTAATATTACCACTCATAAAGTCCTACATTTAGTAAATATGGGTTAGAGTTACGATATAACTATTTAACATAAAAAAACCCACCTTGGAAGATGGGTTCTATCAAGTGGGATTCATTGAAATCTATTTTTTCTTCGCTTCACCTTTTTTACGTGCAGCAACTATCCCGCGACCTGTCGTACGTTCAGCAATACGAGCAGATTTACCACGACGATCACGAAGGTAATATAATTTAGCTCGACGAACTTTACCTTTTCTCTTTATTTCAATGGCTTCTACTAAAGGGGAGTAAACTGGGAATACTCTTTCAACACCCTCACCGTAAGATATTTTTCTTACAGTAAAGCTCTCATTCAAACCTTTTCCCGAACGAGCTATACATACACCTTCAAAAGCCTGAATACGACTTCGCGTTCCTTCAGTTATCCGGACTTGGACGACTAGTGTATCGCCGGCTGAAAAATCTGGAATAACTTTTCCATTATTTAATAATCTAGCCTCTTCAGCTTTATTTAATTTTTCAATCACATTCATGACTGTCTCCGTTAATATAATCTTGCCACAAATCTTTGCGACGAGCTTTTGTAATTTCTTTACTTCTTTCAATTCGCCAACAAGTAATCTTTTTGTGATCACCTGAAAGTAATACTTCGGGAATATCCCGACCTTCAAACTCTCTTGGTTTAGTGTAGAGTGGATACTCTAACAAACCATTTTCAAAACTTTCATTCTCCGCGCTTTGTGCTCCCCCAAGTACGCCTGGTAGAAGCCTAACACATGCTTCAATCATAACTTGTGCAGCCAGTTCTCCTCCAGCAAGTATATAGTCGCCAATAGAAATTTCTTCCATCTGGCGAGACTCAATCACCCTCTGGTCTACGCCTTCAAACCGTCCGCATAATATTACCACTCCTTTACCAGATGCAAGTTCCTTAACTCTTTTTTGAGTTAAAGGTCTCCCTCTCGGAGTTAAATATATAATCGGGCGGTCATTCGACATGGCCACACTATCGATAGCTTTTGCAGCCACATCCGGTTTTAAAACCATTCCTGGGCCGCCACCAGCAGGTGGACTATCAACAGTCCGATGCCTATTAACGGAAAAATCTCGTATGTCTACTGTTTCTAGCTCCCAAATATCGCTTTTTTCTGCATTCCCAATTATTGAAGCGCCTAAAACACCTGGAAAAACATCAGGAAACAATGTAATCACTGAAGCTTTCCAAGAATTATTTGGTTTTTTAGGCGGATTAGTCATGGTATAGCTTAGTTTGAATTTATATTTATTACAATACGCTTTAAATTAATATCAATCTTAGGAACCCCATCTTTAGTAAAAGGGTGGTAAAAACTAGCAGATTCTTTGGGTTTTATTTCGAGTAATACTCCTGCTCCAAAATCTTTTGTTCCCACTACAGATCCCATACGCTTACCGTCAGCAGTTTTAACCTCTAGGCCTATCAAATCAATCAGATAGAATTCATCGTTATCTGTTAGTGGAAGGCTACTTCGTTTAATATATAGTTTTTTCGACTTAAGTGCTTCGGCCTGCTCCCGAGTTGTAACCTCCTTACACACTAGAGCTAAGCCACCTTTTATCACTTTATAGGTTTGGGGTGTCAATAATATATCACCTTTAATGGATAATAAAGGCCCATAAGACATGATGTTTTCTGGCCCGTCGGTGAAGGTTTTTAGCCTTATTTCACCCTTAACACCAAAAGCGCCTAAAATGGCTGCTACACATATGTATTCATCTTTTTTCATTTTTTGATACGTTCAATTAAATTGAAGCTTTAATTTTTTTTACTAAATCTATTTTTTCCCAACTAAAACCGCCATCTAAATCAGGGTTTCTACCAAAATGGCCATATGCAGCAGTTCGAGCATAGATAGCTTTGTTGAGACCTAAATGATCACGAATGCCTCTCGGGGTTAAGTCCATTAACTTTGGTAAAACCATTTCTAATTTCTCTGCTAACAAACTATTCTTCTCGCCAAGGTCAATATATAGTGAAGTGGGATTGGAGACACCTATAGCGTAAGAAATTTGAATGTTTGCCCAATCCGATAAACCTGTCGCTACAATGTTCTTAGCTAAATATCGTGCAGCATAGGCTGCTGATCTATCAACTTTTGTTGGGTCTTTTCCGGAAAAAGCACCCCCACCATGGGGAGCCATACCTCCATAGGTATCCACAATAATTTTACGGCCAGTCAGCCCAGCATCTCCATCAGGGCCCCCTATAACAAAGTTTCCAGTTGGATTTATGTGCCATATGGTATTTTCATTTAACCATCCATCCGGAATTACATCATATATGTATGGCTTTACAATGCCCTCAACATCTAACGCGCTAAGCCCATCCTTGTGTTGGGTGGATAATACAATAGAAGAAATTCCAGCAGGCACTCCATTTTCATACCTAACTGAGACTTGAGATTTAGCATCTGGCTCTAAACCCTCAATAGCACCTGAGTGTCGTGCTTCAGACAAGCTTTGCAATATTCTATGTGAATAATAAATTGGTGCAGGCATCAAAGCCTCTCCGACCTCATTGCTAGCATAACCAAACATAATTCCTTGGTCTCCGGCCCCTTCACTTTTGTGAGTTCCTTTTCCAAGGTCAACCCCATCAGCTATATCAACAGATTGAGCATGTAGTAAAATTTGGATATCAACATTTTCATAGTGAAATCCAGGCTGTTCATAGCCAATATCTTTTATTGCAGACCTAGTGATTGCCTCAATTTCTTCATTAGTAACTCCCAGCCCTCTTGTCTCACCAGCAATTATAACCTTATTGGTAGTAGTTAAAGTCTCGGCTGCAACTCTAACATCAGCAGGATCCATTCCACCTTTCACTGAAGAACGATAATATAGATCAACAATTTCATCAGATATTCTGTCTGCAACTTTATCAGGGTGGCCCTCTGAAACTGACTCTGATGTGAAGTGGTAGGTAGGTCGTGACATTATTTAATCTCTCTCCAATCGCAGGGCGCTAATACCTATAATGGTCCGGCTTAAAAGGCCCCGATTGATTAACGCCTATATAGTCAGCTTGCTCTTTAGACATTTTAGTAAGTTTTACGCCAATTTTTTTAAGGTGAAGTCTTGCAACTTTTTCATCTAAGTGTTTCGGCAACATATAAACTTTATTCTTATATCTTTCATTATGTGCCCATAGCTCAATTTGGGCTAAAACCTGATTTGTAAAGCTAGCAGACATCACAAAACTTGGATGCCCTGTTGCATTTCCGAGATTTAATAAACGACCTTCAGATAATAATATTAGTCTGTTACCACTAGGAAAAGTGATCATATCGACCTGGTCTTTTATATTTGTCCACTTATGGTTTCTAAGAGATGCAACTTGAATTTCGTTATCAAAATGGCCAATATTTCCAACAATTGCCATGTCTTTCATTTCTCGCATGTGTTCGATTCTAATTACGTCTTTATTACCAGTAGTCGTAATAAATATATCAGCATCTGACACCGCATCCTCAAGCGTAGTTACCTCAAATCCATCCATTGCTGCCTGCAGTGCACATATGGGGTCAATTTCTGTAACCTTTACTCTCGCACCAGATCCTCTTAAAGATGCGGCAGATCCTTTTCCAACATCACCGTAGCCACATACAACAGCAGTTTTTCCAGCCATCATAGTATCAGTGGCACGCCTAATACCATCGACCAATGATTCCTTACAGCCATATTTATTATCAAACTTTGATTTTGTAACTGAGTCATTAACATTAATAGCAGGAAATGGTAATTGTTGTTTTTCTACTAACTCATACAATCTGTGGACTCCTGTTGTAGTCTCTTCCGATACCCCTACAATTTGTTCACGCGTTTTTATAAACCACCCTGGTGATAATTTAATTCTTTTTCGTATTTGATCAAAAATTGCTGCTTCTTCCTCCGATGCTGGTTCAGCACTTATCAAGTGAGCTTCACCTTCTTCAACTCGTGCGCCGAGGAGAACGTAAAGTGTAGCATCACCACCATCATCAAGAATTATATTAGGCCCATCGTCGAAAAGGAAAGATTGGTCCAGATAATCCCAATGCTCTTCTAAACTTTGCCCTTTTATAGCGAATACTGGAACACCTGAAGCAGCGATTGCAGCCGCAGCATGGTCTTGTGTAGAAAAAATATTGCATGACGCCCAACGAACTTCCGCACCTAAGGATGTTAATGTTTCAATTAAAACCGCAGTTTGAATTGTCATATGTAACGAACCAACAATGCGTGCGCCTAAAAGAGGTTTTTCCTCTAGAAACTCACTTCTTAATGCCATTAAACCTGGCATTTCAGTTTCAGCGATATCAATTTCTTTGCGTCCGTATTCAGCAAGTTTTATATCTTTAACAACATAACTAGGGTTATTCATTTTTATTACCTTTAAAAGATATGATTACTAATTCTCCATATAGGTACTTTATTACAAAGAATACAACTTTTTATGGTGACCTTGTCGCTTAAATTTGCAAACATTATAAAATGCAACATCGTCCAAAGATATCAGTAATTATAGTAAACTATAATGGAGAAAGGTGGTTAAATGATTCCATTGAGTCTGTAGTTAATCAAACCCACGCTGATTTTGAATGTCTTATCATCGACAATGGATCAACAGATGGTTCTATAAAAAAGTTGCCTAAATTAGATAACAGATTTGAAATAATAAAATTAGGTAACAATACAGGATTTGCATATGCAAATAATTTCGCAGTAAGCAAATCCCGAGGGGATTGGATAGCGTTGCTAAACCCAGATGCTTTTGCAGCCCCAGACTGGTTAAAAAAACTATATGAAGCGACAAAGGTTTTTTCTGGTATTACTATGGTAGGTAGCACTCAATATTTAGCGAATAAAGATAATACATTTGATGGAGTAGGGGATTTTTATCATGTTAGCGGGTTAGCTTGGCGAGGAAAACATAACCAATCGTCAATTGGAACAATATTGGAAGATCGAGAAGTATTTGGGCCCTGTGCCGCTGCAGCTATGTATGAAAAAAAAGCATTTTTAGAAATTGGAGGATTTGATGAAAAATATTTCTGTTATCATGAGGATGTGGATTTAGCTTTTCGTATGCGTTTAGCAGGAGGTAAATGCGTCCAAAAATCTGATGCAATTGTTTACCATGTAAGCAGTGGCATATCTGGAAAAGCTTCAGATTTTGCGGTTTATTATGGAACACGTAATAGGATATGGACATTCGTAAAATGCATGCCAATTAGTGGTTTAATATTATTTGGCATTGGGCATATTTTATTAAATTTTACTTTTATATTTTGGTCATTATTTCGCAATAACAGAACAAAGCCTACATTACGTGGTATTTATGATGGAGTAAAAGGGCTTCCATTAATATGGAAAGATAGAAAAACTATTCAACGTAGAGTTAAGCTAATGACTTTATTAAAAATTTTAACGATAAATCCTATAAAGCCGTTAATGAGAGGTGACGGGTCTATTAAAATTACATCTGATTAAAAAAGGTATCTAAATAACCTTAGTAATTTTAATAGCTGCATGACAACCTGCTTTTATGATATTTGATAATAGATTATATGCTGGGGCCTCATGCGCCCCACTTTCAACAGCAATATCTCGGTGATGAAGCTCATCTTCTCGAAATTCTTTAAACAAATCTGATAAATCAGGGTCAATATCTTTAATTTTCTCAGCTTGCTCAGCATAGTGCTGTTCAATTACACTTTCAACAGCTTCTGTACATGCATGTGCCGCTTTCTCACTAATCATTGCAGTGAGTACTCCCAAACCATAACCCGCAATATTCCACAATGGCATCAAAGCAGTTGGACGAACATTTTTCTCAATTAATAATTTATCAAACGCATCCAAGTGCTTTTGTTCTTCCTGTTCCATTTCGGATAATTTAGAAGCCGTAGAAGCAGTCTTAAGGTTTCGCTTAAAAACTGCTTGCTGACCTTTGTAAATTGCTACAGCCCCATATTCACCCGCATGATCAACACGTAACATCTTTGATATATTATGAGACTGATAATTCTTTGCTTTATAACTCATTTTCTAAATCCAGTCGTATCGCCAATGAAGCCATGAGTGCTCCAGACAATGATATTAGAAAATTCCAAGCCGCCATAGACAAACCCAGAAAATGCCACACAGCCTCACTACATGCCGGAGGTCTAATTATTTCATCCAGCCCTGAAAGTGGGTTGTTAATATCAAATTTATAGTTTTGATTATTGGAACTGCATGTTTCAGGGCCATCCCACCAGTTAAATTCTACACCAGTGTGCCAAAGTGCTAATGTTGCCGATACTAAAAATGCTAATATTAGTAAAATATTCATATGAAAAGTGTACTGATTACTATGGCGGCGTACTAACAACATCAAAACAGCAATAAAAATTACGAAAACATGCGCATAACGTTGCCAATAACACATAGTGCATGGAAGATAACCAAAACCGTATTCAAAAATCCAAGCTAAGACTAATGCACTACCAGATAAAATTATCGCAAGTGCCGGAATATGTTTATTAATAAAACTCATACTATAACTCTTAACTGATAAAATACCTAGATTAACATGTGACGGATTAACTTATTAATATAAAATTCTTTAACTATCTATTGAATCTTATTCTTATATGTTATTAACCATCATCGAATATAAAAAATTATTTTTTACATCAAGAGCCTATTTAGAGTGCAAAAAAAATTCAATCATATCGGAATAGAGTTACGCGATGCGCGTATCAAACTTAATTTATCATTTTCTGACGTATCAGAAGATATAAAAATTCAAGCCAAATACTTAGAGTCAATAGAAAATCGTGATCTATATGAGCTTCCAACAATTGGGTATGTATTCGGGTATATTAGGTCGTATGCAAACTACCTTGGAATAGATGGGAATTACGCTGTAGAAAGGTTTAAAAGTGAAAGCAGAAGTACAAATGATAGCAAATCACAAAAATCAAGTCCTTTAGTTAAGCCTAGGTCTTTCAATAAGTATTTCTTGATCATAGGGTTTTTAGCCCTCATCATCCTTATATTAATTCTATTCAGACCAAAAATATTCTCCCAAAATGTAATTTTGAGTTTTAATAGTAAGAATTTAGAACAAGATTATATATTTTCACCATCAGAAATAGAAAATTTTTTCCCTGTCTATTGGAAAAATAATTACATCGCATATTCAAATAATGGAACTATAATACTGGAGGCAGTAGCTCCTACATGGGTTCAAGTTAAAGATATAAATGGTGAAATAATTTTTTCAAAAGTTATGCTAACCTCGGAAAGGTGGAAAGGTAATATTGAAGAGATTGAATCAATCTCAGTGCGTGATGGGGGCGCCCTCAAAATTAAAAAAGGATTACAAAAAGGATACATTTTAGGTGAACGAGGTGAAGCAATTATCGACTATAGACAATTTAAATAATCAGTGCAATTTGTGACCAAGTATGTAAGTAAACCATATATGACTTCTGCAAGAGATAATATAGATTCAATTCGTCCATGGCGTACTATAGAAAGAAGGAAATCTAGGAAAATTATGGTTGGGTCTGTTCCTGTTGGCGGGGGTGCACCAATCGCGGTTCAATCAATGACGAATACAGTCACTCATAATATTCCAGAAACTTTAAAACAAATTCACGAGTTAGAGGCCGCCGGAGCAGATATTGTTCGTGTTTCAGTTCCTGACATTCAAAGCAGCACTGCTATGAAAGAGATTTGTGATAAAGTTTCAGTTCCGATTGTAGCTGATATTCACTTTCATTATAAACGAGGAATTGAATCTGCTGATAATGGAGTGGCTTGCCTAAGAATTAACCCAGGAAATATTGGAGGACAAAACCGCGTAAAAGAAATTGTAGCAGCAGCAAAAGCAAATAATTGTTCAATACGCATCGGCGTTAACGGAGGCAGCCTGGAAAAAGAATTATTAGAGAAATATGGTGAACCATGTCCTGAGGCAATGGTAGAAAGTGCCCTTATGCACGCACGAATGCTAGAGGATGAAAACTTTGATAATTATAAGATTAGTGTCAAAGCCAGTGATATTTTTTTAACGATGGCTGCATATCAAAAACTTGCCGATTGCACTGATGCTCCTCTGCATCTTGGCGTTACAGAAGCAGGAGGCAAAAGGATAGGTTCAGTGAAATCTTCAATTGGTATAGGCAATCTATTATGGGCAGGAATAGGCGATACTATAAGAGTGTCTTTATCAGCCGACCCTGTTGAAGAGGTCAAAGTGGGGTTTGACATTCTTAAATCTTTAGGGATTCGGTCCCGCGGAGTAAATATAATTTCGTGTCCTTCCTGTGCGCGGCAAGGATTTGATGTTATAAAAACAGTCCAAATTTTAGAAGATCGTCTAGCACACATTACTGAACCAATAAGTCTATCAATCATAGGCTGCGTGGTTAATGGTCCCGGAGAGGCCTTGTTCACGGATATCGGATTTACCGGCGGCATGGCTGGCTATGGGATGATGTACGCATCTGGCATAAAAACAGGAAAGACCGATAACAAAGAGATGATAGATAATATTGTCAGAAAAGTTGAAGAGCGTGCGGACTTAATAAGAAAGTCTCAATTGGTTAGTAATATATAAATATGAATTATTCTCTTACATCACCACTGCTTGCTATACTTTTTTTAACTCTATCACTAGGATTTGTAGGGATTGCTTATTATATCGCAAAACCTAAACAAAAAGGAAAATCATCATTCGAAGAAGAAATACTAGGTCGTATTTCGCAATTATCGGAAGATAGTGCCAAACGTGAAGTACTATTTAGAGAAAGCCTTGATAAAAGACTTAATACAGTATCCGATCGAGTTGGGAAATCCATACAAGACACTCAAGAACGTAATTCTAACAGTCTTAAACAACTTCATGAACGGCTAGCTTTAATTGACCGCGCACAAAAAAATATTGAAACTTTATCAACTGAAGTTTCGGGCCTTCAAAATCTTCTTTCAAACAAACAATCACGCGGAGCCTTTGGTGAAAAGCAAATGCAAGATCTAATCGAAAACTATCTACCTAAAGCATCATATTCATTTCAACATACCCTTTCAAACGGAAAGCGTGTTGATGCAATCATACACTTGCCGGGCGAGCAAGATGATGTAGCTATTGATAGTAAATTTCCAATGGAGTCTTGGCGGCACTTAACTGATGCAGAAAATACTACTGATGAAATTCAGGCAGCCAAACAATTTTCTCGTGACGTAACAATACACATAAAAGACGTAGCAGAAAAATATTTAATTCCTGGCGAAACCCACGATGTAGCAATGTTGTTTTTGCCGAGTGAGGCAATCTATGCAGAGCTACATTCCAATTTTCCAAAAATCATTGATAAAAGCTTTGAACTCAAAGTTATGATTGTATCGCCAACAACCTTCATGGCAACATTACATACGATACACGCAGTGATGAGAGATGCTGCAATGCAGGAACAAGCTCATATCATTCAGAAAGAAGTGACTTTGTTAAGCAAAGACATTAACCGTCTTGATGAAAGGGTTGAAAATTTACAAAAGCATTTCAGTGCATCTACTGAAGACATAAAAAAAATAAGAATTAGTACTGAAAAGATAACAAAAAGAGCAGATAAAATAGAAAATGTGGATGTTAACTTTATAGATAACCAAGACGAGAGTATAGCAAAAGGAAGTATGGCTAATTTAAAATAATTAAACGATAAAGTTTAATATCACAAAATTCTACGACTTTTCATAGCAGCAGTTATAGTTCCATCGTCAAGATAATCTAATTCACCACCGACCGGGACACCGTGTGCCAATCTTGATATAATAACATCTTTATTTACAAGATGGTCGGTTATGTAATGAGCAGTAGTCTGACCGTCAATGGTCGCACTCATCGCTAAAATAACTTCTTTGACATGATCGTCGGTTGCCCTAGAAATCAAATCAGAAATATTCAAATCTTCAGGCCTAATTCCATCTAGAGCAGATAGTGTTCCGCCTAATACATGGTACTGCCCTCTAAATGCTCCTGCGCGCTCCATAGCCCAGAGGTCACTAACCTCCTGAACGACGCAAATAATTGTTCTATCTCTTGATAGAGAAGAACAGATATAGCAGGGGTCGTTTACATCAACATTACCACATTGACTGCAATTAGATATTTTATCAACCGCTTGAGTCATAGCAGCAGCTAATGGCCGCATTAAAACTTCTCTTTTTTTAACTAGGTCTAGTGTAGCCCTGCGAGCAGAGCGTGGGCCTAAGCCCGATAGTTTTGATAATAACTTTATAAGTTGTTCAATTTCAGGACTGACATTTGAAGGCATTTGATTGACCTATAAGTGATTCATATCATGCTAGCCAATAAGTTACTAAAACTTAAGAGAAATATTCAAAATTCTTGATATTTAATTAATTTCTAAAAGCCGATGGCGGCAGACTTAGGACCGCGTGGGTCAGCAGAGCCAACTAATAAATTACTATCCTGCCCCACAGAGTTTACTCGACCTAAGATATCATAATCATAGTTTCCATTCTCATCTAGTAAGAATTTATGCCCCATCTTATTCAGTTTTTTTATGACATCTACAGATATACCTCTTTCAATATCAACAACATCAGGCAACCACTGATGATGAATACGTGGCTGATTAACAGCTTCGGAAAGATTCATATTCCATTCAATTACATTCAAAACCATTTGTAAAACTGATGTGATTATTCGTGATCCACCTGGGCTACCTGTAACTAAAACGACCTGTTTATCTTTTTTTATAATCAGAGGTGTCATAGAAGACAAAGGCCGTTTTGCTGGAGCAATTTTATTTGCCTCACCTCCAATTAATCCATAACCATTGGGTGACCCTGGCTTGGATGAAAAATCATCCATTTCGTTGTTCAACAAAAACCCAGCACCATCAACACTATAACCACTTCCGTATGAAAAATTTAAAGTATAAGTCACGGAGACTGCATTTCCCTTTCTATCTATTATGGAGTAATGAGTTGTATTCATACTTTCTTTTGGCATTTTAGCACCTGGCCTAATATTTTGAGAAGGAGTAGCTACCTCTAGATCAATATTGGTTCTTAATGCATCAGCATAGTTTTTTGAAGTTAGTGATTTTACAGGAATATCCACAAAATCTGGATCCCCTAAATATTCAGACCTATCTGCATAAGCCCGTCGCATGGCCTCAATCATTTTATGTAAATATGGAGCTGAATTATGGCCATTACTTTTTAAATCATATCCACCCAAAATGTTTAACATTTGTATTATATGCACCCCTCCTGAGGAAGGTGGAGACATTGCATAAAGGTTATATCCTTTGTAATTTCCAATAACAGGCTTCCGAGTTATGACCCTGTAATTTCTTAAATCTGCATGGGTAATTAGGCCTTGGCCCGATTTCATTTCAGATACTATTAAATCAGCAGTTTCACCTGAATAAAAGTCCTGAGAGCCAAATTGAGCGATGCGTTTTAACGTCTTGGCTAAATCTAATTGCTTAAAAACTTCACCCTCGCTACGATTTAAAAAATATTCTATTGAGCTTTTATCAATTGATAATTCGCTACTGTGGTTATTTAAACTTTCAGCCAAGTGATCACTTATTATAAAACCATTAAGAGCCAATTCTATTGCTGGGCGCATTACCATTTGACGGGACATAGTGCCGTACTTCTCCAATGCTTGAAGTAAGCCCATCACAGTGCCTGGAATACCCGATGACAACCTAGAATATTGTGCCCGATCTGTATCAACCTCCCCCGTTCCGTCAAGGTACATATCCTTATTTGCAGCTGAAGGAGCAGTTTCCCGAAAATCTAGAGAAATAACGTCTTTTTCTTCAGCTAAACTTATTAGCATGAAGCCTCCACCGCCTAGATTTCCAGCTTGTGGGTGAGTAACCGCTAATGCAAATCCAGTAGCAACAGCAGCATCTACTGCATTACCTCCCTGAATTAAAATATTTCTACCCACTTCAGATGCAATAAAGTCTTGCGAAGAAACAATTCCATTTTCTGCAGTTACTAATTCACCCAAATTACTATTATCAGTATAATATCTAACTACATTTGACTCATTAGATAGAGCTGGAGAGAAAAATCCAAGTGAAATAATGCAGAGCATAAAATTTATATAAACTTTGTACAAAAAACTATCCTACAGAAGTTAGGGATTCTTGAGCAAGCTGAGTTATACTATTATAGTCAAGCTTTCCAGTTCCTAGGATAGGAATCGATTGAACAAATATAATTTTTTTTGGGACTGCCAATTCTGGCACACCATGTGCTTGGGCCCAACGAAGTAGTTCGCTTCGCTTTGCATTGGCATTATTGCTAACCAGAACTATTTGCTCTCCTTTTCTGGAGTCAGGAAGGATTGCAGCGGCATTTATAAATTTTGGCCATACGGCTGAAGCACAATTCTCAACTACTGTTAGGGAAACCATTTCTCCTCCAATTTTTGCGAATCTTTTTAGTCTTCCTCGGATTATGTAATGGCCCTCATCATTAATTGAAACAATATCACCCGTATCATACCATCCATCAGCCAGAGGCGTTACAATGCCAGGGTTGGCACTTGTAATGTAACCTTTCATGATATTAGGGCCTCGCACCCAGAGCTTTCCAGCGTCTTTAAGGCCCTCAACTGGCTCAAGCCATGCCTCTATACCTGGAAGCATTCTTCCGATTGTACCCGCATGAATATCTCCGGGCTGGTTAGCTGCAAGTACAGGTGCACATTCGGTAACACCGTATCCCTCTAAAACTTGCATATCAAATTTTTCACTGGCCACTTTTCTAGTTTCTTCGCGAACTTTTTCCGCCCCGCACACAGCAATCCTTAATGAAGCCATACCTCCATCAGCACTCGATCTCATATATTGATTCAAGAAGGTATCAGTTGCAAAAAGTATAGTTGATTTGGTTGATGCTATACGGTTGGCAATAGTTTTCGTTTGTAAAGGGGATGGATGTAATACAACTTTCCGGCCACTAAAAATAGGCCAGAGAGTTCCTGCTGTAAGACCATAACAATGAAAGGTTGGTAATGGATTAAAAAATATATCAGTTTCTTCAAGTTCAACATGCTGCTCTATTTGTTCAATATTGGATAATATATTCGAGTGTGACAGCACTACCCCTTTAGGACTTCCTTCTGTGCCTGAAGTAAATAAAAGAACAGCTTTATCATCGGGTGAAGGTTTAGGCGAGAAAATAAATGGAAAGATGGGGCCAAAAATTGCAGTCAGCTTACTAAAAACGCTTAATTCTTTTTGGAGATCTTCAAGGTAAACTACTTTTACTACGGATGATAACTCATTAATTAAATCAGAAATTCCAGCGATTTCTATGAATTTATGAGCCGTCAAAACAATAGGTATTGGGCCTGTAGCTAAAGCATCTTTTAGATTTCTGATGCCAGAGGTAAAGTTTAACATTGCTGGTGTTCTTCCTGCCGCATGAATAGCTAAAAAGGATATTGCAGCACCAGCACCAGTAGGAAGCAGAATGCCTATATTGTCATTTTTTTTCGTTAAATTTCTCAATGGTAATCCTAAGGCAAAAGAAGCACGCATTAAATCAGAATAATTTAACTCTCTTCCATCACCATCGATTACTACTCCCATGTTTGATCCATGTACTCTAGATGCATCTAAAAATGCATCGAAAACCCCTCTGCGGGTACGGCTTTTTCTTAGTTCTGATAAATTCTCTGATTTTAATGTATCATTCTTCATGAGGCCCCTTTAATCATCACATATTGAGATGATAACCTAATCTAAGTTTTTCTTATAGGGATAAATTCATTCCTGGCGGAATTGGTATATCGCCCATAGCACTTTTCATTGTCGCAGCCTGCTCCTGGTCTAATTTTGACTTAGCATCTTGATATGCTGCAATAATTAAGTCTTCGGCCATTTCAATATCAGCTCTTTGACTGGAGCCAAAAAGAGAGGGGTCTATGTTTAAAGACTTCATATTGCCGCCTCCAACTAATTCAATAGAAACTAATCCACCGCCAGATTCACCCTTAACAATTATATCTGAGACTTTCTCTTGAGCTGCGGCTATTTTTTTTTGCATCTCTTTTGCCTGCTTCATCAGTCCCATTAAATCTTTCATTCTAGTTCTCCAAAATTACCTCTGATTACATTATTTTGAGTAGGCTCATCTTCAGAGTTGTAAATTTTAATCAACTTTGCTTTACTAATCAATGAATGCGTAAAAATGGGGTGAGATTTATCTTTTTCATTTTGCTCAGTTTGAGATAATTTTTCTAGCTCTTTTATTGTAAAGCCCCCTCCATCTACTTCAGGGGAAACTACCCATAAATCGCCTGTTAAATTTTTTAAAGCAGAAACAATACTTCCAGATAAATCCTTAGGTGCTCCGTCAGAGGGCTGGTATATGATCATACCCTGTTTGACTTTAATAGGCTTCACATACCTTTTAATATCTGATTTTAAGATAATATCAGAACTAGGTAAAGCCGCTATAATATCTTCCAACGTATTAAGAGTTAATACTTTATTTTCAGGAGCCACAGTTTCTTCAATAATATCTGCATTTAATACTCTTTCAGCTGCCGAATGATGATTAGAATGACTCGCATTAATAGGGTTTGCAGATACAATAGACTTAGCAGTTTCCTCTTTAGTTGTAATCTGGGTGCTCATTTCTTTAATGATTTTTGTTGCTAGCTCTGGCGGTGGAAGAAGCCCTGCGGTAGATAGCTTCAATAAAACCATTTCGGTGGCCGCTATTGGTACAGGAGCAACTTTTACCTCAGTATATGACTTGATCAATATTTGCCATATTCTAGTTAACTGTCCAACTGTCAATTTTTTTGAGATTTCATGTAATAAATCTGCCTGCTCTGAAGCCATATCTGATAGAGCTTCAGAACCAAGTACTTTAGCCCTGCTAACCTCGTGACAGACGTCTAACAAGTCTTTCATCATTATGATGGCATCAGCACCATCATTGTGAAGCTGCCTTATTAAAAGCAATGCGGCCTTAATGCTTCCTAAAGCAGCCAATTCAAATAATTCTATAATTCTTGCTTTATTAGCCAGACCCAACATAACTCTAATGTTTTCCGCAGAGACCATCGAGCCTTCCATATCCGACTGAACAATCGCTTGGTCTAAAAGAGATAAACTATCACGAACAGAACCCTCAGCTGCCAAGGAGATTAGCGAAAGTCCTTCATCAGAAATATTAGCTTTCTCCTTTTTACAAATCTTAGAAAGATGGTTTTTCATCTCATCAGAACCCACTCTTCTAAGGTCGAATCTTTGACATCTTGATAAAACAGTTATGGGTACTTTTCGTATTTCAGTCGTAGCAAAAATAAATTTAGCATGGTCTGGCGGTTCCTCTAGCGTTTTAAGCAGTGCATTAAATGCACCTGTGGACAACATATGTACCTCATCTATAATGTATACCTTATAGCGAGCAGAAGCAGGGGCATAACGAACTCCATCTAAAAGCTCTCTCATATTTTCGACACCCGTCCTTGATGCTGCATCTATCTCTAAAACATCCATATGAGATGAATTCATAATCAAGTCGCAATGTTTACCTGAGACCGACAAGTCAACTGAGGGGCCTTCGATATTGTCACTCTCGTAATTCAATGCCCTAGCAAGCAATCGAGCTGTTGTTGTTTTTCCTATTCCCCGAACACCGGTAAGCATAAAAGCATGAGCTACACGAGAGACCTCAAAGGCATTTCTTAATGTATGCACCATGGCCCCTTGGCCAATCATATCCTCAAATGTTCTAGGACGGTATTTTCGAGCTAGAACCTTATAAGTTTTATTCTTATTTATATCCATACATAACCTATAGAGACATTTAATGTCTTTAGCAAAGTAATGAAGTTAAATTTTTATACCTTTTTTAAAATTGGTAAATAAAAAAATTTACCAATGGCAACAGATAAAGAAATTTGATAATAAGTCATTATGTTAACAAAATTGTTCTCTTTTTCTATTTTTTTATTTGGAGCTACGGGACAGACACCTACCAACGAAAATGCAATAGATAAAAAGACTCATTCTCTGGAAATCTCAGTTGAAAATGATTTACGCATGGATGTTACCCATAGTAGAGAAGAGAAGTTTCAAATTTGGAAATTAGAATTTATAGAAAAAGCAATTGAAAAGGGTTATACAAAAGATCTAACAGAATATTTTATTATGCCCGCAAAAATTGAAGAAAAAGCACTTCAAAGAGATAGACAGCAACCGGAATTTAACACTCCTATATGGTCATATCTAGACCAGGCAAGTAATCCTAATCGACTGAGAAACGGAATAAAAAAATTACATGAGAATGAAATTTTATTAAATGATATTGAAAAAAAATACAAAGTCTCAAGACATGTTTTAATAGCAATATGGGGACTTGAAAGTGCATTTGGGGAAATTATGGGTAATTACAATCCTATAGACTCACTTTCCACCTTCGCTTTTGAAGGAAGAAGAAGAGACTTTGGAGAGCAGCAACTTTTTGCACTTTTAAGCCTATTAAGAGATGGGTCTGTTCAAAAAAATCAATTGTTAAGTTCATGGGCCGGAGCAATGGGAATGATGCAATTCATTCCAACTACATTTAGAGACTATGCTATTGATTTCGACAATGATGGTAACAAAGACTTATGGACAAACAAATCAGATGCATTGAGTTCTGCTGCTCATTATCTATCTAGACATGGGTGGAGATGGGGGGAACCGATTGTAATGGAAGTAAGCACCAAAAATGGTTTCGATTATAGTCTTGCCGAAAACTCGCAAAAAATGGTGAGTGAATGGTTGGAGCTGGGTATTACTCAAATGCCAAATCATGAAAACCTTAAAATATACGAAAATTTAAAAGCCAAGCTTATTGTTCCGAGCGGCCACAAGGGACCCAAAATACTAATATTCAAAAATTTTGACGTAATAAAAAAATATAATAACTCAACAAGCTATGCATTAGCTGTTACTTCATTTGCACACGCTCTTAATGAAAGAACGGCGATTACAGCTGAATGGCCAAGGACTGATAAGCTTTTATCATTAACGGACAGAGTTTCTGCTCAAAAAAAACTGAAAGAATTAGGTTACAAACTCGGTTTAATAGACGGTGTTATTGGTCCAAATAGCAGGAAAGCTATTCGGGAATGGCAGAAAGACGTAGGCATACCAGAAGACGGCTATTTAGAGAAAAATATTTTAGACCTACTGTTAAAACAATAAAGCCACTCATAAAAAAATTTTACCTAATCTTTTCCAACAGCTTCAGCTATGGATTTAAAGCCATCTGCCTTTAATCTTAATAATAAATCGGTATTAATAGCATTCACTAAGCCAGGGCCCTCATAAACTAAGGCTGAATAAATCTGAACTGCACTTGCTCCAGCTCTTATTTTTTCATATGCTTGGAGACCATTGCTGACACCCCCAACACCAATAAGGTCAATTTTGCCTTTAGCAGCTGCATAAAATTGCCTTAGAGTTTCAGTTGATAAATCAAAAAGTGGTTGACCGGATAGTCCACCTTTTTCTATTTTATATTTACTTTTTAACGATGAAGGCCTCGCTACAGTTGTATTCGAGACAATTATTGCATTTATTCCATAAGATCTTGATTGTTCAACAATACGTTCGATCTCACCTAAACCAAGGTCTGGAGCCACTTTAAGAAATATAGGATAGGAGGGCCTATCCCCGGTAAGTTGAGCACGCACTTCAGAAACACGACCCAATAATTCTTCCATAGCATTTTCATTTTGTAGGTCTCGTAATCCTGGTGTGTTAGGTGAACTAATATTAATTGTAAAATAATCAGAAAGGCCCCACAGGGACTTTAAACCAATTGCATAATCTTCAACACGGTTTTTACTATCTTTATTTGCCCCTAAATTAGCTCCTACCAGACCATTTTTTAACTTCCGTTTTTCCAAGTTATTTTTAAACTTATTCAATCCAGCATTATTAAAACCCATTCTATTTATAACAGCTTTATCTTCAACTAGCCTAAAAAGTCTTGGCTTTGAGTTTCCATGTTGAGGCAAAGGAGTGACAGTACCGCATTCCACAAAACCAAACCCTGCAGCAAGCATTGGTGTTGAAACTTCACAATCTTTATCAAATCCAGCTGCTAAACCAATAGGGTTAGGAAGATTTAAGCCTCCAACGTTAATGGCGAGATTTGACGAAATTGAAGCCCTAAATTTTGGCCCCAAACCTCCACCTAAGGCTTTTATAGTTAATTTATGAGCATTTTCAGCGGGAAGCTTTCGTAATAACACAGTCCCCAGTTCATGCATAAGTGACATATCTAATCCATTGTAATAATACTTAAGTCATAAACACCTTTGGCATTAGGTGACAAGGTCCAGTAATTAATAATGTAGCTAAATTTTAAATCTCCATAAAAATGTGGAAATTTAGCCCCACCTCGAGAAACTTCATATTTTAACAGTTCAGGGTTTTTTTCCGCATCAACCGCAGCTATCACTAAACTATCATTACCATTAAAATGTTTGGATAATGTCTCTTGCAACTGAGTTATTGTTGACATGTGAATAAAACCATCTCGTTTGTCGTCTACACTACCTGAGAAGAAACCATTTTCGAGTATCTCTTCCCATTCCGCCTTTAAGAATATTTTATAAATAATATTTTTTTGCATACTGGTTCCTATTTGTGACTTGCACAACAATATAGCAATTACAAAATTATCGCGCACAGAGAATATACTATCGTACGCAATAGGACACGACAGATTAATTCAAGCTATCAGACATTCATTGAGATTGGCAATAAGCACTACAGTTATAATTCATGAAGGGAAATTCTTATGCGCTCATACAAAAAAATTATTAGTGGGGTGGCTATTGCATTAAGCCTTCCCGCCCTAGCTTGGGGACAAGATGCTCCAACATTAGAAAGCCTAGCAGCAAATGATGCTTTTGTTTTTAATACACTACTTTTTTTACTAGGCGGGTTTCTAGTTATGTGGATGGCGGCAGGATTCGCAATGCTTGAGTCTGGTTTTGTTAGAACAAAAAATGTTTCTATGCAGTGCCTGAAAAATATCAGTCTATACTCAGTAGCAGGATTAATGTTTTGGGTATTAGGTTACCAATTAATGTACGGCGGAGGAGATTATTTTGGTAAATTTGCAATAATGAGCTTTGCCTCAGAAGATATTGCAACAGGTTATTCATCATATTCTGACTGGTTTTTCCAAATGGTGTTTTGTGCAACAACAGCATCAATAGTATCTGGAACCGTCGCAGAAAGAATTAAATTCTGGCCATTCATAATATTTACAATTTTCCTAACTGGGCTGATCTATCCAATAGTAGGTTCATGGGAATGGGGCGGAGGATTTCTTGATAGCAAATACAACTTCTCTGACTTTGCTGGGTCGACTCTTGTACACTCTACTGGCGGATGGGCCGCTTTGATGGGAGCAATCATTTTAGGCGCTCGTAAGGGTAAATATAGCGAAGACGGAAAAGTAAACCCTATACCAGGATCGAACATGCCATTAGCAACTCTAGGCGTTTTCATACTATGGCTAGGTTGGTTTGGATTTAATGGCGCCTCACAACTTGCCATGGGAACTATTACCGATGCAGATGCAATAGCCAAAATATTTGTAAATACAAATATGGCAGCTGTTGCTGGGGTTATTACTGCAGTTGTTTATACACAGTTACGCTATAGAAAAATTGATCTCACAATGGCATTAAATGGAGCTCTGGCAGGACTGGTAGCAATAACTGCTGAACCGCTAACGCCTTCTGTTCCAGCGGCACTACTAATCGGATCCATAGGTTCTTTACTAGCTTGTTTAGCTGTTCCCCTATTAGACAAATTTAAGATAGACGATGTTGTTGGAGCAATTCCAGTACATCTAGTAGCAGGAATATTCGGGACTATTATAGTGCCCCTTACAAACGATAGTGCTACTTACTTCGGCCAATTAGTTGGTATTGTATCAGTAGGTTTATTTGTCAGCCTTATATCAGCAATAATTTGGTATGCTTTAAAACTCACAATAGGAATACGAGTTTCAGAAGAAGATGAATATGTGGGCCTTGATCAATCAGAACTTGGAGTGCCGGCATATCCAGAATTTGTGAAAGGCTAAACTCAGACATACACTTTCCCCCTCGCTACTATTTAAGCAGCGAATACCTTCCCCGGCCTTGCACAAGTTGTGTGCAAAGTCGGGGTTTTTTTGTTTAAATAATATGCAATTCACAAGGTTGCACAATTTAGATTATTTAATCTTGTTACGACGAAACAACAATGCAGTAACCAAAAATAAAAAAAGATCGGGAAATCATGAAAAAATATTTATCTATTATCGTCGCACTACTGTGTGTCAGCCCTACTCAAGCACTTGCTTCTGAAAGCATAAATAGTGGAGATACCGCATGGGTTTTAACTGCAACTGCGTTAGTATTATTTATGTCCTTACCTGGACTAGCATTATTTTATGGTGGACTAGTAAGAGCGAAAAACTACCTTTCAGTTTTAATGAAAGTATTCACAATAGCTGCTTTAGCATCCATAGTATGGATAACAGCTGGATACTCAATAGCTTTCGGTGAAAGCAACGGCTGGTGGGGAGGTCTAGACAATCTTTTTCTTGGGAGTGTAAACAGTAGCTCGGTAGCCGATTCAATACCCGAAACAGTATTTTTATCTTTTCAAATGACCTTCGCTATCATCACTCCAGCACTGATTGTTGGGGCTTTTGTTGAAAGAGTTAAATTTCTACCGGTACTGATATTCACAGCGGTTTGGTTGCTAACAGTATATTCTCCGATAACTAATTGGATTTGGGGCGGAGGTTGGCTTTCAAAAGCTGGACTAGTTGATTTTGCAGGTGGGCTTGTCGTACATGCAACAGCAGGTGTTTCAGCTTTAGTTTATGTACTTATGCTCGGTAAAAGAAAAGGATTTCCTAATGAATTGGCTGTTCCACATAGGCCCGCAATGGTCATGATTGGAGCATCAATGCTTTGGGTTGGCTGGTTTGGTTTCAATGGCGGCTCTCAACTTGCCGCTGATGGTGGAGCTGGGATGGCTATATTAGTGACACACATATCAGCTTCTGTTGCTACTCTAGTTTGGGTAGGAATTGAAGCTATCACCAATAAAAAACCAACGTTAGTTGGCGCTGCAACGGGCACTATTGCTGGACTTGCCACAGTGACCCCTGCTGCAGGAGTCCTTGGTCCAGGCGGGGCTGTAATATTGGGTTTATCCGGAGGATTAATTTGTTACTTTGCTGTCAACTTAATCAGGATAAAACTTAAAATAGATGATAGCTTAGACGTCTTTGCAGTACATGGAGTTGGAGGAATACTTGGAATCCTTTTATTACCTTTTCTCTCTGCGACAGCACTGGGAGGAACAGGGGAAGGCAATTTCTCTATTCAACTGATGGGAACTACAGCAGTCGTATTGTGGTCAGTTATTGCCAGTACTATTATTCTGTATGTGCTGAAAAAAACTTTAGGTTTAAGAGTTTCAGAAGAGCAAGAGTATGACGGACTTGATATAAGTTTACATGGAGAATCAGCTTACAATTAAAACTAACTATATTGCGAACACATTGTTAAGCTGCTTATAAAAAAAATTTAACAAACTTGCATATATTTATTCAACTGCTAGCGTCATTTAATAATTTAAACAATTATTAAATGACAATCAACAATAAGGAAATTATAGTGAAAAAATTACTAACAACTATTCTCACAGTAAGTTTAATGACACCTGCCTTGGCATTCGCTGACGGTCACCTTGACTCAGAAAAATCAGTTAAGGAAGCTATACAACAATATTGGGATGCAAGAAATGACCGCGATCACGAGACGGTTGCAGCTATGGAAAGTGACTCAGGTATGTATGGCACAAATTCTGATGGAAGTTTTCATAAGCCGGTAGCCAAGGCAACTGCAGACGACTGGAAACGAAACATGGTTGGCGACGCTTCAAACATGCGTATTGCTTACACTGAAGCAGCTGAAATTGCTGATGGAGTAGTTTATGCACGATACTATGCTGAAGGCGTAGTTGGAACAGCCGATAATCAAACACCATACCGTACACGAGTAACAAATGTATGGGTTAAAGAGGCTGATGGAAAATGGCGCGCAAAAGCAATGCATTTTTCACGCGCTAATTATGGCGGAACACACCAAACAGTTAGTTCTGACTTTGATGACTGATTTATTATAAATCTTATTATTACTATATAAACCCTGTTTATTGCAGGGTTTTTTTGTAGGTTTATTAAATAATAGATTTATGAACCACTTAAATACAACATAGATACGACAGGTTTCATTTAATTGGCTTGCCGTCGAGAAATTTTCGAGCATATATCTTTGATTTTTTATCATCAGCAATAACTTCTAGAACTTGTATAGACTTTAATTGCACCTGTTTACTTAAATAATCTTTTTCGTCTCGCTTGCTCACATTTAATAAAAGTTTTTCTGCAAACGACTTCCAACGATTGGAATCCACCGCTAAAAGGGACATAGCATAATTTACTTCAATTAATGTATTATCTGAAGAAAGTGCCATTGCCATATTGTAAAGATGAATACCTTCGCTAAGCGAAGCACCAAACCAATCTCTTGAATTTTTTTCACCTACTTTTCTAATAACGCCTAAATGCCAAGCACCCTCAAGTGCTAACCCTAAAGCATCTTCAGGATACATTTCTCTAAAATTTTTAATTTTAGTCAGAGTTTTTTTTGGTAATTTTTTTTGCCAGGCCTTTATGGCACTAGTCGTCCTAGTAACAAATCCATCACTAATCGCGTACTGTAACTGTGCATTATAAAGGTTAGAATCCAATGCAATAGCCTTTTCAGCTAAAGACCTTGCTGACTGCGAATGACTATTTAATTTTCCTACTTCTCCTAATAGAATTTGGGCCAATAAGCTTTCTGATGCAATTGCATAACCTTCTGCAGTATTCATTTTTACCGCCTCAGTTCGCGCTTCCTCGAAGCGCCCCATGGTAAATAATTTCTTGATTTCATCCAAAGAACCACCATGTGCATTAGGTGGGATTAAAGCACTGAAAAAAATGAAAAGGACAATTTTTATTTTTAAATTTTTATACACTATTTGCTTTTATTTATTATACCTCGAAAGTGCTGATTTTATAAGATCGGATGTTTCATGAGTACCAAAAATTGAGACGAATGAACCAAATCTTGGCCCCTGGCTTTGACCAAGACACACTTCATAAATTGCCTTAAACCAATTTCTTAGATTCTCAAATTCATACTTTTTACCAATTGAAAAAATTAAGGTCTGTAAAGCTTCTGGGTCCTTGGACTCGTAATCAGAAATTGAATCCAACTCTAAAGCTAAGTCTTTAAGGGCTTTAAACTCTTGGTCGGTAGGCTTACGATAGACTTTATTCGGTTTTACAAAATCCTCATAATATCTTACGGCAAATCCAGCGAGACAATCGAGTGTTGGATTATCATTTGGGTTAGCATCGGGTGCGTACCTTTTTATAAAACCCCACAAGATATTTTTATCAGAAGCATTAGCCGCACTGACTAAATTGAGAAGTAAACTAAATGAAACTGGAGGTACAAAATTTGGGGGGTTACCATTGTGAATATGCCAAACAGGATTTGACAAACGTGACTTAATATCTTGAGAACCCCATGCAGAGAGATGCTGAAAATATTCATCTACATTCCTTGGAATAACGTCAAAATATAATTTTTTGGCGGCTCGAGGTTTTTGGTAATTAAAAAGAGATAAGCTTTCTTGAGGAGCATAATTAAGCCAATCCTCTACCGATATGCCATTGCCCTTAGACTTTGAAATTTTTTCGCCTTTTTCATCTAAAAATAACTCATAAACAAATTGCACTGGTGGATTTCCACCTAGTATTTTGCAAATCTTAGAGTATATCGGAGCATTATCTTGATGATCCTTACCGAACATTTCAAAATCGACGCCAAGGGAAGCCCAGCGCATTCCAAAATCTGGTTTCCACTGTAATTTGACATTCCCGCCTGTTACTCGAGTAGTTATTTCACATCCATCTTCATCATCAAAAGTTATTGTTCCGTCAACTGAGTTTAAAGCCTTCATCGGTACATATAAAACTCGGCCAGTTTTTGGAGATATTGGAAGAAATGGTGAATAAGTAGCTCTTCTTTCCTCACCTAATGTCGGCAACATTACCGACATGATTTCATCATATTTTTCTAAGGTTAGAAGCAACCATTTGTCGTAATATCCTTCGCGGTATAAATCAGTCGCTGATTTAAACTCATACTCAAAACCAAAGCTATCCAAAAAAGCACGGAGCCGTGCGTTCATATTTGCTCCATAGCTTGATGCAGTACCAAAAGGGTCAGGAACATCTGTTAAAGGCTTCTGTAAGTATTCTTCGAGTATGGCAGGATTGGGTACGGTGGGAGGAACTTTTCGCATCCCATCCATATCATCAGAGATACATATTAGTTTAGCTGGGATTTTATTATCTGTTAAAGCCCGAAAAGCATTCATCACCATGGTAGTTCGCACAACTTCACCAAAAGTGCCTATATGTGGAAGACCTGACGGGCCATAACCAGTTTCAAAAATAACAGGCTTATCCCCACGTTCATAACCACGCCGTTTTTCAATATCTAATCTTCTTTGTATTTGCTTTGCTTGCTCAAATGGCCAGGCTTTTGAGCTACTTAATATTTCGTTAGACATTATTTTCCAGTCATAAGTTTTAAAATGCAATAAAGCATTTTATGAAGGAACGTCAATGAATACTAATTTGACTTATCAATTTAGTTATCCACATCAGGTCTTGGCTTTTTTTCGATTTAAGTTATGATATTTCTACGGATAGTATTCTGATTTCATCAGCTTTACTGACAAAAAAATTTATGTAGGCTAATTAGATGAAGATTTCTATAGAACGCGCCGCTCTTTTAAAAGCACTAGGCCACGTGCAGAATGTTGTAGAACGACGTAATACCATTCCAATTCTCTCAAATGTACTTATAGACGCAAATGAAAACAATATAACTTTAGTCGCCACAGATTTGGATATAGAAGTTTCAGAAGCTGCTAAAGCAGATGTGAGCGCACCTGGCCAAGTTACAGCACCTGCTAATACGCTCTATGATATAGCACGCAAATTACCCGATGGGTCCCAAGTAAATTTACAAATAAATTCTGACGGACGACTAGATGTTGATGCAGGAAGGTCACACTTCACCCTTCCACTTTTACCCTCTAGTGATTTTCCTAAAATGACTGCAGATGGATTTACTCACAATTTTGTTTTAAAGGCACCTGAGCTTATCAGACTAATTGATAAAACAAAGTTCGCAATATCTACAGAAGAAACGCGTTATTACCTCAATGGTATATACATACATGGACATAATGGAAAACTAAGAGCCGTAGCAACTGATGGTCACCGTTTAGCATTAGCGGAAATGAATTTACCTGAAGGAGCAGAAGGTTTGCCTGGGGTGATAATGCCTCGTAAGACTGTTGCTGAGATACGTCGTCTAATCGATGGAAGCGAAGAAGATATATCAATATCTATATCAGAAGCGAAAGTTAGATTTCACTTTAATTCGGCTATGATAACTTCAAAACTAATCGACGGTACATTTCCAGATTACGAAAGAGTTATACCTAAAGGAAATGATAAAGAGTTGACTATAGATAATAAAGTTTTTGCTAACGCCGTTGATCGTGTGGCTACAATATCAGCAGAAAAGTCTAGATCAATCAAAGTTGCATTAAGTCAAGATTCTTTATCGTTAACTGTAAACAATCCAGAGAGTGGTAATGCGCGCGAAGATATAGTTGTTGATTATAGTTCAGAACCTTTAGAAATTGGTTTTAACGCAAAGTACCTATTAGATGTCGCAGGGCAAATTGAAGGAAGGGATGCGGTATTTCTTTTAGATAACGCTGCAGCTCCGGCTTTGGTTAAAGATACTGAGGATGCAAATGCACTTTTCGTACTAATGCCATTACGCGTTTAATTACGACCATATCGTGAGCTATATAGACTACCTTCGTCTAACAGACTTCAGATCTTACGATTCTCTTGATATAAAATTTGATGGACGCCCTGTTGTTTTTTTTGGACCAAATGGAGCTGGAAAAACAAATCTTCTTGAAGCTATTTCATTTTTATCTCCTGGAAGAGGTTTAAGAAGAGCCAAAATAGAGGAATTATCTAGATTATCATCGGGAAAAAAATGTTTGGCGTGGGGTGTCAATGCCGACTTGAATGAAACTAGGGTATCAATTGGGCAAATACCAGAAAATCCTAAACGCAGGGCTACCAAAATTAATGGAAAAAATACTACAGGGACAGAACTTGCAAATTTAATTACTTTAATGTGGTTAACCCCAATGCAAGATAGACTGTTTACCGGACCCTCAGCAGATCGCAGAAAGTTTTTAGATAGATTTACTCTAGTACACAGCCCTTCTCATGGCTTAACAACATTAAGGTATGAGAAAATGCGGTCCGAAAGAAATCGCTTACTCTCAGAAGGTATTAGTGACAAAGGTTGGTTTGAAGTCATTGAAGATGATATGGCCCGCCAAGGCGCATCTATAGCGAAAGCTAGAACAGAAACAGTTATTCGGCTTAATGAAGAGATAGATAATCGCTCTAAATCAAATGATAATTTCCCAAAAGGAAAAGTAAGCCTTGAAGGATCTGCGGAAGAAAAATTTAAAAACGGCATGGCCATTCAGGATGTAGAAGATTATCTACGGGAAGAGCTTAAAACGAAACGGCCATTAGATATGAAGGCAGGAAGGACACTTAATGGTGTACACAAAACTGACCTAAGTGTTGTTAATGTAGAAAAAAATATGGTTGCATCTCAATGCTCCACGGGAGAACAGAAAGCCTTATTAATAGGCTTAACTCTAGCTCATGCACGCGCGCAGGCTGATAAATCTCCAATTTTATTACTTGATGAAGTTGCAGCTCATTTAGATATAGATAGACGGGCTGCGCTGATAGAGGAATTAGTAAGTTTAGGTACCCAGTTATTTATGACTGGTACAGATGCCTTACTTTTTGAAGCCTTCAAAGATAGAGCACAACAATTTGAAATTAAAAATAGTAAGTTAACTAAGTATCTATGAAAATTAATTTGATTTTTATTAGGTTAAAAGATATCTCCGAACTTAGGAGACAGTGATGAAACCAGAAATAACAGCAATATTAGTTATCTATTTGTTCTTTATATTCTTAGAGGTTTTTTTTACAAAGTTTTTTAAAAAAAATAATCAAAAATTTAGTGATGGAGTGGTTGAGGTCATTAGTACTGGAGGTCTCCTTCTTGTAACACAACCCTTAGTCTTAACATCAGCTTATCTACTAAGCCAACACTACCTCCCATCATTCGAAAACAATCTAAAAGGAATAAACCCTCTGATTGCTTTTTCACTTTTCTTGATTTTTGATGACCTCATACAATATTGGTGGCACCGAATTTCACACAGCGTAAAATGGCTTTATAAACTGCACAGACCCCATCATAATGCTGAATACATGAGCATACGCTTGGTTTATAGAAACAATGTATTTTACTATTTTCTAATGCCAAATTTATGGCTTTCAGGTCTGTTGATATACCTCGGTCTAGGGTGGGTTTATGCGATATATATAGTTATGAAGATGACTATAATATTTGGTGCACATTCAGATCTTCCATGGGATAAGCCCTTATATAAAGTTAAATGGCTCTCGAAGTTTATGTGGGTAATAGAAAGAACAATTAGCACACCATCTACTCATCATGCCCACCATGGAAAACATAAAGCAGACGGAATAACTCATTACAAAGGAAACTTTGGCAATATGTTGTTTATTTGGGATGTTATTTTTAGAACCGCAAAAATAGAACGCGGCTACCCCGCTAAGTTTGGCGTTGAGGATTTACCAAAAACATCTATTTTAGAACAACTCATTTGGCCAGTTATTTCAAAAGGGCCGCTGCCAAAGTGAAAACTTAAATATTTTCACTAAGTAAAGTCGGTAAGTCTCCTGTAAGACCAGAAGCTTCCTCAATAAAAAATGTCTTTATTAATTCCGAATGATTCACACTATTCAGACCTAGGCGCCTTGCGAAGCGAAGAAGGCTATTTTTATTTGAAAACAAACGGTTCAATAAGTCTGTCGTAATGCACAATAAGTTATTATCAAAACTACGCCATTTTTCATATTTTTTAATTACCTCACCACCCAAATCAATACCTTCATGAATACTTCGTCCTACATTATCGGCTAGAGCTGCAGCGTCTCGAAAGCCCATATTAAGTCCTTGGCCGGCAATGGGATGAATTGAATGGGCCGCATCGCCTACAAGCACTAACCTATTAGCAGAATAGTTTTCCGCCATCTGTAAATTCAATGGAAAACTCTGTCTGGTACCAAGTAATTTTATCTCACCTAATAATCCCCTTATTCTATGAGATAGCTCATCAATGAAATCAGTATCATTAAGACTCATTGCAGCATTTGAAGCGGATAAAGTATCAGACCAAACAATCGAACTTCTATTTTTTGTTAAAGGCAATAAAGCAAGAGGACCTCCAGGGAAAAAAAACTGATACGCCGACCCATTATGTGGAAACTCATGATCTATGGTAGCCACAATCGCACTTTGCTTATAGGATGTAAATTGAACACCAATATCTGCAGATTTTCTCAAACTAGATTTTTTTCCATCAGCTGCGGCTAATAATGAAGCTTCAATTATGTGGCTATTTTCTAAATTAATTTTAACTGCTCTACTACCTCTCAAGATCTCTAAAATCTTAACTGGAGCCTTTATAGATATGTTGGGGTTTTTATTAACCTTTTTTAATAGTGCATCTTTCAGAATGCTATTATCGATCATATAGCCCTTATAATTGATATTATTAGAATTTTGAAATTGTAAATTAAACTTATTTTTTCTTCCCACTCGGCTATCGGATATAAAAATATTATCTATCGCTTGTATATTACCTTCAAACAGTTCTGTAACATCTAAATTTTTAAGTAAAACAAAGCTACTGGCGGAAATAGCTGAAGCGCGCATATCTCGTTTTATACTAGGTGATTTTTTATCTAAAAGGCAAACTGATGCACCTTTTTTTGCACAAGCCAATGCAGTAGTAAGCCCAACTAACCCGGCGCCGACTACAACTATGTCAAATTTCTCTTGCATGATAAACCTTTAATACATTAATTCTAATTTAAATATGGTTTAAAAAAAATATAATTCTCTTAACGCGATGTTTACGACCAATGTTTAACAATAGAGGAATTATATTTACAATAAAGTTTCCAGGAGTGTTATAATGGGGATAAAACGTACCTCCAGTAACAATAAATCGCAATATGACCATAGAGATTTCGGGTATAACGAAGATGCTTCATCAGGAAAATTTAAGAGGATTCTGGGTTCTATTTTATTACTTTTAGGGGGGGGTATTGTTCTTTCTGCCTTAACTTCTTTTAGTGCTTTTGACCCATCTGGTGACACCGCTGGTATTGGCCCAATAAATAATTCAATGGGATTAATTGGAGCCTATGCCTCTAATATTTTGTTACAAATATTCGGTACCAGTATTATTTTAGCATCCGTGCTAGTGATATTTAGCGGTATGAAGTCTTTTTATTACCTTACTTTTAAAAAAAAATCTTTAGAGGTTAATCATAAATTTTTAATGTGGATAGGAATAATCATTTTCTCTGCTACAACCTTATCCGCGCTACCAATCCCTCATGATTGGCCTTTAGCAACAGGTTTAGGCGGGATTTTAGGAGATAAATTATATCTAAACTTCACAGCAGGCCTTAATAAGTTAAATGTTCCCTTACCTAGCCTTATGGTTACTTTAATAACATTTTCAGTTACCTTACTTTTATTGGTAAGGTTTTTAGAAATTGCAAAAAAAGATATGTTTGATATCTTGCATTCAGCATTCTTTGTCTGGTCTCATATAAGAAAGCTGACCTTACATTTATCATTGATTATAAAGAGAGCTTTGGGAAAACGTGATACATTAAGTGCTAAAAGTGAAAATATTGAAAAAACACCGTTAGTAAAAGAAATTGAAGAGAAAACACCAAAAATAACTAAATCAAAACCACCTTTAGTAAAACCAAAAACCAGAAAAAGAAAAGTTTCTCCAAATGAGTTTTATTTCCCAGAAGGATCAGAGTTTATATTGCCTGGATTAGACCTACTAAAAAACCCTCCCCCGAGATCAACAGTTCAAGATGAAGGTGCACTTAGCAGAGCTTCAGATAAACTTCATAAAGTTATGGCTGATTATGGAATAGAAGGGGATATGGGATCTGTCAGACCGGGACCAGTTGTAACACTATTCGAATTTGAGCCAGCTCCTGGTGTTAAATCACAAAGAGTTATTAACTTATCTGATGACATAGCCCGCAATATGTCCGCTCAATCAGCAAGAATTGCAGTTGTACCGGGAAGAAACGCAATGGGCGTTGAAATGCCAAATAGGAGAAGAGAGACTGTATGGCTTAGAGATATGTTGGACTCTGAATTATTTAAAAATACAACCATGGGTCTACCGCTAATTCTTGGTGAGGATATAGGTGGAGCACCTTTCATTACAGACCTCTCTAAAATGCCTCACCTTTTGATAGCAGGAACTACAGGTTCAGGTAAATCAGTTGGCGTTAATGCAATGATTCTCTCTTTAATGTACAAACTAACGCCTGAACAATGTAAATTTATAATGATCGATCCTAAAATGCTCGAATTATCAGTTTATGACGGTGCACCTCATCTTCTAGCTCCAGTTGTTACAGAGCCTAAAAAAGCTGTTGTAGCATTAAAATGGACAGTTAGAGAAATGGAAGACCGTTATCGAAAAATGTCTAAAATGGGTGTCAGAAATATGGCTGGCTATAATGAAAAAATTGCAGAAGCTGTATCCAAAGGTAAGTCTATGACTCGTAAAGTAATGACAGGATATAACAAAGAAACAGGCGAGCCGGAATTTGAAACAGAAGAATTAAATTTTGAAGCTATGCCATTCATTGTCGTAATTATTGATGAAATGGCAGACCTTATGATGGTAGCTAAAAAAGATATAGAAGGTAGTGTACAACGTTTGGCGCAAATGGCTCGAGCCGCTGGAATCCATATGATAATGGCCACTCAAAGGCCATCCGTCGATGTTATTACTGGAACAATTAAAGCAAACTTTCCTACACGTATTTCTTTTAGGGTTGGATCAAAAATAGACAGCCGGACTATTTTAGGTGAACAAGGAGCTGAACAGTTATTAGGAAATGGGGATATGTTATTTATGGGAACCGGTAGGCCAAGGCGCTTCCATGGACCTTTCGTCTCCGATAGTGAAGTGGAAAAAATAGCTAATTTTGTTAAAGCACAAGGATCCCCCAGCTATACAGAGGATATCACCACTGAGCGTGAAGATATGATTTCAGATTCTATAACGAATGATAATGAAAATAATGGAAACTCACTTTTTGATCAAGCCGTTGCAATTGTTTCGAGGGATAGAAAGGCATCAACAAGTTATATACAACGTAAACTTAGTATAGGCTATAATCGTGCGGCTGACTTAATAGAAAGAATGGAGTCTGATGGTATGATAGGTCCGAGTGGCGCGGGGGGCAAAAGAGAGATATTTTTGCCTGAACCTAATGACTCTTTTTAAAACTTAACTAATTAACGTTTCCAGGTAAAGGAGATAGCTGCAGCATCTTCCTTAAAATTAAAGTCATCCGCTGAACCTTCCCTGTGAGAAACAGATAAAGACACATCAGCATCCCCCATTCTATAGCCCAAACCTGCCTGAGCATCACCAACTATAATTTGGTCTTGCATGTGATACTGACCAGCCGTCAATCTTCCTAAACTATTAGGTGAATAACTCACAGCTTCAGCATCCGCTCCGGCGAAGAAATACCAAGTATTTTTATCAAATTTTGATCCTTTTCCTAAGTCTTCACCTATTTCAACTACCGCCCCAAGTACTGCGGATGAGCTATTATTATCAAATCTAAGAGCAGCCCTAGGGGTTAAAGTAAGATTCAGTCCTTTTTGATTTCTACTTTTAAACGCCCGCGCATATCCAATATCTAATCTGTCATTACCGGAAACACAATTTGTATCACCCGATAAACATGAATTATCATAAAGGTCAAAATTAAATAATTTTACTCCCTTATTATCTAGAGGAAAGTCGATTGAGTTCGATGCAAAGTTTTGATTATCCGATGCAACATTTAATAATAAACCATTGGACGGGTTACTAGGTTTTGCTGCAGAAATGACCCCTTTGCCCTCTTGCGCAAGAGCAGAATTAGTTATCATTAGAACTGAAGCCATACCTATTAACAATCCCGTTAATAACTTTTTTGTTCTTCCTGAGCCTCGGATATGTCTAATTACTAAAGACATTTAAAATACGTTTATCCCATAATTTTTAATTTAAATTTTTTATTACATTTAACATCTAACACAGTTCTTAATAGATAGTCCTCAAAAAAATTCGATTAATTGATTAATTTTTGGTTAAGTTGCAAAAATGTTCACTCAGCTATTAGAATGCTTAAAAAATGATAATTTTATTTATTTATCTAGAAATGACTAAAAGCTCCAGAAATAACGAATTAATGCCAAACAGCGTTATTAATTAGAATACGTTTATTATTTAAAAATAATACCCATAATATACGCCATGCCTGCGTAATTACGTTTGCAACTTCCTCAGTATTTGAGTGGGTTTCAATATTTTCAGTTTTTCAACTATTGACAGGCTAAACACTCTTCATAATCTGTCGGGGCAGCGGCTTCCATAGCTTTTTCCATTTCAGATTTATCTTCAGTTCCTGCAAAAGATGCTCGCTGTATAGATTTAGATCGGCAATAATAGAGGGATTTTACACCTTTTTCCCATGCTTGCCAATGTAACATATGTAAATCCCACTTATCAACATCACCAGGAAGGAATATATTCAGACTCTGAGCTTGACAAATATATGGCGCTCTATCTGCTGCATGCTCAATAACCCACCTTTGATCTATTTCAAAGGCAGTTTTAAAAGTAGCTTTTTCGTGCTCATCAAGCTCATCTAGACTCTGAACTGACCCTTCATTTTCAAGAATAGTCCCCCAAATTTCATCAGTATTTAACCCTTTTGTTTCGAGTAATTCTTCTAATAAACGGTTTTTAACAGTAAACGAGCCTGATAGTGTCTTATGAGTATAAATATTAGCAGGAATTGGTTCAATACCAGCTGATGTACCTCCACATATTATAGAAATAGATGCAGTTGGTGCTACAGCCATTTTATGAGAAAACCTTGCCTTTACCCCAGCTTCCGCTGCATCAGGGCATGAACCACGTTCATCGGCTAGTGTTACTGAAGCAGCATCAGCACAACGTCTAATATGTCTAAACAAACGATTATTAAAAGACTTTGCCATGGCACTTTCAAAGGGTATACCTTTACTTTGAAGCAATGAATGGAAACCCATTAGACCTAACCCAACTGAACGCTCACGAGCGGCTGAATATTTAGCATCATTCATTGAAACAGGCGCGTTATCGATAAAGTCTTGTAGAACATTATCAAGAAAACGCATAATATCTTCAATAAATCCTTCCTCATTTTTCCATTCGTCATACTTCTCAGCGTTAACTGATGACAGACAACAAACAGCCGTTCGCTGTTTACCATATTTATCTTTCCCAGTTGGAAGCATAATTTCTGCACATAAATTTGACTGTTGAACTCGTAACCCCTGATCTTTCTGATGTTTAGCAAGAGCCTCATTAACTGTATCAGAAAAGATCATGTACGGTTCACCAGTTTGCAAACGCATTTCCAGAATTTTTTGCCACAACTTGCGTGCTGATATTTTCTTAATGACCTCACCTGTATGAGGGCTTTTTAATTCATACTCTTTTCCATCCCTAACAGCTTCCATAAAATCGTCAGTTATATTGAGACCATGATGAAGATTTAAGGACTTACGGTTAAAATCCCCAGAAGGCTTTCTTATCTCCAGAAACTCTTCTATTTCCGGATGGTGTATATCCAAATAAACTGCAGCTGATCCGCGTCGGAGAGAGCCTTGAGAAATCGCTAATGTCAAAGAGTCCATCACACGTATAAAGGGAATAATCCCAGACGTTTTACCTGCTCTGCCTATTCTTTCTCCAATCGACCTCACATTACCCCAATATGTGCCTATTCCTCCACCATTTGAAGCCAACCACACATTTTCAGTCCATGCCCCGACAATAGAGTCTAGACTGTCATCAACTGCATTTAAAAAACATGAAATGGGCAGCCCTCGTTCCGCGCCTCCATTAGATAATACCGGGGTCGCTGGCATAAACCAAAGTTTTGACATATAGTCATAGAGACGTTGAGCATGAGCATTGTCATCTGCGTAAGCCTCGGAAACACGCGCAAACATTCCTTGATAATTTTCCTCTGGAAGTAAATATCTATCGACTAATGTTTTCTTACCAAAATCAGTAAGTAGCTCATCGCGTGAGCGATCCTGCTTTACAGAGTTAACTTTCCGTTCTTTGACCTTAGAATTTTTTTTTGATGTTAACTTAACAGTTGCTGCTGGACCCTCTTGTATTGCTACTTCATCTTCTGTTTCTGGTGCTAAGAACGCATTCATTGAACTCTCCGACATTTATCTCCCCTTTTGTTTCCAGTTGCGACCAAATTGAGTCTCAACGCTACTAAATTTACACCCACATCAAGTTTATATGCCAAATGGCGGCATAAAACTAACTATCATCTAAATGGAAATCCTCGAGTTTTACTCAAAGTGTTTCTTCACTACATATAGTGTCGATTTACTTCCACCCGTCAATACCTAGTATAACAAAAAAGAAAATTTTTAGTTAACAGAGTACAGAATTCAATAAAAAAACTGTGAATTTTTTGTGACGCTTCCGAAATGAAGTAAAAAATTAATTTTCTTAAGGTAAAGATTTTATTTATTTTACCATAATACAGAATCAAATTTATCAAAATAACGAATAAACTAAAACAAATTAACTTGCGAGCAATTTGATTATAATCCAATGGCACAATTTAATTTGGCTTTTCCAATACCCTTTAAATTTCGGTAATTCATCTACAATGTGTTCTTTTTTTCTATGATAGAAAATATGACCAAGAGGTCCTTCCAGTGAGCTTTTATCCTGTATATTATTTACATTTATAAAAGCCAGTCCCAAGCCCGGGATACCTCTTAAAAATCCAATAACAGGGCTTTTGCACTGAACACATATCCCTCGATCTAGTGCAGGAGGTCTTCTATATTTATTAAACTCAACTTCATTTTGCTCTAATAAAACGTTTTTAGACTGTATCACCACCACATCATTGTAAGCAGAATTATATAATTTTTGGCATATCTTACAATGACAATGAAACCTTATGAGCGGAGGCTTCTTAAGATAAAATTTTATTGCCCCACATGGACATTCACATAAGATATTTATGTTCTGCATCAACAATTTAACCTAGTTTATAGTTAACCTTACAGCGTTCATGCACCTTTTAACAATAAAAAAAAGGTGGTAAGTATATCCATTAAAGAATAGTTTAAATTTAATTTCTCAGGCAATCTGGATCAATAATGAAAATACTCATAGTCACAGATGCTTGGAAGCCACAAATGAATGGTGTTGTTCGAACACTCGAAATGACAATAAAATCATTAAAAAAATCTGGTCATATTATCGAAGTAATATCACCCTCTGATGGATACTGGACTATACCACTACCGACCTATCCAGATATTAAACTAGCACCCTTTGCTAAATCAGATATAAAAAAAAGAATTTTAGCGTTCCAACCAGATGCTATACACATAGCCACCGAAGGGCCATTAGGTTTGTCTGCCAGGTCACTTTGCATCAAATTAGGTAAACCGTTTACAACCAGTTATCACACAAAGTTTCCAGAATATATTAAAGCCAGGTTTCCATTTATTCCTCTGAGTTTAAGCTATAAATTTATACGTGGTTTTCATAATGCCGGAGGACGCACCTTAGTAACAACTGAATCTATGGTAAATTTTCTTAAGGAAAAGAAGTTTAATAATCTTTCTGCTTGGGCTCGTGGTGTAGATATATCACAATTTCACCCGAAAAAGCGATTTATGCCGAAAGACGTCTATGAAGGTCTCCAAAGGCCGATATTTGTAAATGTTGGAAGGATTGCTGTAGAAAAAAATATAGAAGCATTTTTGAAAATTGACCTTCCAGGATCTAAGGTCGTAGTGGGTGATGGACCCCAGCTGAACTATCTTAAAGAAAAGTATCCAAACGTCTATTTTTTTGGGGCTAAATTTGGAAACGAATTATCAAGACATTTTGCGGATGCAGATGTTTTCGTTTTCCCGTCAAAAACTGATACTTTTGGTTTAGTCATAATTGAATCAATGGCGACAGGAACACCCGTAGCAGCATATCCTGTCACGGGACCAGTAGATATTATTCCAAATAGCAAAGCCGGTAGTATTAATAAAGACTTACGGGCTGCGTGTATCTCATGTTTACAACTTGACCGAAACGATGCTGTTGCTCATGCTAAAAAATTTAGTTGGGATGCAGTGAGTGAAGTTTTCTACAATTACTTAACTCCGGACTATAAACCCAAACATCAAAAACATACATTTGTGATTAATTACATCTTAAAACTAATATTATTCCCATATAAGTTAATTAAAAAATAAATTGCAGTACAAAATAGTATAAAAAACCTTGCTTGAATAGATATTCTTTTAAATATAAGAAGCAAACATGTTAGAATTAGAATTGTTTTTATCTGCTTTTGCAGTTCTGTTTGTTATTATAGACCCGCCCGGCTGCGCTCCTATTTTTGCAACACTTACAAAAGGTACGTCACGAAAACATCAAGTAGAAATGGCTTTTAAGTCAGTATTTATAGCCGCTGTTATATTGTCTTGTTTTGCATATGCTGGAGAGTTTGTATTTGCAAAATTAGGAATTAGCTTAGATTCGCTAAGAATCGCAGGCGGTATAATGCTTTTCATTATTGGCTTGAATATGGTCTTTGAAAGACGAACAGAAAAAAGAAAAGATAGAGCAGAAGAGGTACTAGAAACCACCGAAGATCCTGAAGATATTTCAGTTTTTCCTATGGGAATACCAATGATAGCAGGTCCAGGAACAATGGCATCTCTCTTGATTTTAATGGGCCGCGCAGACAATTGGTATCAGGAACTAACTATTATGATTGCACTTGTTAGTGTGCTTGTAATTAGCTTAATTGCTTTTTTAATTTCAGGACCGCTCATCAAATTAATGGGAGAAACTTTTACAAATATACTCACGCGGGTTTTGGGTGTTCTTCTGGCTACTTTAGCAGCACAATTTGTTCTTGATGGAATAAGAGGCGCTCTTTTCTAATTTAAACATAAAAAGAATAAAAAACCGAGGCGCATAACACCTCGGTTAAATTATCATCTAAAATTTAAGAGCAACTCTTAAGACTTAGCCTCTTCTGCTGCTGGGGCCTCTTCTGCTGCTGGAGCCTCTTCTGCTGCTGGAGCCTCTTCTGCTGCTGGAGCCTCTTCTGCTGCTGGAGCCTCTTCTGCTGCTGGAGCCTCTTCTGCTGCTGCCTTGGCTGCTTCCTCAGCTGCTTTTGCAGCCTCTTTTGCGGCCTCTTTTGCTTCTTCTTCAGCCAGCTTACGTGCTTCTTCTTTTTCTGCCTTATCTTTTATAAGTTGCTCAGCTTTTGCACCGGGCTTTCCTTTGACTGGGTTATGCCCAGCTTGCCACTCCCAAACACCTGCAGAACCAAGGAAGCGGGCAACACGTTCTGTTGGTCTTGCTCCCTTATTAAGCCATCCCTTACATTTCTCAATATCAAGAACCACTCTATCATCTGAAGTCTTTGGCAGCATAGGGTTATACTTACCTACAATTTCTATGAACCTACCGTCTCGAGGAGCGCGGGAGTCCGCAACTACAATACGGTAGTAGGGTCTTTTTTTAGCACCATGTCGTGCTAATCGTATTTTGAGAGCCATAATATTTTCCTTTTAAATGATGGTCAAAATTTATTTCTTCTTATTTCCAAATGGCAGTCCGCCGATCCCAGGTAGACGCGGCTTTCCACCTCCTAATCCAGGCAATCCAGAATTATTACGAGGTATATTAGTCAATTGTTTTTTGAGTTCTTCAAATTGTAAATTATCGGCTGCAGGCAAACCTTTGTTAATCCCAGTACTATTTGGCATGCCACCAGGCATTCCTCCCATTTGCTGCATCAATCCAGCCATACCGCCTTTGCCCATTTTTTTCATCATATCTGACATCTGCCGATGCATTTTTAAAAGCTTGTTAACTTCTTGCACAGACATACCAGAACCAGCTGCTATTCTACGTTTGCGGGAAGCCTTTAAAATAGAAGGCTTCTTTCTTTCTTTCTGGGTCATGGAAAAAATAATAGCCTGTTGCTGTTTTAAAAGGTGGTCATCTAAACCTCCTGCGGCATCAATTTGCTTTTTCATCTTTCCCATTCCGGGCATCATCTTCATAAGTCCACCCATGCCACCCATTTTTTGCATTTGTCCCAGTTGTTTGGCTAGGTCATTTAAATCAAATGTGCCCTTTTCCATTTTCCGGGCCATTTTTTTAGCTTCATTTTCGTCGATTACCTGTGATGCTTTTTCGACAAGTGATACTATATCACCCTGGCCAAGAATTCTGTTTGCTAAACGCTGTGCATCAAAAGCTTCTAGGCCATCAAGCTTTTCTCCCGTACCCAAAAATTTAATTGGTAATCCTGTTACAGCTCTCATAGATAGAGCTGCTCCTCCACGTCCATCTCCGTCTATACGCGTAAGAACTAAACCCGTAAGAGGAAGTCTCTCATGGAATCTCTTCGCTGTTTCTACTGCATCTTGACCTGTTAAAGAATCTGCAACCAATAATGTTTCGATTGGATTAGTCTTTTTAGCTATGACGGATATTTCGTTCATTAATTCGTCATTTACAGTTGTACGGCCAGCGGTATCCAAGAGTACAACGTCATAGCCACCTTTTTTCCCTTGATCCATCGCGCGCTTAGCTATTGAAAGCGCTGATTGACCCTTAACTATGGGAAGAAAACCAGTACCTGTTTGCTCGGCAAGCATGCCTAATTGCTCCATAGCTGCTGGACGATTAGTATCTAAAGAGGCAAGTAGTACTTTTCTTTTACCTCGTTCCTTTAGAAATTTTGCAATTTTGCCTGATGAAGTTGTCTTACCTGATCCTTGCAAACCTACCATTAATATTGCAACTGGGGATTTACCCGCAAGATTAAGCTGAGAACTTATTGCAGCTATATCAATATCTTTATCATTTTCAGAAAGTGTTCCGCCTAGAGTTTCAACTAAAGCATCATAAACAATCTTTACTATTTGCTGACCTGGCGTAACAGACTTTATTACTCTTTCGCCAACTGCCTCTGCTTTGACCTTTTCGATAAAACCCTTAACAACAGAAAGTGCTACGTCCGCCTCAAGAAGTGCGATACGAATTTCACGCATTGCTGATGCTACATCTTTTTCTGACAGAGCCCCACGTCCCGTAAGGCCATCGAAAATTCCACTTAATTTGTCACCTAAGGCTTCAAACACTTTTTTCTCCGTTTATTCCACACAACTAGGTTTCCGGTGAATGATAACATCGACCAGAATACTCCGCCCACATCGTCTCTTTGGAGGGTCGCATGGGTTCAGAGCGCAGATTAAAGCTGCGCGGATTTTCCCGGCGTATACGAAGGTGCTTATTAATAGTCAAGCTTAGTGGTTAATAAAAAAAATTCTAGGACAAAAAAACGACACCCGAAGAGGATGCCGTTAAAATTAATTTAATAAGGAGTTACGCTTTTACTGTGTGGGGCGCTGAAGCATTCTTCTTTGCAGCATCAACAAGTAATTTAAAGGCATCTGGTTCGTTACCAGCCATGTCTGCTAATACTTTACGGTCTAATTCAATACCGGCCTTGTTTAAACCATCCATAAAACGACCATAAGTCATTCCATGTTGACGCACAGCTGCGTTAATCCTTTGTATCCAAAGGGCTCTGAACTGACGCTTTTTTAACTTACGTCCAATGTATGCATATTGCCCTGCTTTTTCAACAGCTTGATTGGCAATACGAAAAGTATTCTTACGACGACCCCTAAAGCCTTTAGCAGCGTCAATAATTTTTTTATGGCGGGCGTGCTTGGTAACACCGCGTTTTACACGTGACATAACTCGCTCCTATTTCTTCTTAAAGCCGTTAGGCAGATATTTTTTACGAATTACTCGAGCATCACTCTCTGAAAGAATGGTCGTTCCACGCAGTTTACGAATTTGGTCATTAGTACGTTTAATCATACCATGACGCTTACCAGCTTGGCCGGCTTTTACTTTCCCGCTAGCGGTAAGCTTAAAGCGCTTTTTAGCACCTGACTTAGTCTTCATTTTTGGCATTTCGGTCTCCTAATGTATGCTGTAAACCTCTCTAGGGTTAACAACGGCCTTTTGAGCAAATAGGCATGCCTTTAGCCTAGATTGCTGCTATCTCTCTCATGAGAGTTGTGGGCGTTTAGACAAACTGAATAAAGAAAGCAAGTCTCTGCTTAGTAAAATCATTAAATTAATCAAAATAAATTGAATTAATATAGCATTGCCTCTTGCATTAGACAGTAGCCACTTTAAATCCCCCGTAATGTTAACAATTGCAAACTTAGATTATCGTATTCAAGGACGCGCTTTATTCACTAATGCCTCAGCGCAAATTGCTGCCGGCTGGAAGGTTGGTTTAATAGGACGTAATGGAACGGGCAAATCAACATTATTAAGATTAATTCGTGAAGAAGTATCGGAACCTAGTGGAGACGACTCCATAAGAATAAATAAGGGAGCAAAGCTAGGTTGGGTTGCACAAGAAGTAGCAGCTACAAACGAAACTATTATCGACGTTGTGCTAGCAGCGGACATTGAGCGCCACTCTTTAATGTTACAAGCTGAAACTGAAGTGGATCCAGATCGTCTTGGGGATATACACACAAGGTTAATTGATATTGATGCCTGGAATGCAGATACGCGTGCAGCTAAGGTGCTAAATGGTCTTGGGTTTTCTGACACTGACTTTAACCGGGCAACAAAAGAATTTTCCGGTGGGTGGAGAATGCGTGCTGCGATTGCTGGTGTTTTAGTCGCGGAGCCAGATGTACTTTTATTAGACGAACCTACTAACTACCTAGATCTCGAGGGAGCTGTTTGGTTAGAGGGTTATCTAAAAAAATATCCCCACACCTTTATAATGGTGTCGCATGATAGACAAATGTTAAATCGGTGCGTCACCCACACACTTGCACTTGAGCACCAAAAACTCACGGTTACATCCGGAGGCTATGATGATTGGATGAAAATGCAGGCCATTAAAAATGCTCAACTAGAATCACAAAAAGCTAAACAAGATGCTGATAGAGCTCATTTACAAGCATTTGTTGATAGATTTAAAGCTAAAGCCTCAAAAGCAAGACAAGCTCAATCTAGAGTTAAAATGTTGGAGAAAATGCAAGAAATCACTATTCCTCTTGCAGAAAGAACAACTCCTTTTCGTTTTGACGGCCCAAAAGAAAAACTAGCCCCTCCTATGCTTGTGCTAGAAAATGCAGAGTTGGGTTATGGTGAGAACGCATCTATTCTTAAAGGTGTAAATCTACGTTTGGATCCTGATGATCGCATCGCGATTATAGGAGCAAATGGTCAAGGAAAAACAACTTTGGTTAAATCTATAGCCCAAAGGTTACCTCTAATGACTGGAACCCGAAAAGCCCCTAAAGCCATTAGAATTGGTTATTTTTCACAAGACCAGCTCGATGAACTCTCCGAAGGTGATAGTGTGCTAAATCACGTTATGAGAGCATTACCCAAAGACACGCCTGAATCTAAAATTAGAGCAATGGCTGCATCCATGGGATTTGCATACGAAAAAGTAGAAACTAATGTTGAAAAACTATCGGGAGGTGAGAAAGTACGATTACTCTTAGGTCTTATGTCAATTGAAAAGCCACATGTTCTAATACTAGACGAACCAACCTCACATCTTGATATAGATAGCCGCGAGGCGTTAATATACGCCCTTAATGATTTTCCTGGTGCAGTTCTACTCATAACGCACGATGTCTATCTGGCAGAAGCAACGGCTGATAGATTATGGCTCGTGAATAATGGACGGGCGAAACGCTATGATGGCGACCTTAAAGATTACAGAAAACTCGTAATGGCCGCCGATAGAAGTTAAAATGATACAGTTACAGTATCATAATCAGCAGTGCCGCCGATTAAATGGGCTTCTAGAAAATCTAAAATCGTGTCCATAATAGAGGTGTCATTGGGCATTACATCTGCTTCCAAATCGAACCCTCCATGTCCGCCATTTGCAATAGTTATAAAAGTGTAAGGCACGCTTACTAAGTCAGCTTGGGCCGCAAGGTCTAGCGCATGTTGGTAATCAACTGTTGGGTCATTATCACCGTGAATGGTGATAAAGGGGGCCTCCATAAAATCTAGATGGCTATCTTGAAATAAGTCCCCGTAGAAATTCACAATTACGTCAGGTTGAGGAATATCAACTCCAAAATTATCAAGACTGTAACCTGCGCCCAATACCGTGTAGGCTCCAGCAGAAACACCCCAAAAACCTAACCGGGACATATCAATACAATATTCATCTGCATTATCATTCAGAAAGTTCAATGCATCTGTTGTATCTTCCAATGCGGCAATAGCTGCATTAGCGACTGCTAGGTCGCTGGATTGAATATTATTATTTTCTACTAATCCATCAAACGCTGCTTGAAATGTTGGTGATAGGACCGGGTTGTGCCTAACCAGGCGATAATTAATAGATACAAAGTTCCATGACTTCTCTTTAATTTTATTGGAATAGTTAGTTATAGAGGATGATTTTTTATCACCCCCCACAAACGCGCCCCCGTGAATATAAAAAACTGTAGGCCGGTTTTCTTCGCATACCGATCCTGGTTGGTAAATATCCAATTTATTTCTATCTGTTTTCCCATAACTTATATCGCTCAAAAGCACAGGGTTGTTGGCGGGCGGTTGGATATTGTTTTCAGGAAAAGGATTAGAAGTATAGGAAGAATTTCCACCGCAAGATATTAGCACAAAAGAACAAATAAAAGAATTAGTTACAGCGCTTTTAAATTTCAGCATAGGCCCACAAACTCCAAGTTTATACTCGCAACCTTGTAACAAATCCGAAGAAGTTATCAAACAATTTGACATTGCTAGTAACTTAAATTTAATTAATAAGAAACTTGGCAATATTAAACTACACATTTCTTCTGGCCCATACTTGTTTTCTGCGATCATCTATCGCATATGCATCCGAAAGTTATAAGTTTAATGCGATTGCGAAATGAGGAGTTATCCATGAAAGTTATCGTTCCAGTTAAAAGAGTGCTAGACTACAATGTAAAAGCAAGAGTTAAGTCTGATCAATCAGGCGTAGATTTGGCAAACGTCAAAATGTCAATGAATCCCTTTGATGAGATTTCTGTAGAGCAGGCTGTTAAACTAAAAGAAAGCGGCGCAGCTTCCGAAACAATTGTTATTTCAATAGGGCCCGCAAAAGCACAAGAAACTATACGTACGGGCTTGGCTATGGGCATTGATAGAGGCATACATGTTCAAACTGATGAAGATTTAGAGCCTTTAGCTATTGCTAAACTATTACAAAGTGTTTGTAAGAATGAAAATCCAGATTTAGTTATATTAGGTAAACAAGCTATCGATAATGACTATGGAGCAACAGGCGGAATGCTTGCGGCGCTTATGGATTGGCCTATTGCTTCTGCTGCAAACTCAATGGAGCAAGCAGGAGCTGAAATAACAGTTGTTAAAGAAGTAGATGGTGGCTTGCAAACAGTTAAGCTACAAACTCCCGCAGTTATCACAACCGACCTTAGATTAAATGAACCGCGCTACGCTTCATTGCCAAACATTATGAAAGCGAAAAAGAAACCAATTGATGCTAAAACACCAGATGACCTGGAAGTAGATATAGCATCACGCCTTAAGACAATCAAAGTAACAGAACCAGAAGCAAGAAAGTCAGGAATTAAAGTTGAGGATACTGCCCAGCTGGTTGATAAGTTAAAAAATGAAGCAGGAGTTATCTAATGGCTATTCTTGTAGTTGCAGAACATAATAATACAGAACTCAAAGACGCTACCCATAAAACTGTAACAGCAGCTTTATCAATGGGAGATACAGTTGATATATTGGTGGCAGGTATGGGGGCGGATAACGTGGTAAGATCAGCTTCAAAAATATCAGGAGTTCGAAAGGTAATTTCTTGCGAGCACAAAACCTTAACACGTCAGTTAGCTGAGAGTATGGAGGATATTATTGTCCCCCTCATGAACGGTTATGATGCTATTTTAGCGGCTGACACTACAACCCATAAAAATTATATGCCACGCATTGCGGCCAAACTTGATGTTCAGCAGATTTCATCTGTTACAGAAGTAGTTTCACATGATACTTTTGTTAGGCCAATATATGCCGGCAATGCTATGGCGACTGTCCAGTCAAGCGATACTAAAAAAGTAGTCACAGTGCGTACGACAGCATTTTCACCAGCCGAGGAGGCAGGTAATGCATCAATAGAAAAATTGGATAGTCCGCAAAGCGCATTTAAATCAGAATATATTGGTGAAGAGCTTTCCAAATCAGATAGGCCTGAACTCACAGCAGCCAAAATTGTTATCTCTGGCGGCCGTGGAATGGGATCTGGAGAAAACTTTAAATTGTTAGAAGGTATAGCAGACAAACTAGGCGCTGCAATGGGAGCTTCACGTGCTGCAGTCGATGCAGGGTTTGTACCAAATGATTGGCAAGTTGGTCAAACAGGTAAAGCAGTGGCTCCTGAGCTTTATATTGCTGTAGGAATCTCTGGAGCTATACAGCATCTTGCAGGCATGAAAGATTCAAAAGTTATTGCGGCTATTAACAAAGATGAAGATGCACCAATTTTCCAGGTTGCAGACTACGGCCTAGTCGCAGATCTTTTCAAAGCTCTACCTGAACTTGAAGAAGAGTTGAGCAAAGCTGGTTACTAAAACCAAATATTCACATATTATTCTTAATATAGCCCTTATGAATTATATTTATGGGGGCTTTTTATATAAAAAACCAGATAAGCAAAAAACATCCCAAAATAACTCTATATATCATGAACGGTAAAAAACCTATTTTAGCCACGACTTTCATAAATAAAGAGATACAACTGTAAGCTGCTAGAAAAGATAAGGTGGCCAACAAAAAGCCATCAAATAAGTTTCCGTTCATTGAATTCGTATCGCCCAAAAGAGTTATGAAGGAAAAAACACCGCCGGCCCCAATAACTGGCAAACTCATTAACATAGAAAAACGCGCGCATTCAACACGCGTCATCTTCATAAAACGCCCTGTAGTCATTGTTATTCCTGAACGCGAGGTGCCAGGTATCAAGGCAAGGGTTTGTATTAAGCCTAATAAAATTGCATTTTTCCAAGTTAGTTCTTCTGACGTTTTAACTTCCTCACACCTCACATCTGAAAACCAAAGTAAAACTCCAAATACAATAGTCGTAAATGCTATGATAGGAATGAACCTTAAACCCACATCAAGGCCATATTTATTTAATAAGAAGCCAATCACTAGAACAGGAGGGGATGAAATTATTAGGTTCAAAGCTAATGCTGAACTATGATTTAACTTAAGTTTACATAAATCGCGCGTGCCCATAACGACTTTTTTGAGGTCGTTATGGAAATAAATTATTACTGCGAATAAAGTTCCAAAATGGGCCATTAAATCAAATACAGGGCCTTGGTCCTCTTTCCAGCCCAACAATTCTGGAGCTATGGCTAGATGCGCTGAGCTAGAAACAGGAAGAAACTCAGTAAACCCTTGAATTAAAGCTAAAATAATTATTTGTAATAGTGACATAATTAACAACTAAACGCGTAAACTTACTTCTTTGTTTATTTTTTGCAAACTTGCACAGTAACTCAATAAAAATCCAACTTTTTTATTATTTTTTACCTTAAAAAAAATAAAATAGCTTATTTTTCTACTAAAAGCTTAAACAAAAAAATCATTCATATAATTTCTTTTATTAAAAATCGATAATTTTCAGTTACTTATAATAGAAAATAATTTATATTTTTTTATTTTTTGTCCTTTTTTGACAAATTGTCGCATTTATTACTTTAGGACTCACGAAAAAATATTTCAGTATATATAGTCCTCTCCTCCTGAAGTACTTAATGAAACATGCGGAATTAAATATGTCACAGAAAATGTTGCAATTTGTAGAAACAGAAAGAGACATGCCACAAAAAAGGTTGTCGACTGAAAGAAAAGAAGACTTTTTGGAGATTTATGGCGACTATATAGAGGAAAAAGCCAAAGAACAAGCATCGCGATGTTCTCAATGCGGAGTTCCTTTTTGTCAAAATCACTGCCCCCTAGAAAACAATATCCCTGATTGGCTCAAACTAACTGCTGAGGGGCGTATTGAAGAAGCCTATGCGGCATCCTCCGCTACCAATAATATGCCTGAAATATGCGGCCGCATTTGTCCCCAAGACAGACTTTGCGAAGGTTCTTGCGTTATAGAACAATCAGGGCACGGAACCGTTACGATAGGCTCTGTAGAACGATATCTTTCAGACACTGCCTGGAAAGAAGGCTGGGTAAAACCTATAATTCCGCAAAAGGAATATGCGCTATCAGTGGGTATTATAGGTGCGGGACCTGCGGGCCTAGCTGCTGCCGAAGAATTACGAAATAAAGGATGGCAAGTTACGATATACGATCGCCATGACAGGGCCGGCGGTTTGCTGATTTATGGAATACCAAATTTTAAATTAGATAAAAAAATTGTACAGAGAAGAACACAACGATTGGAAGACAGTGGAATAAAATTTGTATTAAATTGCGATGTTGGGGCAGATATTACTTTTGATAAATTAAGGGAAAAGCACCAAGCCGTTTTAATAGCTACTGGTGTTTACAAGGCCAGAGACCTTGAGTGCCCAGGTGCGAATGCTGAAGGAGTCACACCAGCTCTTCCGTTCTTGATAAACTCAAACAAACGAGGGCTTGGTGATAATGTGAAAACTGAAACAGCTGAAGGAAAAAAAGTTGTTGTTATAGGCGGTGGCGACACAGCTATGGACTGCGTAAGAACCGCGATTAGGCAAGGTGCAAAATCAGTAACCTGCTTGTATAGGCGAGATTCGTTAAATATGCCTGGGTCAAGAAGAGAAACAGCCAACGCAAAAGAAGAAGGTGTAGATTTCAAATACCTCGCGAACCCTAGAGCTATTTATGATAAGGATGGCAAGGTATCTTCAGTTTTAGCAAATAATATGAGAATTGGTCATAAAGATCAGTCAGGAAGAGACAGTGTCGAAGCCATAAAGGACTCGAGTTTCGATGTTCCCGCCGACTTAGTAATAAAGGCCCTTGGCTTTAACCCTGAAAGCATGAAAGGCCTGTCAAACGAAATCTCTGTTACGCGCTGGGGTACTTTAAAAGTTAATCCCATAACTTTTGAAACAAATTTACCCAATGTATTTGCAGCGGGTGATATAACCAGAGGAGCAAGTCTTGTTGTTTGGGCTATCCGCGAAGGTAGAGATGCAGCAGCACATATTCATAAAAACCTTAAATCTCAAATGATTAACGATGAAAAAATTGCAGCAGAGTAAAATATGACAAATTGGCTTGAGAACTACACAACTAACCGCAACAAATTAATTGCATCACACTCTTACTCGCCAGAGTATGAACATGCTAACTGCGGAGTAGGCCTGGTTGCTTCAATTGATGGGTCACCGCGAAGAGATGTAGTTGAAATGTCTATACAAGCTCTTAAAAATGTTTGGCATAGAGGCGCTGTAGATGCAGATGGTAAAACTGGTGATGGTGCTGGAATACGCTTAGATATTCCTCAAGATTTCTTTAGGGCCCAAGTAGAGGGAACGGGCCATAAGCCTACTGCAGCTAAGATTGCCGTAGGTATGTTTTTTCTACCTAGGACAGACTTTAATAGCCAAGAGAACGCAAGAACTATAGTGGAAACAGAGCTTCTCAAAGAGGGCTTTTATATTTATGGCTGGCGTCAAGTACCAATAGACATTTCCGTAATTGGAGAGAAGGCTAAAGCAACAAGACCTGCTATTGAACAGGTTATGTTCCGAGACCCTAAAGGCCGAAAAGGCAATAAGCTCGAAAGAGAACTCTATATTGTAAGAAGGCGAATAGAGAAAAGGGCCATTGAAGCGGCTATTCCCAGCTTTTATACTTGCTCATTATCAGTCCAAACAATCATTTATAAAGGAATGTTTTTAGCCGAAGATATAGATAACTTCTACCCTGACCTTAAAGATGAAAGATTTGTTTCCCGTGCAGCTATATATCACCAGCGATACTCAACAAACACGTTTCCACAATGGTGGCTTGCTCAGCCTTTCAGAATGCTTGCTCATAATGGTGAGATTAACACACTAAAGGCAAACTCTAATCACATGAAAAGTCATGAAATAAAAATGGCAAGTGCTGCCTTTGGTGAACGAGCCGATGATGTTAAACCAGTGATTCAAAAAGGTAGCTCAGATTCAGCAGCTTTAGACTCAGTTTTTGAGTTACTTGTGAGAGCCGGCCGAACAGCACCAATGGCAAAGACACTACTTATACCAGAAGCTTATTCCAAAAGAGGAGATCTAATGCCAGATAGCTGGAGAGCTCTTTATGAGTATTGCAATGGGGTAATGGAGCCTTGGGATGGGCCTGCTGCATTAGCCGCATACGATGGAAGGTGGGTAATGGCAGGTCTAGATAGGAATGGATTGCGTCCACTTCGTTACTCTATTTCATCTGATGGAATCCTCGCCGTCGGGTCAGAAACTGGAATGTGCCCAATGAATGAAACTGATATCGTCCAAAAAGGAGCCCTCAAACCAGGGCGTATGATCGCGGTGGACCTTGAAGAAGGTAAATTCTATAGATCTACCGATATCATAAACGAACTTGCAGAAAAAAGGCCTTATAAGAAATGGTTGAAAAAGGTTGTCAATCTTGACGAGCAGCTTTCAGGAAGTGAGCCCACCCCTTATCTCGCGGGCGAACATCTTACAAGAAGACAAATGTCATGTGGGCAGACACAAGAGGATCTTGAACTCATACTAGGCCCAATGGCAGAAACAGGAAAAGAAACTATTGGATCAATGGGTGATGACACCCCCTTAGCTGTTCTTTCTGATATCTATAGGCCCCTATCGCACTTTTTTAGACAAAATTTTAGTCAAGTAACCAATCCTCCAATCGATCCCCTTAGAGAAACTCGCGTTATGGGGCTTAAAACTCGGTTTAAAAATCTTAGAAATATTCTTGCAGAAGATAGTTCTCAAACAAATGAAATGTTAGTTCTGGATAGCCCAGTAATGACTTCAGGTATGCTGGAAAAATTTAAAATTTTAGTAGGCCCTAAAAAAGTTCACACGATTAATTGCACCTTCCCAATTAATGCTGTTGGCACCGAGCCTAGCGGGACATCATTAAAGTTAACCCTGTCTCGAATAAAAGCAGAAGCTGAAGATGCAGTCCGTCAGGGCATAGAAAATATTATACTCTCTGATGAATTTACAGATGCAGATAATGTAGCTGCACCAATTATCCTTTGCACGGGCGCTGTCCAAACACATCTTGTTAACAAAGGACTGCGTTCTTCCTGCTCAATAATTGTTAAATCTGCAGAATGCTTAGACACTCACTATTTCGCTGTTTTAATTGGCGCAGGTGCCACTGCAGTTAATGCTTATATGTCACAAGATAGCTTGGCTGACCGAGCTACACGTGGCCTACAGAATTGCTCTTCAGACCAAGCAATATCCCAATATAAAAAGGCCATAGAAGGTGGATTATTAAAAATCATTTCTAAAATGGGTATCTCCGTTATTTCTTCATACAGAGGTGGAAATAATTTCGAAGCAATGGGTTTATCACGCGCTTTAGTTGGAGAGAACTTTCCTGGTATGATGTCAAGAATATCTGGGATTGGTCTTGCCGGTTTAGAGGCTAAGGCACTCGAGGCACATGAAAAAGCTTATGAACCTTCAGTAATTTACCTACCCGTTGGAGGACTCTATAGAGTAAGAGCAAAAGGCGAAAGACATGCATATAAAGCGGAAATGATACATATGCTTCAAGAAGCTGTTGGTTCAGACAATTATGAACTCTATAAAAAGTATTCAAACATAGTAAACAATCAAAGCCCAATTCAAATTCGTGATCTACTAGATTTTCGTCCTGATAAAAAACCTCTCCCGCTCAAAAGAGTTCAAAGCATTAATGAAATCCGAAGACGCTTCTGTACTCCGGGTATGTCCCTAGGTGCGTTGTCACCTGAAGCACATGGTACGCTCAATATAGCAATGAACAGAATTGGCGCGAAATCTGTATCTGGTGAGGGCGGGGAAGATCGTTCTAGATATGTGCCATTACCAAATGGCGATAACCCTAACTCCGCAGTCAAACAAATAGCCTCAGGTCGCTTTGGAGTAAATGCCGAATATTTAAATCAATGCCGTGAGATTGAGATAAAAGTTGCTCAAGGAGCTAAACCGGGAGAAGGAGGACAGCTTCCTGGTTTTAAGGTCACTGAAATGATTGCTAAATTTAGGAATGCCACCCCAGGCGTTACCTTGATATCACCACCCCCTCATCATGACATATATTCAATCGAGGACCTTGCACAATTAATTTATGATCTTAAGCAAATTAATCCAGTTGCAAGGGTAGCAGTAAAGTTAGTAGCGTCTTCGGGAGTTGGAACAATCGCGGCTGGGGTTGCTAAAGCCAAAGCTGACACAATATTAATTGCTGGTCACAACGGCGGAACGGGGGCTTCTCCGAATACCTCCTTAAAATATGCAGGAATACCCTGGGAATTGGGGCTGTCAGAGGCCCATCAAGTTCTTACTCTTAATAACCTCCGTAATTCAGTTACACTCAGGACTGATGGTGGATTAAAAACGGGTCGAGATATAGTTATTGCAGCGATGTTAGGGGCAGAAGAATATGGAATCGGCACCTTAAGTTTAGTAGCTATGGGTTGCATAATGGTAAGGCAGTGCCACTCAAATACTTGCCCTGTAGGTGTTTGCGTACAGGACCCTAGACTTCGTGAAAAATTTACAGGAACCCCAGAAAAGGTTATAAGTTTAATGACGTTTATAGCTGAAGAAGTTAGGGAAATACTTGCAGAACTTGGCGTTGAAAAAATTGATGAAATTATTGGCCGAACAGACTTACTGGCCCAAGTTTCACGCGGAGCAGAAAATCTTGATGATCTCGATCTCAACCCTATTCTAGCAAGAGTAGATAATTCAAAGGTTTTAGACACACGTAGTCAAAGAGTGGAAGTTCCGGACTCATTAGACATCAACATTATAGCGGATGCTGGACAGCTCTTCCTAAACGGAGAGAAAACTTACCTTACATACACTATAGAAAACACCCAGCGCGCAGTAGGTACAAGAACTAGCTCGCACATATATAAAAAATTCGGAGCAGAAGGCTTGCAGGACGAACAATTGACTGTGCGCTTAAGAGGCTCTGCAGGTCAGTCTCTAGGGGCTTTTGGGATGACGGGCCTCAGACTTATCGTTGATGGAGATGCTAACGACTATGTAGGAAAAGGCCTATCTGGAGCAGAAATCATTGTTTCGCCTCAAGGCAGTACCCCCATAAATCATCATGAGAGTGCTATTATAGGTAACACATGTCTTTACGGTGCAACAAAAGGAACTCTTATGGCAGCAGGACGCGCAGGTGAAAGGTTTGCCGTGAGAAATTCTGGAGCCGTTACTGTTGTCGAGGGCTGCGGGACAAATGGTTGTGAGTATATGACCGGCGGGATAGCAGTTATTCTTGGTAAAGTCGGTGATAATTTTGGTGCAGGCATGACGGGCGGGATGGCTTATGTTTATGACGAAGAAGATAACTTCGAAAAAGCAGTTAATCCCGATAGCGTAGTATGGCAAAGGTTAAGCAATGAGCATTATGAAAATGAATGCAAAGCACTCATAGGCAAACATGCAGCTCAAACTGGCTCAAACTTTTCTAAAAACTTATTATTAGAGTGGGAACTTGAGCGAGGAAAATTTTGGCAAATTATTCCTAAAGAAATGCTAACGCGCTTGAGTGTACCACTCGAAAGCGAAGCCGCAGAATAAAAGCCAAATTTGGGAGCTATGTTTAATCAAAGATGACTTCTTCAGCAGCCTTCATTTCTATAACTTTAGTGCCATCCTGTAAGGTCCTTAATCCCGGATGAGGCTTCTCAGGGACCTTAGCGCCGACTTGAACGGGAATTGAAAACACTCTCGTTTGGAATTGCCCTGAAGGATTCACGGCTCTAGTGAATACATTTATAAAGTGTCTTCCATCCTTTTTGGCCCTAAATGATATATCCATTGTGTGCGTTTTACCTTTTGACATATCAAAACTTGCTTGTTTAGATGTTGAAAATATCTCAAGGTTTTCATTAGTTCCAAGAGATATCTCAAGCGCACCTTCCCCATAACCCTCGTTGAGAGTTAGGGTAAAAGTTTCCATCCCGCCTCGAGATAGTTGAGATTTCAAATTATGAATGTGTCTTATATCTGCACCTGGCTTTTGGTAGGTACTGTTCAAGTCTTTTGAACTATCACTTGCGTAGGCTGATACAGATGCAAACCCTATGATGGATATGGACAACAGTGACTTAAAAATTATTTTAGCAATATTCATTTTTTACCCACCTATCGTGTTATCGTAAAGTTATAGCAAGAATCACCAGGAGTATCCTGATCCCCAACATTAGGGTAATCATACGCATCAATTACATGATCTCCTGCTGATAAAGTAGCCGTGAGGGTTTCTGAAGTATCACCGGAACCTTGGGATACCTGCACTCGAACGCCACTTTTATAAACAACAAAATCAGGGTCTCTAGCAGCAGGACCTGAAGTCTTTGTCATTGTTAATGTGTGGCTTGCAGCTGTAGCTGTAAACTTTAAAAATGCACGATTTCCAAGTTTATTATAATCACCATTATCATCAACTGAGCAAATTTCCACAGCATCTCCATTTACTTCAACAACCTTATGAATAGGAAGGTTGGACGCCAGCCCGCCATTATTTGTTTCGCCAGCGCCGTAATTTTCTGTTGAATTAATACCACGCTCCGCAGCAAATGTTTCAATTGCTGCAGCATCATCCTGTTGCTGCGATTTCAACTCTGCTAAATATGAAAAAATCGAGCTAAACGCTGGATGATCAGAGTAACTCGTCGCGGTAAACGCTGCATAAATAGGTCCCATCCCGAAACGCATACCGTCATCATCATTAGTACCGCGATCGTACAAATCATAAAGCACACCAGCAGTCGTTCGCTCGTCATACCATCCTGTATTATCGTTGCTATCTACATTTATTGAAAAACCCTGCGACTGACCGTTTCCATAACTGTCCCGGTAAAATGGGTCGTCCGTGACCATACCTGAAAGTGCATTACCAAAACCCTCCCCCATAGCGACACGCATATCGAGTTTTTGCCCCCCGCTGTGCGGACCGCCTATAGAATCTGAACGGGACATTTGATCTTCAAAATAATGCCCCCACTCGTGAACTACTACGTGATCATCATATTCATCTGTATCAGAGTCCTCATCTCCTAGAATATAAACGTTTCCATTTCCTTTGTAGGATGAAGTTCCTATGTCACCCGCGGAATCATTACCGCTCACTGCGCGGTTATTAATACTCCAGTTATATTTCATCTCTGGAAAAACAGCATCTGGGTCATCTGCAATCATTTTTTGAATGGCTACATATGTTGGAGCAAGCATAGCAAATGGAGCAGCGGCCCTTGTTGAAGTATAAGAACTTCCGCCCCAACCAGATTGGGCAGTTAACGCACGAATGGAATCTGATACGCCCGAACTTAATAAATCGCCAGTTAATTCATAAACAGCATTTTGATTGGTATTATCAATCACTTTTACATTCCAACCAGCAGTGCCTGTACTCGCTTCCTGTAGCATTTCAGCTCTTGCAACAATTCGTACATCTGTATTTGGAAGGACACTTACACTAAAATCCCCATTTCCATCAGTAACAGCTGTGTCTATAATACCCCCTGCAGCATTCCTAGCCTGAACTGTAATACCCGGAGCTCCTCGCTGAACTGTAGCGCCATAGTCCAATCCATTTGTGGAGGTATTTAAAGGAACAAGTTCATAACTGATCTTCCCAGTGATTTTCACATCATCGGGTAAAGGCTCAACAGTAACATTCAATGTCGCATTGGCACTATTTCCTGCAGCATCTGTTGCAGTAGCGGTACATACAAGGTTTGTTGTGGTGGTAATAGTAGGGGCAGTGAACACACCATCTGAAAAAGAACCACCATTGGTACATGTTGTCGTTAACGATGTCACTGCAGCATCATCAGTAGCGGTTAAGCTTACCTCTGATGTTTGACCAGAATTTACGGTTAAGTTTGCAACGCTAAAGCTAACAACAGGCGCGGTTGTATCAGGATTAACTGTAACTGTTAAAGTTGCAGACCCTTCGTTGCCTGCAGCATCACTAGCTGTTGCTGTACACTCAGAAGTCAAAGTTTCACTTGTTTCAGGAGCAGTAAATACTCCATCGGAATAATCACCACCATTAGTACAAGAAACGTTCGGCCCTGTTGTAATCCCAACATTATCAGTAGCCGTTAAAGTAGATGAACCAGTGCCCGTTGAAACTACAGTTAGAGAACTTGGGTTAAATTCTAAAGATGGTGCTTGAGTATCAGGTGGTGGCGGGGCTGGTGGAGTTACTGTGCTTCCAGTTCCCCCCCCGCCTCCACCACAGGAAACTATTGCTAACCCGCCTACAGTGATGGCAGTACTTTGTAACAGCGTCTTAATGTTCATATTTTTCCTACACTTTTCTTATATTGGTATAAACCATTTTTGGTTTTGTCAAATCCATTAAAGAGGTAAATTGTCACTATAATTGGCTATCAAAACTAACACTTTTTATCAACATATATATCGTTTTACCTTCAGTAAGCTTCAGAGACTCAACCCCCGACCTTGTAATCCGGGCTGTAATTTCTAAGTCAGAAAATCTTGCTTTTACTAAAGCGTAGGGCGATTGAGCATCAACACTAATACCAACTATCATAGCTTCTATACAATTCTGTATACTGATTTTTTTTGGTGGGACTAAGGCAATAGAAATAGCATCAGCATTTATTCTAATAAATATTTTCTTTCCGCTATAGCGTCTAGATACATCTGGAACCTTAATTATTGCTCCGCCAATATCAACATTAACCATGGAAAACTCGTTATCTTGAGAAACTATCATTCCTGAAAACAATGAAGAGAGTTTAGTATCAGTGTCCAATGTAGCCACATCTAGTTGAGGTAGTATTTCATCAAGTGATCCAAAATCCTTAACTCTACCCGATGACAATAACATCACGTGGTCAGCCAATCTGCAGACTTCTTCTATGTCATGCGTGACATAAATGCAGGGTATATCAAATTTTTTAACTAGGTTTTCAATAAAAGGTATAATGGAGCGTTTTCGTGCTCGGTCCAAACCTATTAGTGGTTCGTCTAAAAATAATATTTCAGGGGCTGATAGAACGGTCCTGGCAAGAGCCACGCGCCGAGTTTCCCCGCCGGATAACACAGATGGGTATTCAGATAATAAAGACTCTAGTTCAAAAACAGAAATTATTTCATCAATCGGTATCGCTTTTGGTGCGCGTTTTTTTGCAAATTCGAGATTTTGTAATACATTTAAATGCGGAAACAAACGCCCATCTTGAAACATGTACCCAATAGGTCTTTTATAGGCTGGGAGGTTTACCTTGTTTTTGCTGTCATACCATAATTCATTCATTTGAATAATACCTGAGTCTGGACGCATGAAGCCTGATAGTAATTTTAAAATACTTGTTTTCCCAGAACCACTTGGCCCGAATATGACAGTGATACCTTTGCTTGGCAAAGATTGGTTAACCTTGAGGGTTATTCTTCCAAGTTTCTTTAAAATATTTATTTTCAATTTATCCGACATTTAAAGGATGCCTGCGATTAAAAGTGTAGATCAAAAATAACACACAAAAAGAAAATACTAATAATATTCCAGAAAGAATATGAGCTTGAGTGTAATCTAAAGTCTCAACGTGCTCATAAATTGCAATCGACATTACCTTTGTGCGTCCTGGTATATTTCCTCCCACCATTAAAATAATGCCAAACTCTCCAAGCGTATGCGCAAAGGTCAAAATTGAAGCAGTTAAGAAGCCGCGTTTAGATAAGGGGGCAACAATTTTGATAAATACATCCAATGGGCTAGCACGCAAACTCGCTGCAGCCTCTCTAATCTCGAAGCCAACATTTTCGAACGCGCTCTGTAAAGGTTGCACCATGAATGGGAGTGAATAAATAACAGAAGCCAGCACTATCCCAAAAAAGGAAAAGCTTAAGCTTTCTCCAGTAAAATTAATCCAGAAAGATCCAATAGGTGATGTAGGATTAAATAAAATAAGCAAATAAAATCCTAAAACAGTCGGAGGTAAAACCAAAGGGAGGGCAGTTAAGGCTTCAATAAAAGGCTTAAGTTTCGAACGTGTGCATGAAAGCCACCATGCCAATGGGGTTCCAATAAAAAGTAACAATACTGTTACCACCAAGGATAACTTTAATGTTAATATTAATGGCCCAAATTCAATCATTCTGAGGCACCTCATATCCAGATTTTATAATGATCTTACGCGCCTCATCTGAACTTAAGAAGCTCAAAAAATCATGAGCGACTTTATTTGTGAGGCCGGGTCTTAATAAAATAGCATCTTGCATTATTGGTGTATAAAAGCTTTGCGGTATTCTCCAATAGGATTTTTTAGTGCCTTGTACTTGTGACAGAGCTACAAAAGCTAAATCAGCATTTCCTGTTTTTACAAATCCATAAGCTTGGCCAACATTTTGGCCAAAAACAATTTTACCCTCCACATTACTTCGAATATTGAGATCGTTGATTACATGGTCAGCAGCAAGGCCGTACGGCGCTACCTTTGGATTTGCTAAAGCCAACTTCAGAAAATTACCCGATTTTAAGTTTTGCTCTACATCCCCAGCACCAAATAAAACAAGTTGCCCTAAGGCGTAGGTTAATTGTGTTTGGGCATCTGCAAACCCCAATGAAGATAATTTAAACGGATTCACATGATCTGCTGAAAGAAATATATCATATGGCGCACCGTTTATAACTTGTGTTGCTAATTGCCCCGAGGAGCCTGATATAAGCAGAACTTCAATACCTGTAGATCTCTCAAAAACTTCCGCAAGTGTATCAGCTGTTGTTAAGAAATTAGTTGCTACAGCCACTTTTAAAACGGGCTCATTTTTAGGTGCACATGATATTAAACCTATCAAGGGAGCTAAAAAGCTAATAAGTAAATAATTTATTTTCTTAAACACATGTCTTTGTAAACGTTAAGAGTAACTTATGCCACTGAAGATTTATATTGATGCAGATGCTTGTCCGGTAAGAGAGGAGACTTATAAAGTAGCTCGTCGCCATAATGTGGAAGTTATCGTTGTAAGTAATTCTTTCATTAGAGTGCCAAGGGAGCCAGGGATAAGCCTTCAAATTGTTTCAGAGAATTTTGATGCTGCAGACGATTATATCGCTAATAATGTAGACAATATGTCAATTACTATAACCTCAGATATACTATTAGCTGAGCGATGCCTTAAAACTGACGGTTTAGTTATCGCGCCTAATGGGAAAAGCTTCACTAAAGACTCAATAGGCGGTGCAATTGCTACAAGAGCTATAATGGCAGACCTTAGAGCCGGAGCAGACATGCCCAACATAGGCGGGCCAAAACCTTTTTCTAGTAAAGATCGGTCAAACTTTCTAAACACTCTCCATGTGAAAATTGAAAAGCTAAAAAGAGATTTAAATTAATTATGATTTGTTTATAGAAACATACTTGTTTAAAGGTCCCGTAGCTCAGTTGGATAGAGCGAGTGATTCCTAATCACTAGGTCGGAGGTTCGAATCCTCTCGGGGCCGCCATCTATAATTAATAATTCAAATATTTATTCACTGTTGATATCAAACTGAGCCGCGCCTATGCTTACTCCTAAGCGGGGGTAACTATGAAAAACTTCTCTATAGAAAAATACCTTTCGATAGCTTTCCACCTAGGAAAGGCATCATACTGGGTAATATTTTTTAATATAATCATCTACTTCGGGCTCATGCTGCTTGCAGGCATTACTATAATAGGACTACTTGTGCTGCCAGCACTACTTGCTGGCCTCTGTAAATTCTTATTAAAAGTTGCAAGAGGGAAAGAAGTGGTCATTGCAGACTCTTTCTCGTCAGGCTTTGATAACGGAATGTGGTGGAAGACTTTGGTTTACAGTCTCATCATGATAATTGGAGTCGCCATAGGATATATACTATTGATCATTCCAGGCATATATTTGTCAATTGCATGGTCCTTTGGATTTTATTTGGTCATAGATAAAGGCATGACTCCATTAGACGCACTTCAAAAATCAAGAGAGCTTGTACACCAGATAGGGTTTTGGAAAATTCTTGGGATTTTTTTAATTGTAGGAGTTATTAATATGTTAATACAAATAATCCCTACTTTGGGTTATCTATTATATTTATTTGTCTACCCCTTTTTAATTATGGTTTCACCAGTAATTTATGAAAATGCAATTGGTGGCTCTTTAGTTCACACAGATAAAGATTAACCACTATACTTTAAATTACATAGATGACGTTGGGAGCAAAGACTAAAGCTCACTCCCTTAATGCTATTAATTTCATCATAGTGCCCCTCAATTAACTCCACGGAAAAGGGCTGTTAGATGTAGGGTGTAATTCTCCTTCAGAATAGCGACCAAAACGGAAAGGCTTCAACAGTTCTGACGTTTTGCCTATAATATGTTCTGCCACTAACTTCCCAACGCCAAGCATTTTATACCCATGATTACTATCTGCAATAATATAACAGTTTTCAAAAAATTCATCAAAAACAGGAAAGCTGTCTGGAGTAAAGCAGCCTACACCTCCTGATGGTTCTTTATGATATTTATCCATCATGCCTTCAAAACGTTTGTGGCAGTGGGCTAGTGCAGAAACCCACATATGCGCAAACTTAGGGGAAGAAATCCATTCGGGTGACGCGGGGCCATAAGGGTCAAGCTGAAGTTCGTCAGCAGGGGTTTTTATAGGATAAGGCATTGCTCCCCCCTGAACACCTCCAAAATGGAAATCAGGCTTATAATAAAGACCCCAAATATTTCCTTCCTCAGTAATAATTGAATCGTCAACAGTGGACTTTAGAACTGCATCTGTATCAACATGCATAACGGGAGGCTGACAACCATCATTTGTTTTAAACATATTAGGGTCAACATTAAGGACACCTTCTTCAAGCTGCCAGAATGTCCACATACCGATGTCTTTATGTACAAAGCCATCGATACCCTTAATATCAACAAATTTAGGAAGTTCTAACATATTCCAAAAATCTCTAACCCAAGGCCCAGCTCCGATTACAACATAATCGCAGGATATATCTCCCTTATTCGTTTCCACAGATCTAATAGCAGAGGACGCTCCGTGCGCACGATGGAATCCCATGACCTTTACCCCTGAAATAATGCGCACACCCTCAGACTGAGCTTTACTCGCGAGCCCATTCATAGACTTAGAGTTATTTGCATAACCCCCTCGTTTTTCATGGAGAACGGAGGTAATATTTTCAGCCTGCCAATCACTATAAATATTTTTCATATAGTCTTTACAAGCTACGTCGCCTTCGATGAATACACTATCATAATTGATTGCTTTTTGCTCTTTAAAAATCCTACTCACATCTTCGTGCATAGCCTCACAAGAGATTTGCATATAGCCAACAGGGTGGTAGGAATAAGCTTCAGGGTCTGACTCCCAAACATCAACCGAATGGGCCATTAATTCACGCATTGCGGGTTGGTAATAATTATTACGAACAACGCCGCAAGCAATCCCTGATGCACCTGACGCAATGGTATCCTTATCTATGACAATGATATCATTACCATCACCTTTACCTGTGTCCTTTAACGTTTTTGCTAAGTGATAAGCTGTTGATAAACCGTGGATACCAGCGCCAATAATAATATATTTAGAATATTCTGGTAATGACATAAAAACTGCCTCCATTTATAAGCAAGCTCAACGCTTTTTATTGTTAATTCAATATATTTTTATACCAATCTATTTTTCTTATCTTGTAAAATTATATTTGGTGATAGTATTATTATTATTTGATTTACAACTATACATAGTTAAGTATTTCTAGTTGTACTTTTCTATATTATAATAAGTACAAGTTCAGCCGAGGAAATAATGTCGGTAAAAAAATTAAAAACTGTTTTAAAAGATATAGATCAAGCCAAGGGCTTGCCTAATGAGCATTATATTTGTCCTCAAACATATAAACTAGAAAACAATAGATTATTTTTTAAAACATGGGCTGCTATCGCATTTGAAGCAGATGTTAAAAATCCTGGTCAAGCATTTCCTGTAAACTTTTTAGGTGTACCCTTATTAGTGATAAATAATAAGGAAAATAGTATTAAGGTCTTCCAAAATACTTGTCGCCATCGCGGTATGATCCTCATTGATAAACCCACAACACTTAAAGGTCCTATAAGATGCCCTTATCACAGCTGGAGTTATGATTACAAAGGTAACCTAATACGCACACCCTATGTTGGAGGCGTGGGCATCGACTCGCACCAAGCTATTAATAATGAAAAGCTTGGTCTTTTCCAAATACGTAGTTTTATCTGGCAAGGCGTGATATTTATAAACCTATCTGGAGATGCCCCTGCCTTTGAAGAAACACATTGTGATATCATGGCACGTTGGAAAGAATTTAATCAGCCATACCACCTTGGCGGACCTGTTAGTCAATTTGAGATAGAAGTGGCTACTAACTGGAAATTAGCGATTGAGAACTACTGCGAGTCCTATCATTTACCTTGGGTACACCCAGAGTTAAATGAAATTTCACCAATCAATGAACATTACAATATCGAAAATAGAAGTTTCTCGGGGCAGGGTAGCAGAAATTATAAGCAATTAGTGGGCATGGGTAATAAAAAATTTCCAGACTTTAAGAACCTGTCTTCAAAATGGCAGTCTCAAGCAGAATACTTATCTTTTTTTCCAAATGTATTATTTGGAGTTCATCGCGATCATTCTTTTGCAATACTGCTAATGCCACAAGGGCCTGAAAATACCACTGAACGCGTCGCAATATTCTACTCCAAAGACTTAATCTTTTCTGAATGGAAGCCAATGCTAAAGGAAAATGCTCGCATTTGGAAAAATGTATTTACTGAAGATATTGATGTTGTTGAAGGCATGCAAAAAGGTAGACATGGCCCAATGTATGATGGAGGGAAATTTTCACCTGTTATGGACGGACCTACTCATTATTTTCACAAATGGGTTGCGGAAAAAATGCTTCGCAAAAAAAATAAAATCTTTTAATTATCTTATACAGAAAAGATTAAGTAATGCGCTAATTTACAATTATTTTTTATTAACTTCTAAATTGACCTTCATTACTATAGCGTTATGTTGCGAGGAAATAAGAGGTTTATAATGAGCGAAAAACTCAAAGAGCAGATAAATTTGGCTTGGGAAAACCGCGCCTCCCTAAGCCCAAAAACTAAAGGAATAGACCGCGATGCCATTGAGTCTTCAATAGCGGGTTTAGATAACGGCTCTCTTCGAGTTGCTTCAAGGTTAGATGATGGCCAATGGTTAGTTAATCAATGGATTAAGAAAGCAGTTTTATTGGGATTTCGCATTCATCCAAACGTTGTGATGGACGGGGGACCACAGAACGGTAAGTTCTTTGATAAAGTTGCAAACAAATTTTCAGGTTGGTCTGAAACAGACTTTTCCAAAGCTGGGTTCCGCGTAGTCCCTCCAGCAACGGTTCGTAAAGGGGCTTATATTGCTCCAAATGCTGTGCTTATGCCGAGCTATATCAATATAGGGGCAAATGTTGGTGAAGGCACCATGGTAGATACCTGGGCAACCGTTGGATCTTGCGCACAAATTGGAAAAAATGTTCATTTATCCGGCGGTGTTGGGATTGGAGGGGTTCTTGAGCCTCTGCAGGCTAACCCAACTATAATAGAAGACAACTGTTTTATTGGTGCACGCTCTGAAGTGGTTGAGGGAGTTATTGTTCGTGAAGGCTCGGTTCTTGCAATGGGAGTGTTTATCAGTCAGTCTACAAAAATATATGATAGAGCTACAAAGAAAATAAGCTATGGAGAAATACCACCTTACTCAGTTGTAGTTCCTGGCACTCTACCCTCTGCTGATAAAAGCCATTCGCTATCTTGCGCTGTAATTGTAAAAACAGTTGATGCCAAAACGCGTTCAAAAACCGGTGTAAATGAATTACTTAGAGATTAGCTTTAGGCAATCATTTTATATTACCAAGTATCTCTTGTTCTTTTTGAGCCCAAAGTCTTTTTTGGTACCTGTTAGATAATATATCAGTTACTATAAGAACACCTACAACTAAGTAAAAACTAGACTTGCTCATGGCATCTATAGGAAAGTTAAATAGCTTTAAATGTGATAGGTGAGCACCTTCAGTTACCAGAAGAACGCCTACAAGAAAAAGAATAAAAAGACCAAGAACTTCATACATTCGGTTTTTTTTCAAAAACTCTGTTACTGCGTCAGCCATAAAAATCATAGCTAGACCGGATAATACTATTGCTATGACCATTAATGGGACTTGATATGTAACAATGCCGTCTGCATCAACCTCTGAAGCAATAGCCATGGCGGAAAGAATAGAATCTACTGAAAAAACGAGATTCATTAGAACAATCAGAACAATTGCTTTTGCTACAGAACGACGTCCAGAGCCTTCTGTATGCTCTATATGCTCAACAATAAGCAAATGATGTATTTCTTTTATTGCAGTGTAAATAATAAAGGCGCCACCGAAGAGAGTAACAAGAGACTGCATTGTAAATTCACCCTCAATGAATTTTTCTAATTGAACCGAAAATAAGGGAGCAGCCATTTTCTGGAACAACGAAACAATTATAAATAATAATAAAATTCGAAATAAAACCGCAATGCCTATACCAAGCTGGCGCACCTTTTTTGCATCTTTAGCATTTCCAACCTTATTACTTTCGATTGCAATGTAGAGCAAATTATCAAAGCCAAGAACTGCTTGAAGTAGAATAAGCATAAAAAGCGTTAAAAAAGCTTCAATCGTTAATAAGTCACCCATAATAAAACTCGCTATATCATTTTTGTTTTTTGGTTAGCTTTAATTACATAACCCCAGAAGTATTGCCAGTTGGCCCATTAGAAATGTGATCTGCAACAAATGGATTATCTTTTCGTTCCTGCCCAAAAGTACTCATTGGACCATGACCTGGGATAAACCTCATATCATGCCCAAGAGGCCACAACTTTGTTTTAATAGAGTCTATAAGCTGTTGTGGATTGCTTCTTGGAAAATCAGTTCTCCCAACTGATCCGCGAAACAATACATCACCAACAAATGCAATCTTTAAGTTTTTATTGTATATAACAATATGCCCTGGAGTATGGCCTGGAGTATGAAGTACTCCAAACTCAGTACCTCCGAGACTCAAGATCTCTCCGTCCTCAAGGTATCTATCAGGCACTATATTCTTCCCCATACCAGCGTGACCATATTGTGACCAGCTCTGCTCAATTGTATCCATCCAAAATTGATCTTCTTTATGAGGCCCTATAACAGGAACATCTAATGCCTTTCGAATATCTTCAGCCCCTCCAGCATGGTCAAGGTGTCCGTGCGTAAGCCATATTTCCTTAATATCTATTCTTAGCTCTTTTGCTGTGTTCATGAGTTTTTCTGGTTCCCCCCCAGGGTCAACTAATACACCCTCCATGGTATCAGTATCCCAAAGCAAACTACAATTCTGCTGAAAAGGAGTCACCGGTATTAATCTTAAATCAAGTTTTGACATCCATTACTTTCTTATCATTAAAGCGTTAGGTTACAGTTTTTTAAGGTTACTGTAATCCCCCTGTTATAATCAAAAGGTTATAAGTCACTTATCCACTATATTGGATCCCCTTCGAACTGGTGGCGAGGTTAAGGCCTTGCCACCTTTTTTGTAAGCCCTTTTACCTTAACATTGATTTAACTGAAGCAACTAAATTATCACGCGGGACTTCTAGCTGTGCAGGCCGGCTGGATTTCCACTCTTCATTTGAGCTAATAGCTTTGGCCATTTCCGCCCCTAAGTATAAATCTTTAAGCGTCACAACTCCACTTTTAAGTTCGTCTTCACCCATCAAAATAGCAATTTGACTAGAGCGCCTATCGGCATACTTCATTTGTTTTGTAATATTACCGGCACCAACAAAAACCTCAGTCCTAATTCCTTCGGCACGCAACTCAGCAGCCATTCTAAAGTAATCTCCCATCAACCTACGATCAAAAGCACATATAATGACAGGAGGCTTCGAGATGTCCTCTAATGCATTCATTCGTTCTAAGGCAGATAAAAATCTAGAAACCCCAAAGCTAAATCCAGTTGCAGGAACAGGCTGACCCCTAAATCTTGAAACAAGGTCATCATATCTACCTCCACCTCCAATAGATCCTACTCTTACTGGGCGACCTTTTTTATCACGAATGTCTGCAACTAATTCAGCTTCAAAAACTGGTCCAGTATAATACCCGAGTCCTCGCACTATGGATGTATCAAAAATAACTTTATCAGGCCCATAATCCGTTGCGTTTAAAATATTATCTATGGCGATTAATTCTTCACAACCTGACTTTCCCTGCTCTGAGATACCCATTATCTTTTCAAGATTCATTATTGTATCAGAACGGTCCAAACTTGATGCATCAGTAAATTTCAGAACAGCATCTATTGCAGAAGATTCTAACCTCGCACCTTTTGTAAAATCACCGCTGCTATCTTCTCTGCCCTCACCTAACAAGCTTTTAACTCCATCAGGTCCAAGTCTATCTAATTTATCTATCGCTCTCAAAACTTGAATTTTCTGGTAGTCTCCTTCAGTAGTATTGGGCACGCCTGAACTCTCAAGAATACCATCGAGCAATTTGCGATTGTTAACCCTTACTAGATATTGCCCATTTTTTAAGCCAGCGGCACGCATTACTTCTGTAGCTATAACAATCATCTCAGCATCAGCTGATATACTTGCAGCGCCGACACTATCTGCATCGCACTGCACAAATTCACGGTACCTTCCAGGTCCTGGTTTTTCATTTCTATACACAGAGCCTGATTGATATCGCCGGTAAGGCTTAGCTAAGCCATCATAGTTCTCAGCAACAAATCTTGCCAGTGGAGCTGTTAAGTCATAACGCAAAGAGAGCCATTGATTGTCATCATCCTGCAAAGCAAAAACTCCAACATTTGGGCGGTCTTCATCTGGCAGAAATTTACCTAAAACATCGGCATATTCCAGTGCAGGAGTTTGCAAAGGCTCAAAACCATATAAATCGTAAACAGAATATGCAGCTTGTATAAGTCTACGCTCAGCTCGCAATAAATCAGCTGGCTTATCTTCAAAGCCTCTTGGTCGCCGTGCTTTGGGTCGTTGGATTTTATTCTTTTTACTCATAAATATGGTTTAGTGTTTTTTTTATCGTGATGAAAGAGAAGATGTTAGGTTATTTAAGTCTTGTTACCAAGCTTACATTCTATCGCATCCCAAGCTAATGCAGCAGCATCAATGCCGGTAAATCTCTTGAGCTCCTGCACACCAGTAGGACTAGTTATATTTATTTCAGTCATCTTATCGCCTATCACATCGATTCCAACTAAAATTTGGCCCCTCTCTCTTAACATTGGACCTATAGCTGCACATATATTTAAATCAGAGGCCGTTAGATCAGTAGATGTAGCTAAGCCTCCTACATGCATGTTCGAACGCATTTCCCCTTTTTGAGGGACCCGGTTTATTGCCCCGACAGGCTTACCATCAATAATGATTATACGCTTGTCGCCCTTTTCTACATCTTTAAGGAAAGCTTGGACAATTACTGGTTCTCTTGAGTTTTCCATGAACATTTCTATAAGTGCGGAATAATTGCTATCCCCTTCTTTGACCAAAAATACCCCAGCCCCACCATTTCCGTAGAGAGGTTTCAATATGATATCTTTATGTTTAAATCTGAATTTATCTATAGAAAAGCGGTCTCGTGTAATCATAGTTTCAGGCATTAGTTCAGGGAAATCTAATGGTAAAATTTTTTCAGGACATGCGCGAACCCATTTTGGATCATTTACAACAAGTGTGTGAGGGCTCAATCTTTCCAGTAAATGGGTGGCCGTTATATATGACATATCAAATGGTGGATCCTGACGCATCCAAACCACATCAACGTCTAATGCTAAATTAATGATTTTTCTTTCTTCAAATGCAACATGGTTTTTACCATCTTGGTTTATGTGCATTTTTCGGGCCCGCGCCTGTACCAAACCCTCGTTATATACTAAGTTATCAGGTGAATACTCATACAATTCATAACCTCGAGATGATGCTTCTTTTGCTAACGCAAAGGTAGTATCAGCATTTATATCGACCTCTTCCATCGGGTCCATTTGAAAAGCAATGCGCATGGTAGTTTCCCTATTAGCGATTTATCTATAACTGCAATAGCAGCGAGACTTGCGCAAGTACGTTAGTTAGTTCATTTAACATTATATAGTCTACAGTTAATAGATTACCTATACCTAGTCACAATACTAATGACCTATAAACGAAATTGAAAGAAATATGAAAAAAGAATTTAATATAATTTCAAGTACCGATAACTTTGAAATCAATGGCGAAATATGGCAAGCAAAAGATCCATTAGCAGTAATGATAATTATTCACGGTTTTGGTGAGCATTCCGGCCGTTATGAAAACATGGCAAAGCATATTACAAAAAATAATATTTCAGTCATTACATTTGACTTGAGAGGGCATGGTAGAGCAACTGGTCCAAAAGGGGTCTGTAACGACTATAATCTAATGACAAATGATATAACCGAAGTTATTGAAATGTCTCAAAATATAAACTCTAAATTGCCACACTTTATATATGGTCATTCCATGGGAGGGGGTTTAGCTTTGCACAATGGACTATTTAAAACTGATGTAATTCGTGGATACCTTGTTTCCGCTCCATTATTGCGGCCTACAAAACCCATAAACGCAGTAATGAAAACTTTAGTGAAATTTATGAACTATATTCATCCTAATGGAGCACTTTCAAATAAAATAAAAGGAGATCAAATATCTACTATAAACAAAGAACAAGCTAATTATGAAAATGATCCTCTTAATCACAGCCGATTAGGAACAGGTCTTGCAATTGCAATGATAGAAATGGGAGAGAAAATTCTTGGCCATAGGCAAGGCTGGACAAAAGATCTGTGTATGTGGCATTCAAAAATCGATAAGCTAACGGATTATGCCGCCACAGAAAAATTTGCTTCAAATGCAAAAAATACTAACTTTATTCCACTTGATTCAGTTGAACATGAAACTCACAACGACACGTCTCGTCAAAAAATTTATAAATTAATAATATCATTCATAAAAGATAGAGCACAATGAAACTCACTATATATCATTTAAAAAATTGTGACACTTGCAAAAAAGCAATTAAAGCTCTTGATGAAGCTGGGCATGTGATCTCACTTATAGATGTGCGATCAAACGGCGTCTCAAAGTCAGATATTTCACAAATAATGCAGGCTGTTGGGTGGAAAAAACTATTAAACACCCGTTCAACCACATGGCGAAATCTTGATGAAACAATGAAAAACTCAATGGATGAGGTAAAAGCGCTGGAGCTTATGCATTCGCATCCAACTTTATTAAAAAGGCCTATAATAAAGACTCAGGTTAATACTACTTGTGGCTGGACAGCTGATATTAAAGAGCAATTCCTTTAAACTACTCCAATTATTTAATTATAACAGGTTCAGGGTCTTTATCTGAAAAATTGACCGGAATTTCTTTTCCAGACCGTGGGTCAACATAGTAAGGTACATCTGGCACTACGGAGGAAGCCGGCCCGCCAATATTATGTGGCAACTTCTTTTCGTTGAAGCCCGACAGACTGTCTTCTATTTCCATACTCGCAATTGAGTCTTGCTCAACAGAAAGCTTAGAGGAAGGGGGTTCTTCTAGGTCAGGAGCTTCAGGTTCAGTTGGGCTCTCTTTTAGAAAGCTAGGTAACTCCCTAAGAGGGGCAGGTTCGGTATCGTCTTGTTTGATGTCCGTATTGAATTGACGTTTTGGCAAATCAGTCCCAGCTATTTTTACATAGGAGATAACCTGGCGTGCGCCTCTTGTTCGACTGGCAATTTCAGCAACTCTTTCAAGCTCAGCTTGATCCCTAGCAACCCCTAATAAATACACAATGCCGTCATGACTTTCTACATTTATATTTCTACCTTTTACGTATCTGTCAGCGGTAAGCCGAGTTTTAACTAAGGTAGTTAAAAGACTATCTTTGGCATTTCTTACCATACCTTGTTTGTCTTTAATCAACACTTCATTACCAACTTGTTCAACTCGCGGAGCCGACCAAGCAATTCTTTCAGCCTCTATTCTATCTTCCTGGCGTTGTACATTTCCTGCGAGGAGAACAACTCCTTCGTTAACGTCAACATCTATTCCTTTAAGTTTATAACCTTCTGCTCTGGCCATTCTTGCACGAATAACGCGCTCTGCACTCACATCATGAATTGATCGAGCTAAGTTTCTTTCATCCCCCTTGGTAATACCCGCCGAGGTAACTGTGGCGCAACCTGAGAGAATAAGATAAAAAAGAAAAGGTATAAGAGCTATTAATTTTTTCATAGTGAGATGAATACTAAAGTATAGAAGTGAACTAAAAGTTACCAAAACTTAGTTCTGTTATAGTTTTTTACAACTGGATTCTATTTGCAACTTAAGCCCATCTGATAAACATCTCTTTTAGTCCATCCGCTAACCTCAGAAATTTCATTGCTAGCATTTTTGAGCCCAATCTCAGGAACTTGGTCCTTTAATGCGGATAAAACATCATCCTTAGTCCATCTCTCTGTGGATTTTGGAGGGCCTAACAATAGAACTATTTCTCCGCGCGGATGAATATCAGTAACACTATGGATTATTTCAGTAAATGTGCCGTAAACTCCATTCTCATATTTTTTTGTTAGCTCCCGAACCAATGCTACATCGCGATCGCCCAATTCTTCTCGCATATCCATAAGACACGACAAAACTCTCGGGCCTGTTTCAAAGAAAATAAGAGTAGTATCAATTAATTTAAAACCCTTTAGAATTTTTTTTCTTGCAGCAGTTTTAGAAGGTAAAAACCCAGCAAACATAAACCGGTCAGATGGCAAACCAGATTTCACTAGGCCAGCCAAAACAGCTGAAGCACCTGGTAAAGGGAAAACTTCAATATTATTCTTCAAAGCGGTACGCGTTAGCTTAAACCCTGGATCAGATATTAGTGGGGTTCCCGCGTCAGAAATTAAAACAACTGATTTACCCGAAAGTAATTCTTTTAAAACAAAGGGTAATCGTTTTTCTGCATTATGCTCGTGGTATGACAATAAAGAACCATTTATATCATAAGCAACAAGAAGTTTTTTGCTTTTTCTAGTATCTTCGGCCAATATTAAATCAGCCGCCCTCAAAGTATCAAGCGCACGAAGTGTTATATCCCGTAAATTTCCAATTGGGGTTGCAACAATATAAAGCCCCGGCCGTAAGACAACAGAGTTTATTTCTGAATCCGTTTCTGCTTGCTTATAAGGCTTTGCGCTTTTAGTGTTATTATGTTTCAATTTTATGCCAATCTAATTTATGAGAGCTATTATGGCGAATATTAAAGGCTTTGGCCATCAAGTAATTCTAATTCTCTCTCTATCATTTTTTATTATTTCTGGGTGTTCGACTGTTCCTGTTCCACAAGAGAATAATATAGAAAAAGAAGAGTACTCCAAAGTTATTACAGAAGAACTCATTGAAAATGACACACCAGAAGTTCCATTACCTAAGCCAGTAGAAGATGATAAAAAGAAATTTATAGATAAAGTAAATCAAGCCACACCCAAGGGGGCTCCTGAAAGCTCAATTATTAAATCGTCATACAATAATATAAGAAGGATATCTTTACTGCTCCCATTTTCCTCAAAATCCACCCGTTTAAGGGAAGAGGCGGAGTCTATGCTAAAAGCAGCTGAATTAGCTATTTTTGATCTAAATAAAGACGACATATTATTATCAGTACATGACACCGCAGGAACTGAGGAGGGATCTAAAAAAGCGACTAAATTAGCCATTGAGAGAGGCGCAGACCTTATAATTGGTCCTATTCTCGCCAGTTCCGTAAAAATTAGCTCAATACAAGCTAAGCAAAACAACGTACCCATAATTGCGTTTTCATCCGACATAAAAGTGGCATCGAAAGGTACATATTTGCTATCTTTCCCACCTGAACCAGAAATTAATCGATTAATAAATTATACCACTTCCAAAAGACTAAAGCGTTATGCGTATTTAGGGCCAGAAAGTAGGTATGGGCTAAGAATACAAAAAGAGTTTATTGACTCTGTAGCTAACAATGGGGGTAGAGTAACAGGGCTTGAAACATATAAGGGTAATGACATCTCAGTAATGCAAGAACCTGCAAAAAAACTAGCAGACTTCTACCTTAAGGGCGTAAAGGAAATGAGAAGAAATAATGGTAGAGGGCTAATGTCATATGATGCAATACTTCTACCTGAAGGAGGCACATCCTTATTGTCTCTTGCACCATTACTACCCTATTTTGACGTAGACCCAACTAAAGTACAGTTTTTAGGTACTAGTCTATGGAAAAACGAGGAGACAGTAAGAGAGCCCGCTTTAAACGGGGGTGTTTTTGCAGCTCCCGACGATAAAAATACAATAAAATTTCTTTCCCATTACGAAGCAGTATTTGCAGAAGAGTCATCACGCCTTGCACCACTAGCCTATGATGCCTTAACGATAAGTGAGTTGGTAACTCGCAATTCATCAAATACAATCATAGAAAATATTGAAAGCATTGAGGGTTTTAATGGTATTAATGGTTTAGTCAGGTTCGGAAGTGATGGCATACCTGAACGAGGGTTAGCAATTTATAAGATTGAAAACGGTCGTTTTAAGATTATCAGCCCTGCGCCTAAAAGTTTTTAACTCAAATTAAATTAGTATTTCTCTTGTAATATGATCAAGTACATTTCGTCCTTTACGGCTTACACTTAATATATCTCCCTCTATCAACAAAAAACCACCATCCACTAAACTATATATTTTTTTGTTGAGTAGTGAGTGTCCCGATATCTCTTCATACCTCTGAATGGAAATTCCATTATCCGCACGTAGCCCCATTATGATATATTCACTAGCCCAATCGAGTGGTGATAGTTTTTCGCGTGACTCTAATCCATGACCCATTACTTTTGTATTCTGAATGTAATCTCGAGGATGCATTTTAGAAATCGTGCAATATCTTGAATTATTTAGTGTAACACGCCCATGCGCTCCAGGCCCTACGCCAACGTAATCTAAACCCTTCCAGTATGTTAAATTATGCTGCGATTGATGGTTTGGCTTAGCAAAATTAGAAACCTCATAATGTTCGAAACCAGAGGCAACTAAATTTTTAACAAGAATGTCGTATAAATCTGCGCTCTGATCAGCCGTTACAGATTTTTTATTGCCCCTAATTTCGGACTTATGGAATGCAGTGCCCTCCTCAATCGTTAGTTGATATGTTGAAATGTGTTCAACCCCTGTTTTAATTGCTTCCGTTAAATCATACATTAATAGTCTTTCATTCTGTCCTTCCCAGCCAAAAATTAAGTCCATAGACACTGATGGAAAAGTATTTTTAGCTAGTTTAATTGATTTCTTTGCTTGTTCAGAATTGTGATCTCGGCCTAGGGTTGATAATGCAACATCATAGAAACTCTGTACTCCGAGGGATAGTCTATTTACTCCGAACTTTGCATAAGCCTCCCAACGCTTTTTATTCATATCTTTAGGATTAGCCTCAAGAGTAATTTCACAAGAAGGTTTCACATTCCATAAAGAATTTATTTTTGAAATAACAGAATAGACATCCTCATCTGTCATTAATGAGGGCGTGCCTCCACCAAAGTGGATGGAAGTTACTAATCGCGGGCCGCTCCACGAACGCCAAAAAGATAAATCCGTTAAAATAGCGGATATTAAATCAGTTTCTTTTTTTTGCTTATAGACATTAAAATCACAATATGGACAAATTCTGGTGCAAAAGGGCCAATGAACATATATTGCCAGGTCTTTTGGCACTTAAAAATGATTCAATATTAATTTTTCAAAGGCTCGCGCTCTGTGACTTTTAGCATGTTTCTTTGAGGGGTCCATCTCACCAAATGTCTTCACATCACCTTCTGCTAAAAATATAGGGTCATACCCAAACCCTCTTTCCCCACGGGGTGGCCAAACGATTTCACCTTCAACCTTACCAAGGTAAGTGAATTTTTTTCCTGAAGGCATGGCAAGGCATAAAGCACAAACAAAGTGAGCGCTTCTATTTTCTTTCAATTTAAGCAGGTCGTTTACATGCCACATTGCCATAGAAAAATCACGTCCACCTCCCTCAGATTTTGGTTTTTCAGCCCAGCGAGCTGAATATATTCCGGGGTCACCATTTAATGAGTCTACAACTAAACCGCTATCGTCAGATAGAGATGGCAAACCTGAGGCTATAGCAGCAGCAC
>Ga0213863_10000026_pt1 | contig 111665 bp, 100 predicted proteins | sample PICome_8_FD_160128 | JGI IMG/M metagenome (GOLD analysis project Ga0213863, IMG submission 160128) | Coastal seawater microbial communities near Pivers Island, North Carolina, United States - PICO497 | ecosystem: Environmental > Aquatic > Marine > Coastal | place: USA: North Carolina...
GACATTTGCAGTAGCAGCTGTAATAAAAAATCCATGGGCAGGAAAATTTGTAGATAATTTAAAGCCCGAAATACTAGCTTATGGCCCAATACTTGGGGAGATGCTGACTGATAGAATGCTCAGTTTAGCAGGTTCTGGCGATGCAATCGAAGCTTATGGGAAAGCCGCGATAGTTGGATTAAATGGTGAAATAGAACACGCTTCCGCACTCATACATACTCTGAGATTTGGTAATTTTTATCGTGAAGCAGTTGGAGCAAAATCGTATCTTGCCTTTACAAATACAAGAGCAGGTGCAAATGCGCCCATCATGGTACCACTGATGGATAAAAACGATGCTGGAAGACGGTCACACTACCTTACAATACATTTTTCCATATCCGATGCACCAAGAGATGATGAAATAGTCATTGTGCTCGGTGGAGCCATGAGCGGTCGTCCCCATCACAGAATTGGTGATAGATACCAAGATTTGAAGGATTTAGGTCATGACCTGGACAACCCAGCCTCGGTCTAAATTTGGACAATTAAATGCAATTGTGTCTGGAATTGGGCAACAAATAGTTTTTATTCATGGCGTGGGTTTACGCGCTGAAGCATGGACTGAACAAATATTTGAACTCAGCAAGTTTTATAAAACTATAGCAATTGATATTCCAGGTCATGGCGACTGCTCTATTCCTACAGATAATTTTGATTTAAAAGATTATTCAGGATTAATATCTGAAGCAATTTCAAGTCCATCAATAATCATAGGTCATTCCTTTGGCGCAATGATTGCTCTAGAATTAGCATTCCGCCATCCAAAAAAAGTAAAATCAGTGATTGCATTGAATGCCATTTTCAAAAGAGATGAAGCAGCAAAAAAAGCAGTACAATATAGATTTAATACTTTATCTAAACAATCGAACTCAGATCCCTCAAATACTCTTAACAGATGGTTCAGCCCTGAAGAGAAAAATGCGCGTAAAGTTTGTAAGGATTGGTTAAATTCAACTGATCCAAAGGGATATTATAACGCATATAAAGTATTTTCTAATGAAGATGGTCCAAGTGAAAATGATTTAGACAAATTACACTGCCCATCATTATTTATAACAGGGTCAAGAGAGCCTAATTCCACTCCAGAGATGACAAAAAATATGTCTAAGCTTACTCATACCGGAAAAATGGAAATATTTAATAATGCTGCGCATATGCTTCCAATGACACATGCAAAACACCTTAATGAAACCTTAAAAAAATTCACAATGGATAATGCTTAATGGATAAAATTGATCCCATTTTACTAAGAGATGCATTTGGCAAGTTTATGACTGGCGTGACAGTTGTAACAGCCGTCAGAGGTGATGGAAAATACGTTGGCTTTACAGCCAATTCATTTACATCAGTCTCTTTAGATCCACCAATGCTTCTTGTATGCCCTGGTAAATTCTTATCAAGTTACGAAACATTCTCAAAGTGCATTCACTTTTCAGTAAATATACTTTCAGAAGGCCAAGAAAAAATTTCAAATATTTTTGCAACGTCAGATGATGACAGATTCACAAAAGTACCATATAAACTTGATTTAAACGGAGTACCAACAATAGATGGCGCCACTGTGCAATTTTCTTGTACAACGAATAATATTATTCCAACAGGTGATCATTGTGTATTGATCGGACATATTGATGACTTAAAGTTATCAAATGAACCAGGTCTAGGATATGTTGGAGGCCAATATTTTAGTTTAGGATTAGAGCGAGCCGCATTTAAGGACACTACAAGCAATGCTATTTGTGGAGCAATTATCGAAGATAAAGAAAACATAATCTTAATAAAAACACCAGATGGCCTTCAGCCACCTCAATGCAAAGCAATAGACAGAAGCAATCAAATAAAAGATTTAAATGATACAATAATTAATTACGGCATTTCAGCAAAGTTAGGCCAAGCCTATTCAGTTTTTGAAGGAATTAAATCTAGAGAGCATAGCACCTATTTCTTGGCAACTGGAAAAATCAAAGACACTTCATCAGATGTTATTTCAATCCCAATATCTCAATTAAATCAACAAAAATTTACGTCGCCAGCTATATCAAGGATGATGTCTCGATTTGCATTAGAAGCACAATCAAGAAATTTCTCACTATACTTAGGCGATGTAGAAAAAGGTGCTATTCACGGCATTCAAGAAAGGAAATAAAATGGATTTTTCTCTTTTTGCACACATGGAAAGAATTACACCTGAACAAAATCACAGCGACTTACGCGAAGAACTTATTGAATTGGCAAAAATCGCTGATCAAGGTGGAATGAGATCTCTTTGGACAGGCGAACACCACGGTATGGAGTTCACTATAGCACCAAATCCTTTTATCAGTTTAGTCGATTTAAGTTATAATACAAAAAATTTACGTTTAGGCACAGGAACAGTTATTGCACCATTTTGGCATCCAATAAAACTCGCCGGAGAAGCTGCTGCTACTGATTTAATTACCGGTGGAAGAATAGAGTTAGGCATAGCCAGAGGTGCATATTCTTATGAATATGAACGGTTAGTACCGGGTATGGATGCCTGGGAAGCAGGCCAAAAAATGAGAGAAAGTATACCGCTATTACGTAAATTATGGGCAGGTGATTGTGAACATGAAGGAGAATATTATAATTTTCCAAAAACTTCTTCTGCACCACGACCACTTCAAAAAGACGGACCACCAATTTGGATAGCAGCAAGAGATATTAGTAGTCATAAGTTTGGAGTGGAAAATGGATTTAATATCCAAGTCACCCCACTCTGGATGGGTTTAGAAGAAATAGAAGACCTTATGCAGAAATTTAATGAAGCCTGTGCAGGTTATGATGGTAAAAGACCAAAAATAATGTTGTTACACCATACTTATGTTGGTTTGGATCAAGATGATGTAGATGAAGCAGCAAAAGAACTTTCAAGATTTTATTGTTATTTTGGTGCATGGTTCCAAAATAAAAGACCAGTAGAACAAGGGCAAATTAAAACTTTATCGAAAGAAGAATTGGCCGCTAATAAATTAATGTCACCAAAGAATATGAAACGTGATTTAACAATAGGGACATCTAAGTCAGTAATTAATCAAATTAAAAGATATGAGAAACTTGGATACGATGAATATGCATTTTGGATAGATAGTGGAATGAGTTTTAAAAGAAAGAAAGAGTCTTTAGAACGGTTTATAAACGAAGTCATGCCAGCATTTAATTGAGGATTAACATGGAAAACAAACCACATTATCAACTATATATAGATGGTGACTGGGTTAGCGGAAGCACTCAACAATCGATGGATTCACAGAATCCTGCAACAGGAGAAACTTGGGCAACTTTTGATTGTGCATCAAAAAACGATGTTAACCGCGCAGTAAGCGCTGCGCGTAGAACATTAAATGATGCATCTTGGCGTGATATTTCTCAATCACAACGTGGAAAACTAATCCATAAATTAGCAGATTTAATCGAGAAAAATGCAGATCTTATTGGGCAAGTTGAAACTAATGACAGTGGAAAACTTTTAGCGGAAACGTCAACTCAAACAAGTTATGTAGCTGATTATTATCGCTATTATGCCGGGTTAGCAGATAAAATTGAAGGATCAGTTCTGCCAATAGACAAACCCAACATGCACGTATTTACTCGGCGTGAACCAATTGGAGTTGTTGTAGCAGTTGTTCCATGGAATGCTCAAATGTTTTTAACTGCAACAAAACTTGGCCCGGCTTTAGCAGCAGGCTGTACGGTTATCCTTAAAGCTTCAGAAATTGCACCTGCACCAATGTTTGAATTCGCAAAATTAATTGAACAAGCCGGTTTTCCTCCTGGCGTTATATCAGTTATTACTGGCGACGCTGAAAATTGTTCAATTCCATTAACAAGTCACCCAGATATAGATCGTATAGCTTTCACAGGGGGGCCAGATACTGCTAGGCATGTAATTAAAAACTCTTCAGAAAATTTTGCTGCTACTTCTTTAGAATTAGGTGGGAAATCACCAATAATTGTTTTTGATGATGCGAACTTAGAAAGCGCGGCAAACGGATTAATTGCAGGAAATTTTGGCGCTTCTGGACAGAGCTGTGTCGCTGGGTCTCGCGGACTTATACATAAAAATATTTTAGATAATTTAATCAAAATAATCATTGAAAAATCAAAAAAAATTAAAGTCGGAAATCCATTAAATGCAGAAACTAATATTGGGCCCCTATGCACAAAAGCTCAGATAAATAACATTTCTAAAACCCTGGCAGTATCTAGATCTCAAGGTGCAAAAATTCATTTTGGTGGAAACTCATTAAAAAGAGCAGGTAACTATATGGAGCCAACCTTGGTCGAATGTACAAATGCAAATACAGAAACTCTAAAAGTGGAAATGTTTGGTCCTATAATGTCACTTTTACCTTTTGAAACCGAAGAAGAAGCAATTGCACTCGCAAATGACTCAAAATTTGGCTTAGGGTCTGGGATATTTACAGAAAATATAGCACGTGCACATCGCGTATCCTCAAAAATAAAGGCAGGAATATGCTGGATAAATACATATCGAGCTATTTCCCCAATTGCACCATTTGGTGGATACAATCAATCTGGTTACGGCCGTGAAGCAGGTATCGACTCAATCTATGACTATACAAGGACCAAAACTACATGGATAAATACATCGGATCAACCAATGCAAAACCCTTTTATAATGAGATGACTGGCACCAAATAATAATATTTAGAGTTACCTGTAATCATTTAAGTTGATACGTGACTGACATTTTTGTCTGGGGAGTATATGTCCAGAATATTCCAGTGGCCAGTCGTTGGGGTTGGATTATTTATCATTGCTACATCAATAACTGTTGGTTTGTTTGATTTAATAGCGTCTCTTAATGCAGGCAGTAATTCTGATGCACTATTAATTTTTATGCCTACTGCACCATATGCCTCTGCAATTTTAGAATAATCTGGTCCATTTTCTGGTTTTTCAGAAGTTCCTGGGAAGGTAGTGCCATAGGTAAGCCCATAATGTGCCTTTTGCAAACCAGCGATTGTTCCAAAGGCATTGTTATTCATTATCAACCAAATTATTCCCAGATTTAATTCAACAGCTGTTGCAAGCATTGCAGGGTTTTGTCCAAATCCACCATCACCAACCAAGCTGAGCACCACTTTATTTGGGCTTGCTAACTTTGCACCAATTGCTGCGGGGGGGCCAAACCCCATTGTAGCAAATCCCCCTGGAGTTAAAATAGAGCCTGGGGTTAGTATGTTAAACTGCTGTCCAACACCGTTTTTATTCCATCCAACATCAGTTGTAATAATAGCATCATCAGGTAGTGCACTTCTTGTATCAGCAAGGATCCTTTCAGGCATCATTGGAAATGAATTTGAGGTAGCCATGTTAGTATTTTTTTCGACGAATGCATTTTTAAATTTTGCAATTTTTTCACGTAACTTTGGTCTATCGAAACCATCAGGGTATATTTCTTTTGCTACACGCAACAAAACAGTTAATGCGGACTTTGCATCAGCAATAATACCAATATCTGTTGGATAATTTCTACCAATTTCTGACGGTTCTATATCAATATGAATAACTTTTGATCCAGGAATATTAAATGTATATCCAGGGTACCAACTTGAACAATCAGCTTCTTTGAAGCGAGTACCAATAGCTAGAATATAATCCGCATTTAAACATGCATCATTTGTTAATTTTGTGCCCCAAAATCCTGTCATACCAAGAAGATAAGGATTTTCATCACTTATTGCGCCTTTACCCATCAAAGAATGTGCTACAGGCAAACCCATAAATTCTATAAATTCTCGAAGTTCATTAGAAGCACCTGACAACAGAATACCACCACCCACATAACTAATTGGATTTTTAGAATTTGCTAATTTAGTTATAATTTCACGCGCCGTATGATCATCAATAGATGGCTTGATTATTGATCGCATATTATCAAGAATGCGATCAAATGTATCTGATGATATAACTTCACTAAAAATATCCATAGGTACGTTAACTAAAACAGGTCCAGGTTGGCCACTTTCAGCTAAATGAAAAGCCTTTTCTAAGATTTCAGCTATAAGATCTGCCCTATCAACTCTCCATGCGCGCTTCACAAAAGGTTTATATATTTCATATTGTGATGCATCAGAATGCAAGTTTACTTCTTGATGTGGATGTTTGCCATAATAGTGTGTAGGAATATCACCAGCAATGACTACCATTGGAATACAATCTAATGCAGCATTTGCAACTCCTGTTGCACAATTAGTAAGACCTGGAGATAAATGAGAGAGTACAACTGAAGCTTTTCCAGTAACTCGCGCATAAGCGTCTGCAGCATGGCTTGCAATTTGCTCGTGCCTTACTGTGATGAAATCAATAGGGCTTTTCGACAATGCTGCTAAAACAGCTATATTTGTATGACCACAAAGCCCAAAAACATGTTTAACTTCTCTTCGCTGGAGAAAGTCTACAAGATGTTCAGCAACTGTTTTTATATTATCACCCATTATGCAACCTCATTTCCATAAAATTCTCCAAATAAGTCTTGTTCTGATGGTTTATCCTCTGAGATTGGGCGACTTACCCAAGTATAATTCATCATATGTTTCATTGTTACATTTTCATTCGTAATATTACCGCCCCAAATTCCACAACCAAGACTTGATGTCATTGGCATCCCATTTGTGTAAGATCCTGCATTTGATTTTGATTGGGCTTGCCTAACCATCATTCTACTGACAGGTGCGACTCGAGCTAAGGCATCAATATTATTATCATCGTGGCTATATATGCCACAAGAATGCCCTTTTCCTGCTGTATCATAAATCTTTTTTACTATTTCAAGAGCATCATCAAAATTTTTAAACTGATAAAGTGCCATCAAAGTCGTTAGTTTTTCTTTGCTAAACTTATGCTCCGGGCCAATTTGTCCATGATTTTCAACCATTAGGAATTTTCTATCATCTGGAATATCAAAGCCAGCAGAAATAGCAATTTTTTGAGGCGGACAAGCTATGGTCGCGAATGTACGATTTTCATTTTGATCCCACATTGCGGATTCTAATTTGTTTTTCTCGTCTTCATTACAAAGATAACCACCCTCTAATTGTAAAGCGCTTAACATCTCTTTATAAATACTTTGTTGAATGATTATATTTCCATCTGCAGAACAGCCAGAGCCAAAATCACTCGTTTTCGACATTCGTGTATTTTTTGCAGCAATTTCAATGTCAGCAGTTTCATCAATTACAATAGATGAATTTCCAGCTCCTACTCCATATGCGGGTCTCCCAGATGAATAAGCAGCCTTAACCATTGGCTTACCTCCAGTAGCTAGTGTTAAGTCACATATCTGCATTAAATATTGAGTTAAAGGTATCGAGGGTTTTTGAATTGATTGAAATAAATCCTCAGGCGCACCAACAGCTCTGCATGCACTTCGCATTACTTCAACCATTTTATATGTTGTTACTGCAGTACGTGGATGTGGTGAAAAAATTGTCGCATTACGAGTTTTAGCAGAATAAATACCTGTAACAGGTGGAGTCAAAGCAGGGTTTGTCATTGGAATTAATGAAGCGATTACTCCAGCCGGTTTCGCATATTTAACCAAACCTTTTTCTTCATCAACTTCAACAATTCCTGTAGAAGGTTGTCTTAGTGCATCTCTCAAGACGCCGTGTATTTTAAAACGTTTTGCTGGCCGCCCTAAGCGATCCCCTATCCCACTTTCATCTACACCCATTTGAGCTAGCTTTGTAAATGTTTTCTCATTACTGGAATACCATCCAATAGCTTGCGCTAGTCTATCTAATTCTTTCTGTGAATAGTTTTCAATCAACGCCATAGCTTTACGCGCACGATTTAGCAAATCGAGCGCAAGCTCACGCTCTTGCTTAGTAAGCTCTTTGGTCATGAAATATATTTTTCCCTTTGATATTGTTAATATTGTGAGTACGCCTTTGGGATTTCACATTTCCAAAAGTACGCTTAGCATGTTGTAAACATCGCCGAGCATGTTCTTCATATCCAAGTTCCTTAATTCTAGATAAATTAGGTAACTCTATTGAGTAATCCACAGGAGGCATTCGTTCAATTATTCCTTTGAAATCAATACAACCTTCACTTGGATATAATCGTGCATCTCTTGCGAGCTGAATCATTCCCTGTTTAGTATCTGCGATACCCGGTAATGCATCAGATATATGTAGAAAATTTATAAACTCGCCAGGCACATGAAGTAATTCAGCCAGTTCTACACGACTTAAATGAAGGTATAATGTATCAACTAAGATACCACCATTGGGCTGTTTTGCTGCACGAACTATATCTAGCGCTTCATCAAGAGTTCTCAAACGAGAAAAAGATGGAAATTCTAGATCAACACTTAGGCCATATTGAAAAGCAATTTCACAAGTCTCAGAAAAACAATCTACAATGAAGTTCCTATCAGTACGATCTGTAGTCCAGGCACTCATTATCATTCGCTTTGCGCCTAATTCACCACCGAGTTCCAAGGCTCTATCAAAGTTACGTGGATCACAATCTTCAGTAATACGTGCTAATTCTATATCTAAGACCTTAATGCCTGTTGTTTTTAGAGCAATCTTTGTAGCTTCGATCATTTGCTTATCAATTGGAGATTGTTTGAATTCTCCAGGGACATTCATAGGAATAAATCGAGGACTTACTGCATCATAACCGGCGCGGTCGGCAATATATATCAATTCTGGAGTAGTGGCATTTATCAGAGTCAAATGTGCCAAAGAGTACAATGGATCATGAGCAATATCAGTCATTATGAATCACCTAAATATATCTTACATTAGGTATAACATAATACGTATTTAAAAATCTATGATATTTTTATATTTGTCCTATATATTTCAAGTATTCTTTGAAATATATTTTGGTAGGTATTTAGGTGGCATTGGACCCTTATTTCTTCCACCTTGTTCGATTTGCTCCCAAGCATGTGATAAGATTCCAACACTTCTAGACAAACAAAAAAGCCCACGAGATAAGGGAGCAGGAAATCCTAGTTCGCAAAATATGACAGCTGTTGCACCGTCTATATTCATAGCAATATCTTTTTTAATACTTAAATGGGATTGGATTGCTTCAGCAATATCTGCGTATTTTCCAGATACGATATTTTCTTTTGCAGCTAATCTTACTAATTCCAATAGGCGTGGAGCTCTTGGATCAATAGGTTTATGAAATCTATGTCCAAATCCACTAATAATTTTTCCATTACCACTTTCCCATTCTCTTAACGCTTCTTGAATCGCTTTTTCAAATGTTGCACCATTATCAATTCTTGATGATATCTCATAAAATAGTTCTGCACATTGCTCTCCGGCACCACCATGAATATCCCCTAACATATTGATACCTGTAGCCATTGCATTATTAATCCCAACCCCACATGTTGCAGCCATCCTAGCAGCAGCTATAGAAGGTGCTTGAGGTCCATGATCAACTCCAGCTACTAATGCAGCCTCAAATAATGAAGCCTCTTCATTCGTAGGCAATCCACCTCTAACCATCATCCAAATCATCTGTGGAAATGATATATTTCCTATCAAATTTTCAATTTCATTTCCTCTAAAAGAAATTTTTCCTGGTGACATGTCAATTATTGATGTACTCCACCAATTTCGTATTTCATCAGCATCGTTTCCCATTGTATGTTTCCCTTGTTAAGCTTGCTGTAATATAGTTTGAGAAGATAATCGAACAGATGCATTACGTGCACCATATCCAGGATAGCCATTTTTTCTTTGCACAATCTCAAAAAAGAAACCATCAAATAAATTTTTACTATAAACTTGAAAATATTCACCATTTCCATCTTGATCATACAAAATGTTTTGTTTTTTTAATTTAGCAATAAACGTATCACTTAGGTTAAATTCCTTTTTTGTTTTTTCGTAGTAATCAGATGGAATATCCAAGCTTTTGAAGCCATTTACTCTCAATAAATTTGCACTTTCAAAAATATCATCAGTAGCAAAAGCTAAATGTTGCACACCTGCTCCAAACTTATCTTCAACAAATACTCCAGCAAATGTATTTAAATCTGCAGATGAATTTAAATTTAAACGTACTTCACCTTCAGGACTTTCAATAGCTTGACTTAAAATAATTCCAGATGGGTCATTAACATTTACTATTGAAGATTTATCCATCTCAAAAGTTGAAATATAATATAGTAACCAATCTTGCATTTCGTCATATCTCATGGTTTGTGCGACATGGTCGATACGTCGCAAACCAATGGGCTGTATCGCTTCAACATCATTTGTTCTGTCAAATTCGATATCCCATACCCTATGCAAATCAGAATTTTCATCGATAAAATGAACAATAGTACCACCTACCCCTCGAACAGCAGGAATATTTAATTCGCCTAAGCCCACATTTTGAATAAATGATTTTGACCCCAGAGATTTTGCTCTGGAAACCGTTTCATCTGCATTTTGCACTCGTAGTCCCATGTCACAAACAATAGCTCCATGTGCTTCAAATGCTTCATGGGCATATCCATATTTTTCTTTGTTTATGACAATATTAATTGCACCTTGCCGCCAAAGAACTACGTCTTTGTTAAGATGTGTTCGCTCTTTACGAAACGACATGCTTAATAATATTTTTGTTAACTCATTTGATGCATTTTCATCTACTGCAAATTCTATAAATTCAATGCCAGTTGTTGGGACTCTAGAAGGAATTACAGGTATATCAAACTTTGCTGATGGTTCTGAAATTGAAACTTCACTCAAAATATTCAACAATGATCTATATGCACTAGCCGTACTTGGACAGTTTTTTTCTTTTATGGAAATGCACCAAATACCATTATACCCAGATCGGCTTAATATTTTTATAAAAGCTTGCAAATTTAATTCGCCAAGCTTCGGTAACAAATGTCCATTTACTCCATCAGCAAGTTGGACATAGAATAGTTTTGAGATTTGCAAATCACGCAATCTCAAAGGACGTCTTCCATCTCCCAAAACATTAGCACTATTTAAAGCAATACCAAGATTCGAATGATTGAGTTTATGTACATATTGAATTGTTTCAAACTCACATTCACGAGTTGGAAGCAAAGCAATCTTTAAATCACCAATCAAATCAAGATCTGGTATAACTATTTGTTTGGGGTCTGATATATTTAAAATTAAAATAGGTGAATTTATAGAAATTGAAAATTGTGCTGCTAATAAAATATCTTTTTTTGAATATACTTTATTTTGAAAATTAAAAGCTGCTATTCTTAAATTAGCACTTTCAATCATGTCCAAAATTTCTTCAGTTTTATTTTGAAATTTCAATAAATCCAAACTTTGGATTTCAACAAAATTGAAATTAGATTCTGAAACTGATTTCAATTTTTCTTCAAAATTACCTTTAACAGTATTAGTAGAGATACAGAGCACAAGACTAGCCTTGGTAACCAAATACTCTAGGTAACCAAAGTACTAAATCTGGAACTAACAACATGATTAATAGCGCAGCTATTAAAATTACCAGGAATGCCCAAATCTCTGAGATAATTTCTCTTAGAGGAATATCTGTAACTGCATTTATTACAAATAAAAGTATTCCGTAAGGTGGGGTTATTAATCCAATCATTGAGTTCACGACAACAAGAACACCAAAATGTACTAGATCAATACCTAAAACCTCACATGTTGGTATAAAAAGTGGAACTATAACTAATATAATAGTTGTTGCATCTAGAATACAGCCTAACGCTAAGATCAATAAATTCACAACAATTAAAAACACAATCGGGTTTACATCAGTACCGTCTAAAAGCATCGCAATTGATTGTGGTATTTGTTCAGATATGACTATGAAATTTAATATAAAAGCACCACCAATAACAATGCCGACAGATGCAGATGAACGTGCACTGTCCACAAAAACATTGAACAGTGCCTTAAATGATAATGCTTTATAAAACAGTCCAGCAAGCAATAATGCATAGAAAGCTGCAATGGCCGCAGCTTCAGTTGGTGTCGTCACACCACCATAGATGCCATATAATAATATTACGGGCATTAGCAGTGCTGGGAAAGCATTTGCTGTTTTTCGTGGGAGTTCTCTTAGAGGAATTGGATCTTCCATTGCAAAGCCACGTTTGCCCGCCATGTAGTAATTCATAATCATTAGGACAAGGCCCATAATTAATCCAGGGAGAATACCCGCCAAAAAGAGTGAACCAATTGATGCTTTTGAAACTAAAGCATATAAAACCATTGGAATTGATGGTGGAATTATAGGCCCAATAGTTGCTGATGCAGCTGTAATAGCAGCTGCGTAGCCCCTGGAGTACCTATTATCTTTAGTCATCATTTCAATGATTATTTTTCCAATTCCAGCAGCATCCGCAACAGCAGAGCCAGACATTCCAGAAAAAATCAAAGAAGCTACTACATTTACATGCCCAAGCCCACCTTTAAAACGACCTACTGCAGCTACGCAAAAATTTAATAATCTGTCAGTTATAGTTCCAGCATTCATAATATTTGCTGCAACAATAAATAATGGCACTGCAATGAGAATAGTACTCAAATAAAATCCTTGTAAAATTTTCTCACCAGCTAAAGCAACGTCAAGACCTGAAAACCCAAGGTATACTACAGAAGCCAACATTATTGAGTAGCCAATTGGAGTTCCAATTCCAGCTAATAAAAATAGTGTCACCAAACATGAGGCAAGTTCAAAACTCATGATAAATTACTCTTTTCCAAACTTTGCTCTTCAAGAGTAATTTCTAGTTCTGTTTTTGGAGGTCCATTTTTAAAAATATTCACAATCATCCATGCGTATCTTGCGCCCACAGCAATCATAAAAATAGCATATATGGAAAATACATCTCTCATAGGAATTTTTGCTCCTGTAAAAGGATTTTTTACAGTGGAAGTTTTACGTATTTTCATCCAATCGATATAATCCCACGTGGGTAAGTAAATATAAATCATTCCAATTACGATTGAAAATGCACTTATAATTGCCATAATCTTTCTAATTCTTAATGGCATAGCTAGGTATAGAATATCAAACTTAACATGGTCTGACTCTCTTACAACAAAAGCGCACGAAAAGAATATCAACCACACCCACAAAATTCCGATAAGCTCCAGTGTCCATCCAGCTGGAGTAAAAAAATACCTTAATAATATTTGCAAAAGAAAAGTTAAAAAAATTGCTGCCAGTAAACCGCCAGCAATTGCTTTTGTAATTTGAGAGAACCCTTTAATGAATTTAGGCATTTAATGTTCTCCCAAAATTTTATTGGATTATTTACCCAATGCGTTTACTTTTTCAAGAACTCCTGCAGGCCATGTTGCAGCAAATTCACTATCTAAGTACATAGATTGTACTTGATTACGGAAAGCAGCTGTATCTGGTTCATAAACTTCCATTCCCTGCTCTTCCAAAAATGCAACTAAGCTACCTTCTAACTCTAGTTGAATCTTACGACCTGATGCAGCCGCAGCATCAGCAGCAGCTTGTACCGCAGCTTGTTGCTCAGCTGTCATTGAGTTGAACGTTTTTGCACTTATAGCAATGTAGTTTAAGTCAACAAGGTGAGATGTCAAAACAATTTGATTAGTTACTTCATAGAATTTTTTATCTACAACAGTAGGTAATGGATTATCTTGACCATCTACTGCACCTGTTGAAAGTGCTGTGTATACTTCAGAAAATGCCATAGGAGTAGGTGCTGCACCAAGTGCTTTACCTAAAAACTGCCATGCATCTGTACCAGGCATACGTAAATTAACACCAGCTAAATCTGAAGGCTTATTTACTGTAAGCTCGTCTTTTGTCTGTCTCAAATTTACTTGACGTCTACCCAAATACATTACTGATAAAAGTTTAACGCCTAGTTCATCTTCAACTTTTGCTTTAAACGGGTCCATTAGAGGGTCATTAAAAACTGCTACTTGGTGATCAGCATCTTGATGTACATATCCAGCTGTGAAAATTGAGAACTCTGGAAAGAATTGTGCTAATTCTTGAGCAGATGTTATAGACATTTCTAAATTACCACGGCTTATAGCATCAAGTTCCGTACCTTGCGCAAAAATTGTGCTATTGTAGCTTGGTTCAAAGCTTGCAAAAGTTCCAACCAATGGAGCAAATACATTTGCCATTGCAACAGACCTTTGATCTGTTTCAGTCCCTGATGTTGCCATACGCAATTGAACTTTAGAATGCCCATCAGCCAAAGCTGGCATACCAGCTGATACGCTTGCAGCCATTAAAGCAGCTACAGCAATACGACGTGTAAAGTTAACTTTCATTTTTGTCCTCCCAGACTGTTAAACTGCTTCAATAGCAGTGTTTCTATTTAAGCTATATCATAGCTTTATTAAAATACAATATATTTTGTAAAATATATGATATTATTGTGCTGCAACTCCATTTGTTGAAATTTTTGAAGGATTCACAACTTCAATTAAATTTTGTGTTTGTGCAGCTTTTTGAATAGCTTCAATTACTAAAAGAGTTTTCAAACCATCAAGACCAGTAACTAAAGCATCTGTATCGCCACGTATTACATCAGCAAAATTAGTTATTTGGTTAATTAATGGGTCTGAGGCATCTCTAGGTGCAATTGTTCCAGAAATTGGATTCCACCAATTTCTTTCTCCTTTGTGTGACCAAACTTTTAAATCTGGAACTGACAAAGAGCCTTCTGAGCCACCTAGCAAATAACAAGACTCAGATGTCATTGGATAAATTGGATATTCTCGAGATGTTAATTCCCAGCTCCATGGTGACACAATGCTGTCAGACACAGTTACGGTCCCAATAACTCCACTTTCAAACTTTAAAACTGCTGCAGCTAAATCTTCGTTATCAAAGCCCCTAATTGAAGGCGCCATTTGAGCTTGAACAGAGATAATTTCTCCACAAAAATATCTCATAAGGTCAATATCATGCACTAAATTAACTGAAACAGGACCTGCACCTTTTTGTGTTCTCCATGGCGCAATATCAAAATACTCATCAGGCTTATAAAACCAACATGTTGCTTGTAGAGCCCTAATATTACCAATTTCCCCACTGATTATTAATTCCTTTGCCTTTTGAATTAATGGATTATGACGTCTATGGTGTCCCACTAGCAATGGGACTGCTGCATGCTCAGCCGCGTCGGTTAAAATCTTTGCTTGAACAGCAGAAGTGGCTAATGGTTTTTCAACTAATACAGGGCAAGAGCGTTCGATACATTCTAAGCCTTGAGATACATGTAATGGTGTTGGAGTAGATAATATTACTCCATCTGGAGATATAGCTGCAAACATTTCTTTTAAATTTGAGAAACAGGGTACATCCAAGGAATTTATGTCTTCCGTAGGATTTGGCTCTACAATCGCAACTAGTTTAACATCCTTTTGTTTTGAAATCGCATTAATATGCCTTTGCCCCACCAACCCAGCACCAACAACAGCAAGCTTAATAATATTAGTCATTAGTTTCCCTGGAAATTTGTTAATAATTCGAAGCTACATTAAAGAATTAAGATTCGCAATAATATATGATATTTTTTATAAAATCGGTTATTATATATGGTTGAGAAGTATCATATAATTGTATATTGATTAAATATTAACATATTATTTGAGAAATTTATGACAAAAATTATTAATACTGTAGGCTCCAGTACATATGAACGTATCAAAAAAGATATCATTTTTGGAAACTTAGCCCCAGGCAGTAAGTTGAAACTTGATGGGCTCAAAGAACAATACGATGCAAGTGTATCAACTTTGCGGGAAACATTAAATCGATTATCAAGTGATGGTTTTGTAGAAGCTGCAGAACAACGTGGATTTTTTGTTCGCTCTGTATCGCGCAAAGACTATGCAGAAATTGCTAATCTGAGAATACTTTTAGAATGCTCAGCCCTTAAAACCTCAATTGAAAATGGTGACGCTGACTGGGAAGGTAATTTAGTAGCGGCTCACCACAAATTAAAATTGATAGAAGAAAGAATGTTATCTGGAGATTATTCTCAAAAAGAAACCTGGAAAAGATATGATTGGGAATTTCACAAAACTTCGATTGAAGCGTGTAATTCTCAGAATTTAATGTCACTTCATGCAATTATATTTGACAAATATTTGCGATACCAAATGCTTGTAATAACAGATAGAGGAGAAGACGCTGCACTGGAACATCAACAGATATTTGATGCTGCACTCTCACGCAATTCATCAAGTGCAACAGAAGCCCTTGAAAAACACATAAGAAAAGGCCTAGAGCATACTTTAGATAACATGAAAATTTAATAAATCTAAAATCAATAAAAATAATTTTGTTATTGGCTTTATTGAATAACACTATCATACAGAATTATGATTCTTAGATATTTTAAATCACTTTTCAGTCACGCAAGATATTTTCCCCTGTGGTCAGCTCTTACAGTTTTTAAGTGGCGTGCTTTTGACATGCGCTCTAGGGCATTAGGAACAACATTTGGCGTTGTAATCAGATGGTTTCCAATAGCAAGACGACGATTTGATAGGGAAGCAAAAAAAGCTTTTCCAAACATGAAACGAAAAGCTAGGAACAACTTAGGACGCGAAATGGGCCGCAACATGGGCCGTACATTGTTTGAGATATATCATCTTTCGGAATTTCACACATTTTCACAAAAATTTAAAGTTTCTGGGCCTGGTTTGGATGCATTAAAAGACGCCTATGCAAGTGGAAAAGGAGCAATTATAGTTTCTGGACACTTTGGACAATGGGAAGCGATAAGAGCTGCATTGAAGATGAATGGATTGGAAAGTGGTGCAGTTTATAGACCAAATACAAATAGGCATTATCAAAGAAGATTACTAGCTGGAATCAAAGAAGGTGGTCTTCCCATTCTAGAAACAGGTAAAAGAGGAACTAGAGCATTAGTAAAACACCTTCGGGATGGAGGTATAATGTCAATTTTACTGGATGAAAAAGTTGCAGGGGGAACCAGAATTCCATTTCTAGGTCTAGACGCGCTTACATCACTTTCTGCAGCCCAACTAGCATTAAAATATAATATACCGATGATACCAGCATATGGCATCCGCATTGATGATAAAAACGAATTCAAGGTAGAATTCGAAGACCCTATTCCGCACACAGATAGTTTGACAATGACACGTAGTTTTAATGATAGCCTTTCAAAAAGGATTATTTCAAATCCAGAACAATGGTATTGGATGTTAAGACGCTGGGATGGTGCTTAATAAATAAATAAATAAATAAATAATTATTTTATTTTACAAACTATTCATTACACTAATATTTGAAGCTTAAAGGCATTCATAATGATTGTAAAAAAACCAAAATTCTTATCTGTAAAGAGTGTACCAAAGCTTTTTTGGAGTTCGCCTAAAGCGCTTACAATATCCCCTCCTCCAATCTCAGTATTGTTCTTAGTAATGGGTTTAGTTCTTTTTGGACTAGGCGAAGCACTATTGGTTGCTTCAGGCGCTGGCGTCAGTCCTTGGACTGTACTCGCACAAGGGCTTAGCCAAGTCACAAGTTGGAGTATTGGATATTCCACATTCATTATTAGTTTAATCGTTCTTTTTTGCTGGATACCTCTAAAGCAGATTCCTGGCATTGGCACCATTTTAAATGCAATAATAATTGCATTGGTATTTGAATATATATTACCTATTCTTCCAACTTTTAAAAACCCTTTATTACAAATTGCAGAAGCAACACTTGGAGTTTTAGTAACAGGCTTTGGAGGCGCACTATATCTTATAGCTAATTTAGGTCCAGGGCCAAGAGATGGATTGATGACTGGATTACAAAAATTAACAAACTTTCCTATTGCATGGGTTAGAAGTGGTATTGAACTAACAGTTATTTTTATTGGATGGAACCTTGGTGGAATTGTAGGAATTGGAACAATAATATTTGCCTTTGGAATTGGTCCAGCAGTTGCTTCAAGCATGCACATTTTAGAAAAGTTTGCTCAAATAACATCAAAAAATTAAGCATACAAATTTATTAAAAAATTTTATTTAGATTATGGATATCTTGCGTGAAAAAATTACTATCAAAACAATAAGTGGTATAAGTATGCTAAATCCAATTGATAATGAAGTAACTTCAGCAACATAACCAATTATAACCGGACCAAGTAATATTCCCGCGTAACCAGTTGTCGTTACGGATGCGATTGCAATAGCGGGTGGCATAACTGATTGCCTTCCAGCAGCACTAAAAAATATTGGAACAAGGTTGGCTACACCTAATCCAATAAACATAAATCCACTCAATGCTATTATTGTTATATTTGATAAAACAATAATTAATATTCCTAAAATTGTAATAATTACACCAAATATAAGAACTTTAAATTCACCTATTGCCTTTACAATTCCATCTCCAAGTAGGCGGGCTATGACCATAGCAACTGAGAAAAGAATATAACCAATTCCTGCACTTTTTGGTGTTGTAAGCTCACGATCAATAATCAAAAGAGCGCCCCAATCAACTACTGCCCCTTCTATTAAAAAAATAATTGCAGCAAATATTGCCAACAATATTACCACTCCTTTTGGGAGCATAAATTTAGTTTTCTCAACTGTAGATACATTAAGGAGGCGATTTACAGTAAGTGTCATTGCAATAAAAGTAATACTGGCTGAAATAAATGATGAAATCAAAATAGATACTCCAAAAAATAAAAACACAGTCATTAGCCCAGCTCCAATCAATCCACCGATACTAAATTGTGCATGGAAATTTGACATTAGAGATCGTTTTTCTATTTTTTCAACTTCAACTGCATGTACATTCATTGCAACGTCCAGAGTGCCCAATGATGCACCCAGTAAAAATATTATTATAGCTAAAATAGATTGGGATTCCACAACCACCAGAATTGGGATTAAGAGCGCCATAAGAAATCCACCTAATAAAATCATAGGCTTTGATCCACGTTTAGCAGAAACAATACCTGCAATAGGCATTGCGATTATAGCTCCTATGCCAAGACATAATAATAAAAGTCCAAATTCACTTTTATCAGCACTTACATTTTCTTTAATAAATGGAAAAAATGGGGCACAACAACCCATTGCAAACCCTGCAGCAAAGAATGCTAATCGTGTTGCTAATCGTGCCCTAAAAGTATGTGGAAAATCCATAAATCACTTCCTAGAATATTTTAATGTCTTTACATGACTTTATACTTCAAGTGTTGATTTAACTGCTCTCTTCCATGCTAAATACTTTGAATTACGACATTCCTCATCCATAGATGGTTTAAATTCTTTTTCTTTTGTCCATTTCGAAGAAAATTCATCTAGATCAGGATATACACCTATATGCATTCCAGCCAACCAAGCTACGCCCAAAGCAGTTGTTTCAATGATTTCTGGTCTATCAACTGGTGCATTTATAATATCAGATAGAAACTGCATCGTCCAATCACTAGAGCACATACCTCCATCCACACGAAGAGTAGGACTTACACCTGAAATTTGCCAATCTGCTGACATAGCTTCAAGTAAATCACGTGTTTGAAAACCAACACTTTCAAGTGCTGCTTTTGCCATTTCTGGAGCTCCTGTATTTCTTGTCAGACCAAATACTGCCCCGCGACATTCGGCATTCCAATATGGAGCACCTAAACCTACAAAAGCAGGTACAATAATAACATTTTGCTCATTATCAGCTTTTTCAGAAAGTTCTTGGGTTTCACCAGCCTCATTAATAATTTTCAACCCATCCCTTAACCATTGCACAACAGCACCCGCTATAAAAATTGAACCTTCAAGAGCATAAGTTGGTTTGCCATCAAATTGATAGGCGATTGTAGTCAATAATTTATTTTTGGAAGTTACAGGAGTTTCACCAGTATTTAATAAAGCAAAACATCCTGTTCCATAAGTTGATTTCATCATACCTGGCTCAAAACAAGCCTGGCCAATTGTAGCAGCTTGTTGGTCTCCAGCAACTCCACAAATAGGTATGCGTCTTTTGAACAAATTTGTATGAGTTTTCCCAAAATTTGCGGCACAGTCTTTAACTTCTGGAAGCATTTTAATTGGAATCTCTAACAAATCACATATTGTTTTACTCCAACGGCCTTTGTGGATATCATAAAGCATCGTCCGTGCGGCATTTGTCGCATCCGTTGCATGAATTTCACCATTTGTAAGCTTCCAGATTAAAAAACAATCCACTGTACCAAATAACAATTCACCATTCTCTGCTCTCTTTCGAGCACCTTCAATATTATCTAAAATCCACTTGAGCTTAGTGCTTGAAAAATATGGATCTAATAATAAACCAGTGCGATCTGTAATTATTTTTTCGTTTCCAGCCAGACGCATTTTTTCACAAACGTCTGCCGTACGCCTATCTTGCCATACAATGGCATTATAAATTGGTTGACCAGTATTTTTATCCCAAACTATTACTGTTTCTCGCTGGTTAGTAATTCCTACTGCTTCGATCTTATTCATATTTTGACCAAGGGAGTTCATTACAGTCTGACAAGTTTTTAAAGTGGTTTCCCACAGATCATTTGGATTATGCTCAACCCAACCTGATTTAGGAAAATGCTGCTCAAACTCAACCTGATCAGTTGTTACAATATTCATATTTTCATCAAATATTATACTTCTTGTTGACGTAGTGCCCTGATCAATAGCTAAAATATAAGTCATTTAAAATCTCCATATATCTACAAAATTAATATTTAACCAAAATGAAAAGAGTGCTAATTTTATATGTTTTTAGTATAATACGTAATTATCTTAACGTTGTTAAGTTATCATTTATCCAATCAGAAAGTATTACAACTTCTTGATCTGAAAGTCGCAAACCTAATTTTGAACGACGCCAAATAATATCATCAGCAGTTTTTGCATACTCATTTTTTATCAACCAAATTACTTCTTTTTCAGTCAATGTAGCACCAAAAGAAATCCCCAAATCTTTACTATTTTTGCAATGTCCTAATAATTTAAAAGCATCAGTTCCATAAGCTTTTATCAATCTTGATGCCCATTTATGATCAAGAAAATTATATTTTTTCAATAGTTTGTTAATTAAGCTTTCTAAATCTTCAATATTAAAATCACCCCCAGGTAAAGGAACACCTGCAGTCCAACTTACACCTACTTTAGGTAATATCTTGGAAATTTTATCTAAGGCATTTTCTGATAGTTTTCTGTATGTTGTAATTTTACCGCCGAATACGTTTAAAATTGGAGCTCCAAGTGTCTCATCAATACTCAAGACATAGTCACGAGTTGCGGCAGATGCAGATGATGCATTATCATTGTATAAAGGCCTAACACCTGAATAAGTCTTTACAATGTCATCTATGGTGACTTTTGTTTCAAAATATTCTGATGCAAAATTTACGAGGTATTTTTTTTCTTCGAGTGTACATTCAGGTTTTATAGAAATATCAAAATGCTCTACATCTGTTGTACCAATCAGTGTAAAATCTGTTTCATATGGGATAGTGAATATAATTCTACCATCTTCCCCTTGAAAGAAATAACATTTATTATGTTCATACAATTTCTTGGTAATCAGATGGCTTCCACGAACTAACCTAACACCTTCAGAACTATTCAAGCGTACTTTGTTTTGAATTATATCTTCGACCCAAGGCCCACCAGCATTAACAATCATTTTTGCTTTTACAACTCGCGTAGCATCATCAATTGTTGAATGAAGAGTTAAATGCCAGATGCCTTTAATTTGCTCTGCAGACACTACTTTCGTGCGAACATTGATCTTGGCTCCTCTAATCTCAGCATCACGAGCATTCAAAACAACCAAACGGCTATCTTCAATCCAGCAATCAGAATATTCAAAAGCTTTAAGATACTTGTTATGTAGTGGCACACCTTCTTTGACATTCGACAGATGAAGTGAAGTTGTTCCTTTTAGAAACTTTCTCCCACCTAAATTATCATATAAAAACAATCCAAACCTTATTAACCAGGCAGGTCTACGCCCTTTTAACCAGGGCATAAATATATTTAATAGTTTTGAAGTAGGCGTATTAACATCAAATCGCATATTTTTATGGTAAGGTAATACAAAACGCATTGGCCAAGAAATATGGGGCATAGCCTTGAGAAGTATTTCACGCTCAATTAGAGCCTCTCTTACAAGGCGAACTTTCCAGTATTCTAGATATCGAAGTCCACCATGAAAAAGTTTCGTAGACGCTGATGAGGTAGCAGAAGCCAAATCATTCATCTCAGCCAACTCAACACTTAGTCCTCTTCCAATAGCATCTCTGGCTATGCCACAACCATTAATTCCACCACCAATAACAAAGATATCAACATCGATATCATTATCTTCATATTTATTCATAAAAAAATTCCGTAATATATAGAATCTTGAATATCATTAATAATAAATAGCAACAATAACGAATGTTCGTTTATTTTCGTTATTGTTATTATTTATTTGAATTTTGGATTAACAAATTTAGGTTTTAAGCATAACTTAATGGAATTACGAAACCTTTAGTGACTATACTAAAGATCAAGATCCAATTATAAAAGAATATAATCTAGCATTAAGCGAGCAAAAATTATGGTCTCTACTTTTAGACAAAAAGAAATATTAGATATTGCACGTAAAGACGGTAAAGTTACGGTCGACGCTTTGTCAGAGAGATATAATGTTACCGTTCAAACAATAAGAAGAGATCTATCCAGATTAACAGAAATTGGAAAACTTGAACGAGTACATGGCGGAGCTATTATTCCTTCTGGAGTTGTAAATATTGAATATGAACAACGAAGACTGCTAAATAAATCAGGAAAAAGAAATATAGCGGCTGAATGCGCTTCCCGAATTCCCAATGGAGCTTCCGTATTTATAAATATTGGCACAACTACAGAAGCCGTTGCAAGAGAGCTTTTAAATCATGATAATTTATTGGTAGTTACAAACAATCTTAATATAGCAAACATATTATCAGCGAATAAAAATTGTGAAATAATTTTAGCTGGAGGCATACTAAGACGTCTTGATGGTGGAATAGTTGGTGGGCTAACAGTTGAAATGGTTAAACAATTTAAATTTGATTATTCAATTCTTGGATCTTCAGCAATCGACACAGATGGAGATTTGCTCGATTATGACGGTCAAGAAATTATAGTAAGTCAAACAGCAATCAACAGATCACGACAAGTTATCATAGTTGCTGATTATCTTAAATTTGAACGCAAAGCTCCTCTGACTAGCTGTTCACTTTCAGATATAGATATCATAATTACAGATAAACCTCTTTCAGAAAAACTTAAAATCAATTGTAAAACATGGAAAACTGAAATTATTAATACGCAAGGTAAGTAAAAATATTGCTATTAATTTTTTGAAATAATTTTTACATCGGCTGGCTGCAATAAAATACCATCAATTGTTTGGCTTTGATTACTATAATTCCAAATAAATCTATGGTTTTTTGTAAATCTCTGCCTTACACCGTCAGGCATTTCCAAATAATCAAGATTTAGATCTTGAAGTAATTTCTTAAATAATCTTAATTTTGCTTTTTGATCTAAACAACCGGCTAAATATGTTTTGTTGTTTTGCTGTAATACTATTGGATCTCCACATTCTGTTTCTTCAATAACTGATGCATTATGGGAAATATCTTCTATCCACCTAACTACAGATCCTGATCCCCTTAAGGGTCTAGACATATTTGGCCTTATCGTTTCCACACGCTCTACCATCACATTTAAGCCCGGAACATTCGGTGGCAATGAATAAGGGATTTGGAAATCTTTACTTTTCGAATTAAATCTTGGGCCAATGACTAAATGTGCAGAGCAATTATCTATTATGTTGTTTGTTAAAAATAAACTTGGCGCAAAAACAATCTGATAATTATTAAGGTTTTTGTCATCACTGGAACAAATATCAACATCTACACCAAGCTTTTTCAAGCAACTATACGTATCAAAAACTTCATGAAAATAATCAAAATTTGAAGCTTGTGGTTGAATTTCCCAAGCCCATTGAGATGGATAGTCAAAGATTAATGCAACATTTGATGTTACCTGCTCTATGCTAGTTAATGATTTTATTTCATTATTAAGCTCTATTATTTCTTCCCAAGCAGGTGCTGGTTCATCATCTACACGCAATAAGCCAGCATGCATTTGTTCTTGAGCAAATGGAGCTTGACGCCATCTGAAATAACAGACTGTCTCAGCGCCATGGGCAATTGCTTCCCAAGACCACAGACGAACCATCCCTTTTAATGGCGCAGGATTATATGAAGCCCAATTAACTGGGCCTGGCTGTTGCTCCATAACCCACCAACGATTACGACCCACCGCCCTATAAAGATCATGATGAAATGATTGAAAGTCTGGGTCCCCCTGATAAGCATATTTTGCTTTAAAGCTTTCATCCGCATCAGATATCATTTCTAAAAAACCAAGAGGGTAACTATCCCAACTGGCAATATCTAGATCTGCACCAACATCATAATGGTCAAATGCAGTAATTCTTCCCATATAATTATGTATTAACGGTTTCTTAGTAAATTCTCGTAAAATATTTACTTGAACTCTATTAAAAGCAACAACTTGGTCAGATGTATAACGTCTAAAATCCATTACATGGGATGGGTTAGGTTCTGTAACAGTTAAATTAGGCAGCTCAATATCTGAAAATTCATTTATTTCCATAGACCAGAATACATTTCCCCATGCTTTGTTTAATGCATCAGGTGACTGATATTTTTGCGATAACCAATCTCTAAATCCAGTTAAGGCAGCCATGCTATATGACAATGTAGTGTCATGGCATCCGTACTCATTATCTGTTTGCCATGCCTGTACTTTTGAACCATATCTTTTTGCAATTATATGAGTAATCCGTGCAGCTTCATTCCTATACCCCAAATGGCTGAAACAATAATGTCGACGCGATCCAAATCTTCGCTCATTGCCCATTTTATCAACTGCAAGCATGTCGGGATATTTATCCAGCACCCATTTAGGAGGCGTGGCAGTTGGAGTTCCCATTATTATATCTAAATTATGCCTGCGCAAAACATCTATAGCAGCATCCAACCACTCAAAATCAAACTTACCTTCCTTTGGCTCAATTCTACTCCAACAAAATTCTCCAATTCGAACCCAAGACAAGCCTAGTTTAACCATGCGAGAAGCATCTTTCTCCCACATTTCTTGAGGCCAGTGCTCAGGATAATAACATGTTCCAAGTTTTGGGTTTGTCATATTTTATGTCCTTCGATTACCCAGATTGATCCAGGGAAAGCACATGGTAAATTAACTCCTCGTGACATCAAAAATTGACCAGAAAGTGATATCTCTTTATCTCTTAACGCTATGTTGCCTCTTGAAACTTGTGCCGCATTTTCAGGTGTTATAAGATTTACTTTGTAAATAGAGTTTACATCCAACCCAGTTAAAATAACTGGCTTTGGTGAACTATATACTGATTGCTCCATTTGCACCACAAATGAGACAAATCTATCATTTTCGGTTGATACCTGAATTTCACCCACTTGAGATTTATCACTCAAATCTAATCTATGAAAAAAAGCTTTATGCATCCAATGGCGATTTTCTTTATACCATTTAGTAATTGCTTTCAGTATGTTTGCTTCTTCATCGGTAAGCTCTCGTGGGTCCATTTCAAAACCCATATGCCGACTTGCAGCAACCCACGCCCTAAGTGAGATATCGAAAATACGCCCTGAAGTATGACATTTTCTAGGCCCAACATGTGATCCTATTACTTCCGATGGAAGCCAGATGCCTGCATTATTTTGCATTTTAAATCTAACCATTGCATCATTACTATCAGACAACCAAACCCTATGAGTTCTGCTTAAAACTCCATAATCTATTCTTCCACCACCTGATGAACAGCTTTCAAATTCAACCAATGGGAAAGATGTGCGTAATTTATCTAAAAGACAATAGAACCCATTTGCTTGATTATGATCAGGAAATGGTAAAACTCTATTATGATCCCATTTCACATAAGAGATTTTATTTTCTGATAAAACTTTACTTATTTTTTCGAATAAATAATTTTGCACTTCCTTAATATTTAAATCTAAAACTAATTGATTACGCCCCAATGATTGATTGTTTTTTCCAAGTATCCATTTGGGATTATTCTTAAAAAGGTTACTATTTGGGCTCACCATCTCTGGTTCAAACCAAATTCCAAACTCCATTCCAATATGGTTAACATATTCAATTAATGGCGTTAAACCGTCTGGATATTTTCTTTTATCAACATACCAATCTCCAAGACTAGATGTATCATCATCTCGGAGCCCAAACCAACCGTCATCTAATACGAACCTTTCTGCCCCTAAAGAAACAGCCAATTTCGCAATTTCTTTTAAATCTTTTAAGGAATGTTTAAAATAGATAGCCTCCCAACAATTATAATGAACAGGCCTTGGCAGTTTTTCTAAATTAGATGGAAGAATTTCTTTTCTCACAAAAGATTGAAATGATTGAGAAATTCCATTTAGACCTTTTGTAGACTTTGAGACAAATACTGGAGCTGTTGAAATTTTTTGTGTCAGTTTATTTTTAAAGGATTGTGAATGACCAAATTGAATTTGTCTTTGACCAGTAGATAATTCCTCTATCTGCATCCTGTGCCCACCAGACCAGCCATAATGAAAACCAACCGCAGATCCATCTGAGTTTGTTGTACTTTTATTTAACAAAATTAACCCAGGGAAATTTTCGTGACTTGTTCTTCCAGAACGACTTTCTTTTACTACAACACCAGGTCTCCAGGATAATCTGTCAAAACAAAACTCACTGCACCAATTGCCTGAAACTTGAACAAACTCTTCACTTGAAGAAAAATCTGGAATAATTGGTGTAGATAACCATCCAACACTTATTGGATGATCACTTGTTAAAGTTGTCTGAAACTTAAAAACTTCACCATGAATACTTATTTTATGAAAGATAGATAATCCAATATCATCATCCCTACTTTCAAATATCAATCCATCTTCTTTTTTAGTACCTACAAATTTAAAATTAGGAAGTATATCTATTCCATTATTATCATTTAAAATTATACCCGGTTGTCCTAAAAAACCATCTCCAGAAGTTGGGCAAAAATTTATATATTCTGCTTTATCCATAACCCCTCCACTAAAATCTTGAGGTAATGAATCCAGTATTTGCGCTAAATCTTCCTTTAAAGTTAATTTAGCATCCCAATATGCAATGAATGGGGTGCCACCATTACTTGTAATAATAATTGTTTGTGTTTGAGTATCTAAACGCCAGGCGTTCATTTTACTGCACCTAACGTTAATCCAGCAATAAAGTGTTTTTGCATTGTAAAAAACATTACAACAGGTGGAAGCGCAGCGACAATTGAGCCAGCTGACACTAAATGCCATTGAGAAATCCATTGTCCATTTAAGGAATATAATCCAGCTGTAACTGGCTGTGAGTCAACTCCCTGCGTTAGGACTGTTGCCCAAAAATAATCATTCCAAATAAATGTAAATATCAAAACAGATAAGGCAGCGATAGCTGGCTTCATCAATGGAATTACTATGTACCAGAAAATCTGAAATTCATTAACACCTTCAACACGAGCAGCTTCAATAAGCTCTCTAGGTAAAGCTTTTATGAAGTTTCGCATAAATAAAGTACAAAAACCTGCTTGAAAAGCAATGTGAAACAAAATCAATGCCCAAACTGAATTATAAACACCCATTTGAACAGACAAATCTCGTACAGGGACCATCAAGATTTGAAAAGGTACAAAATTTCCTGCAATAAATAAAAAGAAAATTAATAAATTTCCTTTAAAATTATACACTGCTAAAGCAAACCCAGTCATGCATGATAACGCAACAGCACCCAATACAGTAGGTATAGTAACCCTAAAACTATTCCACATATATTGTGCGAGTGGTGTATTTTTGAAAACAGATGTGTAGTTTTCAAAAAGATCAAATGAAGTTGGCCATCCCCAATAATTTCCTGAAATAAGATCTCCTCCAGAACGAACAGAGGTTAATGCAACAGCAATTAAAGGTAACAACCAAATAATTAAAACTACCGGTAAGGCTGTTTTGTAAAAAGATTGGGTAAGAATATTTGTATTTTCTATGGGTTTTGGAAACATAATTAATTTTCCTTTTCATCACGATACATTTTTATCAAGAAAAATGTTATGTAAATCATCATTATAAGAAATAATATTACTGCTATTGCTGCGCCATATCCCATCCTAAAACCGTATTCTGAAAAACTTTTTTCATACATATAATAAGCCAATACTCGACTCGAGCCCCACGGGCCTCCAGCTGTCATTATGGACACCATATCAAAACTCCTAAGAGCACCAATTATTGTTACAACGACTGCAATGAATGTTGCTGGCTTAAGTTGAGGCAAAATTATATACCACAACATTCTCCAGCCTTTGGCATTATCCAGCCTACCAGCCTCAATTTGTTCACTGTCAACAGAATTTAATCCTGTTAAATATAAAATCATACAATATGCTGTCTGGGGCCACAAACCAGCCGCAATGATACCGTAAGTCACATAACGTTCATCGGCTAAAACAGCTATTCCAGTTCCTCCAAAAAACTCTATTATTATGTTCAATAAACCAAAATTTGGGTCATAAAACCAAGAAAAAACTAATCCTACAACGACTTGTGATATTACAAAAGGGAAGAAGAACATTGATTTATATATCCTGATTCCTCTTACAGATTGATTTAGAAATAATGCCATGAACAGGCCAATTGGTACTGCTAGCATGTACAATATCAGCCAAATAAAATTATTTTTAAGCGATGTATAAAATGCTTCATCATCAAAGAGTTCAACATAATTGGCCATTCCAATCCATGCTTTCTCTCCAAGACCATCCCACTCATAAAAACTTATACTTATTGATCCTGCGATTGGCCAAATAACATATGTTAAAAACATAAAAAGGCCTGGAGCGAGAAACAACCACGGCGCAATCTTCAATCTATTTTGTTTGAAAAAATTAGTCATAAATATCAATTAAGTAAAATGCCCAGCACAGATATAATCTGTGCTGGGCATATGTATTATTTATATACGCGATCGCGTACTTTTTCTAATCTTTTTAGAATAGCATCTAGGCGTTCTGGTTTAACCATAAATTCTTGGAAACCTTCCATACCTGCTTGTGCCATTTCTGCTGGTGCATCTCTGTCAAAGAATTGTGCAATTCCACCTGTGGTACTTGAAAGCATAGACATTCCAGCCTGCAAAAATTTGTCGTCACTTACTGAACTATTTTTGTTAATTGGTAATTGTCCCAATCTTGCGTTGATTTTTGTTTGTACATCGGCGCGCCCTAAGAAAGCCAAGAACTTTTTAGCATCTGCTTTGTTTTTAGCATTTGCCGGAATGTGCATGGTATCTGTTGGAGCTTCTTCTGCCATATCAATACTTGGATCAATTTGTGGGAATTGGAAAAATCCTAATTGATCATCACTTAAGCCCGCTTCACGAAGTGGTGCTACTGCGAAGTTACCCATGATGTACATAGCTGCATCACCCTGCACCATAGGTGCTAGAGCTTCTTGCCAAGAAAGAGCAGCATGATTTTCTAGGAAGAAACCAGCATCTACTAATTCTTTCCAGTTAGCAAAAGTTGCTTTTACACGATCGTCAGTCCAAGCCACTTCACCTTTTGTCAAAGCCATGTGGAAGTCGTAACCATTAGTTCTTAAGTTTAAGTAATCGAAAACACCACCAGCGGTCCAAAGATACTTTGAACCAATCGTAATAGGTGTTACGCCATTGGCATTAAGTGTTGCACCTGCAGCTTTAAAATCGTCCCATGTTTTAGGAATATCAATACCTAAGTTTTCGAAAATATCTTTTCGATAATAAACACCCCAGTTATAATAAGTGTACGGAACACCCCATTTTTTACCGTCAATAGTCATTGAAGCTGATGCAGATGCTAGTGTATCATTCAATCCCGCTGAGTCCCAAACATCGTCAACTGCTTCGAACAAGCCTGCATTTACATAAGGTAACATTCTGTTTCCAGCATACCAGTTTGCAACATCAGGTGCATCTGCAGTTAGGAAGTTTCTGATTGAAGTTTTATAGCCTTCATGATCAAATAAATTCCATTTTATTGTAATATCAGAGTTTTCTGCTTCAAAATCTTTAATTAGCTCTTCAAAAGCTGCTTTTGGTGCAGGATCAGATGTATCAGTGTTTATTACCAAAGTTCCAGCAAAAGCTGTGCTTGCCATAAGCGCAATCGTTGCTACTGAAGCTAAGGATGTTTTTAGTTTAAAATTCATAAGTTTCTCCCAAACTTTTTCATTTTGTTAGCGATAACGAATATCATGAATATATTTGTAGGCTTTACAAGCGGGTTCTTATCAGCTTTAAAAAATTATCATTAATTTTGTTGAAGCTAGGGGTAAAAAGTCTCATTTTTCAATAAAAATAATGGGAATTCATAAAAAGAGGCCCCAATGGCAAAAGTACAATTAACAAATGCGATCAAAAAATATGGTAATATTGAGGTAATTCATGGAATCGATCTTGATATTGATCATGGTGAATTTTGTGTATTTGTTGGACCATCAGGATGTGGGAAGTCAACTCTTCTTCGAATGATTTCAGGATTGGAAAATACTACATCAGGCGAAATCCATATTGGAGATAATAACGTAACTAATATCGATGCATCTGATAGAGGCGTTGCAATGGTATTTCAATCATATGCTTTATATCCACATATGACAGTTAGAGAAAACATGGGTTTTGGACTGAAAATGAACAAAACTCCAAAAAATGAAATTGATGCTAAAGTAAAAAAGGCAACCGATATATTGAAACTTGAGCCATATCTGGATCGTAAGCCGAAGGCTTTATCGGGTGGCCAGAGACAACGAGTAGCAATTGGTCGTGCAATTGTTCGTGGACCTGAAGTTTTTTTATTTGATGAGCCACTATCTAATCTTGACGCAGAATTACGACTTGAAATGCGTGTTGAATTGGCAAGACTTCATAAAGAACTTGGAACAACAATGATTTATGTAACACATGACCAAGTTGAAGCCATGACTTTAGCAGATAAAATTGTAGTATTAAATGATGGCATAGTTGAACAAGTTGGAACGCCAATGGAATTGTATACGAATCCCAAAAATCGCTTTGTAGCAGGTTTTATTGGTTCACCAGCAATGAATTTTTTTGAATTAGTTAACAAAAATAATAAATTAGTATCCGACCAATTACCTGATATTGCATTTAAAAAGGTCAATGACTCTAAAAATATTACAGCAGGCATACGCCCTAATGACATAAAATTAAAGAAATCTGGGAATATGAATGTCGATCTTATTGAAGAATTGGGTGGAGTAACTTATTTATATTTATCTGGGCACGATAACCTAAAGTTAGTTGTAGAGCATCGTGACAAAAATACTCCAAAGTTAAATTCAAAAGTTGGCTTAAAAATTAAAGATGACGATTTACTCTATTTTGATACCAAAAGCGGGAAACGTATTTAAAACTGCATTTCTGAAACAAGCCAGGTTCCATTTATTGATTTCATGAGCTCAGAAACTAGGGTCTTTGCACATTCTTTGTGAGCAAGAACAACAATACATCCACCAAAGCCTGCCCCAGTCATCCTAGCACCAAGCGCCCCAAAATTTTGAGCGAATTTTACCATATCATCCATTTTATCTGTTGATACACAAAAATCTTCTGACAAACTTTTATGACCTTCATTCATTATTTTTCCAAATTGTTTTGCATTATTATTTTTTAATGCTTCTACACATTCTAATACCCTTATATTTTCCGAAATAACATGTTGAGACTTTATTCGATCATCATGATTTTTTACTTTAGATAAGTCATTTAAAGTTGCGCTTCTTAAACTCCTTATCCCCATGTCTTTGCTAGCTCTATGACAAGAAGCTCTCCTATCATTATATGCATTATCTTTCAGTTTTCTACTTATGCCTGAATGAATTGTAAGAATATTTACGTTTTGAAAAAATTTTAAATTTTCTGTTTTACCAGATTGTATATCAAATAATAATGCAGAGTTTTGTTTTCCTACAGAAATAACCATCTGATCCATAAGTCCACACTGTACTCCGACGTACTCATTTTCTGCTTTTTGAGCTAATTTTGCTATATTTTCATCAGAAAAATCAAGATTAAAGCCTTTACGTAAAGCCCTAAGCATTGCGACTTGAATTGCCGCAGATGAACTTACTGATGCTCCGACGGGTAAATCACTGTATACAGAAACGCAAAGCCCTATGGATTTATCAAGACCACTTACTTCTAGTGCTCCTAACAAATAATCCGTCCAGTGCCCACTCGGCTTTTCGCCAATATATCTTTTTGTTTCTCCTTCAAAGTGTACTGAATTGGCAATTAAGGTGCCACTGGAACCAATACTTATTGAAATATAAACACCCAGAGGTAATGGCATTGGTAATACCAACCCATCGTTGAAATCTGTATATTCTCCAATTAGATTTACTCGACCTGGAGCAAATGCATTAGCAATAACATCACCAAACTTGCTCTTGTGGTTTTCTAAGAAATCAATCATTTTCATTTTTCTACGGTTGCAGTTTTTTATTAGGATCGTCAACAAATAATAGGATTATTGATTTGAAGTTTTATATACACCACCATGAAAAACTGGATGGGCGCTCTCTTTGGCTTTATTCAGAGGAAGAGCGAACCTATAATATCACAAATGATCTAGAACCCTTAGAAAAGGAAACAAAACCTTTTAAAAAGATACACCCTTTAAGAGATGAGCCTGTTTACTTTAACCCAAGCCGGAATATTCGTACTTTAGCCCCACCACCTGAATATAATCCATTAGCGGCAGTTCAAATTAATGGACATCCTGGTGAAATTCCTGTTGAAGATTTTGAAGTTGCTATTTTTCAAAATCGTTGGCCAGGTTTGTCAGATGGATCATCTGAATTCATAAGAGATACTTCTGCATACGGTAGATGTGAGGTAGTAGTTTACACACCAAATCCATCAGGTTCATTAGCTGATTTGTCCATCTCGAATATCAGCTTATTGTTGAATGCCTTAAGTGATAGATTTGAAAAAATCATGGCTGATACAAATATCTCATACGTTTTACCGTTTGAAAACCGTGGTGATTTTGTTGGAACTTCATTACCCCACCCACACGGCCAAATATATGCGTTTGGAGATTTGCCACCAATTATTGAACGCCAAATGAAAAATGCTATGAAAAATAATGTGTTTTCATCTTTGATGAATAACATAAAAACTGAATTGATTGTGGCTGAGACTGAACACACGATTACATTTTGTCCCGAATTCTCGAGATATCCATATGAAACTTGGATTTTGCCAAAAGTGCACCATACAAAACCAAGTGAGATGACAGATAAAGAATTAAAAGAAATTTCCAATGCTATTAAAGCTCAAGTGAAATTCTTTGATGAGATCTATAATAAATCCATGCCATATGTTTTATGGCATGCATTTCCAGCAAAAAACTACGAACAATATTGGCCATATCACATTCAATTTTGGCCATTACAGCGTGGTGAAAACAAAATGAAATATTTAGCATCTGTTGAACAAATAACTAGCCTATTTTTAGTCGATGTTATGCCTGAAGATGCGGCTAAACAAATTAGGAATTTTTATAAAAAAAATGGAATATAGTTTCTTGTTCATATACTTCATCAGGTTCTAAAAAAGCAGACGGATAAAGTTCGTTATTTGGTGCATCTGGCCAAAGTTGTGGCTCTAGTGCAATGCCAATTTTATGACCCGTGTACACCTGCAAGCCAGGTTCTGTACTCATTAGCTCCATAGATAATAATCCATGTGTCAATTGCGCAACTTTTTTCATTTTGGTTCGCGAGTTTGAAATACAAAAATTATGATCAATTATATCCTGTGTAGAAATCACCCTCTTTTTTTTAAAGTCAAACTGACTTTTATTAACTTTACATATTTCAACAGGTATTCCATGTGGATCAGTATCAATATAATTATCGGCTTCAATCTGCAAACTATGCCCACAAATAGTGCCCTCTCCATTTAGATTGAAATAATTATGGTGTGTAAAACTACATAATGTTTGTGCATCGGTTCTTGCAGATATATTTATTTTTAATGAAGCATTTGGAAGTAATTCGTATCTTACTTGTGTTGTCAAATTTCCAGGAAAACCCATCTCACCGTCTGGAAGCAAAACTTCTAACACAACGTATGATTTTGATTGTTCTAGTATTCGCCAATTTTTATTACAACTTCCTTTGGATCCACCATGAATATGATGGCCTGTATCCGTATTAATTTCAGCTTGAATAGTTCCTTGCGATAACTTTGCTTGTCCATTCTTTAGTCTATTGGCAAACCGCCCAATAACAGCTCCATAATAAAACTTATTGTCAGTATAAGGTTCAAGTTCAGTATATCCTAATACAACAGGCTTATCTTTGAATTTCATTTCTTGTAATATTGCACCCAATGTAAGAATTTTTACACAAAGATCTTTAGAAAATAATTCAATTAAATAAACATCGTCACCATTAGCCAAAGTCCCAAATATTTTATTTTGCATTTTTTTACCTATGGTCGTCTTTCAGAATCTGACTAAATGGATGTCTTTATTATCTTTACTATTTTCATCTTTTATTACTAATAAACAAGTAATTTAATCAAACATTATTGAACAATCGACACTCTTGAAATTGTCTAAAAAAATGCGTAAGTCATCAAAAAAATTGGAGTAAAAAATGGAAAAATTCTCTCAAGCGTTTGAAGCAGATACTGGGAAAATATTAAATATAGTTATAAACTCTTTATATTCAGATAGAGATATATTTCTTAGAGAGCTTTTATCAAATGCGTCTGATGCAATTCAAAAACGTAGGTTTTTAGGGCAAACTTCGCCCAATATTCTTAATACAGATGAAGATGAAATAGAAATTATTGTTGATAAAAAGAAAAAAACTATTGAAATAATTGATACAGGCATCGGATTAAATAAGGATGAGCTCGCAGAAACACTTGGGACAATTGCTCAATCCGGTACAGCAAACTTTTTAAAAGAGAACGATAATGAAGAAGACCAAAAAAGTTTGGAGCAAACATTAATTGGACAATTTGGAGTTGGATTCTATTCAGCGTTTATGGTTTCTAAAATAGTAGAAGTGACTTCACGGAAAGCTGGTACCAAAGAAACTAGCATATGGGAAAGCGATGGACAAAGTGGATATTCCATTTCTGAATCTGATAGTGAATATCCTGTTGGAACTTCAATTAAACTATATTTAAAGAAAGATGCAAAAAATTATAGTGATAGTAGTGAAATACAAACTTTAATTAAAAAGTATTCAGATCACATTCAGGTTCCAGTAAAAATCAAAGAAACAGATGGCGAGAGCAAGCAAGTAAATTCAGCTCAAGCTTTATGGACTAAACAATCTCAGGATATTTCAGCTGATGAGTATAAAGAATTTTACAATTCAAATTTCAGTACATTTGATGATCCATTTATAACATTACACAATAGATCTGAAGGGACATTAGAATTTACAAATCTTTTGTTTGTTCCAACTCAAGCACCCTTTGACTTATTTGAACCTGAAAGAAAAACAAATATAAATTTATATATCAACAGAGTATTCATTACAGATGATATTCAAGATATTATTCCTACTTGGTTGCGATTTGTTAAAGGAATATTAGATACATCAAGTCTAGATTTGAATGTAAGTCGTGAGATGGTTCAAAACAGTCCAGTACTCAAGAAAATATCTAAAGCAATTACCAAACGTGTTATTTCCGGACTAAAAAAGAAATTAACCAAAGATGAACTATCATATGATGCTTTTTGGGCTAATTTTGGCAAAGTAATTAAAGAAGGGCTTTATGAAGACTTTGAAAACAGGAAAAAGATTGCTGAAATAATCAAAGTATATTCACACAAAGAAGATAAGTTAATTACATTAAAAAATTACATTTCTAACTTTACTAGCAGTCAGGAACAAATTTTCTATTTAACTGCAGATACCCTTCCTCAAGCTAAAAGTAGTCCTCATTTAGAAGGATTTAAAGCTAAAGGAATTGATGTATTACTTTTGACAGATCCTATTGACGCTTTTTGGATATCTCAAATGCAGAATTTTGAAGAAAAGCCATTTGTATCAATTTCTAGAGACAAATACGATATCTCCTCAACTGGAAGTGACACAAATAAGCCTGATGAAGAAAATACAGAAAAAGATGAAATATATACATCACTTATTAAAAATTGTTTAGGTGATCTAATACAAGATGCTCAGATTTCATCTAGCTTAGTTGATAGCCCTGTTAGGTTAATTGCAGGCGAAGGTGGTCTAGATTTCAATTTAGAGAGGATATTAAAAGCACAAGGGCAAGATTTTGAAGGCAGCAAAAAAGTCATAGAAATTAATAAGAACCATGAATTAATAAAGAAATTACCTTCAATTAGTTCAGAACTACAAAAAGCCACTTGTCGGGTGTTATATGAGCAAGCAAGAATTCAAGATGGGGAAATGCCTGCAGATACAAAACAATTTTCTCAAGACTTAATCAAATTAGCATTAGAAATATAAATGTAACTATTAGATTGCAGAGTGAATAATTCAAACTCTGCAATCTATATCAAATTACTTAACTATCTTTTTTGTGATCAACATCCCAAACAACATTGACACGACAAAAATATATATTCCAATATCAAAAAATGTAATTGATGTAAGAGCAGGCCCTGGGCATAATCCGCCAATACCCCAACCTATTCCAAATACACCAGCACCAAAAATTAATCTAAAATCCAAATCTTTTGATTTGGGTAAGTCAAAAGATTTATTAAAAATTGGTTTTTTCTGCTTTTGAACCAACCAAAAACCCGGCAAAGCAACAAAAATCGCACCCCCCATAACAAAAGCTAAACTTGGATCCCATATTCCAAATAGGTCTAGAAAATTTTGTACTTTTAAAGGATTAGTCATACCAGATAAAATCAATCCAATTCCAAAAATAATACCAGATAATAATAACGTTATGTATTTCATTTCTTATAGCCCCAATATGTTTCTAAGAATATAAACTGTTAAAAATCCAGTAAACATAAATGAAAATGTTGCAATTAATGAACGTATAGAACCTCTCGAAAGACCACATACTCCATGCCCACTTGTGCAACCATTTCCATATGAAGAACCGAATCCAACCAGCAAACCCGAAACACCTAAAATAAAGTAATTATCCGATACAGCTTGGCGCTCAATATCACCAAAAAATAAATTCCAGGATGGGACAGCCAATAACAATCCAAATATGAATAATATACTAACCGGTATACTTTCTTTTCGTAAAACAGGTGGTAAAATCCTAAAAATAATACCACTTATTCCAGCTATTTTACCATAAGTAGCCATCAACATTACTGCAGACAAACCTATAAGTGCTCCACCTAGTAATGAGGTTATTGGTGTAAATTCAGTTTCCACAATTTTATACCTTAAATATTTATTTAAATTTGAGTAAAATTACATATAATAAACATATTCAATTATTTATATATATTTAAACATATAAGTGCACAAGTAATAATTAAATTATTAATCTAAAAATTTATTTTAGGAGCAGCATTCAAAAGCATTTTAGTATATGAATTTTTTGGCTCTGAAAACAATACCTCAGGTGTTTGCTCTTCTACTAATTTTCCTTGATTTAAAACGCCAATTTTATTTGCCATAGTTGAGACTACTGCAAGATCATGAGTAATAAAGAGATATGTCAATGCATATTCTTTTTGTAACGATTTCAAAAGATTTAAAACCTGTGCTTGAACAGAAACATCAAGAGCAGATGTAGGCTCATCACAAACAATTATTTCAGGCTCTGAAGATAGAGCCCTAGCAATAGAAATACGTTGGCGTTGGCCACCTGAAAATTCATGTGGAAATTTATTTGCATCACTTGAAGCAAGCCCAACTTGTTCAAGCAATTCATGTACTCGATCTATTTGTGCTTTAGGGTTTTCAATTAACTTAAATGCTTTTATTGGCTCACATAAAATATCTTTTACTTTCCAACGAGGATTTAAACTCGCATATGGAGATTGAAAGATCATCTGAATACGTCTTCTTAAAGCTAATGTTTCTTCCTTGGCTAATTTAGGATCGTTTAAATTCATTCCATCAACAAGAAGAGACCCATCAGTTGGCTTTAAGAGACCAACTGCCATTTTTGCTATAGTAGATTTTCCTGAGCCACTTTCCCCAACAAGTGCATAAGTGGTCCCCTTTTCAATAGAAAAACTAACTTTATCAACTGCTGTAAGTATACGCTTTGGAGTTCTACTAATTGCACGCACAATAAATGGATCTGACAAATCAAATGTTCTAGTTAAATCAGTAGCCTGCACAAAACTCATATCACAGTTCTCCATCATTTAATAACCAACATGCAGATCGATCGAGTAGTATTTGTGGAATTTTCTTTCTGCATATCTCAGTTGCAAATTCACATCTTGGATGAAATGCACAACCACTTGGCATTGCGTCTAATTTTGGCATTGATCCAGGAATTTGGAAAAGTGATTTTTTAAATGAATTTGAGTCTATTCGAGGTGTGGAATCAACTAAGCCTCTCGTATAAGGGTGCTTAGGATCAGTTAACACATCACGTGTATCTCCAATTTCAGCCAACCTTCCAGCATAAAGAACCCCTACTCTGTCAGTTGTTTCGGCAATTACTCCCATATCGTGTGTTACTAAAATTATTGAAGTACCACGATCCTTACAAAGCTTTTTTAACAGATCTAATATTTGGGCTTGTACTGAAACATCTAATGCTGTTGTTGGTTCATCAGCAATAATCAGTGATGGCTCTGGCGCCAAAGCCAATGCAATAACAACCCTTTGCCTCATACCTCCAGAAAAAGTATGAGGATATGAGTTGAGACGGCTTGGATCAATTCCTACTTCCTTTAAGCCATTCTTTGCTCTCTTGATTGCTTCTGATTTAGAAATATTCATATGTGTTAAAATCGTTTCAACAAGTTGATCACCAATTTTTCTTAATGGATTTAAACTCATAAGTGGGTCTTGAAAAATCATGGAAATTTCATGCCCTCTTACTGCCTCAGGTGCATTACTTATAGATTTACCTTTGAAGTAAATTTCACCACTTGAGAGGCGACCTGGTGGATCTATCAAGCCCAAAATGGCTGCTCCAGTCATAGACTTACCAGCCCCAGATTCTCCAACTAAGCCTAAAATTTCACCTTTTTTTACGTTTAAAGATAGATTATCTAGCGCTTTTAATACTCCGTAACGGCTTTTAAAAGTTACAGATATATTTCTTACTTCAAGTAAATTTTCTTCCATCACTTGAGCCTCGGATTTAATGTGTCTCTAAGCCAATCACCAAGCAAATTTACTGCCAGAGCTAGAGCCAACAGCGTGAGCGCAGGAAATAATAAAATCCACCATTCTCCTGAAAATAAAAAATCTTGTCCAACTCTAATCAATGTTCCAAGACTAGGTTCTGTTCTGGGTGCCCCTACTCCAAGAAAAGAAAGAGTAGCTTCTGCTATAATTGCTAAAGCAAAAGTTATAGTAGCTATTACAAGTACCGGGCCAAGTACATTTGGTAAAATATGCCTGATCATTATTTGCCACTTTTTTAGGCCAATAAGTTGTGCTGCTGCAATATATTCTTTTTCCTTTTCAACCATCGTTGAGCCACGCACAGTTCTAGCAAACGGAACCCATTCAGATAGTCCTATAGATATGATTAATACCGTAATGGCCATTTCATAACGTAATTCTGGAGGCAAAAGACCACGAGCAACACCAAATATAAGCATTGCAATAAGAATCGATGGAAAAGTCATCTGTATATCTGCAAGACGCATGATGAAATTATCCAACCAGCCTCCGACATAACCTGCAATTAAACCTAATAAGACACCCATAATCATGGCGAGTGATACTGCCATTAATCCAACAAAGAGAGATATACGTAATCCATATAGAATTGCTGAAAATAAGTCTCTTCCTTGATCATCTGTTCCAAGTAAAAAAACCTCACCTGTAAACATATTTGGCTCCATTGGCGGTGTAAAACCATTCATTAACTCTAAACTCGCTGGATCAAATGGATTTGTTGGAGCAATATATTGAGCAAATATTGCACTTAAGACGAGAATAGAGACCACAGAAAAAGAGATGATTGCTACGGGAGCTCTCAGAAAATCATATATAAAATCAGATTTCAAAAATCTATGCATTTTGCTCTCTATTCACTACTGTTATTGTCACGCAGTCGCGGATCAATTGCTAAATATAATAAATCAACAAACAGGTTAATAATGACGAATAAAACACCTACAAGGAGTAAGTATGCACTCATTACAGGTATATCAACGAAATATACTGCATTGATAAATAACAACCCAACACCGGGCCATTGAAATACAGTTTCTGTAACTATGGCAAACGCAACAATAGAACCCAATTGTAGCCCCGCTATAGTTACAACTGGTACAAGCGTATTTGGAAGCGCATGATTATAATTTACCTGCCTTGAAGATAACCCTAGAGCTTTTGCAAATCTAACATAATCCTGACGCATTACTTCAAGCATTTCAGAACGTGTTAAACGCATAATTAATGTTAACTGGTACAGTCCAAGAGTAATGCTAGGCAAAATAAGAGACTTAATGCCTGAAAGTGTTAAAAACCCAGTTGACCACCAACCAAGTTGAACTACGTCTCCTCGCCCAAACGAAGGCAGCCATTTTAGTTCAACAGCAAATAACCAAATAAGCAATACACCAATAAGAAATGTTGGAAGAGAAACACCAATTAAGGAAGTAGATAAAATTATGTTTGCTAAATAACCGCCACGTCTAATTGCAGTGTATATTCCGGTAATAACTCCAAAAAATATAGCAAAAATGGCAGATGTTAATGCCAATTCAAGTGTTGCCGGAAGTCGGCTTGCTATTAAATCTGAAACTGGCAACGCACCTCTATAAGAATTGCCAAAATCAAAATTCAAAGCATTCCAGACAAAGCCAAAATATTGCTTATAAAATGGATCATTGAGACCCAATGCTTCCTCTAGAGCAGCTCGTTGAGCTAATGTAGCTTCTTGCCCCATCAAATTATCAACAGGATTGCCAACGTATCTAAAAATTAAAAAAGAAATTAACGCAACTAGAAATAATACTAAAACTGATTGCCCTAAGCGTCTAAAAATAATTACTAGCATGATATTCTTTCAAAAGTTGTAAAATAGGAAACAATCACAACAAAAGGATCTCCACTGAATGAAAGTAATTAAAAAAATTAAAAGTATAATCAGGGTTGCACCAGCCATGTAATTAGCTGGCTGGTGCAGAGATGTTTTATTTAAATTTTAAGAATTGAAAATGAGGTGTGTCTTCAGGTTGCACATCAAAATCAATATTAGTCTTCATACCCCAGTTTAAAACTTGGTTATGAATTGGAAGATACATTTGAGCATCTTGTACCGCTGACCAGATTTTTGCAATTGTCGCATCACGCGCTGCTAAATCAGTTTCAGACTCTAAGCTAACAATCATAGCGTCAACATCAGCATTAGAATATCCAGTTGGATTCCATGAACCACGCTTATCAGTTTGAGTATGCACTAAGTAGTTGAATATATAGTGAGAGTCGAAAGTTGGAACACCCCAGCCTAACATGTAGAAAGGAGCCTCGCCACCTTTAGCAATTGGGAAATGCTGTGCTTTTGGTTTTGCATCAAGCGTTACATTGATTCCAATTCTAGCCATCATTCCAACAGCTGCCTGACAGATTGCTTCATCGTTTATATAACGATCATTTGGACAATTTAAAGTAATATCAAAACCATTAGCAAATCCAGCGTCTGCCATCAGACCTTTAGCAGCATCAATGTCATAATCAGGATATTCGTTTAAAGCTTCTGTCCATCCATTAACAAATGGAGGCATGATAACTCCTGTTGGATCTGACTGCTCGCGCATTACAATCTTTTTAATAGCATCACGGTTTATTGCAATATTCATTGCCTGGCGTACTTTAAGATTACTTGTTGGCCCTTCTGCTGTGTCTAATCCGAAGAAAATAACTCGGTTTTGAGCAGCCGTAGCAACATTTAGTCCATCAGTTCCTGAAACACGTCCCAAATCTTGAACTGGAACATCTTGAATGATATCAACTTCACCCGACAATAAAGCGGCAACGCGCGTAGCTGCAGATTGAATAGGTGTGTAAATGATATCTGTTACTTGATTTGGATAAATATCTTTTCCCCAATAATTAGGGTTTGATTTAAGAACAGTCTTTTCGTCAACTGAACGACTAACAAGCATAAATGCACCAGTTCCATTTGTATTCATAGTGGCGAAATTTGTTTCACCCTTGGCTACATCATGAGGTGTTAAAACATCATTAGCAGTTGACCAACCCTTATCCATCATGAACATATTGGTAAGATTATTTACCAATAATGGATTAGCACCATTTGTTTCAATATCAACAGTATATGCGTCGACAGCTCTTATATCTTTAATTGATGACAATAATTCTTTCATTTCCGAACCATCTGCCATTGCACGATTTAAAGAGAAAACAACGTCTTCAGAGTCAAAAGCCGCGCCATCATGGTATGATACACCCTGACGTAAATTAAACCGCCACACATTTGGGTTATCTGCCAAAGCAGCCCAGCTAAGCGCTAATGAGGGTATAATATTTCCGGACATATCACGTTGTAACAATGAATCATAAATTTGATGATTCATACCGTGTGTCGGCCCTTCATTTTGAGCATGTGGATCCATTGTTATAGCATCGCCTGCTCTTGCCCATCGGATTGTTTCCGCAGAAACAGTCACAGTAGATGCTGCGATAGCTGCTGTAGTTAATAGTATTTTATGAAACATATATAACCTCCCAATTAAATATTTAATATCATAATGAAAGGCACATCCTTGCAAAGAGTTTAATAAAGATCAAGCAAGTAATTAAATTAATGGTATGGTTTGTTCATACAGAAAGATAACATCCCTTTTATCTTTTCATCATCATAAATTATTGAGATATTTTCTTAATTATAAAAAAATTACAAATTTCAATCACCATCAGCTATACCTCTTGCCTTGATTTTTGCCTGTTTAGCTCTAATACTTGGTAATAAAATTAATAAAACCGCAATGCATAATAAAACCATTGTCATAGGCCTTTCTGTAATAAAGGCGACACCATCGTATAATTGCATTGACCTTGCAAAATTATCCTCAAGCATTGGCCCAAGAATGAAACCTATCAACAGTGGAGCAAGTGGATAATCAGCAAATTTCAATGCAGTTGCACAAACACCAAACCCAATCAAAATTAATAATTCTGTCGCATTGTTTTGACCTATATATGCACCCATTAAGGTAAAAAATAGAATATATGGAATAAGAAAATTTCGTGGGATAGTTAGTATTTTAGCAATGTATGGAATTAAGGGTAAGTTTAGAACCAATAACACGATATTACCAATGTACATTGAAATTATAACCGCCCAAAATATTTGAGGCTCATCTACCATCAACCTTGGCCCAGGAGTGACGTTTAACGCAATTAACGCGCCCAAAAGGATTGCCGTTGTCCCAGAACCTGGAATTCCAAGAGTCAAAAGCGGAACAAAGGATCCAGTACATGCTGCATTGTTAGCTGTTTCGGGTGCTGCTAAACCTTTTATAGATCCTTTACCAAATTCTTTTTGTTCATCTTTTGAAGCAATGTTACGTTCTACCGCATATCCAAGAAAACTTGCAATCGTCGCACCTGCACCTGGCAAAACACCTATAAAAAATCCTTGAATAGATTGCCTCCCAATAACAGGTGCAATAGATCTAGCTTCTTGTCTTGTAATACGTAATTCTTTTATATCTTCACGTTTTCCTGCGCCTGGTTTTGGCGGGTTTAACACTAGAAATAAAGCCTCTGGTAAAGCAAACATTGCCATTGCCAATGTAACAAAGCTTAATCCTGACTGAAGATCCATAATTCCCATTGTAAAACGTGGCAGACTAAACATTGTTCCTTCACCAACAGTGGCAAGCATCAAGCCAACCACAGTCATGAGTAATGCTTTTGCAACTTGTCCAGTACCTGCAAAGGCAGCAATCGCAGATAGACCTACTACCATCAATGCAAAATACTCAGCAGAATGAAATAATAATGCAACAGATGAAAGAGCTGGAGCAAAAACCATAAGCAAAACAGCTCCTAATGTACCTCCACAAAAACTAGCTATTGCAGCAACTGTTAATGCTTTGCCCGCTTTACCTTTTTTTGCTAATGGATAACCATCAAAACTAGTCGCAACTGTCCCTGCAACTCCTGGAGCATTTAACAATATGGAAGAAGTGGAACCACCAAAAATTGCTCCATAATAAACTCCTGCCAAAAGAATTATAGCTGCAGCTGGATCACCCATCGAAATAGCGACTGGTATCATAATTGCTATTATAGACATTGGACCTAGACCAGGTAACATTCCTATAAAGGTTCCAATCAGACATCCACCGATTACCATAATAAGCATTTGAACAGAAAAAGCCGTTTGAAGACCTAATAAAATACCTTCGAGCATATTAAATTCCAATCCAAGCAGGCAGTGGGCGCATATAGATGCCAAGAACCACTTGAACTAAATACCATACAAATAGAGTTGATATGATAGCAATTGGTAACATCAAAAACCATTTACGTTCGCCCAAAATGACACTGCCAAAAATTAGAAATAAACTAGTAGAAAATATAAATCCTACAGGGCGTAATAGTAATGCATATAAAACCATTAGTAATAGTAATAATACTGCTTGGCCTAACTTATATTCATGCAATCTACGATAATCTATACCAGTAGTATTCGATACATTTCTTTCAAACCCAAGAAGTATAATTGAAGAAAGAAGTATACCTAAAATAGATAAAATTTTTGGAAAAGTACTAGGCCATATTGGATTACGCTTCATAAAAGGCGCTAAAGTAGCATCCATCATAAACCATGCAGTATATCCATAGACCACACAAAAACCTAATAAAATCAATGCAATCCAACGATCAAGAGACATAAATTACCTTATCAAAAAAGGTGGCAAAGCGCAAAACGCTTTGCCACATATATATTATAAGAAACCAAGTTTTCTCATTAAGTCACCGATAACTTGCTCTTGTGCTTCCAAGAATACTTTGAAGTCATCTCCTGAATTATGGATGTTTACCCAACCATTTCGAGCTCTAACAGTTTCCCATTCTGGTGTTGCATACATTTTTGAAATCGCTTCTTGATATTGTGCAGTTTTATCAGCTGGCAATCCTGGGGCGCCAAAGAAGCCACGCCAGTTTACAAAAGAAGTATCAATTCCTTGCTCTTTCATTGTCATAGCATTTGGTGCCGCATCTACACGCGCGTCTGAAGTAACACCAATAATTTTCACTTCTCCCGCATTAGCTAAATCAACTGCCTCTGAGAAACCAGTTGAGAGAGCTGAAATTTCACCAGAAAGTAAAGCAGCCATAGCCTTACCACCCGCATCGTACGGTATGTATTTGACACCAAGAGCATCTTTTCCGGCTGCTTCCATTACCATTGCTGCAACTAAATGATCCATACCACCAGGAACAGAGCCACCACCGATTGCAGTTCCCGAAGCATCAGCTTCATATGCAGCAATTAGATCAGCCATTGAGTTGATTGGGCTATCTTTACCAACTACCATAGCCGCATAATCACCAATAGTTCCTGAAACTAATGTTAAGTCACGGAAGTTATGTGGAAAAACACCAGTTAGGGATCGGATTACGATAGGCGTTGAATTCACCATCAATGTACCGTGATTGCTATCTGCATTTTCTATTAAATATCCAATGGCTTTACCACCACCACCACCTGACATATTTTCAAATGAAGCTGATCCTACTAATCCAGCGTTTGTAAGTGCTTCTCCGGTACCACGTGCTGTACCGTCCCATCCACCACCTGCTCCACCAGGAATTAAGAAGTGAATACTTTCTAAAACTTTATGGCCATCTGCAAATGCAGGCGCACCAAAACTAAGTGCTGCAACAGCACCGGCCACAAGGGCTCTTCTACCAAATTTAAATGTCATCATGTTATCCTCCCATTTGACAAGCGGCCTAAAACTGGCCAACTTAGTGAGCTAAACATTTCAACCTGTCACTAACCTGTCATAAAAATAAATGTCTGTAAAAAAATGAAATATCTTTTAGTTGAAGACAATCACGAGCTTGCAAATGCTATCTGTTCACGCATTAAGTTAGACGGTCATGTAATTGATCATGCAGATAAATTAGCTGATGCAATCGCATATTCTGAGACAGGTGAATACGATTTAATATTATTAGATATAATGCTCCCAGATGGGGACGGTAGAAACTTTCTTAAACATCATAGAAATCTTAAAAAGGATACTCCTGTTATTGTATTGACTGCTCGGTCACAAGTGTCTGATAGAATCAGTATTTTAGACTTGGGCGCAGATGATTATGTAACAAAGCCATTTGATCATGCAGAGTTAGATGCAAGGTGCCGAGCAGTATTAAGAAGAAAATCTGGTTCTTCACAACAAATACTTAAATTTGGGAACCTAACATTCAGCCCATTAGCTGGACAGCTTTCCATCAATGACAAAATAATTAACTTAAGGAATAGAGAATTAAGGCTTTTTGAATTATTACTTAACGCCCGGGGTCAAATATTTTCCAAACAAAAACTTGTAGATCGTCTTTTTACATATGATGAAGATGTTTCAGATAATGCAATCGAAGTGTATGTGGGTAGACTTCGTAAGCATCTAGAAAATACATCATTGAAAATAAGTACTCACAGAGGCCTAGGATATAGGCTAGACAATGACTAATAAATTACAAGTTTCTGGATCTCTTCGAAATAGACTCATGTTCACACTAATAAGTGGAGCAGCTGTACTTGGCATAGTCTTATTTTTCATTGTGAGAGGGTATGCAGCACAAATCGCTCAAAATGGTCAAGATGACATCTTAGAGGCATCACTATCATCAATTCTTGATGCTGTTGTAATACAAGATGGGCTTATTGAGGTTGATTTTCCATATGCATCATTATCAATGCTTGATACAGAACTTGATGACCGAGTTTTCTATTCAATATATAACGATGGCACTCTAATTTCTGGCTATGAAGATTTACCCCAACCAGAAAAAAACAATATAGACACTAATACATTCACTACTATAAAATACAAAAATACGAATGTAAGAATGGCAAGTGCAAAACGTATCCTAATTGGAGAAAAAGAACGAATAACGATATCAGTGTCTATTGCGCAGACACAAGATGCATTATCCAAAACCTTGAATAGAATTTCTAAAAATGTGGCATTATTTGGATCTGGTTTTTTTATTCTAGTAACGCTTCTATCTTACTGGGCTACAGCATCAACCATCAGTCCATTAATGCGGCTTGCTACTTCAGTAACCAAACGCGGCCCCCAAGATTTAAGTCCATTTGAAAAAAAAGTACCTTCAGAAATGTATCCACTAGTTACTTCTTTGAATAAACTTATGACAAGGCTTGATTTATCATTAAAGCAGTCAGAGGATTTTATTGCTGAAGCTGCACATAGAGTTAGAACGCCTCTTGCAACAGTACGCTCTTATGCTGACGCAACACTTCAGCGGGTCAGTAAGAGAGAAAATCGCGATGCGCTTAGATCAATGGTAAGAGCAATAGATGAGGCATCAAGAGCGGCAAGCCAACTTTTAGATCATGCGATGATAACATTTAGAACCGATAACTTGCAAAAAGAATCAATAAACTTGAATCAGTTAATCCAAAATTTAATTGATAATCTTGAACCAATTGCTGAAATGAAAGATATTGAATTAAAGCTTATCCAAAAAGACAAAATTGAACTATCAGGTGATTTTATATTAATTCAAAACGCAATACGAAACTTAATTGATAATGCATTAAAATATTCACCAGATGATGGTGTAATTACTGTTACTATTGCTACAAATCCCGAACCCCATCTTAAAATACAAGATCAGGGGCCAGGATTTCCGCCCGAAGATTTAGACAACCTTAAATCACGCTTTAAAAGAGGTCAAAATTCAAATGGCATAGTAGGTTCAGGGCTAGGATTAACAATCGCCCAAGATGTAGCAAACGCACATGAAGCTAAATTAACACTATCTAATCATGAAAAAGGTGGCGCATGCGTAACTTTATTATTTTAATTTTTATATTGATTACATCATCCTTAAACGCAAACGAGTGGGAAGATAGGCAAGTATTCTCTAGTGGGGAAACCACCCAAAGTTTAAAAATTTTATCAAGCACCGATACGACGTTCTTTGCGCCAATTATCAAAAGTTTTTTAGAAAAAAATCCAAACATTAAGGTTGAATATTTTGTTACTGGCACGGCTTCTTTAGATAAAATTTTTAGAAAATCTCCGGAACAATATGACTTGATTATTTCGAGTGCGATGGACTTGCAATTAAAGCTAGTAAATGATGGTTATGCAAAAAAAATCAATGAAATAGAACATCCTAGCTGGGCTAAGTGGAGACAAAGTTTATTCGCATTTACTATAGAACCTGCTGCTATTGTCCTAAATAAAAGAGCTTTTAAAAATACAATAATACCGAAAACACGCCAAGATTTGATAAAAGAACTACGTTCTAGACCAACCTTTTTTAAAAATAAAATTGGAACATATGATGTCAGAAAATCTGGACTTGGGTACCTTTTTGCTACGCAAGATGCACGTACATCAGAAACTTTTTGGAGACTAATGGAAGTTATGGGTGGACTAGGGACAAAACTATATTGCTGCTCAGGCGATATGATAGATGATTTAGCAAGTGGGAAAATTGCCGTGGCATATAATGTTTTAGGTAGTTATGCAGAGGCTAGGAAGCAAAAATCAGATGAAATCGAAATAATATTGCCTGCAGATTTCCCTACTAATATGATGCGCACCGCATTAGTATCAAATTTGACCTCACGCATAAGATTATCTGAGAGATTTATGCAACATCTTTTGGAAAACCAAACTGAGGAAAAGGTAAATGGAACTCATTCGCTTCCACCCCTTTTCTTAAAGCCAGGCCAACAAACCATAATACTTGAACCAGCCTTAATGACTTATTTAGATAAATTAAAACGTAAAACTTTTATTAAAGAGTGGGAAAGAGCAATAATCCAATAAGTCATTAGTTTATCTCTATACTCTTTATAAAACATTTAAATTTTTGGGATTTCAGTTACGAATTTAGGGATTGAATAACCTTTTTGTACAGCTGGTCTATTAGAAATTCGAATGTACCAATCCTTAATATTTGGGTATAAATTAAGATCAATTTCTTGCCATTCAAATCGGGAAACCCAAGGCCAACATGACATATCTGCAATAGAATATGATCCCTTACCTTCACCAGCTATAAAGTCTCGGCCTTCTAACTGTTTTTCTAGCACATTATAAAGTCTCTTAGCTTCGTTATAATAACGTTTCTCGCTATATTCAGATTTACCTTTATTATATTTAACAAAATGATGAACTTGTCCCAACATCGGGCCAAAGCCTGCCATTTGCCACATAAGCCACTCTACCATTTGCCAATATTCTGCACCTTCACACTGAAATTTCCCATATTTATTTGACAGATACAGCATGATGGCACCTGTTTCCATCATTTCAACTCCAGTTTCCCTATCTACTATTGCAGGTATTTTATTGTTTGGTGAAATTTTAGAAAATTCTTTTGAAAACTGCTCATCTTTAGACAAATCAATTGAATGTACCTCATATGGAACGCCAAGTTCTTCTAGTAAAATTGATACCTTGCGTCCATTTGGCGTAGTCCATGTATATAAATCAATCATCTAACTTGCGCTTTCTAGATTATCTTATATCTAAATCTGTATCAGATTTTTCTATTTCTTCAGTATTTTCAAAATCTGTATTTATAGATTTAGAGGTCTTTGCACCAAGTGTTTTTAAGTTTTCAACCTGTGAAATTACATTTCCACGCCCTTTTGAAAATTGATTAAACGCTACTTCATAAGAATCCTGTGCTTGGGCTAATCTCTCTCCAACTTTTTCCATATTAAGAATAAATCCACTGACTTTATCATAAAGTTTACCAGCTCTATCGGCTATTAGTTCCGCATTTTTATTTCTGCGTTCAACATCCCATACATTTGAAATCGTTTTTAATGCCATCATTAGAGTTGTGGGGGTTGCTATAGTTATATTTTTTTCCATAGCATATTCGGTTATTCTACCATCCATTCGTAAGGCTTCTGAGAGTGCACCCTCAATTGGGATAAAAAGAATTACGTAATCTACAGATGAATTTTCCGCAAATTGATAACCTTTAGCAGAAAGGCCGTTGATATGATTTCTGATTGAAACAATATGTCTTTTTTGGGCTTCAATGGTTTCAATTTCATTTTCAGAATTTACAGCATCAGTATATGCAACTAGTGAAACTTTGCTGTCGATTACTAAAGTCTTTCCGCCTGGTAAGTTAACCACAACATCTGGTCTCAATCGGTCTCCATCTTCATTTTTTCTATGCGCTTGAATCTCATACTCTTCCCCAACCCTTAATCCTGATTTTTCAAGAATACTTTCTAATATCATTTCTCCCCAAGCACCTTGCATTTGGCTATCACCCTTCAGTGCTTTTGAGAGTTCAGATGCATTCTGGGATATCTGATCAGATTTTTTTGATAGTTGGTTAATTTCTGCTTTTAATCTTTCTCTATCTTTCACAGTTTCTTCATGAACTTGGCGCAATTCTTTCTCAAAATGACCTACATGTTCTTTTAAAGGTAACAAAGTGGCTTCTAATTTTTCTATATTAGACTTAGAAAAATTTTCACCCTGCAATTGTAAAGCCTCATTAGCTAACTCTTTGAATTTAGACTCCATATCTTTTCTAAATTGAGTTAAAATTTCAATCTTTTCATCTGAAGATTTTCGTTCCGCAAGGCCTTGTGCAATTAACTCTGAGACCTTGTTTGATAAATTAGTTTTTTCTTCATTTTCAAGATCCAGTTTGCTACGTAATTTTGACAAATCTTGATTTAAACGATCAACTTCTGCTTTTCGTTCATCAGCCAGGGCTGTGTACTTTGCTGCTTCTTTGTCTGAGGCTCTTATTTCAGATTCTAAAATATTTATTTTATCTTCATACCCAGTTGAATTATTTTCACTAGGCATCCCCTTTCTCCGGTTGGAAAATAAAATTAATATTCCTAAAAAAACAAATCCAATTATATAGAAGTTTTCTAGCAAAATACTCATTCATTAGCTTTCTTGATTAATGCGGAAACTATTTTCACCAAAGACATTTAAACAGCTTTCAATCAATATAGTAAACTAATCTTATGAATGTTTTTTCATTAAGATTTATTAATTAGTAATCTTAATGAGTTATATTTTTAAAATTATTATATATTGGGGTTGGAAAGTAGGTTTCCCTACTTTCCAAAGTTTTATTAATTTAATGCTATGTCTGTAATTTCAGATGTCCATGCACCCTCTGGAGCTTTCGTAATTACTGGATCTGAGCCACCGTTTAAAAGTGAGTCAACAGTTCTTTGATAATCCATAGAGTCTAATGCACCGTTTGAACCCGCAGTAAGTTTACTAACTTCTGACATCATTCGTCTTTGATGTTTTTCTGTTTGAGCACCTGAAGCGTCATTGTCTAAAACGATATCTGCTGCTTCATTTACATTTTCCTCTGCGTACTTCCAACCTTTCATAGATGCTCGAACGAACCGAACCATCTTATCTTTAAATGCTGCATCTTTTAAGTTTTCACCTAAAACATACATTCCATCTTCTAATGTTGAAACGCCCTCATCTTCATACTTAAATACAACTAGGTCATCCGCAGATAAACCTGCATCAATTACCTGCCAATATTCATTATAAGACATAGTTGACACACATGCTGCCTGTCCTTGAAGAATTGGATCTACATTAAATCCTTGCTTTAGCACTGTAACTCCGCCGGCGGATCCATCAGTTTTCAATCCAAGTTTGCTCATCCAGCTAAGGAACGGGAATTCATTGCCGTAGAACCAAACTCCTAATGTTTTATCAGCAAAATCAGCAGGTGATGATATGCCAGCATCTTTTCTACATGTGAGCCACATGCCAGATGATTTGAATGGCTGAGCTATGTTTACTAAATCTAGACCTTTTTCACGAGATGCTAATGCTGATGGCATCCAATCAAGAACCACATCTGCGCCGCCACCTGCAATTACTTGAGCTGGAGCAACATCTGGTCCACCAGGTTTAATTGTTACATTTAGTCCTTCATCTTTATAAAAGCCCTTATCTAACGCAACATAATATCCAGCAAATTGCGCTTGGGTAACCCACTTCAATTGAAGAGTTACATCATCTGCTTTGGCAACGGGTGCACTAAGCATAAAAGCACCTGCAAGTGCTATCTTAAAAATATTTTTCATAATTTTTCTCCTTGTTAAAAATTTATTTTCTTTGTGATGGATGCCAGAAGGTTACGCCCTTCTCGATTAGGGCCATCAACCCATAAAATGCCGACCCTGCAAATGCCGCCACAGTTATTTCCGCCCAAACCATATCGAGCGATAATCGTCCAACTTCAGTTGAAATTCGAAAGCCCATTCCCCTTGTTGGAGAACCAAAAAACTCCGAAACTATAGCCCCAATTAAAGCCAAAGTTGTACAAATTTTTAATCCATTAAATATAAACGGCATTGCAGCCGGTAAATTCAATTTTAATAAGTTCTGCCAATAACTGGCACCATAAGTTTTCATCAAATCATGCTGAATATTATCTTTCGCATTCAAACCTGCAACTGTGTTTACAAGCATTGGAAAAAATACCATTACAACAACTACAGCCGCTTTTGAGTGCCAATCAAATCCAAACCACATAACCAATATAGGCGCCATTCCAATTATTGGCAAAGCAGCCACAAAATTTCCAACTGGCAAGAGCCCTCTTTTCAAGAAATTTGATTTATCTACTGCTACTGCAGTTATAAAAGCTGCTGAACAACCTATCACGTAGCCAGATAGTGCACCTTTTATAAATGTTTGAACAAAATCTTCCCATAAAATACTCATGCTGCCAGAAAAACGCACTGCAATAGCACTAGGTGGAGGTAATAAAATTGGGCTTATATTAAAGCCACGTACAAACCCCTCCCAAAGAATTAAAATAGAAAATCCAAATAATGCAGGGACAAGCAAATTTATAAATCTATTTGCTTCTATTTTTGCAAGTTGAATATTTATTACCCATAAGACAATCCAAGTTAATAGAGCTGCAAATACCCAAGTCATATTTGTATCCCCATTCTGCGAAGAGTAATTCTTTCAATTACACCAATTATTGCAACTAAACTTGCCGCAAGAATTGCAGCGCATATCAAAGCACTCCAAATCTGAATAGTTTGCCCATAATAACTTCCTGCAAGTAATCGCGCGCCCAAACCAGCGACAGCACCAGTAGGTAATTCTCCTACTATTGCTCCAACTAATGATGCTGCTACTCCAATTTTGAGTGAAGCAAATAAATAGGGCATTGAACTTGGTAGACGTAATTTCCAAAACGAAGTTGTCTTGGGGGCACTCCACGTCCGCATTTGGTCTAACTGCATTTGGTCTGGTGATCTAAGCCCTTTGACCATTCCAACAACAACTGGGAAAAATGATAGATACATTGATATTATTGCTTTAGGTAACAATCCAGAAACACCAATTGCGTTTAAAACAACAATAATCATAGGAGCAATTGCAAGTATTGGAATAGTTTGACTTGTAATAACCCATGGCATAACCGACATATCCATTGATTTACTGAATACAATTCCAACAGCTAATAAAATACCTAAAGCTGTTCCAAACGCAAATCCCAATAATGTTGCAGATAATGTAATCCACCCATGCCAAATCAAAGATCTTTTTGAAGTTACTTTTTTTAAAACTGTTGTTTTGTAAATTTCTTTAATTACCTGATGTGGTGAAGGTAATAATGGTTTTTCTTGCATCATAGTGTCAGTTACCATTTCAGAAAATGAAATAGTAACATTAGCACGTTTCGCTTTATCATATGCCCAAGCAGAATTTAACCACACCGCTGAAGCATACCAAATTGCTGTAATTGCAATGAGGATGGTAAATACAGGCCCTATTAAACTCCAAAAATCTTTTACTTTATTCATCAGATGAACCTTTGCGTAATTCATCTCGAACTTGAGCAGCAATATCTAAAAACTCTTTACTGTCTCGTATTTCTAATGTTCTCTCAGAAGGTAAATTGCTTTTGATTATCTTAGAAATTCTTCCAGGCCTTGGCGACATTACAACAATCTTAGAAGATAAAAAGACTGCCTCTGGAATGGAATGTGTAACAAATCCAATTGTTTTTTTTGTAGTTGACCATAGTTTCAATAATTGTTCGTTCAAATGGTCTCTGACAATTTCATCTAATGCACCAAATGGTTCATCCATAAGTAATATATCCGCATCAAACGCAAGCGCTCGTGCTATACTTGCGCGTTGTTGCATTCCACCAGATAATTGCCAAGGGAATTTTTTATCAAATCCAGATAATTCGACAAGTTCTAAAACACGAGATACGCGTTCTTTTTGTTCAAGCTTATTATAGCCCATTATTTCAAGAGGTAATTTAATATTTCCTCCAATTGTGCGCCACGGATAAAGGCCAGCGGCTTGAAAAACATAACCATATGCCCTCTCCATTCGAGCTTCTGATGCAGCCATGTCATTTACTTTAATAACACCTTTAGTTGGTGTTTCTAAGTCAGCAATGACACGCAATAAAGTAGTCTTACCACACCCAGATGGCCCAATAAATGAAACAAATTCACCCTTTTCTATATCAAGATTAATATCTTGAAGAGCGTGAACTGGACCATCATTAGTTTCAAATGTAAGCGAAAGATCACTTGCTGATATTACACTTTCATTCATTTAAATACCTGCTGGGATATTAAGAGGATCACGCATAATTTGACGCGGTGAATTTAATGATTTCCATCTACTCAAAGCCACTTGTGCTGACGGAAAGGCAGGTCTTGGAACAAATCTACCACGTCCTGGTTGTGGCTGACTATTTTGCCCCCAAGCCCAAATAACATCACCACGACTTAAAGTGTAGCGTGCTTGTGCTTTAACTTCAAAACCCTCAAAAACATTATAATCAAGTATTGAATGATGATTGCTAGGACTAATAGTTTTAGTAATTTTAGGGTCCCATACAACAATATCCGCATCTGCACCTTCAACTATCGCACCTTTTTTAGGATAAATGTTTAAAATCTTTGCAACATTTGTTGATGTTGCTGCAACAAACTCTTCAGGCGTAAGTCGGCCTGTTTCCACTCCTTCAGTCCACAAGACAGCTAGACGCTCCTCTAGTCCATTTGACCCATTTGGTATTATTCTAAAATCATTTCTACCAGCGCGTTTTTGCTCCGTATTGAAAGCTGCATGATCAGTTGCCACAACTTGCAATGATCCAGATTGCAGCCCAGCCCATAAACTATCTTGATGATCCTTTGATCTAAACGGTGGACTCATTACTCGTCGGGCAGCATGATCCCAATCTTTATTAAAATATTCCGATTCATCTAAAGTCAAAAATTGAATTAAAGGCTCACCATAAACCCTCATACCTTTTTGCCTTGCACGTCTAATGGCTTCATGGGTTTGTTCACATGAAACATGGACTATATACAAAGGCACACCAGCTGTATCAGCTATTGTAATAGCACGATTTGCAGCCTCACCCTCTAGCTCAGGTGGTCTTGAGTAAGCATGGCCTTCTGGACCAGTAATGCCCTGGTCAAAATATTTTTGTTGTAATTCAGCTACTAAATCCCCATTTTCAGCATGAACCATTGGCAATGCCCCTAATTCACCACATCTTTTGAAGCTAGCAAACATTTCATCATCTTCAATCATTAGAGCACCCTTATATGCCATAAAATGTTTGAAGCTATTTACGCCCATTTCGACTGCGTTTTTCATTTCATCAAATACATTTTCATTCCAATCAGTAATCGCCATGTGATAACCAATATCTGAACAAATCTGAGGAGTTGATTTTCGATGCCATTCATTTATTGCATTCTTAATACTACCATCAGCGCCTGGTAGGCAAAAATCAACAATCATTGTTGTACCACCACACGCAGCTGCCCATGTTCCAGTTTCAAATGTTTCAGCAGCTGTAGTGCCCATAAAAGGCATTTCTAAATGGGTATGAGGATCAATCCCTCCAGGAATTACATATGCACCTTCAGCATCAATATATTCATCCCCTTTTAAATCTTGGCCAATTTGCTTTATTATTTCATCTTCAATTAACACATCAGCTTTATATGCTCGATCAGCAGTACAAACTGTTCCACCTTTTATAACTTTTGTCATTATCTATTCCCCCAAATAATATTTGAAAATATTTTTTCACTCATCAAGTTAAAATTTCTGCTGTTTCAATCACTGCATGCATCAATACATCTGCACCAGCTACAGCCCATTCTTTTGATATGTCTTCAGCTTCATTATGGCTTAATCCATCAACACATGGGCACATTACCATTGCGGATGGCGCTACACCGTTAATCCAACATGCATCATGACCAGCACCTGAAATTATATTCATATGGCTGTAACCCATTCTTTCTGCAGCATTTCGTATTGATGACACGCATTTCTCGTCAAAAGTCACTGGATCAAAGCCCCCAACTTTTTCAAAAGATACTTCTAGTCCCATATCATCACATATTTTCTTAGCACCTGAGATTAATCGTTGTTCCATATCATCTATAACTGCTAGTTCAGGTGATCTTAAATCAACTGTAAAAACCACTTTTCCTGGAATAACATTTCTCGAATTTGGATAAACATCTATATGGCCAGCCGCGCCAACTGCATGAGGAGCATGAGACAAGGCTATTTCATCAACATTTTCTAAGATTCTAGCCATGGCAAGTCCTGCATTTTTTCTCATATGCATAGGTGTTGAACCTGTATGACTATCTTTACCAATTATTGTAATCTCAGTCCAAGACAGACCTTGGCCATGAGTAACGACACCAATATCTTTATTTTCAGCTTCAAGTATTGGCCCTTGTTCAATATGAAGTTCAAAAAATGCATGCATTTTTCTTTCTCCAACTTTTTCATCACCACGCCACCCTATTCTAACCAATTCATCTCCAAATCTTTTGCCATCTGCATCTACTCTATCATATGCCCATTCTTGTGTATGAACTCCGCCAAACACTCCTGATGCCAACATTGGTGGAGCATACCGAGTACCCTCTTCATTAGTCCAATTTGTAACAACAATAGGATGTTTTGTTTTAATATTAAGATCATTCAGAGTATTGATGATTTCTAATCCACCCAACACTCCAAGGATGCCATCATATTTTCCACCCGTTGGTTGTGTATCAAGATGCGAGCCAACATAAACGGGTAAAGCCTCAGGATCTGATCCAGGCCTAGTAGCAAACATATTGCCCATTTGATCTAAACCCATCGTACAACCTGCAGTCTCACACCAATTTTGAAAAAGTGCACGCCCTTCAGCATCTTCATCAGTTAAGGTTTGTCGATTGTTTCCACCTGCAATTCCTGGCCCTATTTTTGCCATCTCCATTAGGCTGTCCCAGAGTCTATCTCCATTAATACGCAAATTGGAATTTAGTGCAGGCATTTCATTTTTCCTCTTTTGGCGCTGACTTGACTGACAGCTTTTTTTGACTGTATGGTCAATTATTGAACATTACTGACCAAACGGTCAAGTTTTTTTTTGGAGAAGCAAATGAAAAATAATACAGTCTCTTTTCAAAAATTTGCAAAACGTTCACAAAACCAAAGAATTATTCTTGATGCAGCTGAAAAAGTATTTGCTGAAGCTGGATTCGCAGGTGCAACAACACAACTAATTGCTGACGTTGCAAACCTTCCAAAAGCAAATGTGCATTATTATTTTAAAACTAAGCAGGATATATATAGACAAGTTGTTTACAATATATTTGATATATGGATGGAAGCTGCATCAGCTTTTGATACAGAACTCGGCCCTCGTGAAGCTTTAAGCAGATATATTGATAAAAAAATGGATCTTGCTCGTAGCCATCCATATGGCTCAAAAGTTTGGGCATCAGAAATAATTCAAGGGGCACCAATCATTCAAGACTATTTGGAAGGACAATTGAAAGAATGGTCCAAAGACAGGAGCAAACATATACAAAGATGGATAGATGATGGTGAAATGGATGCAATAGATCCAGAACATCTCTTGTATATGATTTGGTCAACAACACAGCATTATGCAGATTTTGCACACCAAATAGAGACATTAAATTCTGGTGAACCTTTTTCAGATGCGCAGTGGCAGACTGCTAAATTATCAGTTAAGACAATAATACTTAAAGGTGTTGGACTTTCACCAACTTGATATCAAATAGGTATAAATTTAATGGCCAGATCAGAAACAACAAAAAAAACAACTCGGATACAACGTCAAAAGACTGATGTGATCCTAGAAGCTGCTTTAGATGTTTTCTCAGATTTTGGCTTCAGGGGTTCAACTATTGATATGATTGCAAATCGAGCAAATCTATCGAAACCAAATATACTTTATTACTTTGATAACAAAGAAGCTATTCATATATCATTATTAGAAAAATTACTTAAAACATGGTTAGCTCCTTTACATGAAATAAATGAAAATAATCCACCTGTTGAAGAAATTTGTAAGTACATTGAGCAAAAATTGAATATGGCCCGTGATTTTCCAAGAGAAAGTAAACTTTTTGCCAATGAAATACTACAAGGAGCCCCACATGTTCTTCCCGAATTACAAGGTTCACTTAAAGATTTAGTTTCTGAAAAAGCAAAAATTATAAGAAAATGGGCTGCTCAAGGCAAAATTGCAGAAGTTGACCCTCATCACTTGTTTTTTTCAATATGGGCAACAACGCAACACTATGCTGATTTTGATATTCAAGTGCGTTCAGTACTGAATGATGAGACTGTTGACCCATTTGATACTGCAGCTCCATTTTTAAAGAAAATGTTCAGCACAATGCTCATGCCATAAACTATTTTCCTGTTTGTTCTTTCAACAAAAGAAATAAAGCAATTATAGTAAAAGATATTCCGATGTAATCTGAAGCTAATGGACCATCTTTTCCCATAAAAATATACCAAACTATTACCCAAGTTGGAGTTAAGTAAGTATGTGCCATTACCTTTACAGATGGTAATTTAAGAGCGGCATATTGGATCAATAAGAATGTTGCGGCACTCGCAAATATAGCCAAGTATAAAATTATAAAGAAGTCATATTTTGTGATTGATTTAAAGTTTGCATTCATAATTTCTCCAAAAGAAAAAACAAATGAGATGAACAGTGCTGCAACTATTATGCCAAATGTAAAAATAAGTGGTGGCTCGTTATAATTTAATTTTCTAACCAGAGGGACATGAAGTGCATAAAAAGACATTCCAATAAAGAAAAGAAGCTCTCCACGGCCAATTCTAAAATCCAAAAGGTGGCTTATATCACCGTTAAAGATAACCCAAATCGCACCAATGGCGCCAATAACTAGAGCAATAAATATTCTTAGGTTTATTTTTTGACCAAGAAGAAAGTAACCAAACAAACCGCTGATAAATGGTGCCATAGTAAACTCTACAGATAAAGAAATTGCAGAAGAGGTTTTCAATGCTTCAAACATTAATACGAAATATAAAGTTACACATAAGCCCAAAAACAGATATCGCCATGGCGATATAAAATATATTTTTTTAATAGTTTGTGTGAAATAAATTAGTCCACCTAAAAAAAGTGCGGTAATCATAAACCTAATTACCGTAACAATAAGTGGAGATAAATTGTTAGAAATCATACTTCCAAGCGCAAATGACCCCGCAATGAATGCTGAAAAGCAAAGCATTGCAAGATGCCCTTTAACCTCTGAAGTCATAAAAGATCTTTATTCAGCTGCAAAAACACTTGGGTTATTTGGATGAGTAGTCCAGTCACCATGTTTCTCTTCAACAACTTTATTTGTACGTGGATCAATTATACCTGGCTCTTGTTGAACCATTGTTATGCAATTTTCAACAGGGCAGACCTCGACGCATAAATTACACGCAACACATTCAGCATCAATCACACTAAATTTTCGATCTTCAGTCATTGATATTGCTTGATGAGATGTATCTTCACATGCGGCGTAACAGCGCCCACAACTTATGCAATCGTCTTGATTAATTGATGCTTTAGATACATAATTCAAGTTCAAATATTGCCAATCTGTTACATTTGGAACAGCCTGACGAACAAAATCTTCAGTTGAGGCATAACCTTTTTCATCCATCCATTGTGATAAGCCACTAATCATTTCTTGAACTATTTTGAAGCCATACGTCATGGCTGCAGTACATACTTGTACATTTCCACATCCTAAAACCATATATTCTGCTGCGTCTCTCCAACTAGTTATTCCTCCTATTCCAGAGATAGGCAAATTTGCTGTTTCAGGATTGCGCGCTATTTCAGCAACCATATTCATAGCAATAGGTTTAACTGCAGGCCCACAATAGCCTCCATGTGTTCCCTTACCATCAATTGTTGGGTTAGGAGCCATTACATCTAAATCAACTGAAATAATTGAACTAATTGTATTTATGAGTGAAACTGCATCTGCACCACCAGCTTGTGCTGCGGCTGCAGGTTTTCTGATATCCGAAATATTTGGTGTGAGTTTCACAATAACTGGTTTCGAATAATATTTTTTGCACCAGCTTGTGACCATTTCAACATATTCTGGCACTTGACCAACTGCTGATCCCATACCTCGCTCAGCCATTCCATGAGGACAACCAAAATTCAGTTCAATTCCATCTGCACCAGTTTCTTCGACAAGCGGCAAAATAGTTTTCCAAGCTTCTTCTTCACACGGAACCATTATTGAAACTACAATAGCACGATCTGGATAATCTTTTTTTACTCTTTTAATTTCATCAAGATTTTTAAACAAATCTCTGTCGGTTATTAGTTCAATATTGTTTAATCCTAAAACTCTTCTATCGGCACCATGAACCACACCATATCTGGGTCCATTGACATTGACTATTGGTGGCCCCTCAGATCCAAGCGTTTTCCAAACTACGCCACCCCAACCTGCTTCGAATGCACGCCTAACATTATATTCCTTATCCGTCGGTGGTGCTGAAGCTAACCAAAAGGGATTTGGTGATTTTATGCCAACAAAATTACTGGTAAGATCTGCCATATTATGTACCTTCTTTCCTATTCTATTTCATTAGTTGAGTGTTAATGTGAACTGCTGCATCACGCCCTTGAGCTACAGCTGTTACAGTGAGGTCATCGCCTCCAATTGCGCAATCACCACCAGCCCAAATATTTGATATATTTGTTTGACCGTGTTCATTAACGTTAATTTTTCCATCTATTATTTTCAATGTATCAGATTGATTAGATAAATTTTGGCCAATTGCCTTGAGGACCTGGTTTGCAGGTAAACTAAACGTCTCACCAGTCTGTTTTAATTGACTTTTAATTGTTTCAGTATACCCAAACTTTACATCCATTAATGACTCATTTCCCGTAATTTCTAACGGTGTCGCATTATATATGATACGTACACCCTTAGATGTAGCAAGCTCTTGTTCGTAAACAGAAGCACTCATATCTTCTTTACCTCGTCTATAAACAAGGGATACATTCTGTGCGCCTAAAAGTTTAGACTGAACTGCTGCATCAACTGCAGTCATTCCACCCCCAATTACGACAACATTTCTACCAACTTTAACATTTGAAAAACTATCTGCCTGTCTTAAGTCTGATATGAAACTCACAGCATCGTTAACATTTTGTAAGTCTTCTCCTTCACATCGAAGAGAATTCACTCCAGATAAGCCCATACCAATAAAGATTGCATCATAATCAGATTGTAATTGATCCAAATTAATTTCAGATCCAATCTCTTTACCATATTCAATTTTTATTCCACCTATAGATAAAAGCCAGTCAAGTTCTTTTTGGGCGAAATTATCAATTGATTTGTAGGCAGCGATACCAAATTCATTTAGACCCCCACCTTTCTCTCTAGCTTCATAAATAGTAATTTCGTGTCCTAATGTTGCTAGTTTGTGTGCACAAGCTAATCCTGCCGGGCCAGCACCAATTACAGCAACTTTCTTGCCAGAATTTGAATCCCTTGAAAAAGGATGAATATTTTTTGCCATTAGGTTATCTGTAGCAAATCTTTGTAATCGACCAATTTCTACTGGCTTACCTTCCGAAACTTCACGGACACATGCTTCTTCACAAAGAGTCTCAGTTGGACAAACGCGAGCGCACATTCCACCTAGGATATTCTGTGAAAGAATAGTTTTTGCAGACGCATCAGTGGTACCAGTTGCTATTTGTCTAATAAACAACGGAATGTCTATTGATGTTGGACAAGCTGTCATACAAGGCGCATCATGACAAAAATAACACCTATCAGAAGCTACCAATGCTTCATGATTAGACAAAGGTGCATGAAGGTCTTCAAAATTCTTATTTAACAAATCATCATCAAGACGACCTGATACTATACCCGATGAAGAAATTGAATGCGCCATTAATGCCTCCCAAAATTAATAAATGTTGGAATCAGGTTACATCCATTCAAAAAATTTATCAAATGGTAAATTTTATAAATTCATTATCGATAAATATTCAGAATAGATGTGCAAATTCTGCTTTAAAATTAAAAGTAGCAGATTGACCAATTGTAAGATTAGGGTTTTCTGGTGAGGTAAATCTAAAAAATATATTATCAGATGTTTCTAATTCAATTATAATTTCAGTACCTAATTGCTCGACTAATATTACCTTACCCTTAATTGGACCATTTTTATCCAAATATAAATGTTGTGGTCTAACGCCTAGCTTTATGTTGTCACCAACACCCTTGTCTTGTGAAACGAGTCTTATTCCATCAACTTTATATTTATCTCCTTGAAATACACCTTTTGTACGATTTTCTGATATATTATCTAAATATCCACTAAAAAAATTCATTTTAGGAGACCCTAAAAATCCAGCAACAAACTCATTTTCAGGTGAGTTAAATAATTTCATCGGTGTCCCAACTTGCATGACTTCACCATCCTTTAAAACGACAATTTTATCTGCAAGTGTCATTGCTTCAACTTGATCATGGGTCACATAAATTGTTGTTGCTCCTAATTGGGAATGCAACCTTGCTATTTCAACCCTAGTATCATGCCTTAGTGCCGCATCTAAATTTGATAGAGGTTCATCAAATAGAAATACGTCTGGATTTCTTACTATGGCTCTACCAATTGCAACTCTTTGCCTTTGCCCTCCCGACAAAGCAGCAGGCCGCCTGTCTAGCAATTCTTCCATTTGTAATATCTTGGCAGCAGCTTCAACTCTCTCTTTGATTTCTTTTTTTGCAACCCCCTGCAGGTCTAATGAAAAGGCCATGTTGTGAAAAACTGTCATATGCGGATAAAGAGCATAGGATTGAAAAACCATCGCAATACCTCTTTTTGAGGGAGGCAAATCTGAAACAATGTTATCAGCTATAACTATATCACCACTGCTCAATGACTCTAAACCAGAAATCAATCTCAGGAGAGTTGACTTTCCACATCCTGAAGGTCCAACAAAAACGACAAATTCACCTTTATTAATTTCCAATTCAACATTGCGAATAACTTCAGTTTTACCAAAAGATTTATTTACGCCTCTTAATTCAACTTGAGCCATTTAATTCTCCGAAAAAGATGTAGTTAAAGTATTAAAATCAAAACAGCATCTAAGAGATTGATTATTTGATATCCTATCAAAAATTATTTGATGATCTCTGCTATTTATTAATTCCATAGTATTTGCTGCCATAATTGCTGGCTGAGTTTTACGCCATTTAAGGAAGGAGGAAAATTGGTTATAAACAGATTCAGGTCTATTCATCTCATCAATTCCCGCTCTTTCAAGATGTTCTTTAGATATTGGCAGCCAAGTTTTATCTGCAGTTGAAAAATCACCCCAACTATTACTTTCCTTGCTCCATACCATTGGTGTTCGACATGTGTCTCGCCCCAAAAATACTGGTGAAAATTCCTTTCCCCACGGATCTTGCATTAAATCAAGGGGAATATCTTGAACATCTGCACATGCTAACTCTTCTCCTTGAAAAATGCATGTAGACCCAATTAAACAAACTTCTAGCTTCAATAGAAGCAATTGAAGTGCCTCTTGCTGGTCTTGCTTTAAACCTAAAGCATCTAATTGACGGGTTGCCGATCTAGGTACATCATGATTAGAAAATGCAAATGCAAGTCGGCCAGTTCCATTGAAAGCATCAATTGCAGATGCTATTGCAGATCTTATACCTTCAACACTTAATCCAGCCCATTCCAGTAAATTAAAGTTATAAGTAGCATGCAAGCGACCTGTTGCTGTAAATGACTTACTTGCTGATACGGGATCATCACCATGTAATTCACCCATCAGAAATCGATCACCCTCATAACTATCGGCAACCTTTCTAAATTTTTCAATAAAGCCTTGAATTGAATTCTGATTAAGTTGAGCGGTGTCATGTAATTGGCGAAAAAATGGTTGTTGTTCTTGTGGTAAAATTCCTGTTTTAAAATTGGGTTTTGCAAGATTGTTTTTGTAGGGCGGTTTATCAGCATTTATTGTATGAACAGCATCCATACGAAACCCATCAACTCCTCGGTCAAACCAAAACTTAGCAATATTCTCAAATGCTTCACAAACTTCATGATTAGCATGATTTAAGTTTGGCTGACTTGGCAAAAAATTATGTAGATAATATTGTTGCCTGAGTGGCTCCCATGACCAAGCTTGGCCTCCAAAAAAAGACAACCAATTAGTTGGAGCTGACCCATCTGGCAAAGGGTCAACCCAATGAAACCAATCAGATTTGGGATTATTCCTTGATTTACGGCTTTCTTGAAACCAGGAATGCGCCTCAGAACAATGGGCAGGAACAATATCTATCATCAAACGCAAGCCTAGACTATGAGCTTTTGCGATTAATACATCAAAATCTTTAAGCGTCCCATATTCTGGATTTATATTACAATAATCCGATACATCATATCCAAAATCTTTCTGAGGTGATTCAAAAAATGGGCTTATCCAAATAGCATCCACACATAAGTTTGATATATATTCAAGTCGAGATGTTATACCTGGCAGATCACCTACTCCATCACCATTAGAATCCTGAAAAGATCGTGGGTAAATTTGGTATATGACGGCCGTTTCCCACCACTTCAAATCAGACATCTATCATCCTCCCTTAACAGATCCGGCAAGTAATCCTCGGATGAAATATCTTTGCATTGATAAGAAAACTAAAACTGGAACAATCATAGAAATAACTGCTGAAGCGTTCAAGAGATGCAATTGATCCTTAAATGTTCCAAGCTGTTTTTGGAGTCGAATTGGAAAAACTAAATCTGATGCATTATTTGGACCGATGTATAATGCAACAATTAGATCGTTCCATACCCATAGAAATTGAAAAATACTAAACGATGCCAATGCAGGAACAGAAAGTGGTATTATTAAACGAGTAAAAATTTGCAAATGACTTGCACCATCAATACGTGCACTCTGGAGAAGTTCTTTTGGCAATCCTACAATATAGTTTCGCAGCAAATAAATGGCCAATGGGAGGCCAAAGGCTGTATGGGTAATCCATAAACTTGCAAATGATTTAGAAGCCACTTGGCAGCTATCAGTTAACTCACAATCAGTAACCCATTGATTTAAAGCTGTGGCCCATGAAGCAATTCCACTAAACCCTTGTAATATTGGTAAAAATGCTAATTGCGTTGGCACCACCATCAAGGATACTACAATAACAAACAGCCAATCACGCCCCGGAAATTGCATCCAAGCAAATGCATAGGCCGCAAATGCTGCAATAGTGATAGGAATTATTGTTGCAGGTATAGTTACTATGAATGAAGATATCAGTGCATTGGGTACATTTTTATTATCAAATAAAACTTCAATATAAGCATCTGTTCCAAAGATTGGGTTTTGATCTATAAAAACATCCAATTTTTTTGGTTTTGGTAATGTTTTTTCAGAAAATGACCAAGAAAAATCTCCATTTTTCGAGAATACAAAATCTCCTCCTCGAACATTCATAACTTCACCTGCAGGCACAAGTTTTCTAATTAATTTTGTTTTTCCAGGCTTTTCAGGGTCAGCAATCCTTTGTTTAATTAAAATCGATTTTATCTCACCAGATATGATAAAACTTTCTTTATCTTTGTTTAGTCTCTCAAATATGTTTCCATTCATGGTAAATATTTCAATTTTCTCACTTTTATCATGAGTGCTAAATCTATGACCTAATTCAGTAGGTGTAAAAGCTGTCCAAAAACCTGCAGTTTTAGCTTCTGTTTCTGAACGGAGTGAAGTCGAAACCAGTGCAATAAATGGTACTATCCATATAAAGACTATTAAACCTAAAACAAAATGACTTAGTGATTTAGTTATCATTTTTCAAATACCTCAATTACCAAGCTCTTTTTGTTCACGCCTAATGCGCCAACCATTGAAAACCATATTTGGCACAACAGTCAGCATCAACATCACGGCTATTGCAGCATAAAGATTATCAACATTATCTCCACCAATTGACCAATTATTTCGTGCATTTTCCATCATTGTGGCAAGTAGTAATTTATCGTCATCATTTGCAGATAATGCATATGGAATATCGAAAACTTTAAGAACTAATATAACCAATGTAGTCCATACAACTAAAACTGTGGAGTATATTTGTGGAAGTTTTACTCTAAAAAACATTTGAAATGGATTGGCTCCATCAATAGTTGCAGCCTCAATTGTGTCCTCTGGAACACCCCTCAATGCTGCTGAAAAAATAACCATTGCAAACCCGGTTTGAACCCAAACTAATATCCACATCAAGAAAAAATTTCCCCAGAACTTTAAACTATAAAGTGGTTCATTATATTCAGCCGTATGACCCAAAAGAGACTTAAGAAGACCAATTTGATAAGATGGAGTTGAGCCATTTATAGTTTCAAGAGCTTCAATGCCACCACCAGCAAATATGTTTCGCCAAATTACTGCTGCCCCGACAAAAGATATCGCGAGTGGTACAAAAATAAATGTTTTTGCTATTACCCCCCATCGCACTGAGTCTGCCAATACAGCAATTAACAACCCTAAGATAATACATACAGAAGGAACTAAAATTAACCACATCAGACTATTTCGCATTGCCAATCGGAATTGAAGATAGCCAAGTGCACTTGAGTCCCATAAAAACGCATAATTACGAGAAGACAAAGTACCGTCAGACTCTTGAAATGATAGACTTAATGTAGAAAGAGCTGGAACAAGTAAAAATAATAATAACAAAACAAGAGTTGGACCTACAAAAATCCAAGGTTGAATTGACTCAACTATATTTGATTGCCTACCTATTGATGTTTTCTCTCTGTACATCGCAAGGTTCATATTTAGCCAATTTGTAATCCAAAAGTACAGAAATGAAATGCCAACTGCAATAATTACTGATCGAATTGCAAAACCAATTTTTGAAAATCTTTCTTCTGTATCAAATTCAGAGAAAGACCATTCATTTACAGCATGCAACCAGAGACCAAACTTAGCAAGCATAGTGTCAATTGGGGTTGTAAATACAAAAAGGAATATAGCTGTTATGGGTAATAAAAAAACAACAGTAAGCAATATTGCGAAACCATTACTTGCTATTACTGGTTTTAACGATCTCATATTAATGCCCAAATTTTATTAAATAATGTCTTCTAATGATATAATAAAAAGAAGCGCAAAGAGAACTCTGCGCTCCAATTTTTTTATTTAGCAATATTACTTTATGGCATCCCAAGCTGCCTGAATATTGTCACCAGTTGTTTTTGCGTCCTGACCATTAGCAAAAGCTGTCATTTCTGACCAAAAAGCTCCTGCACCGATTGCACCAGGCATTAAATCTGATGCATCAAAACGGAATGTCGTTGCATTAGAAAGAATTTCACCTTGTTTGCGCAATGCTGGTGTTGCGTAAGCAGATAAATCTGCGCCTTTATGAGCAGTAAGGAAAGTTCCTTGTGACATCCATGCTTCATGTGCTGATGCTTCAGTCATAAACTCAAAGAATGCACGTGTTGCAGGTGAATCTTTTGTCATAGTCCATAAAGTCCCCGCACCAAGTACAGGATTACCTAAATTTGCTGACTCATATGGTGGAAAATAAAAGAAGTCTGCTTCTCCATTCGCAACTTCTTCACCTTTTTTAGGAAAGAATGCCGGTATAAATGATGCCTGGCGGTGCATTAAGCAACTTGCAGGTGATGAAAATAATCCTTTTGGAGCATCACCAAAGAATGTTGTAGCAACTGAGGAAGCGCCACCAGCAACATAATCATCGTTTCTTGAGAACTGCCCATAAACCTCCATTGCATTTAATACTTCAGGACTATTGAAAGGTAGTTCATTTGATACCCACATATCATACTTCTCAGGTGAAGCTGTGCGCAACATTAAATCTTCCATCCAATCTGTTGCTGTCCATCCAGTAGCATTTCCTGACTCAACACCAATACACCAAGGTGTATTACCGTCAGCTACCATTTGATCAGATAGCTCAATAAGACCTTCCATTGTTGTTGGAATTTCATATCCATTATCTTCAAATTGTTCTGGTGAATACCAAACCAATGATTTTAGATCCATTTTGTAAGCAAAACCGTAGAAATCTTTTTTACCTGATGCATCAGAATAAGTTCCAAGATCTACCCATGATGATCCAGCACCATAGTTGTTAGTCATCCATGATGCTAACTCATCACCAAGTGGAACCAAATGGCCTTCTTTTGCCATATCACCGGCTAGACCAGGTTGAGGAAAGATTGATATATTAGGTGCGTTATTAGATCGTAAATCTGCAACAATTAACGCAGCAAAATCACGTGAACCTGAATACTTTACAACGGCACCAGTCGCTTTCTCGAAGCAACTGACTGTGTTGACTAACATTTCTTCATCTTTGCCTTCCATAGATCCGGCAACGGTAATAACTTCACCAGCAAAATTCCCAATATCACCTAATTTTGACGGTGTATCACAAACGTCTGCCTGTGCAAAACTTGCAAAAGCAAAAGATGCTGCAGTAAAAGCTGTTAAACTTAAATATTTTTTTGTTAAAGACATATAGTACCTCCCAATAGTGTTAATTATAAATCCCCAGAAAATAGGCTATAGAACATTTTCTTTCGATAATCCTTAATAGATCTGCATATTTGTTTACAGTTTGCAAGCAGGACATTTCTGTCAAGCATTCAAAGCGCTTTGAATTATTCCTAAAAATAATCAGATTACAAGCATAGAGTCAACTGACAAAAGAATATAAATTCTTTATTGATATATATATTTTATATATTAATATCTAAATTAATCTAAAAATTATAATAGAGTTGATGGTCTGGAAGCGCTTTGAAAAACATTACAAATCTTAAACAACTATCGTCTATCCTTGAACTTTCACAAACAACCGTGAGTAGAGCATTGAATGGCTTTCCAGAAGTAAATGAGAAAACACGTCATCGCGTCCAAATAGCAGCAAAAAAATATAACTACCTACCTAACACTAGAGCGAAAAGATTAGCATCAGGTAAGTCTATGACAATCGCGCATATCATTAGCTCTTCAAAAGAGCATGAACTGGTAAATCCAATCTTCTCAGACTTCATAGCAGGTGCAACTGAAAGATATAAAGAAGGTAATTATGATTTGATGCTTACTTTAGCAAAAGATGAAGATGAGGTTGAAATATATAAAGATTTAGCAGCTCGTTCAGCAGTTGATGGAGTTGTGGTTCACGCACCAAAAATTAATGACAATAGAATAGCTATGTTAAATAAACTTGGCCTGCCATTTGTTGTTCACGGTCGTTCGAGTGGAGTTCAAGAAAATTATAACTGGGTTGATGTGAATAATGAAAATGCTTTTTTTAGGGCTACAGAATTTCTATTAGATCTTGGCCACAATTCCATTGGTTTGATTAATGGCAATCCTGATATGGATTTTGCAATGCGTCGGGCGGCTGGGTATTCTCGAGCATTAACAAAAAACCAGTTAGATACTGACACAACAAAAATTTACAGCGGTGATATGACTGAACCATTTGGATATACAAGTACATTGAAATTACTTGAAGCTAAAAATGCACCTACAGCAATTATATCTTCTTCAATAATATTAGCAATTGGGATAAGGCGAGCACTCGAAGATAAAAACTTAAAGATTGGTCGTGATATTTCTGTTCTAATTTTTGACGATGATCTATCTTATTTTCGTGACGAAGGAAAAATTCCATTATTTACATCAGCAAAATCATCAGTACGAGAAGCTGGGTATAAAAGTGCAAATCTTTTACTTGATGCCATAGACAACCCTAATCAAGAAAAACAAGGAATTTTACTAGAAGCAGAATTGACAATTGGTTCATCAACCAAACGTTATAAACCTGCGCATAAGTAAATATGAAAAAAATTTTATGTTTTCTAATTTGAAATTAGACACATATTATACATAGTATTTATTATCACGAGATTTAAATGAAAAACATAACACGTATCACAAGGCGCAAATGGATTACACTTTTGTTAAGCTCCCTAACTGTGGGGGTAAGTAGTCAAACTTTAGCACAAACCAAATTTAAACGAATAAGAACTCAATACATTGCTGCACTTGCACAAGGTAATTCAACTTCAGGAACTGGCGCTGAAACATGGGGGCTGTGGAGAATAGATCCCGGACCAATTGGAGTATGGTTGCGGTTTTATAAACTCTTACAAAAAGCTGGAAATATTGCTCCTGCAGGTTGGAGATTTAATATCGACGATTGGTGGCTAGACGAAAACGGATTAATAATGAAAGCTCCAGAGTTTCCAATGCCCGCAGGTAAGTATTATGTGACAAATGGTGAAGAACATATTTCTTTGCTTACAGTTGAGCCTCCAGACACCACCGGAACACAAGCTTGGTCACTCTCAGATAATAAAACTATAGCAAATGTAACACATGGGCCATGCCGATCTACACGATATACACCAGAGAATGGATTAGGAACATGCTCACCAGTAAATGCTAATCAAAATGTGTTTCCTCTAAAGCCCGGTGAAGACCCTCCCCCAGTCCAAGGATGTAAGCGAAAAAAATATGCAGTTCTAATTGTTTTTGGTAAGCCAGTTTAATTCTAAAAATAAGAAAAAGAATGAAACTTATTTTTAGCTAATAAATATTTTAAATTTAACTTTAAGGGTTGGCTAAAATAAAATCTGGTTTAATTCCAGATATCTCAATAGGTTTTTTAATATCTTGACCTGCAAAAAATCCATGCCCAGCAACTAGGGCTGTTTTAAGACCCGCGATATGGCCACCTAATATATCTGTATGCAAACTATCTCCAACCATAACTGTTCTTTCGGGGTCAAATTCACCTAGCCTTTCAAATGCGAGATCAAAAATATTTCCAAATGGCTTTCCATAAAATACAGGGGAAATGCCAGTCGTATCAGCAACCCTGTGTGCAAAGCTTCCCGGTTCAACAGAAAATCCTCCTTCACGGGGTGCAACGATATCTGGGTTACCCACATAAACTGGACGAGAATTACGTTTCAAAGAATCTAACAACATTTCTTGACGATCTTCAGTCCAGACTGCGCTACCTAGTAAAAGAAATGCATCCGAATTATCATAATCAATGATATTTTCAGAAAGATATGTTACATTAATATTTTCTAAGTCAGCACGACCCAAACTTTTAGTTGCCATTAAACCATATTTTTGAGTTGGAAGTTCTGACAATCCTCTTAACAGTGCTTTTCTGCTCGTTATCACATCTTCTGTGTCAAAATTGTATCCTAAGTCAGCATATTTCTTCATTAATAATGCATGAGGAAAACCACCAGCATTTGAGACTACTATTACCCTTTTTCCAATACTTTGAAGTTTTGAAACTCTTTCAGGAACTCCTTCAATTGCAGTATTTCCAATATTTAAAACACCAAAAGCATCAAGTAAGAATACATCAATTTCATCTATTAAATCTTCTAAATTTGACAAATGCAGACATTGGCCAATTTCAGACACGGCGGGAAGTCTATGGCGTACAGATTCATACTCTAAGAAGGCTTCATTGGTTTGCAAAATTTTATCCTATTTTATTCAAGTTGGTATTTTCTAAATGATTGCGCCACGAACTTTGGCTGATACCCACTCAGAAATAACAACAGCTAATAATATAACAAGTAAAATAAGAGAAACCTGTGGCCAAGCCAACACATTTAGAGACGCCGAAAGTTGCAACCCAATGCCACCAGCACCGACTAAACCCAAAACAGTACTTTCACGAATATTGATATCCCACCTAAAAACAGAAATTCCAGCAAAAGCAGGCATTATTTGAGGTACGATACCATAAACCATAACCTGCCAACGAGATGCCCCTGTTGCACTGATAGCCTCAACTTGAGTTGCATCAATTTCTTCAATTGCTTCGTAAAGCAGTTTAGCACAAAAACCAATCGAGCGTATCGCAATTGCGATAATTCCAGCAAAAACTCCTGGCCCAATAATTGCAATTAATAAAAGAGCCCAAATGAGTGAATTAATCGAGCGGGTTGAAACAATTATTAGCAAAGCAATTGGTCTAATGATAAATCTTGAGGGAGTGGTATTTCTTGCAGCAAGAAATGCAACAGGAACAGCTATTATCAATGCAAATAATGTTCCAAGTGTAGCAATATTCAAAGTATCCCAAATAGGTTTACCCAATTGAGATATATATTCCCACTTAGGTGGTGTAGCGCGTGTCCATAAATCAGTAGCTATTCTTGGGGCATCCCAAACAAAGAACCAAGTTGTTGATTTTGAAATTTGTTGCCAGCAATATGTAAAAATCATAATCCCAATTAACCATAATAGCCAATGGAATATACTTTCGCGATTGGTTCGTTTTTGCCAAACTTTCAAACCGTTGTTATCATGTGATGGCATTATTGAACCCTCGCCCTGATTATGCCAGAGATATATTCTAAAGCCATAACAATTAATATAATTAGTAATAATATAGCTGCAGCGGTATCATATTCATATCGATCAAATGCAGTATTAAGGGTAGCACCTATCCCTCCAGCACCTACCAATCCTAGGATAGCACTTTCGCGAAAATTTATATCTACTCTATAAATACTTAGGCCAATTAATCGCGGCATAACTTGTGGTTGAACACCATAATTAATCCATTGCGTCCATTTAGCACCTGAAGCTTTTATTGCTTCTGCTTGAACTTTATCCATACTTTCAATATCTTCAGCTAGAAGTTTTGACAAAAAGCCAATTGTAGCAAAGCTTAGAGTTAAAAAGCCAGCTAGTGGTCCGAAACCAAATATAGCAACCAATAAAATTGCAACTATTATTTCTTGCAAAGCCCGACTAATTGCTATTATTCCCCTACAAATTAAATAAATTGGTAATGGTGCAACATTACGGGCTGCTCCTAGTGCAATTGGAATAGATATACCAATTCCAACAACAGAAGATGTTACTGTCATGATTATACTTTCAATCATTCCACTCCAAATATCTGAAGATCGCGATGTAAAATCTGGATTAGTAAAAGCTAAAACAAACTTTTTACCACGTTCCAAACCTTCATAAACGCGGGACCAATTCACATCTACTGACAAATATGCCGCTATTAAATATGCTATTATACCAAAAATAATAGTCCATCTAAGTAGTTTTGTTTGAATAAACGGAGGCCTTTTCCACGGTTGCCCAAGTTTCGTTTGAACATTAAAATTATCTACGCTCATAACAAATCTGCTTCATCTTCATCTTCAATTTTTTCTATTGTCGCTTCCCAATCTTCCTCACCATAAATCATCGTAAGAACTTCAGGCGTTAGGTTTTCAGGTGGACCATCAAATTGCACTGCGCCAAACCGTAAACCTACTACTCGCTGAACAAACATCTGAGCAAGTGCAACATCATGAATATTTATTATCGCTGCTAAGTTTCTTTCTTGGCATAATTCACAAATTAAACGCATAATTTGGCGAGAAGTTTTAGGATCAAGAGAAGCTGTTGGTTCATCAACCAGTAGTAATGCTGGATTTTGAATCAGAGCCCTACATATTCCTACTCTTTGCCTTTGCCCTCCAGAAAGTTCATCAGCGCGCTTATCTGCCATCTCTGCGAGACCAACTCGATCAAGCAATCTGTATGCCTCATCAACATCACTTTGTGGAAATTTACGTAAAAAACTTCGCCAGAAACCAACATACCCTAATCTCCCAGATAAAACATTCTCCATAACTGTTAAACGCTCTATCAATGCGTATTCTTGGAATATCATCCCCATGCGCCTACGTTCTCGCCTTAAAGCAGATGTAGATAGGCACGTGAGCTCAACATCATTCAGGTAAACGTGACCCGATGTAGGTTCAACCAGTCTATTAATACATCTAATTAGAGTAGATTTTCCCGCACCAGATGGTCCTATTAAAGCTAAAACTTGCCCTTTGGGAATTTCAATATCCACAGCTTTTAATGCTTGGTCTCCAGTTTTATAAGTTTTGACTAGTTTATCAAGCTTTAGCATAAATTTCTCCGATATATATAAAAGGGCGAACAAATAAGTTCGCCCTTTGTATTTTTATTGACAAGCGTAGCTTACGCCGTTTGCAGTATCAATTTTTCTGATAACTTCCCAAAATTCTTGATAAGTCATTTCTAAAAATTGACCTTCATTTGATTTTTCAAATTCAGCTTCTAATGATGTACCAGCCCATTCAAAATTAAAAAATGCATTTCGAATACTTGATTTCAACTCAGGCGTGAGGTTGTGCGCAGTACCAAAACCCGTTGTTGGGAATGTTTGCGACTTATAAATAACCTTAACATCTTCAGCCTTAATAACTTCACGACTAATCATGCGAGATTTAACTGAATTTGCAATAGATGCTGCCATATAGTCCTTATTTGCAACACCAAGAATTGAATTATCATGCTTTCCTGAGTAAACAGGCTCAAAATCACGCTCTGGCAACATATCAAAATCACCTTTCAATATAGCAGATGGTGCTTTGAATCCAGAATTAGACGTTGGAGATGTAAAGGCTAATTGTTTGCCTCTAATATCTTCTACTTTTTCAATTCCAGATCCGGGATATGTAATTATCTCCATTTCATAACCAAAATTTCCATCTTTTGAGGCCATTATAGTAAACGGATTAAATCCTGCACAGTTAACTGCCAATGGATTTGAGCCAGTATTGAATCCTGCAATGTGTAAACGTCCCGAACGCATAGCTTCAATCTGAGCCGCATTACTTTGAACTGGGAAAAACACAACCGATTTACCAGTTTCTTTTTCCAAGTGTGTCAAAAAATCTGCCCAAGCAGTTTTATAAACAGCTGGATCTTCAACTGGTGTGTAAGCAAAGATTAAAGTATCTGGATCAACCAATTCTGATGCATCCGTTGGTGTATCAGCTATGAGATCGCCATTTGCGTCACAATAGCGTGTATCTAGATCACCTCTAGGGCAATCGTTTGCAAATGTAGGCGCTGCCAATGCCATCGTTAAAGTTAACGCTGCGCCTGACAAAAGTGAGTTTATTAAATTCATAGTAATCCTCCCTGAGTAAAATAAAAATATATCTTAGTGAAGTGATCGAACACTAATTCAAACTAAACATCAATAATGAATGTTCGGTTTTTTTCGTTTTAAAATGGATATGATAATCTAAAAAAAGTTAAATTTTATAATAAACAAATAAAAACAATGTGTTAAGAATTATAATTAATGTTAATATTTTTCCAATCATTAAACTGAATACATTTATGAAAATTTGGATAAGGCCTATTAAGATATCCACCAGAAAATAAATAAAAGTTTATTGAAGCATTCATTGCTGTATCAAAATCAATAGTACTATCACCAACATATGCAATCTCATCTAGATTACATTCCATAGCATTAACACAACTTTTTAATAAATATGGATCAGGTTTTTTTGGCTTGTTTGCCACTGATCCACATATAACATCAAAATATTTTGCAATATCTAAATTTACACAAATTTTATTTGCAAGATCATTTGGCTTATTCGTACAAATTCCCAGCTTTATACCTCTAGCTTTAAATCCACTCAAAGCATCAATAACACCAGGATAAGGCTTTGTAAGTGTTGTTACATTTTCTTCATAGACGTTCATAAACGTAGTAAATACTTTACGCTTAAGAGTTTCACTGCCACCTCCAGTAAATTCTACAAAACGATCCACTAGTACTTCAGAACCATTCCCGATAAAAGAAATAATAGTTTCAATATCAAGTGGGTCACGATTAATAGTTCTTAATGCTGCATTTGATGCAAATTGAATATCCGGCGCACTATTTATAAGGGTACCATCAAGATCAAAGATTATTGCTTTTATAGCATTCATCATAACGCCCTACCCGCTTAACATTAAAAATAAATCTTCTGAAGTTTCTAGCTCATTATTAATGAGGTATATGAATTCACAACCAACATAAAGCTTTGAATATATTCTATATGCACGGCAATCGCCAATCTGGGTATAAATTTGATCTTTTACAAAAATCAAGTGTATCAAATCCAGAAAACAATCCATCACGCGTTACTAAAACTGTTTTCCAACCACGTGCTACAGCTCCAATGATATCTGTATGCAGCGAGTCACCGCACATAATTATCTTATCATTATCAACTTTATCTAAAGTTTTCTCTAATAAATCATAAACCTCAGGAAATGGTTTACCAAAGAAATTTACATCCTCTACACCTTGATCTAGCAATAAGTGCCCAAAGTTACCCGGTTCTAGTGAGAACCCGTTGTCTCTTGGCGCAACTAAATCTGCGTTTGCTATTAATACAGGTCGCTGTGACTTTAAAAGAGATTTGGTTAAAGTTTTTTGCTTACTATCAGTCCAGCCAGATGATGAAAGAAATATAAAACCATCAACAGACTCAAAATCTCTTGGGTCATTACCAATTCGTATAAAATCTCTTGGGATATCGTTTAATTCATCATCAGGTGCAGCAATTGCACCCCAAACCCCTGATGTAAGACTATGTAGTGTTGCATCCCTACTTGTTACAATTTCATCTCCATTGATGGACAACCCTAAGCGTTTGAACTTTTCGATTGCACCGTTGCGGTCGTAACTCGCCGCATTTGTTAATATCCTAATATTACATCCTATTGAACGTAATTGATCTAATCTTTTGTCAGCTCCAGAAATTAAAGTTTCACCAACATTTAGAACCCCAAATGCATCAAATACAAATGTGTATCCCTCCTCTGCAATATCTAGCAGAGAATTAATATCTTGAAATTTTTCAGGAGTTGAAGTTTTTGGCATTCGATGGCGGATTTCTTCATATCGCTTAAATATTGATTTTGTTGTTAACATTAAAGCGTAACCCAATTTGTAAATTTTTGCTAATTTAACCTTGTATTAAATATCTTATAATAAGTTATAAAATAACACAAATATAAAAACAACAAAACAACAAAAATTATTCCAAAATGTCAAAAATTCTGATAATATGTATTAAAATACTGTATTTTTTTATATCAACATCTTTTTTTGTTGTTTTGTTGCTTTTTATTTAATACACTAAAAAACGAATCTGGGGGATTCAGTTTGTCAAAAAAAAAGCAAAAAAGACGCGACGATATCACTGCAATTGTCTTAGAGCATGAGGCAGTATCTGTAGGTGACCTTGCCGAAAAACTTGGCGTATCCATGCAAACTATAAGACGTGACATAGACAAACTTTGCGAAAGTGACAAATTAGTACGGCGCCATGGACGAATAGAGCTTGGAGCTGAATATCTTAACACACCTTTTGATTTGCGCACTGGCACAAACAAATTAGGCAAAAGTGACATTGGAGAAGCTACTGTAAAGCTTATCCCTGATGGGGCAACTATATTTATATCGATTGGCTCAACTCCTTTAAGTGTTGCAAAAGCATTAAGAAGGCGAAAAAATTTAACAGTCATTACAAATAACCTTAGTGCAGCTATGGTTTTGAGTGACGAATTATCCAACAGAATAATTTTACCTGGTGGAGAAATAAGACTTCCAGACAGAGATATTTTAGGTGATGAGGTATTAGATTTTTTTGGACGTTATCGTGCAGAATTTGGAATTTTTGGTGTCGCAGGTGTTTCTGAAGATGGAAGTTTATTAGAGTTTCATGCTTCTGAAGTAAGAGTTCGTGAGCGCATCAGAGAAAACTCCCAAGTTTCAATTCTTGTTATGGATTGTACAAAATTTGGTCGGATTGCTCCAGCTTATGGCGAAAATATAAAAGATGTTGATCATGTAATTCTGGATCAACGCCCAGATAAAGAGTTTAACCACCTACTTGATGACATAGGCGATAGCTTATTGTTGGCGGAAAGAGAATAAAATGAGTACAAAATCATTTGTTGTATTAAAAGATGTTGCAAAACGGTGGAATGGACAACTAGGCGTTGAAGACATTTCATTAGAGATTGAAGAAGGTTCATTCGTAGCTCTTTTAGGCCCTTCAGGTTGTGGAAAATCAACATCATTACGCTTATTGGCAGGCCTCGAAATACCTGATGAGGGCAAAATATATATTGATGGTATTGATGTCACAACGAGTGCAGCATCTGACCGAAATCTTTCAATGGTATTTCAATCTTACGCATTGTTTCCTCACCTTTCAGTTGCAGAAAATGTTATTTTTGGGCTCAAAGTTCGCAAGGTACCTAAAGCTGAGCGCAATGAAAAAATGGCGCGTGCCCTGAGTATAACTGGCTTAGAGGGTCTTGAAGGTCGCAAACCAGGTGAACTCTCAGGCGGTCAGCGTCAACGCGTTGCTCTTGCTCGTGCGATTGTCGCTGGACAGCGATTATGCTTAATGGATGAACCCCTATCAAATTTAGATGCAAAATTACGATCATCTGTTCGCAAAGATATAAAAAAGTTACAACGTGATCTTGGAATAACTGTAGTCTACGTGACACATGACCAAACTGAAGCCATGAGTATGGCTGATAAAGTAGTGCTAATGAAAGATGGGCGAATACAGCAGATAGGCACGCCAAACGAACTTTATAACCATCCTGAAAATACATTTGTTGCCGAATTCATTGGTGCCCCAGCGATGGCCTTGATGGATTCATATCTGATTGACGGAATAAAAAATGGCAACAAAATTGGTCTGCGTGCAGAAAACATAACCATTGTCCCAGACGGCGAAGGTAGGCTTTCCTGTAGCGTTTCAGAAGCAGAATTCCTTGGATCCGAAACTCTTATCGGATTGGAACATGAAGGTACTATTGGGTTGAACGTTCTACAACCCGGTTTGTCCATAGTCCCTTCAGGTCAAAAAATTGATATCACATTTGATGACCAAGATTTGCACACCTTCAACTCTGCAGGTGAACGCATAAATGGACAATAGTTTCACACAATTTCAAATCCATGGGAGGATAAAATGAAATATTTAAAATCACTCAGCATAGCAGCAACTTTAGCTGCAAGTATAGCCATTCCGGCTAGCGCTGATACAGAACTGACAATGTACTATCCGATTGCAGTCGGTGGTTCTTTGACACAAGTTGTTGACGGAATTGTTGCAGACTTTGAAGCAGAAAATCCTGATATCAAAGTAAATGCAGTTTATTCTGGAAACTACGATGATACTCGTGTTCGTGCATTGTCTGCATTGAATTCAGGTGATGGCGCACAACTAGCAGTTATGTTTTCAATTGATGCATATGACCTGATTGAACAGGATCTAATCTTACCATTTGATGACTTAGTAAGCGACCCAGCATGGCTAAATAGTTTTTATCCTGCATTAATGGCAAATGGTACAATTGAAGGTAAAACATGGGGAATACCATTCCAACGTTCAACAATTGTTGCATATTATAACAAAGACCAGTTTCGCGCTGCAGGTTTAGATCCCGAAGCACCTCCAACAACTTGGGATGAGCTAATTTCAGCAGGTAAAGCATTAACAAACGATGATACATATGGCCTGATGATACCTTCAACAGGATACCCATATTGGATGTTCCAAGCTCTTGCTATTCAAAATGGAAAAGAAGTAATGTCAGGAGACGGCTTAACAACTTATTTTGATGACTCAACAGTTGTTGATACTCTAGACTTCTGGAAATCTTTATCTACGGAACATGGTATTATGCCAACTGGTACAGTAGAATGGGGTACTTTGCGACAGGCATTTTTAGAAGGCCAGACTTCTATGATGTGGCATTCTACAGGAAACTTAACAGCAGTTAAAAAGGGTGCAAGTTTTGATTTTGGCGTTGCTGAACTTCCAGCAAATGTTCGAAAAGGCTCTCCAACAGGTGGAGGTAATTTCTATATCTTTAAGGATACTACAGCAGAAGAGCAGGCAGCTTCCTTGAAACTTATTGAATTTATGACATCACCAGAACAAGCAGCAGCATGGTCTATTGCTACTGGATATATGGGTGTATCTCCAGCTGCGTATGAAACTGATGCATTGAAAGCATATACCAAAGAGTTTCCACCAGCTTTGGTTGCGCGAAACCAGCTGGAAAATGCTGTAGCTGAATTTTCAACCTTTGAAACAGCTCGTGTTCGTGATGGACTTAACAATGCAATCCAATCTGCTCTCACAGGTGCCAAATCTTCTGCAGATGCATTAGGTGAAGCACAAAGTGCAGCAGATCGATTGCTTAAAGCATATCGTTAAAAAATTTTTACCGGCCCTATTTTCTAGGGCCGGTATTTATATCAAAGGTAAGTATTATGAGCAATCACATTAATTTAGAACGAAGAAGACAGGCTATCTATGGATGGCTTATGTTGTCGCCGGCCGCACTCATGCTTTCAATATTTGCCTTTTACCCATCAGGTGCAACTTTCTTTTCCAGCCTATTTTCAAGGCATACACGCCGTAAGCCATCTGAATTCATTGGTTTAGAGAACTACAGTGATCTATTCGCTGATCCTACATTTTGGCTGATAGTGAAAAATAACCTCTTTTACGCAGCCATCACAATTCCCGTATCTATTGTAATAGCTCTTTCTATGGCACTATGGGCCAACTCAAAAATACCCGCACGTGGTTTTGTTAGAACTGCTTACTTTACGCCAACAGTATTACCTATGATTGCTGCTGCTAATTTATGGTTATTCTTTTACACACCTGGGCTTGGTGTTCTTGATCAAATTGGTTCATTATTTGGGTTACCCTCTGTAAATTGGTTAGGACAACCTGAAACAGCACTATGGGCAATAATATTTGTTACTATATGGAAAGAAGCTGGCTTTTTTATGATATTTTATCTTGCTGCACTTCAAACTATTCCCGAAGATTACAAAGAAGCCGCAGACATTGAAGGCACAAGCCGTTGGACATATACGCGGCGAATAGTTTTGCCATTACTTATGCCTACAACATTATTTATCTTGGTAAATGCTATGATAAATTCTGTAAAGTTAATTGACCACTTATTCATTTTAACAAAAGGTGGTCCATCAGATGCTTCAAAACTCATTTTATATTACATATGGGAAATGGCTTTTGCATTTTTTGATGCACCACATGCAGCAGCAATGACAATATTAATATTACTAGTCCTTTGCATAGTGGCTGCAATACAATTTATTTATCTTGATCGAAGGACGCATTACCAATGAGCAAGTTATCTCACTATGTTGAGACCGCAGGTGCAATTCTCCTGGCTATCATATGGATATCTCCACTATTATTTGCATTTTGGGCTGCATTTCATACCACTTCAGATGCTGTGAACTTCAATATCACCTCTGCCTGGACTTTGGATAATTTTCGAACAGCCTGGGATGGTGCCCCATGGTTGAAGTATTTTTTAAATACTTTTCTATTGGTAACAATAGTTTTGATAGGGCAGTTTTTCTTTACCACGCTTGCAGGCTTTGCATTTGCAAAACTTGATTTTCCTGGAAAAAACTTTGTATTCATTTTAGTTTTAATGCAGTTATTTATTTTACCAGAAGTACTTATCGTTGAAAACTATGCTATGGTTTCTCGATTGGGCTTATTTGACTCCTTATTTGGAGTTGGTATGCCTTATATGGCAAGTGCGTTTGGAATTTTCCTTATGCGACAATCATTTAAATCTGTACCTATTGAACTACATGAAGCCGCCCGCATCGAAGGGTGCGGTTTATTAGGAATTTTATGGCGAGTATATGTTCCATTAGCTAAGCCTACTTACCTAGCTTATGCTTTAGTTTCTGTATCAACTCACTGGAATAACTTTTTATGGCCACTTATTGTCACAAATTCACCTGATACTCGGCCTCTCACTGTTGGATTATCAATATTTGGCGCTCCAGAAAATGGTGTTGATATAAGTATAATATCAGCAGCAACTATGATGTCAGTAGCACCTCTATTAATTGCTTTCTTAGTCTTTCAACGTCAATTTGTTCAAGCTTTTCTCAGAACCGGTATAAAATGACAACTATTCTTCAAATTTCAGATACTCATATTGTGGCTAAAGGCCCTCTTGTATCAAATGTGTTAGATACAGCTTCTACACTTGAGAAGTTAATAATTCGTATAAATCAATTGCAAGATAAACATAATGATATCGAAGGTATTTTGGTGTCTGGGGACATAAGTGATGATGGCAGTCCAGCTAGCTATCAAAGGTTTAAATCAATAATGGCTTCAATAGGGTTACCTACATATGTGATACCCGGCAATCATGATAATCGTGAAAATATGAGAGAAGCGTTCCAATCTGACAAAATATTCACAAAAACTGGCCCTTTAAATTGGCATAAGAAAATTGGGAATATCAATATCATTGGTCTTGACACTTTAATAGAGGGAAAAGGTGAAGGATATTTAGGTCCCAAAAGCCTTGAATACCTAAAAGAAACCTTAAAAAATCTTCACTCACAACCCACCATTTTGGCACTGCATCATCCTCCATTTGAAACAGGCATTAAATTCATGGACGGCATAGGTTTAAAAAACAAAGATGAATTCAAAGATATTATTTCAAATTTCAATGGGGAATTAAGAGTTGTGTGTGGTCATATTCATTGTATGATGGTCGCTAGTTTAAATAACCATGTGGTGATATCTTCACCTTCACCTAGTAGTAACTTTGAATATGATACGCGTCCAAACGCGCCAATAGGGTTTATGAACGGAGTTGATGGTTTTTTACTACATCGATGGAATAATGGTTTCCAATCAATTCGTGTTGGACCAAGTACTGGCGCGGGTCCATTTCCATTTTGATATATGAGAAATGAATTATGAATGAACCAAATTTAATACAATTTTTGCTAAATATTGCAGGTGCAGCAGCCCTTTTGATATGGGCTGTAAGGTTAGTTCGTACAGGTGTTGAACGCGGTTTCTCTAATTTGTTACGTAATTGGTTAAAACAATCAACGGACAATAGAATTCTTTCTGCATTCTCTGGGATGAGCGCCGCTATATTTTTGCAAAGCTCTACTGCAGTAGCGGTTCTTATTTCAAACTTTTTCTCAAAAAATAAATTAGCAACAGCAAGTGGAATCGCGATGTTGCTAGGTGCTGATTTAGGTTCAGCAATAGTTACTCAAATTTTAATGATAAAAATGTCATTCTTGACACCCTTCTTGCTCCTTATTGGTGTATCAATGTTTTTGAGGTCAAAACAAACTACCAATAAGCAAATTGGTAGAATAATAATTGGTATATCATTAATTTTTGTTTCTTTGGATATGTTAAGAATGGCAACTGGACCAGTTGTGGCAAATCCAGGTACACAATTTATAATAGAATATTTAAGCCGTGATTTACTTGTAGCATTCATTATAGGCGCCGGGTTTGCTTGGATTATCCATTCAAGTGTTGCTGCTGTATTATTATTTGTTACATTAACCGCCCAATCAATACTTCCCGTTCTTGCAGCATCTGTCATGATTTTAGGAGCAAACTTTGGAGGAGCATTGATAGCATACATACTTACATTAGAGGCACCTATAAACTCTCGAAGAATTATTTTTGCAAATCTAGTCCTAAGAGGTGGTGGTGCAATGATAGCATCAATAATCCTCATAAATGCTTCTTTTTTAATTGAAAAACTTGGTGCAAATCCAGCTCAGCAAACATTAAATATTCATCTTATATTTAATTTTTTGCTTCTTATTTTGACATTACCTCTAGCAGGCTTAGCCGATAAATTGTTGTCTAAATTCATGCTGCAAAGAACAAACCCATCTGACAATATAAATAATATAAGCACTTTGGATCCATTAGCGCTTGATAAACCACAAAGAGGCTTAGATTGTGCATCACGTGAATTATTGGGTATTGGTCAAAGAATTGAACAAATGCTCATAAACGTAAAGCCGCTCTATGACAATTGGGATGCAGAAACTGCTAAATCAATAAAAACACAAGATAAAGCGATTAAACTCATGCATTTAGATGTTAAGCTTTATTTAGCGCGCCTAGGAAAAAGTGGGTTAGACGAAGAGCAGGGTAGCCGCTCAATGGAATTAGCTGCAATATCTGCGAATTTTGATGCAGCATCATCTGCTATTGCAAGCAATATGCTTAACTTAGCTAGGCGATTAGAAAATAAAGGCCTGAAATTTTCGAATAAAGGAAGTCGAGAAATTAATGATTTCTCCGACAGAATTCTTAGCAATGTTCAATTAGCACTAAATGTTATGATGAATCAAAACCCTGGAGAAGCTGAAGAGTTAGTGACTGCAAAAGATAAAATACGCAGTTTAGAACAGAAACTTCAACGCCAACATATATCACGACTTCGAGAGGGCCTTGCTGAGAGCATAGAAACAAGTAACATTCACCAAGAAACATTGAGAGCCCTCAAGCAAATAAATACTTCGTTTTCAATAGTAGGTTTCTCAATCTTATCAAAATCTGATGACCTATAAACTATTTTGATTAGATTTTAATTATTTAGATCAATGGATCATGTGACCACTGTAAAAGTGCTTGCCTTTGACGTGGCCGACAGAAGATATCACCCGGATCACAATTTGCTTTAATTTGACCTGCATGGCGCGTAAATGCACGCCATCTTTTAATTTGTATAGTATCAATCTCTGGTAACCTACGGCCTAAGTAATAACGACAATACCATTGGAACCATCCTCTTGGATCTGGGCCATAGATCCAATCTTTTTCTTTCCAGACGCTAAGAGGTTGTCTACTTTTTATATTAAAGTAATTAATACTTATTTGCGGTGTAATACTAATTTTAGCATTTTCAAACCAGCTTTTTGGAAATTCATCTTGGCAATCATTGCAATATTTGCCTTCAAACACTCCCATCTCAAGCATTTGCGCTGGAGTATAAAATGGACTGAAATCTTCTGAAAAAGACTTACCAACTTCTGCTGATAAGTAATAACTATAACCAGCCTGCATCTTATCATTTACTTCTATAATTTTTCCAGATTTCATAGGAATACGACACCGATTTATTACAAAAAGTTAATCATTATTTTTTTATTAATTTATATCTAGTATGAGAATTTATGATTTCAAACGGAATGGCTCAAGGCTTTTTTCAAAAAACTCTATAAATTCTGAAGCAATTGTAGATAAGGCTGTATGCTTAGGTCTTACAAGTATTAAATTATGAGTAATTAGTGGGTTAAATGGTCTTATTATAAGTCCACGGCTCTCATATTCGCGCGCATCCATTTCACTTACAATAGAAACGCCTCGCCCTTCTGAGACTAACATACATGCTGAATTGAATTGACGAGTTTCAATCCAACTATTTATTTTTACATTTCTTGATGTAAAAACTTCCTCTAATTTTCTGAAGAATGCACTATCGCGTCTTGAATGTATCATTGGTTCATTTACCAAATCTTCAGGTGTAATAATTTTCTTTTCCCCAAGTATGTTGCCTTCTGACATGATGCAAACCGTACGCATTGGAATTTGTTCACATTCAACTGCAGGGTGATCAGAGAACACATCTGTAATGCCACAATCATATTGCTCACTAATAATCCATTCAAAGATACGATTTGCTCCGTCTGGCTCAAGGTTTACGGTAACATTAGGCCTATTCGTCAGGAAGTCAGATAGCACGCCTGGCATATGGCTTGTAGAAAAGCCAGGCAAACAAGCAATTTTGAGATGTCCAGCATTTCCTGAAGTTAAATTTTGAGTAATTTCATCTATGTGCTCTAAGCTATCAAGTAATCTTCCTACTTCACGCAATAAAAATCTTGCATCATGTGTTGGGACTAGCTTACCATTTTGTCTGTGAAATAATTTAAATTCTATACTTTCAGCATAACTAGATAATAATCTACTTACTGCAGGTTGTGAAATATTTAATTTTTTAGCAGCAAGCGTCATACTTCCAAGCTGCCCAACTGCATAAAATGCTTCGAGTTGGCGTAGCTTAATACTCATAAAGATTCCTTATTTTAATCAGCCAATTATGCTCTGTCATTATATTGTATTTCTACATTACATAAGACAATAATTACATTATAATGATATGTTATGAATTTTGTCAAAAAATACACTTGAATTATATCTCACATCGTGTTTCTTTTGTTTTTCAATAACACAGTTTTTGACCTTTTGGTCTCAGTTAATTTTTTACAAAAAATTTACTAGCATAAAATACTAGTGTTACAAAAAAATGATATTTTGAATTTATTCGAATTTATTTCAAATCCAAAAATATCTTTATAGGGAGAGATACTAATGAAGAAACTAATTATGAAAACTATTTTAGCTGCTGGTATTGCTGCAATTGCAATGCCTGTTACAGCTAAAACAGAGCTACAATGGTGGCACGCCATGGGCGGCCGCCTTGGAGAAGTAGTTGATGAAATAGCCAAAAATTACAATGCAAGTCAAAGCGAATATGAAATCATACCAACATATAAAGGTGGTTATGAAGATACAATGACGGCTGGTATTGCCGCATTCCGCGCTAAACAACAACCACATGTTTTACAAATATTTGATGCTGGAGCTGCTACAATAATCAATGCTCCCGGAGCTACAATTCCAGTTGCAGATCTAATGTCAGAGCATGGCAAAGGTTTTAATAGTAATGATTATATTGAAGGTGTTCGTAATTTTTACGCTGATTCTGCAGGTAAAATGATTGGTATGCCATTTAACTCATCAACACCTTTGTTGTATTATAATAAGGATGCATTTGCTGCAGCTGGTGTAACTAACCCACCAGCTACTTGGGAAGAGTTTGAAGCTATTGCCCCAAAATTAAAAGCTGCAGGCTATACAGCACTCGCTCAAAGTCACAGCCCATGGATCTTATCTGAAAACTTCCACAGCCGACATAACATTCAGTTGTCTACTGGAAATAACGGATATGACTCAACAGATGTTAAGATTTTATACAACAATGACCACATGAAAATGCATTGGGGTAAAATGAAAGAATGGTTAGATGCTGGTCATTATGGCTTCTTTGGAAGAGCATGGGGCGATAATCAGGATGCATTCGTTCAGAAAAAAGTAGCAATGTGGATGGGATCATCTGGTTCATTTGGTGGACTGAAGAAATCAACAGATTTTGAATTCGGTACTACATTCTTACCATATTGGAAAAGCATTATTGATGAGCCAAAAAGTACATTCATCGGTGGCGCTGCTTTATTTGCAATGAGTGGAAAATCTGATGCAGAATATAAGGGTGTTGCAGACTTTTTTGCATACATGACAAACAATGAAAACCAAGTTTTTTGGCACAAAGAGACTGGATATGTGCCGATAACAACAGCTGCTTATGAAATGGCAAAAGCTGAAGGTTATTATAATGAGTCACCTGATGCAGAAATCGGCATTCTACAATTAAGTCAACCAGGCGGAGAATGGACAAAAGGCTACCGACTTGGATATTACGTACAAATTCGTGAAGTAATGTACAAAAAATATGATGACATTTTCTCAGGGAAATCTTCAGTTGAAAAAGCATTTTCAGAAATGGAAAGTGAATCTAACGCATTGTTAGAGCGATTTGCAGCAACATATAAATAAAAATACAATAGCTGGTGGCAAGGACTTGCCACCAGCTATCTAATAACTAATCTGCAATTAAAGAATATTAAATTTTGCTGGGGGCAACTTAATGAAGCGCGTTCAATTTGAGCACAGTACAATACCCTACCTTTTCATTGCGCCACAAATTGCAATCATTGCAATATTTTTCATATGGCCAGCTGTTCAAGCTATTCATCAATCCTTCCTCCTAGAGGATGCCTTTGGGCTTTCTTCTCAATTTGTATGGTTTCGTAATTATGTAGATACAATCGGTGATGCCGCATGGTTACAAGCAGCATGGTTCACAACGATTTTTTCTGCACTTGTCACATTCCTTTCTCTAGGCATTGCATTACTTCTGGCTGTTAAAGCCAATGAAGTCATTAGAGGTGCTAGCACATATAAAACTACATTAATGTGGGCATATGCGATTGCTCCACCAGTTGCAGGGTTAATGGGAAATCTTATGTTTCATCCACTTATTGGCGACTTATATAAATTTTTCAATGCAATTGGTTGGGAATTTAATCATAAACTCGACTCATTTGATGCCGGTTTTGTGGTAGTTTTAATCGCAGTATGGAAACAAGTTAGCGTAAACTTCATTTTCTTTTTATCTGGGCTTCAAGGAATATCAAAAGCTGTAAATGAAGCTGCAATGATGGATTGCAAAAGCCCAACACGTCGATTCTGGACTATAACATTTCCACTCTTAGCCCCCACAACATTTTTTTTGATGGTCATAAATATAACTTATGCCTTCTTTGAAACATTTGGCATAATCGATACAACTACAGGTGGTGCCCCTGGCGGCTCAACAAATACATTAGTATATAAAGTGTTTCAAGATGGCTTCAGAGGCGCTGATCTTGGAGGTTCATCCGCACAGTCAGTCGTTTTAATGATAATAGTATTAGCATTAACCATTATCCAATTCCGGTTCATCGAACGCAAAGTTCACTATTGAGGATAATGACATGAAAAATATCAATTGGCGATTAGCATCAAACCATCTAATTCTTCTCATTGGAGTCTTGTTTATGAGTCTTCCAGTTTGGGTTGCCTTTGCAACTTCAACTCACACAGCCGAAACCATACTTCGTGAAGGCTTACAATTTTGGCCAGGCTCAAACTTTATTGAAACTTATCGTGAAGTTATGTTTGAGGAAGCTGGTGTAATGAAATCTGTTTTGGGTATAACCATGCTTAAAAACAGCTTAATTCTAGGTATAGGTTTTGCTGTTGGTAAAGTAATTATTTCTATGCTTGCAGCATATGCAATTGTTTATTTCCGCTTCAGATTGGCAACGCCACTATTCTGGATAATTTTTCTCACATTACTATTACCCTTAGAAGTTCGCATTATTCCATCATATGAGATAGTTGCAGGTCTAGGTCTTTTAGACACAAATTTTGGCCTTATTGTTCCACTTATTGCATCAGCAACAGGTACATTTTACTTCCGGCAATTCTTTAAATCTATTCCTGACGAATTATTAGAAGCAGCGCGATTAGATGGAGCTTCCCCTTGGCGTTTCTTCGTTGATATGCTTATTCCTTTATCAAAAACAATGATAGCTGCGATTTTAATTATTATGTTCGTAGTAGGATGGAACCAATACCTTTGGCCACTAATTATGACAACAAAAGAAGAAAACTACACACTCGTAATCGGCATCAAACAAATTTATCAGATCCTTTCAGAAGGCGGTGAATTACCACAATATCAAAAGGCTTTTGCATTAACTATTATGGCGACTTTACCACCAGTCCTCGTCGTATTGTTCTTCCAGAATTGGTTCGTTAAGGGCCTAGTAGAAAGTGAAAAATAATGGCTACAGTTAAATTAAATAATGTTAAAAAAGTATACCCAAATGGCGCAGAAGCTGTTTGTGGAGTTAATATGGCCATTGAAAATGGTGAATTTATAGTTTTTGTTGGCCCATCAGGTTGTGGTAAATCTACAATGCTAAGAATGGTTGCAGGACTTGAAACAATCACCGAGGGTGACATAGAAATTGATGGTAAAGTAATCAACAATGTTTCTCCAGCAGATCGTGATGTTGCAATGGTTTTTCAAAATTATGCGCTTTACCCTCATATGACTGTTAGAGGGAATATGGCTTATGGATTGAAAAATAGAGGACTAGCTAACGCAGAAATAAAGACAAAAGTTTCTGAAGCTGCAAAAATGTTAAAGATAGATGAATATTTAGACCGACAGCCTAACCAGCTATCTGGTGGGCAACGACAAAGGGTTGCGATGGGGCGAGCTATCGTTAGAGAACCAAAAGTTTTTCTATTCGACGAACCATTATCAAATCTAGATGCAAAACTTCGTGTGCAAATGCGTATTGAAATCAAACGCCTTCAACGTAGGATGGGCGTAACATCAATATATGTAACCCATGATCAAACTGAAGCTATGACACTTGCAGATAGGCTTGCTGTGATTAACGATGGCCGCATAGAACAAATGGGAGCCCCAATTGAACTTTATAACAATCCCCAAACTTTATTCGTTGCTTCATTCATCGGTGCGCCACATATCAATTTGATACCCGTAAAATTTGAAAACAAAAAACTAGTTTGTGGTAATATCAAATTACCTGGATTTAAAAAGCTTCCTGAAGATACTGAATTAGTTCTAGGTATACGGCCAGATTTTATAAAACCAGATACTAAGGGTCAGTTAGAAATTCAAGTCGATCTTGTTGAACAACATGGTGCAGATAACTTAGTCTACGGATTATTAAAAGATGCATCAAATGATACTGAAATTTGCTTTAAAACCTCGCAAAACACCCTCCCAGCTATTGATAAAAAATTAAAATTAAAATTTGAGCAAAAACGTGCAATGGTATTTAATAAAAATACTGGTGAACGTTTAATATAAGATTAATTATTTTTGTGATAAATTGTTTTCAACGCCTAAACCACTAAAAAACCATCGTTGAAAAATTAATACCAGAACAAGAGGTGGAGTAATTGTTATAATGGCAAATGCCATACCAGCCCCACTTCCCTGCCCCATAAAGCGTATACCTCTTACAAGTGTGTAGAGCGTATCATCAGTGCTTATCATTATTGGCCATAAGTATTGATTCCAGCCAATCATAAATGCAATTATAAATATTGCAGCAGCACGAGAAATAGAAAGTGGCATTAAAATATCCAAAGCGAATTTAAAACTTCCTGCACCATCAAGTAAAGCAGCTTCCATTAATTCTTCAGGAAGAGTTAAAAAAAATTGTCTGAAAAAAAATGTACCTAAAGCTGCAGCAATAACCGGAAGAATTATGCCAAGATGGGTGTTTATTAGTCCAAGATATGATGTAATCTGAAAAGTAGGTATAAACCTTGCTTCTAAAGGGAATAGAAGTGTTGAAAGAACCAACCAAAATATAATATTTGCGATCTTAAATTTAAAAAAAACTATTGCATATGCTGCAAAAAATGAAAGTAAAGTTGTAAAAAAACCAACCCCTATGGCAATAATCATTGAATTTTTTAACATTGCCATAGGCGTAACTTCATCTGTAAAGCCAGTCTCAAAATTAATTACAGTATTATAATTTTCTATAAAATAATCTCCAAATTCAAATTGCATTCCAATAGTTCTTAAATCTGCGGTATTTTGTGATGATGCAAAAATCATTAAAAGTATTGGGGATAACATAATGAAAACCCCAAATAATAAAATAATATGATTTATAATTGTTCTATAGATCACTAAATATAAGCCTCATTAGCAATTTCAAGAATTTCATCAAATATATTAGGGCCAGATGCTATAACACGCCCTCCTTGAGATAGCATTTTTTTAGCACTTTGCATTTCAATAGTACCACCAGCTTCTTTTATAAGTAGCTGACCTGCCAAACAATCCCATGCATTCATGTGAGGTTCAGCATAACCAATCAATCTACCAGAAGCCACATAACACAACATTAATGCGCCCGAAGCATTTCTATAAAATATACCTCCACGTTTGATGAGTTTTTCAATAAAACAAACTGTCATATGGCTTGCTGTTCTGCTATTCATACCAACCCCTGTACTACCATTATCCAATGATATTGATTTAGACACGTTTACTGATTCATCATTTAAAAAAGCACCCATATCCTTTGCGCCCCAAAAGAGTTCATTATGGCATGGCTCATAAACAACACCTAACTTTGTTTCATCTTCATGCACACAGGCCAAAACAACACACCATGAAGGAATTTCAGTTAAAAAATTTGTTGTTCCATCAATTGGATCTATCACCCATGTATATCCAGAAGTCCCATGCGTATTTTCATGTTCTTCACCAACAATACTATCGTTTGGAAAAGAAACAGAGATACATTTTCTAATAAAAATTTCAACTTCAAGATCTGCATTCGATACATAATCTTGGATGCTTTTTTGTTGTATTTCCAAATCATTAATGCGCTGAAAAAAAGATAAAGCTCTTTGGCCTGCCTCTTCAGCAACTTGCTTTGCAAAATTTAACCTTAATTGAATATCATCATTTGGCATTCTCACAAACCTTTCACGAGTATCACTTAATAATTACATAAAATTCAGTGAGTTAACAGATTTTAATTAAATGAAGCTTTACTGATCATTTAAAATTTGAATAATATCTTAAAGGCGTAAAAATGAAGATATTTTTGAAAGAAGTAGCTTATTATCATGACATTTAAAGAAAAAGCAGTCCAACACGCTACTCAGTACTTTGACAAAGGTTATTTTAAAAAAGATCTTGCAGAATTAATCTCTGTGAAAACAGAAAGTCAAAATAATGAATGCAATCTAGAAAATTACTACGATCAAAATATAATTCCCATGCTTGTGAAGATGGGTTTTAAATGTAAAGTAATGGAAAACCCATTATCCAAAGCTAATATAATTTTATTTGCAGAAAGAATTGAAAATGCTGATTTTAGTACAATTCTTACATATGGACATGGTGATGTAGTCCTGGGTCAAGATAGTTGTTGGGATAATGGTCTTTCTCCCTATAAATTAATAGAAAAAGATAATCGCTATTATGGGCGAGGAACTGCAGACAATAAGGGACAGCATTTAATAAATATTAAAGCGCTTAATTCTTTGTTATCAGTTCAAAAAAAACTTGGGTTTAACTTCAAAATTCTTTTTGAAATGGGTGAAGAAATTGGGTCACCTGGATTGAAGGCTTTCTGCCAACAAAACAAAGAATTGTTAAAGGCAGATGTTTTTATTGCATCTGATGGTCCACGTATTTCACAAAAAATACCAACAATATTCACAGGTTCTAGAGGGGGAATAAATTTTGATCTTTCAGTTAATTTAAGAGATAATGCTCATCATTCAGGAAATTTCGGTGGCATATTAAAAGATCCTTCAATTATACTTTCACATGCAATTGCCTCAATTACGGATGCTAGAGGACAAATCAATATTCCAGAGTGGCTACCCACTAGTTTAACTCCAGATATAAAAGAAATATTAGCAAAGCTTCCATTGGTGGATGCTGGATTTGATTTGGATCCAGATTGGGGGCAAAAAGAATTAACAATGACAGAGCGTGTCTTTGGATGGAATAGCTTCTCTGTTCTAGCTATGCTTTCAGGAGAGCCTGAAGCGCCTCTAAATGCAATTTCAGGTCATGCGCGTTCAACATGCCAATTAAGGTTTGTTGTAGGAACAGATGTTAACAAAATTATTCCTGCACTAAGAAATCACTTAAACTCTTTTGGGTTTGAAGATGTTAATATCCATGAATCTGAGATGACCCCATTTCCGGCTACACGTTTAGAAATGAATAATTCTTGGCTTTCTTTAATAACAAAATCATTAGAAAATTCTATGGGTAGCAAAATAGATTTATTACCTAATCTTGGTGGCTCATTACCAAATGATAGTTTTTCAGAAGTTTTAGAATTACCAACTATTTGGATACCACATTCTTATGCAGGCTGTGCTCAGCATTCTCCAAACGAACATTTGTCAGTCCCACTAGCACGCCAAGCATTGATTTGTATGACTGCACTTTTTGCAGATTTATCTAAAGAAGAGAAAGTTTAAATTAAATCATACTCAATTGATTTTTGATATCGCAATTTCAAGATCATTTATTAAATCATTAGTAGCTTCAAGCCCAATATTTAATCTAACCAACCGGCCTTCAAAATCTTTATTTGGCCTAACAAGATCTGGGTAAACAACTGCTAGACTTGTTACACCTCCCCAACTTAAGCCAATCTTAAAAATATTCAATGAATTGATAAATTTTTCAACTTGATTACCCGATATTTCCTTTGCAAAAGTGAATGAAAATACACTAGCTGACCCTGTAAAATCTCGTTTCCAAATCTCGTGACCAGGACATGATGTCAATGCTGGGTGGTAAACGTTTTCTATAATATCAATTTCAGATAACTTCAAAGCTATCTGAAAAGTTGCTTTTTCGAGTTGCTCTAAACGAATTGCTAAAGTTTGCAATCCTCTTAACGCTAAACTGCAATCATCTGGGGACACAGCTAAACCTAGCTGCATATAAATCGAGCCTATTACGTTATAAACACTGTCATCGCGAACAGATACTGAACCAAGAAGTATATCACTGTGCCCACCAATGTATTTAGTTAGTGCTTGAATACTAACATCTACACCATATTTAAACGCATCGAATAAGACTCCCGCTGCATAAGTATTGTCTAGAGCTACGGGAACACCCTTTTCATGTGCCGCTTTTACTATTGCAGGAACATCTTGAATTTCCATGGTTACAGATCCAGGGCTTTCGCACCAAATCAAGGACGTATTTTTTCTTATAAGTTTTTTGATATCTTTTCCAATTAATGGATCATAAGATTCAACTTCAATTCCAAGGTCTTTTAATAACCCTTCAGCCATTGCCTTGTTGGGGCCATATGCTGAATGAGGTACAAGTGCATGCGAACCTGACTTACAAAAAGCAAAATAGACAAGTGCTATAGCAGATTGCCCACCGGGAACTATGAATGTGTGCTTTGCACCCTCAATATCACATATTCTAGCTCCGAGCTCCAAAGCAGTTGGTGTGCCATATAATCCATAAGAATAACCATTTTCTGATTGTTTCCAGTCATCCTTTATTAAAGATTGCTCATCGAATACTACAGTTGAGCCTCTATAGACCGGTGTTACAAGGGATTTATAATCCTGCCTTGCTTTTTGTTTTGGATTCAGTAGTTTGGTACGCCAATCCATAAATATTCCTTTTTATGAGATCAAATTATTTTGTAAATTTATTATACTAGAAATATAAATATTAACTGCATTTTTTATTTCTTCAATGTCGATATATTCATTCAATGAATGACATTGTTGTAAGGAGCCTGGCCCACAAATTACAGCTTCACAATTATAATTTGGTGCATCAGTAGACCCTGGGAACGCTTTAATCGTATGAAAGCCAAGGATATCATCAGATGCTTTTTTCATTGCAATCATTATAGGTGAATTTAAAGATGTATCCAAAGGCTTAATATTCAAGAAAGGTGATGAAATAGAATATCTAAAATCAGGAATTTCTTTTTGAATTCCATGACAGATTTTTTCCAATTCATTAATAAATGTTTCATAATTTTCACTAGAAATAATTCTTCTATCAATATCAATTTTGCATATATCTGGAACTGAACAAGCATTATCACCTCCTACTATTAAACCAACATTCAAGCTTGGCTTTCCAAGAAATTTATCCGCATTTTGTTTTCTTAAACAAGAAGAATATTCCTGTAATTTCTGCAAAAGAATACTCATGTGATTTATTGCGTTTATTCCATTCTCAGGCACACTAGAATGAGCTGCTTTACCAAGAACTTCAATCGATAATAATACTTGACCTTTGTGTGCAGGACATAGCTCTAAATTAGTTGGCTCCGCAATAATTGCATAATCAATTGGTGGACCATTAATTCCAAAATCAATAGATCCTAACATTGCGTGTTCTTCATCAATTACACCTGCAATAACCAAGTCACCAGATAAAATAATATTTTTTTCTTTTAATTTTCTTACTACATCCAAATAGGCAGATAATCCTGCTTTCATATCACAAGAGCCACGCCCAAAAATCTTTCCATCTTCAATTTTAGCAACAAAAGGATCATAATAACCATCAACTCCAACTGTGTCTAAATGACCTGCCAACATTATAGTTGGACCGTTTCCATTACCCTTTAATCGACCCCAAACATTACGCCTCCCATGACTAACCTCGTGGCTCTCCACTTCTAGTCCGAGTTGAATCAGTTGTTGTTCAAAATAATTTGACATTTCGTTTTCTGGGTTTTCATTTAGGCTGTTCGAGCCAAAGTTATTCACACTAGGAATACTAATCATATTAATTAAATCTGTAATAAGTGGGTCTGAATTCATATTTATTTCTATCTATTTCTATAAAAAATATTTTTTAATAAAGGTATTATCCAACCCGTAATATTCATGATTATCTTTTAAATAGTTCTCCATAACCATTTTGGAAATCATTAATTCCCGCTAATCTTAGTAGATGCCATGCAAGAGCGTGATTACTAGAAGTAATAGGTTTACCAATAACTTTTTCTGCTTTTTCTATAATGTTTATAGCACGCAAACTTGTACAGGATATAAAAACTCCATCACATTTCTCATTCAAACCCAACTTTATTACAGCCTGTAAAATAGATTCTTCATCTATCTTTCCTACTATTTCATCATTTTCTTCAAAATAAGACCCAATCAATTCAACACTTATCCCCGATTCATTGAATTTTTTCTGTATGGCAAGTGTTACATCTGGAGAATATGGTGTTAAAAGTGCAATTTTATGTACATTTAGGACTTCAAATGCTGCTTTAGCAGCTGTTAATGGATTAGATGTGGGTATACCTGGATGAAAATTATTCAAAATCTTACTTACTTTCTCTTCACCAATAATAGTTGAAGCAGATGTACAGCCATACCCTATCGAATTTAAGTTAAGATACTGAGGCAAAAGCTTTGCCGCGACTGGAAGTTGTTTTTCCATCATTGCTAAATTTTCACCTGTAACAATTGGATCATTTTCTAGTCGAGAGTGATAAATTGAAACTCCAGGAATGTTTGTGATTTGTCTCATTTCCCACTCAAGGGATTGATCAGATTCAAGTACTAGAAGACCTATTCGTGCTTTTTCACCAGCACCCTTATCTATCTTAAATGATAATTTTTCTATCTCTGGTGTAATTAGCTTTAGGTTCAATATATTTACTCCTTAGTAAAACTATAATCAATTTTACTAAGGTCGTGTTATTAAAACAGCGACATTTATTTTTCTAGTTACGCCAAAAATATTCTATTGGTTTCCAGAAATAGCTTTTTGGAACGCTTTAAAAGAAGCTTTAGGAGTCCTTTTCTGCGTCTCATAATCAACATGCACAAGACCAAAGCGTTTTTCATACCCATAAGCCCATTCATAATTATCCAGCAACGACCATCCAAAAAATCCTTTGATTGGGACCCCATAAGCAATACACCTAATCACAATCTGCAAATGATCCTCGAAATATCTCACTCTATCAAAATCGTTGCATTCATTATTATCAACAACATCCTCATTAGCCATACCATTTTCTGTAATCATGATTGGCAAGTCATTTGTATAGTCGTTATAAATTCTCTTTAATAATAATTCTAAACCTTCAGGGTAAATTTCCCATCCCATTTGAGTTTTAGGTAAAGGGCCATCAACACCTTTAAAGTGAGGCCATGGTTCTTCAGGGGCCGCTTTTATTAATCCTCTGGTATAATAATTTATACCTAACCAATCTATTGGTGCACTTATTAGACTCATGTCATTTTCAAAATTTTCAGGCATATGGTTGCCAACTTTTGAAATCATGTCTGTTGGGTAATATCCTTTAAACAAACTGTCCATAAACCATCTAGTATGTATCGCATCGAATGTTTTAGTAGCCAGGATATCTTCATCATTATTGCTTGCAGCTTCGCCGTGACCTAAATTTAATACTATTCCTAAGTTTTCTTGATCATGTGACCTAAGTACTTCTAAGGCTTTTCCATGAGCGAGCATAATGTGATGCATTGCACGCATTGCTGCACGTATATCTTTTATTCCTGGAGCTTGACCACCTATGAAATAGCTCAACCATGCAACACACCAAGGTTCATTAATAGTTGAAACATAGTCAACTCTATCACCAATTCGTTCAATAATTATATTTGTGAAATCAGCAAATCTCTCAGGCACTTCACGGTTTGACCAACCACCAATATCTGACATAACAGAAGGTAATTCCCAATGGTATAATGTGAGATTTGGCTTGAGCCCACGCTCAACTATTCCATCTACTAGCCGATCATAAAAATCCAACCCATCAGGATTTATATTTGTTCCATCAGGCATAACTCTAGCCCAAGATGTTGAAAATCTATACGAGTCAAATCCGCCAGATTTTATTAGATCAAGATCTAAATCAAATTTATTATAATGATCACATGCAATACTGCCATCATCAGCTTTATGAACATTTCCAGGTGTTTTTGACCAAGTATCCCAATGAGAAGATCCACAGTTTCCAAATTTACTGCCTTCTATTTGGTAGGCAGCAGTAGCTGCACCAAAAATAAAATCAGTTGGGAAATCTCGTCTAGAAAAGTTGAAATTCATTTCATAATACCTCTAAATGTATTCAATCAAATACGTTGTTCAGTCTGTGTGTCAAAAAGTGAAGCTCGACTTGGGTCAATACCAATTTCTAGTCTATCTCCAATTTTTACTTTGGCATTACCTTCCATTCTAATTCTAATTTGAACATCCGATAAGTTTGCATATACTAGTGTATCAGACCCCATAGGCTCCACTAAATTAATAGTCACGTTAGTTATGACAGGGGCTTTTTTTGAAAGTTCTCCAGTTATTATATGTTCAGGCCTAATACCAATTGTAACATTTTTAAGGTTAGTTTTCTTAATGAATTGATAAGAACCCATAGGTAATTCTAATGACCCATTAGTAAACTTAGTGTCTTTGAGTTCTCCATTTAAAAAATTCATGGATGGACTTCCTATAAAGTCAGCAACATATAAATTTTTAGGATGATTATAAATTTCGTTAGGCGTTCCTAACTGCATAATTTTACCACCTTTCATGATCGCTATTCTATCAGCTAAAGTCATAGCCTCAATTTGATCATGGGTAACATAAATCATAGTATTTTTAAGTCTTTGATGTAAGAGTTTTAATTCTACCCTCAAATCTACCCGTAATTTGGCATCTAAATTAGATAAAGGTTCATCAAACAAGAACACATCTACATCTCTAACAAGTGCTCTCCCTATTGCAACTCTTTGACGTTGCCCACCTGATAATGCTCCTGGTTTTCGATTTAAGAGAGGCTCAATCTGTAATATTTTTGCAGCTCGCTCAACACGAGATTTAATTTCTTCTCTTGGCATTCTGGCATTTTTAAGTCCAAATGATAAGTTACCTTCAACTGTCATTTGTGGATATAACGCATATGATTGAAATACCATTCCAATACCACGTTCTGAAGGTTCAGACCAAGTTACATTTTTATCACCAATGAAAATTTGACCAGCAGAAATATCAAGCAATCCAGCAATACAATTTAGCAAAGTAGATTTACCACATCCAGATGAGCCTAATAAAACTAAAAATTCACCCTGAGCTATTTCTAGATTCAGTTTTTGAAGTACTTTAATATCTCCAAATTGAAGATCTAAATCACATACTTTTACTGATGGTATTTTAGTTGACATAGTTTAACCTTTCACTGCGCCAGCGGCTATGCCACGAACAAATAATTTTCCTGAAACAAAATAAATTGCTAATGGTACCAACCCAGTAAGCAAGGTTGCTGCCATATTTACATTATATTCTTTTACACCCTGCACTGAATTAACAATATTATTAAGTTGAACTGTCATAGGATATGTTGCCGGTTTAGTGTAAATAACACCAAAGAGAAAATCATTCCAAATGCCAGTTACTTGTAAAATCATAGCAACTACAAAAATTGGTATAGACATTGGCAATAGAACTTTGAAATATATGCCCCAAAAGCCTGCTCCATCAACTCTTGCTGCTTTAAACAACTCTTCAGGAATCGCGGCAAAATGATTACGAAAAAGAAGCGTAAGAATAGGCATGCCAAAAATTGTATGAACTAATACTAACCCAGCAGTTGATCCCATAAGCCCTATTTCTCTTAACAGAATCACAATGGGATAAATCATAATTTGGTAAGGAATAAATGCTCCAAATATTAAAATTGTAAAAAATACTTCAGACCCTTTGAATTTCCAATTTGCCAATGCATAGCCATTAACAGATGCTACTGATATAGATAGAATTAATGATGGAATAAGTATTTGAACAGAATTCCAAAACCCCCTACTTAAGCCATCACAATTAATACCAGTACATGCATATGACCAAGCTTTAACCCAAGGTTCAAATGTAACTTCTAATGGAGGGGAAAATATATTACCCATACGTATTTCTGGCATACCTTTTAATGAAGTCATCACCATTACCCAAAGTGGCAATAAGTAATAAATTGATATAATAATTAATGTCCCATAAATAATTATATTTGAACGAGAAAATATTTTTTTTGGCCTAGTGCCATTTGGAACTTCATCAGAATTATACACGTCTTTTACCCCCAAATTCGAGGTAAGCCCAAGGAACCAAAATAACTATAACGGAAACAAGCATCATTGTAGAAGCCGCGAACCCTTGGCCTAGATTTTGGGCGCCAAACATATAATTCATAACATATTTTGCTGGTACTTCTGAAGCAATACCAGGTCCACCGTCTGTTTGGGCGACAACAAGGTCATAAATTTTTATAATTCCAGCTGAAATCAAAACAAGGGCTGTGATAAAAACAGGTCGCATCATAGGAATTATAATACGTATATATGTTTTTACAGTTCCAATTCCATCAACTCTTGCGGCTCTCCATATATCTTCATCAATACCGCGCAAACCTGCCAAAAGTATTACCATTATTAAACCTGTTCCTTGCCACAATCCAGATATCAGTAGTCCAAACATTACAGTCTCCGGATCGTTCAAAGGATCAAAAGAGAAACTCTCCCAACCAAAGTCACGGATTACACCTTGCAATCCAAAATCTGGATTCAAAATCCACTGCCAAGTTAGTCCAGTTACAATGAATGATAAAGCAAATGGATATAACAATATTGTACGAAATGTGTTCTCAAATCGTATTTTCCGATCTAGTAAAGCAGCTAAAGTAAATCCTATAAAAAGTGTAAAGACTAACGAAAAAATACCATATAGTGCTAAATTTTCTATTGATATAATCCATCTTCGTGTCTCCCATAAACGCTCATATTGATCAAACCCAACAAATTTCCATTTAGGCAATAATTTTGATGAGGTAAAAGAGTAGAATATGGTCCATATGGACCCACCTAAGAAAACAACAAGTACTGTCAATATCATAGGAATAGATGCAACTTTAGCATTTATATTTCTAAAAAATTGATTTGGCTTTTTCGACATTTGTAAAGTTTTCATGAAAATTCTTAAAAAAATTGCGGCACAGGCCTAGATAAGGCCTGTGCAATTATCAATTAGTTAGCACGTTTTATTATAGAAACATAACTTGCTTGCGCTTCTTCTGCTGGCATATCAGTTGCCCAGAATTCAGCCATTAAATCATTAATTTGTTGATCTGTATCAGCATCAAATGTTTGGCGGTTTGATGGCATTATGCCACCAGCAGCTAAAATATTTAATCCTTTTTGCATACATGCATTTGCTGATGACATATCAATATCACCACGAACTGGTAACGAACCTTTAGCTAAATTGAATTCAACTTGAACTTCAGGTGAAATTAACAGTGAGGCCAATTCCATTTGTGCAGCTTTTGTATCCGCATCATCAATTACAGGAAAATAAAATGCGTCTCCACCTGTATCAAGTATTTCATTGAAACCCATACCTGGTAAACAAGAATAATCGACACCAGCAACTTCACCTGCAACTTGGAATTCCCCTTGTGCCCAATCACCCATAATTTGACCACCTGCAGTGTCAGTAATCACCATGTTTGTTGCCAAGTTCCAATCTTGTACTTTAGATTTTCTAGCTAGCTCTCGAGCATTCGCGACTGATTTAAACGCACGTGTCCATTCAGGGCCTGCAGCTACATCAGCATTTTTATTTCCTGTAACTTCTAAAAATTTGTCAACTCCAACAACACCAAGTACGAGTGCACCAAATGCGATCGATTGTTGCCATCCTTGTTGACCCATTGCGAGAGGTACTATTCCATTTTTTTCTAATTCTGCAGATCCTGCCACAAACTCATCCCAATTAGTTGGAATTGCTAAACCAGCCTTTTCGAAAGCACCATGACTTACCCATAACCATTGTGCTGAATGAATGTTAACTGGAACACAATAAACACGTCCATCAACAGTACAGCTATCTAATAAAGAAACAGGATTTACAATGTCCCTCCAACCTTGCGCTTCTGCAATTTCAGTTAAATCTGTCATCAAACCAGCTTCAATAAGTTCTTGAGCTTGTCGGCCATGATTAAGTTGTGTTGCGCCCATTGGTTCACCACCAATAATCCTACTAATAATTGCAGGAATACTAGTCCCGCCACCACCAGCAATCGCACCATCTACCCAGTTATGTTCTGTTTTTGCATTAAATGCCTTTGCTAAAGTTGAAACAGCAGCAGCTTCGCCTCCAGATGTCCACCAATGCGTTACTTCTAAATCTTTTGCTGAAACAGATGTCGCAGCAAGACACGCCACTGAACATAGTAATTTTGTTATATTATTCATCTTAATCTCCCAATCTAAAACGTTGTAGTGATATCTGTAACGATTTAGATTTACATATCAAGTCTTTTTTCTAGTTATAATTAACAAATTATCTTAAAAAAATGATTTAAAGTGTTTACAAAAATAAAATCTTAAACATTATATGCTTTATAATATTTGACCGGAGAGTGGTTTACCCATTAAAAAATGCTAATAAAACCAACACTAAAAACAATTTCTGAATTAAGCGGATTAGCAATAACTACTGTATCTAGAGCATTAAGCAATGCACCTGACATAAGTATATCAACAAAAGAAAAAGTAAAAAAAATTGCTGATGAAATAGGTTACATTCCTGATCGCGCAGGAGTTAGACTACGAACTGGTCGTACAAATGTTATAAGCTTAATAATGTCCACTGACTCAGAAATTATGGATATGACAGGCCGGCTAATTTCATCAATTGCACTTGGACTACGAGGCACTCCATATCATTTAAATATGACCCATCACTTTCCTGGCGATGACCCGATGAAGCCAATTAAATATATAGTTGAGACAGGATCAGCAGATGCTTTAATTTTTAATCAAGTCCAACCAAATGACCCTAGAGTTCATTATTTAATAGAAAAAAGATTCCCGTTTACTATGCACGGAAGGTCTTGCTCCAACGAAAAACAATCTTTTGTAGATTACGATAATGGAGAATTTGCAAAAATAGCCATTGAAAAGCTTGTTAAAAAAAACAGAAAGCATATTTTGATGATTACTCCACCTCAAAATCAATCTTATGGCTTAGAAATGGTTCAAAGCGCCAAGAATACAGCGGAAAAACATAATATCTCACTGATTATAGCGCCTATTATTACAAGTGATAGCAGCATCACGTTAATTAGTGACACCGTAAGTAAACAGATCATTAATAATAAAAAGATTGATGGTATACTAGTAGGAACACCTAAAGGTGCAATGGCAGCAGTTGCAGGTTTCGAAAAGTTAAATTTAAGTATAGGTCAAGATATTGACATAGTTGCAAAAGATGCAGTTAACTTTCTTAAGCTTTTCAGAAATCAAATCATTGTTATAAATGAAAATGTAGAAATTGCTGGCAAAAAATTAGCCGAAGCTGCGGTACATGCAGCACAAAATCCAGATTCAGAACCCATTCAATACATCGATAGACCAGAAAGTAAATATATTACATACAAATAAAGTATTATTTATTGTGTCAATATTTACACATAGTTTAACTATTCAATAAAGGCTTTTAAAATGGAAATAAATTATTCAATTTTCCTTTAATACTAAGAATATACTAGATTCATCAACATATATTTTACATATTTATATCCATAATACTTTAAGATAGAAATAACTAATAAATGTTGTACGCCTAAATATCACAGAGGAAATATAAAATTGGATCGTTCAGATATTATAGAAGCAAGTCGAGTTTTTTTCAAACGTGAACATGCAAAAAAACCATTTATTCCAGGGGAAACGTACATCCCACCAACAGGCAAAGTTCTTGATGCCGAAGATTGTGCACACTTAATAGATGCCTCGCTCGATATGTGGCTTACGACTGGAAGATTTGGTGATAAGTTTGAAACAAAATTAGCAAAAAGATTTGGACGCAAACTTGCAAAATTAACTGTTTCAGGTTCAGCAGCGAATTTACTTGCATTTACTACACTTACATCTTGGAAATTAGGCAACGCTAGACTTAAAAAAGGTGATGAGGTAATTACTGTTGCAGCAGGGTTTCCAACAACTGTTGCCCCCATTATCCAAAATGGATGCATTCCAGTATTTGTTGATATCGATATCAATACTCACAATGTAAATGTCGATGCACTAGAAGCCGCAATTGGGCCTAAAACGCGCGCAGTTATGTTAGCACATTCACTTGGAAATCCTTTTGACGCAATAAGAATCTCTGCCCTTTGTAAAAAACATGATTTATTCTTAATCGAAGATTGCTGTGATGCTTTTGGTGCGTCAATCGGTGGTAAAGCTGTTGGAACATTTGGCGAATTGGCAACATTAAGTTTTTATCCTGCGCACCACATTACCATGGGTGAAGGTGGTGCAATTTTAATGGATAAAATGAAACTTGGTAGAATTTGTGAAAGTTATAGAGATTGGGGCCGAGATTGTTATTGCAAGCCAGGAAAAGACAACACTTGTGAAAATCGCTTTGGATGGCAACAAGGAGAATTGCCTGAAGGTTATGACCATAAATATACCTACAGTCATCTTGGATACAATTTAAAAGTATCAGACATGCAAGCGGCCTTGGGCGTTAGTCAGCTTGATAAATTAGATTATTTTATCAAACGCAGAAACGAAAATTTTAATGGGCTTACTAATCGTATAAAGACAGCAGGACTTGAGGATTTTTTTCACCTACCTGAACCAACACCAAATTCAAATCCATCATGGTTTGGTTACCTTTTAACTCTTCGGGATAATATTGGTTTTGATAGAACTGATATTGTACAAACTTTGGAAAAAAATCAAGTAGGTACCCGGTTGCTTTTTGGTGGTAATTTATTACGTCAACCTGCATTTATGGGGCAAGAAACGCGAGTGTATGGCAACCTAAGAAATACTGACAAAGTAATGAGAGATAGTTTTTGGATTGGTTTGTGGCCTGGTATAAATAATGAAATGTTAGATTATATGGTAAAAATACTGGAAAACACTGTCAAAAGAGAATTAAAATGAAAGCAATAATACTCGCAGGTGGTTTTGGAACACGTCTGGCCGAAGAAACTGAGGTAAGGCCAAAACCCATGGTGGAAATTGGTGGCAGACCAATTCTATGGCATATTATGAAACACTATTCATCACATGGTATTGACGACTTCATTATTTGCCTTGGCTACAAATCAGAATTTATAAAAAAATTCTTTCTGGATTATGCTCAAACCTTATCTGATTTTACTGTTGATCTAGCGACACAAGAAATTGAAGTGCACAAACAACGAGCAGAGAACTGGAAAATAACATTAGTTGATACTGGAATACAAACTATGACTGGTGGTCGAATAAAGCGTGCTATTCAGTACTTAGGACAAAATGAAACCTTTTGTTTAACCTATGGCGATGGCCTAAGTGATGTTGATATAACTGCTTCAATAAAATTTCATCAAAATCATGGGAAAATGGCTACTGTAACTGCTGTTACACCACCAGGAAGATTTGGTATATTAGATATTAATCAAGAGGATATTGTTACTGGTTTTAGAGAAAAAATTGCTTCTGACCAATATCGTATAAACGGTGGATATTTTGTCTTAAATCCAGATGTAGGTAATAAAATAGATAATGATAATACTATTTGGGAACATGAACCAATGATTCAGCTTGCGAATGATAGAGAACTGGCTGCATGGAATCATGATGGGTTCTGGCAACCAATGGATACGCTACGTGATAAGCGATTGTTGGAAGAAATATGGAGAAGAGGTAACCCACCCTGGCGCACAGAATGTTAGGCCAGAAACGTTTGTTATCTCCAGAATTTTGGGCAGGAAAACGAGTTTTCATAACTGGTCATACTGGGTTTAAAGGATCGTGGTTATCATTTTGGCTTGCAAATATGGGAGCTATAGTTACGGGTTATGCACTGGAGCCCCATACGAATCCCTCAATTTTTAAAACTTTGCACCTAGAGCATTTATTAACAAACATTAACGGTAACATTTGTGATTATAAATCTTTAGAAAAAGCAATCCATAATGCTTCCCCAGAAATTATTTTGCACTTAGCAGCTCAACCAATAGTATCAGAAGGATATAAGAATCCAATAAACACGTTTGAAACCAATGTCATGGGGGTTGTGAACCTACTAGAAATATGTCGACATTCATCTGGAATTAAATCAATATTAATCATATCATCTGATAAATGTTATAAAAATCATAACAAAGGTATTCCATTTAAAGTTACGGATCCACTTGGAGGAGATGATCCATATTCAGCCTCTAAAGCAGGGACTGAAATTGTTGTTGAGTCCTATATGAAATCTTATTTTAATGACATGGAATCTCCCAGTTTGGCTTCAGCTCGCGCAGGTAATGTAGTTGGAGGTGGAGATTGGGCCAATGATCGTTTATTGCCTGATGGTGCTAGAGCTTTCTCAAAAGAACAACCTTTAGTTTTAAGAAATCCTCTAGCAACTAGACCATGGCAACACGTAATAGAACCTTTATATGGATATATGATTTTAGTTGAAGCAATGGATGAAGATAAGAAGTTTTCAAGACCATGGAATTTTGGACCTACAGGCAGAAATCATGAGACAGTTGGTAATACTGCAAAAAGATTTGCGGCCGCATGGGGAAATAATGCCAAGGTTGTATTTTCAGAGAAAAACCAAAACTGGAAAGAGGCTACTACTTTAGATTTAAATTGCGATGAAACCAATCAACATCTTGGCTGGTATCCAGTGTTGGATTTAGATGAAACATTATCACTCACAGCTAATTGGTATCATGAAAATTTACATTCAAACTTAGTTGATAGAATGAGAAGATTTACACTTAAGCAAATAAATGATTATGTAGAAAATTATGCCAATAATATCAAAAGAACTTTGTAATAAAACAATAGGAATTACTGGATATAGTGGTTATATCGGTCAACATCTTGTTAAATCATTAAAAAATGCAGGATGCAATATACTCCTAATACCTAGATTAGGCGTAAAAAAAACTACTAATTCAAACGGATTGCCTGAGTGTGAATGGAATACTCCTACAGATCTTGCAAACCAACTTAAGTCAATTGAAAATTTAGTTCTGGTTAATTTAGCTGGTTTTTTCATAAACAATCACACTTATAATGATCTACCAAAATTAATTGATGCAAATTTAAATTACCCATTAAACATCATTGAAGCTTTAGTAGATTCTCCACATAAAAATATTATTAATATTGGAACAAGCTGGGAATATACAGATACTGGAATACCTAATCCATATAATCTATATGCTAATTTAAAAGCAGCAAATGCGTCAGCATTGAAATGGTATGCATCTCGTTATCCAATATGTGTAACAAACTTAAAATTAAATGATACATATGGTGGATTAGACACACGACCTAAATTAATGCCTCTGTTGAAGAAAAAAATTGAAAATATGGAGGTTGTAAATTTACGAAATGCATCCCAAAAAATAAATTTATTACATATTACAGATGTTATTGAAGGCATAAGTTCTGCCATTTTAGAAAATACCAAACTTCAATCACATTCAACTCATACGGCTTTTCTTCTTGCCTCTGAAACTACAACTTTGAGCGGCTTAATAAAAAAAATAAATGTTGATCTTGGGATAAAACTCGATGCAATATTTGAGAATTATAATGAAGACTTACAAGACTTAAGGGGTATATGGGAAGCAGCTCCTAGGCTTAAAAATTGGTCCCCACGTATAAGCTTGAATAATGGATTGCACAATTATTTAGGAAAAAATAATGAATTTTAGAGCAAACCCATTAGATATAGAAGGATGTTATAGTGCTTCACTTTCAAGCTTTGAAGATTTAAGGGGAAATTTTCAAAAATTATACCAATCAAAAATTTTTCAATCATTTCTACCAAATTTTGAGCCAAAAGAAATATATATGACGAGTTCGTCAAAAAATGTTTTAAGAGGAATGCATTTCCAACTTCCTCCAGATGATCATGAAAAAATTGTTATTTGTTTAAATGGGAAATTACAAGATGTGTTACTAGATCTGCGAGAAGGTAAAAATTTCGGCAAAAGCTCATATCAAATATTATCCCCAAACAACACTAATATGATGATAATACCAAAGGGTATTGCTCATGGTTTTTATTCTTTTGAAGCTAATACCAAATTACTCTATCTTGTAGGATCTGAATATAATCAAGAAAAAGATAATGGCATAAAATGGAATAGCTTTAATTTTGATTGGCACAATAGCTCTCCAATACTATCTAATCGGGACATTAAGCATCAGAATTTTTCTGACTTCTCTATCCCCGAACAATGGAGGATAAATTATGTCAAGAAATCTGAATAAAACTAATAAAAAAAATTTAGTAATAGTAAGATCAGGTAAAGATTCTTTGCACAGTAATTGGCTAAATCAACCATATTGTGATAGATTATTTGATACAATTATTAGTTTTTATGATAAGGATACATACAAAGAATTCAAACCGATCACTGGGGTGAGTGCTATATTACAAACTGAAGGTGGAAAATGGGATAATATTTACCATATAATTTCAACTTCACAAATAAGTAAATATAATCATATTTGGTTCCCTGATGATGATATTTTAATTGATGGTAACGCGGTCAACCAAATGTTTGAAATGGCAAATGAATATGACTTGCGAGTATGCCAACCAGCATTAACTCCTGATAGCTATTTCAGCTTTCTAGAATTAATATCTGTGCGTTCATTTAAGTTAAGATACACTGCATTTATCGAAGTTATGGCTCCTTGTATACATATAGATGTAATATCTGAAATATACGATTTATTTATCCAAAGCCCAAGTGGGTTTGGCCTTGACATGATATGGGGCAGGCTAAAAAGCAGTGGAATGTATAGTTCTGCTGTTTTAGATTGCATTTCGATGCGCCATACCCGTCCGGTTGGAAGTGTTTTAGCTAAAACTCTTAAACAAAAAGGTGGGTCTAGAAAAAATGACTATAATGTGGTAAATAATTTCATAAATTATAAAAGGATTAAAAAACTGAATTATGCAGCAGTACTACATAATGATAAACGGATAAAAGGTAAATTTCGAATATCGCTTGTATGTGCAAAAAGTTGGTATCAAGATAGAAAAGAATTTAAAGGTAATAGAAACTTCAACACTTGGATACTAAGAATAATTAAGCGTCATATCATTTATGGTTTACGTATGGATACCTTAATTAGAAAATAATAGATTTTAAATATAACGATTTACAAGATTTTCTAAAAGCTCTTGCCGGCCCGATTTAGGTTCAGGATTTATATCTTCATTTACAACTTTTGTAAAAATAGCCTCAAGATCACTATTTAAAATTCCTTTACCAATTTGAGTGTCCCAACCAGAATATCGTTCGTGCCTCATGGATTCTAGCTTACCATCATCTAGCATTTTGGCAGCTGCTTTTAGGCCTGATGCACACACATCCATTGCACCTACATGACTCAATATTAAATCTTCAGCGTCCAAAGATTGCCGCCTAAGTTTAGCGTCGAAATTTGTGCCTCCATTTTTGAATCCACCAGCTTTTAAAACTTCGTAATAGGCTAATGTGATTTCGGGTATATTGTTAGGAAATTGGTCTGTATCCCAACCCGATTGATAATCATTACGGTTCATATCAATAGAACCAAAAATACCCAACTCTCTTGCTAGTGCAAGCTCATGTTCAAATGAATGGCCTGCTAAGATTGCGTGACCTTGTTCAATATTAACTTTCACCTCTCCTTCAAGATTAAAATCCTTCAAGAAACCATAAACTGTAGCTACATCATAATCATATTGATGCTTTGTGGGTTCTTGAGGCTTTGGCTCAATTAAAATGGTGCCTTCAAAACCAATCTTATACTTATAATCTACAACCATTTGAAGCATACGGCCTGCTTGTTCACGTTCTCGGCCCATGTCTGTGTTCAATAGTGTTTCATACCCTTCACGACCTCCCCAAAGAACATAATTTTGTCCTCCCAATTTTTGAGTGGCATCAAGACATGATTTGATGGTTGCAGCACTAAATGCAAACACATCTGGATCAGGATTTGTAGCAGCCCCAGACATGTACCTTCTGTTGGAAAATAAATTTGCAGTTCCCCATAACAATTTTGTATTTGAATGGGTCATTTTTTCTGCAATATAGTCAACGATTTCATTAAGATTATTTGTATTTTCTGAAAAATTATCTCCTTCAGGCCTAACATCTGCATCGTGAAAACAGAAAAATGGAGTATCTAAAATATCAAACATTTCAAATGCAACGTCTGCTTTTAATTTCGCCATTTTCATATCATTCCCAAACCAAGGGCGGTTGAAAGTTTGTCCACCAAATGGATCACCACCTTCGAATGCAAATGAGTGCCAATATGCTACAGAAAACCTCAAGTGATCTTTTAATGGCTTTCCAAGAACGATTTCATCAGGGTTGTAATGGCGAAAACAAAAATCATTTTCTGATTCTTGACCTTCATACTTTATTTTAGGTATTCCGTTGAAAAAATCAGTCATTACAATCCTCTATCCTATAGCTTTTAATACTTTATATGTTTCACGATATGATTTTAAAGCAGATAGATAATCATCATGCAATGACATAACT
>Ga0213863_10000027_pt1 | contig 111511 bp, 103 predicted proteins | sample PICome_8_FD_160128 | JGI IMG/M metagenome (GOLD analysis project Ga0213863, IMG submission 160128) | Coastal seawater microbial communities near Pivers Island, North Carolina, United States - PICO497 | ecosystem: Environmental > Aquatic > Marine > Coastal | place: USA: North Carolina...
TATGCGCAACGCGGCAACCTTGACCCTTCCCTCTTCAAAGGAGGCTTGGGCCCGCTCTTTTTCCAATACCGCTAGCATTTGTCCTTGCTGAACCCGCTCGCCCTCTTCAATAAACAGTTCGGCAAGCACACCACCGTCGACCACCTGAACAATTTGATTTCGCGCCGTCGCCGCGATTTCTCCTGGTGCACGCACGGTTTGATCGATTTCAAACAGCGATGCCCAAAGAAAGAATCCACTCAATCCCAAGGCAAGAAAAAAAACCATCGACGACCACCAAGGCCTATCGGCCGACAGGTCTGAGCCTTGGAACGCATCGTAAGCCGGAACGACTACGTCACTGCCAACATCCGGCGACACCTGCATCCGATCAAGGTTATTCATGTGCACCACCTGCTTCCTTAGGATTCAAAACGGCACTGGGATTTTGCGATTTTGTTTGCGACTGCGCGGATTGGCTTCTTAAGCGTTCAAGAATCGTATCCCTTGGTCCGTCGGCGACGATCTTTTTGTTGGCAACCACAATGATTCGATCCACCAACGGCAGCATTTCATGCTTGTGGGTCACTAAAAAAAGCGTGTCTTCGTCACGTAGTCGTTCTGTAAACGCCTGTACGATTCTTTGTTCCAGAGCACGGTCCATGGAGGCCGTAGGCTCATCAAGCAGCCAAATTTTGGGTTGACGCAAAAAAGCTCGCGTGAGATTCACCAACTGCCGTTGGCCTCCCGACAAACCGGTGCCCCCCTCGCTGATCGCCTGCATCAACCCGTTAGGGTGAGGTGTAATCACCGTTTGCATCAACCCGGTTGACCTCGCGGCCTCCAGCAAAGCCGTATCGCCAGGATCAAGCATTCCCAAGGTCAGATTTTCGCGCAGCGTACCGGAAAAAAGGCGTCCGTCTTGCTGAACGAAACCCACGTTGTCTGCCAGCACGGGTTTAGAGATTTGGCTTAGATCAATATCATCCAGCAACACCCGTCCTTCCTGAGGCTTGTACATGCCCGAAAGCAATCTCAACAATGTTGTCTTGCCGGCACCTACAGGCCCCAAGATCGCGACTTTTTCGCCGCCCTTCACACTCAGCGATGGTACTTGCAACGCCAGATTTTCGCCGTAAGAGACAGTGACTTGCTCTAATGCAAAGTTCCCTCGGAGTGACTCCATCGCAATGGGCTGTTGTCCGCTGTGATCGTCTTGCAGAGACCAAAGTCGATCCAATCCCTGCAGAGCGGCCTTGCACTGGCCCCATTGAATTAGCAGGTTAGGAACCGCCATTACTGGGGTCAAAATTCTGCCAGACAGCATCGAACAGGCGATCAGAGCCCCCATCGTCAATTCACCCTGGGTGGCTAACTGAGCCCCAAAAAACACGACCCCGACATAGGCTGCCTGCTGAAGGCTTGCCAAAAGAAGTTTCGATTGCTCCATTATGTTTCGAGACTTCATCTCGTGGTCTCGGGCCAGATCCGTCGTCTGCATCCATCGGGACAACAAACGCCAACCACCTTGGCCCGATTTGATGGTCTCTGCGCCTTCAACGGCTTCCACCAGCAATCCAGTCTTCTTGTTCACGACTTCGTCGGCGACACTCGTCAGATCTTCAACCTTTTTTTTGTAAGAAAACCCGAAAATCAGGCAAAAAATGAATACCGACAAAGGCACTAGAGCTATTGGCCCAGCAATCGCAGAGATTAGGCCTACGTAAAGAAGGGCGAAAGGCGTATCGACGAACAGATGGCTTACAGCAGAGGACAAGAAACTGCGAACGGTCTCGTAACCGCGCATTTGGGCCGCCAAGGACCCAACGCTCGACGGCATTTGATCTAACCGAACAGAAAGAAACTGCATAAAAGTGGAGCGGGCTAGCCGTTGATCGACGATGTTGATGAGGCGCTCATTGAGCCGGTGCCTGACGACCTTTGTGATCAGCTCGTAAATGATGGAGAAGCCCACACCTAACGACAGCACCCAAAGCGTGCTTAGCGCACCGGTCGGCACCACGCGGTCGTATACCAGCATTGTGTAAAAGGATGTCGCAAGAGCCACGACATTAATCACCACACCCGCCAAAATGGCCTCGAACAAGATTTTCTTGTGTGAGAACACCTCGGTAAGTATGAGTTCAAATACAGGAGAGTTACTTGCCTGAAAAATCTTTGCTAGCGATAGCTTAACGAAGTGTCCGTCTTGCAATACAGGCAGTATTCGCTCCTGCCATGTCTGTTCTTGCACATCCCAAACTTCGAGAACCCAGTGACCCATTGAATTTTGGCCTCTGAGCACGCCAAATCCATCCGCAGCAGACCAGCGAAGCAATGGGACATTGGCTGGCTCAGGGCGTTTGGTCCATTCTGGGGCTGGTGTGCCAAGCCGTCGAGCAAATGCGGCGAGACCTTTGCGGACTTTGCGAGCTGTCAGACCAGAACGGTCTAGCGAGCCAACAGCTTCTTGCAAGTCCAGCTGAGTCACAGGCGTGCTCTGCAGTTTAGCGAGCCGATCCAGACACAGCAGCAGGCTACCATCGTGTTGAACCGATTCAGCTGACAGCGCGTCGCTGTCAGCCTGTGAATCCGAGCCTTGAGCGGGCTGTAAACGTTCTGGGTTCATCGTAAGTCCATTTTTCTTATTAATCCGTCCTCCCGACGTTGGCGACAACACCAAGGAGAAGGGTGACCACAGCCTTTGAGGCCTGTTTGAGGCCGAACGGATTAAAGTAGATGAACCAAGAATCTGAGCCTACCTACAGACAGGCGGTATAATTAACTCGACGAACGGGCTGAATCGATATCACAGGTTGGGGCGCAGCCGACCAGAGGACTCGGCACCTTGGGCGCCAGTTGGTCTTGCGACTAGGGCTCAACGGAAGAGAAGGCAACTACGGATGGCCTGACCGGTGACCCATAGGCCACCGATCAGCAACGTTCGATCTTACTCAGGCAGACCTAACACTCGCTTGGCAATAATATTCAATTGCACCTCTGAGGTACCCCCTTCGATGCTGTTGGCTTTGGATCGCAACCAAGCTCTGGTGGTATTGAGTTCTTCTTCATCAAACCCATCACCAGACCAGCCCACTGACTGGGTCCCCATCACTGACAGCAACAGATCGTACTTGCCGATATTTTGCTCAGTCCCGTAATACTTAAACATCGATGAAGTGGCCCCTGGGGCATTGCCTGTCGCTGACTCTTCGACGCTGCGTCGTGTGGTCAAGCCAAAAGCCCGGTCGTTCATACGATGAGCAAGAATTTGGCTTCGCAGCGAGGCGTCGTCGATTTTTCCGAACTCGTCTACGCCCAGGTATTGCTGCGCATATTCTTCCAGTGTGGTCGTTTTCTGACCGCCACCGATACCACCGATCATGGAGCGTTCGTGCTGCAGCAGTCGCTTGCCCACGGTCCAGCCCTTGTTCAACTCGTACACCAAATTGGCCTTGGGTACGCGGACATTATCCAAAAACGTTTCGCAAAATGGTGATAGCCCACTGATCAACTTAATTGGCTTGACCGTCACGCCCGGTGTCGTCATATCAAACAGAACGAAGGAAATACCTTCATGCTTTGGCGCATCGAAATCTGTTCTTACCAAACAGAACATCCAATCCGCATGATTCGCACCAGACGTCCAAATTTTTTGACCGGTTACGATGAAGTCATCCCCATCCTCTACAGCAGCTGTGCGCAGACTGGCCAGATCCGAACCAGATCCCGGTTCGCTATAACCTTGGCACCACCAGATTTCGCCTCGGGCGATCTTGGGTAGGTGCTCTTCTTTCTGCGCATCGGTGCCGTATTCAAGCAGAGCCGGTCCGATCATGCTAAGCCCCATGCCAAGCAATGGAGGTCGGGCATTGATGCGGCCCATTTCGTTCCGCAGCACTTGATGCTCGTCTTTGTTCAAGCCAGCTCCGCCATATTCTCGTGGCCAAGTCGGCACGGTGAAGCCACGCTCGGCGCAGCGCTCAAGCCAAGTTTGCGTGTCTGGGTTCACGTATTCGGCTTTGCGTCCGCCTCCGGGGTACTCGTCTGCCTCCATGGGTGTACGCATGGAAGCCGGACAATTTTCATCCAACCAACCCCGAACCTCTTCTCGAAACGCGTTGATGTCTTGCATTTATCCCTACTCTCTCCGATTGACGTGCTTGTCTTGTTACGACGATGGGCCTGACTAATCAGCCCCGCGCACAGCAGATGCCTTACTTGACTCGACCATCCCGTCTAACGTTGCATCCTACAATAAATCAGAAAATTTGCCGATGCCGTATATCTTAGGTCTACATTGTACTTTGGAGAGGATTCCACCAAATCAGGTGGCAAAAAAAACGAGCTCCACGTATCTTTCGCATTGAAACAGGCCTCGTGCCGCCCCGTCGTTTACACTCTCGACTTACTTGGAATTCAATCGTGCCTGGATCTGATCTAAAAAAAGCTGGACTCAAAGTCACTCTGCCTCGCCTAAAGGTTTTAGAGGTTCTGGAGCAGGCGAATCCTCACCACATGAGCGCTGAAGACGTCTACAAAAAGCTGATGAATTCGGACGATACCGTAGGTCTCGCCACGGTGTATCGAGTCCTAACTCAGTTCGAATCAGCGGGCATGGTGGACAGGCACAATTTTGACGATGGACATTCGGTCTACGAGCTTGCTGGCGATCGCCACCACGATCATATGGTCGACGTCGACAGCGGTCAGGTCACTGAGTTTGTGAATGAGCGCATCGAGGCGCTACAGCATGAAATCGCAGAAGAGCATGGCTACGAACTTGTGCATCACGAGCTGGTTTTATACGTCAGAAAAAAGTGATTGCCTGCGTGCGCTGAGTCAGAACTGTTCCTGATCGATTAACCGATGGTACAGGCGCAGGTGGCGACGAGCGTTCACCTCGTCACCCTCGAGTTCACGAATACGCGCCAGGTTGTAATGGGCGTCAGGTACCGCACTGGCCTTACGATAGTAGATTGCCGCCCGCTCGCAATCTTCTTGCTCATCAAAGATTGTCCCCAGATTATAGTTCGCCAGCTGATGATCCGGTCGCGACGCCAGCGCCAGTTGATAATGGCGTGTCGCGCCACGTAAATCACCGCTGAGTTGATAGAGTCTGCCCAAATTTACGTGGGCATCAGCATTCAACGGATCCTGTTTGATGGCTTCTCGATAGGCATCAGGCGCTTGCAGCGGATCCACTTCTTCGAGATCCAAGCCCAAGTTGTACCACTCGTCCGAGTCTAGATCCGCGAGCGCTTTTTCTTCACCGCCGGCGGTCGCCTTAGCAAGCTCGGCAACGTTTGCCGCAAGCTCCTGAATGGAAAAATTCATTGTGAGCTGACCGCTTTCAACCTCCCAGGCTTTCTCATCGTCCTGTACCTCAACCACACTGCCGTTGGCATAAATCCGAACTGCGCTGAGAGAGTCAAGCTGTGTAAGGTCTGCTTTGAGTTTGGTCAGAGCGCGGTTGCTCTGACGCACACTGATGGCAGCGTCTGTAAGCCCCTTCGCCGCGCGAAGAAACACAACATCTTGAAATGAAAAACGAAAATGGCCGTGACTGGTGCGCTGAGGAGAGAGCAAGTCGCGGCGCACATAGTCTCTAATACGCGCTTCCGACAGCCCCAACAAATACGCCACATGCTGCGTGCTGTATCCATTGGCACCCTCGGTGCGCTTGGTCGATGGAGATTGGAGAACTGTCATGATGTCATCGGCCTTAGGCTGCTAACCCCAGCAAAGCGGCGTACCCTGCCACTATAGCGTAGCAACCATTCTGTGCCTATGCGCGCTGCCGATTTCGCCAGCATATTCATTGTTTTGACCGAAAAGCCCACCAGAAAGTGCTGGATCATACCGCTGGAAAGTCTTGCATTGGCTCTCGCTTCGTTGTCGTATTGGGGCGTGCATTCCGGTTGCTGAACAGCGACACGGTTAGGCATAGGGAAAGATACGGACATCGATCACTGGGGCTGTTTATGACGGACATGAAACTAGGACTCTCTCTTGGCTATTGGGGCTCTACGCCACCGACGCATCACATCGGTATGGCCCAAAAAGCCGAAGCTCTGGGATACGACTCTGTCTGGACTGCAGAAGCCTACGGCAGCGATGCCATTACGCCGCTGGCGTGGATTGGCGCTCAAACCAGCACCATCCGCCTGGGCACTGGCATCTGTCAAATTTCCGCGCGGACGCCAACGGCCATGGCCATGGCAGCTCTGACCATGGATCACCTGTCTAACGGCCGCATGATTCTGGGCCTGGGTGTCTCTGGACCTCAAGTTGTTGAGGGATGGTACGGTGGCCCCTTCGCCAAGCCGCTGGCACGCACCCGAGAGTACATTTCCATCATCAAACAGGTTCTGGCGCGAGAAGAGCCCGTCGCAAACGACGGCCCTCATTACCCACTGCCCTTCAGCGGCGAGGGCAGCTGGGGACTGGGAAAACCACTCAGATCCATTGTGCATCCCCTGCGTGCGGATCTACCCATTATGATGGGCGCAGAGGGGCCAAAGAACGTCGCCTTGGCGGCGGAAATTGCCGACGGCTGGTTACCACTTTATTATTCCCCTTTTCGCCAAGAGGTCTACTCAGCATCACTGTCCAACGCCAAGGCCGACTTTGAGGTCACTCAAGGCATCGTGGTCAACATCACGGATGATGAAGAAAAGGGCCTAATCCCAGTCAAACACATGCTCGCCCTCTACATCGGCGGCATGGGTGCAAAGGATCGAAACTTCCACAAAGAACTGATCAGCCGGTTTGGTTTCGAAGCAGAGGCTGCGGTTATTCAAGATCTGTACTTGGCAGGTAAAAAAGACGAAGCCGCCATGGCAGTGCCTGACAAACTGGCAGACGAAATCTCCTTGGTCGGATCGATCGATAAAATTCGTGACCGTCTGCAGGCTTGGGATGAAACGCCGGTTACATCGCTCAACGTCTCCGCTCGGAGTCCAGGCGAACTGGAAACATTGGCCGAGCTGGTGCTGAACCGGTAAGCCACGTCGCTTGCCTTGCGCACTAAGCGGCAGTCTTTGCGTTTTCTTTGGCTTCTCTTTCTGCTCTTTTGGCCGCCTTGCGGGCCGCTTTGTCGGCCTTAAGCTGAGCGACTTTCGCAGCTTTATCCGCGGCTATCCGCTCCTCTACTACCGAACGCTCGATGTCATTTATCGCGATAAAAGACGGAATAGAACAGCGCGGACCAGGCACCAACCGATTGACGCCCCAATTCTCCAGTGCACGAATGCCGTCAAGCCGGCAGAGGCGGCCACCGGTAATTTCGTAACTGATGGGCGTATTGCGCCGCAGCCCAAAACACTGGCGATTCAAGCGCACCAGATAGTTGCGATCGCGTCCCAGATCAAAAATCAACGTCCGACCGTCCAGCACGTCGACGCTACGAATACGGCGACTTGGCAAGCATTGCTCCCCTTGCATCTCAGGTGCATTCGCGTCGCCAGCTAAGATCGTGCTAATCCGCTGTTGGGCAACGACTACTGCCTCTTGGTCCGATGGCAGCGCGTCATTCGCTACATCCGCGCGGCTTGCCGCAGCGCCCGACAACAAGACCGCCAGCACCAACATTTTGCAACCACATACCAAACCGGCGATCTTTGTTTTCGTCATAGAGAGCGTTTTCAACATATCTCATTCCTGTTGCTTGGCGATTCTGTGATCCTACCCCTCCACTATTCCCTGCGCTACCGTGGGATCAGGGCGTCTAATGCTGTGCTGGATTCGTTCACTTTTAAGGTGAAGAGTTCGTCGGCTCGAGTCACGCCTTGATTCAAGGCAGCAATCGGAACCCCCTTGGCATGCGCTTGACGAACAAAACGAAAACTGGAAAACACCATCAAGGAAGAACCAACCACCAGCACCCCGTCCGCAGAATCCACTTGGCACCTGACGTGATCCACCACGTCGCGGTCAACGCTGTCACCAAAAAAGACCACATGGGGCTTCAATATCCCGCCGCAATGGTCGCAGCTGGGCACCTCAATCGCGGAAAAATCCGTCACTACATCGGCGTCTCCGTCAGGTGCAGGGCTAAAGGATTGCGATTGCAGCTGGGGGTTTTGGGCTTCCAACCACTCTTGAACGACATCGCGACCCACTAAGGTCCGGCAGTCAATACAGATCACTTGATCGAGTCTACCGTGCAAATCCACAACGTTTTGATGTCCGGCCTGCTGGTGCAGTCGATCGACGTTTTGCGTGACCAAGCCGCACAACTGATCCGCCTGTTCCATCCGCACCAGCGCATCATGGGCGCTGTTGGGTTGCGCTGACAAAAAAGAAGGATAGCCCAGCTGACTTCGCGCCCAGTAGCGCTGCCGCCAAGCACGGCTGGCCAGAAAATCCTGGTGGGTTACCGGCTGTGGCCGCTTCCAATTCCCGGCCTGGTCTCGGTAGTCACCAATACCCGATACCGTGCTGATGCCGGCTCCGGTGATGACCAGCAAGTTCTCACGCTGTTGAATAAACGTCTTGAGGGCAGCGAGTTTCGATTGAGAGTTTCCAGTATTCATTGCAATCTAGCGTAGCGCATTCTTTGGGAGCGGTAGCGTATTCCGTTTAGGTGTTCGCTACACTCGTTACCTCAGAACGGACAATTTAAGTCATACAAAAAACAGGGAGAGGACATGATCAAACTATATGGATTGCGAATGAGCAATTATTACAGTCTCGTCAAGGCTGTAATGATCGAGAAAGGGCTGGAGTTTGAAGAGGTGAAGGCACCGCCCACCCAGAAAGAAGACAATCTGGCACGCAGCCCAATGGGGAAGATGCCTTCCATTGAGGTAAACGGCGAATACATTTCTGAGTCACTTGCCATCGTCAGCTATCTCGAGCGAATTCAGCCGGAGCCAGCACTACTACCCGCCGACCCAGTTGCCGCCGCGAAGGCCTTGGAGCTCGCTCTGCATATCAAGCTCGACGTTGAACTCGCCGCTCGCCGACTGCTGCCCGCCGCTATGTTTGGTGGCACAGCAAGTGACGAGCTGATCGAAACCACCCGCCAGGAAGTTACCCGTGGGATGCAAGCGGTTTCCCAGCTCATGGTCTGCAAGCCTTATGCCGCTGGCGCAACCTTTGGCATCGCAGATCTCTACACCTACTACAGCATGGGGTTGGCGTCGGCTATATCGCAGAAAATGTTCGACGCTGACTTGCTTGCCGACTACCCACAAATCAGTGAGCTGATGACGATGCTGGCATCGCACCCAAGCATTGCTCAGGTGACTGAGGAAGCTGCGGCCAAGTAGACTTTCAGCCAACAGCGCAGTGGTCACACTGCGCTTTGCTGGCCTCCTGGGGGACACAGGCCACAGGCTACAGGCTACAGGGGCACGCACAAACAGGATCACGTTCATGTCATTCGTCAAAAATCCAGCAGCAACGTTCTTCGTGACCTCAGCCTTGATCCTTGGATCATTAGGAGCGACCGCAGGTGAAATACCGTCTGCAACCCCAGAATCTGTCGGTATGTCCTCGGAGCGGCTGGCGAGAATCGAACCAGCCATGCAACGCTACATTGATGAGTCTTTGACGCCGGGTGTTGTAACCGCAATTGTCCGTAAGGGTAAGCTCGTCCACTTTTCGGCCTTGGGAGATATGGACGTCGGCGCAGGCAAGGCCATGCGGGACGATACAATCTTTCGCATTGCTTCCATGACCAAACCCATCACGTCGACGGCTCTGATGATGCTGTGGGAGCAAGGCCATTTTCAGTTACGAGACCCGGTAGCTAAATTCATTCCAGAATTCGCTGACGTGAAAGTGAAAATCCCAAGCCGCGCCGACCCAACAACAGACACATTGGAACCACTGCAGCGCCCTATCCAGATTCGAGACATGTTGACTCATACCGCAGGCCTCGCGAACGCCTACATCGGCGACGTCGAGACCTATCGCCAAACATTTCGCGTACCACCAAGAGACAACGCAGAGTTGGTCGCCAAGCTCGCCGGACTGCCCCTGAACTATCAACCCGGAACCCAATGGCAGTATTCGGCGGCTACCGACGTAGTCGGCAGATTGGTCGAGGTTATCTCTGGTCAGTCATTGGACGCGTTCTTGAAAGAACAAATTTTCAATCCGCTGGACATGACGGACACCCACTTCTATCTCGAATCTGAGCACGCACCGCGATTGGCGGCCCAATATCGTCCTGGTACGGACAAAAAAATCGAATTGCAGGATCCCGGCAGCGCAGAAAGTCAGTGGATCAAAGGACCTAAAACCCTTTTCCGCGGAGCTGGGGGTTTAGTGTCTACCGCCAGAGATTATCTGCGTTTTCAGTTGGCCATGATCAATGGCGGCAACTTGGATGGGGCCCGGTTATTGGCACCCTCGACCGTCTCCTTGATGCTGGAAAATCACACCGCCGACTTAGATCTTTGGCTGCCCGGGCCCGGCATGGGGTTTGGCCTCGGTTACGGAGTCGTCGTTGATCGCGGCGCCGCAGCGACCCCGTTATCCACCGGCGCTGCGTATTGGGGCGGTGCTTACTGCACGCTGTCTTGGTTGGATCCGGAGCAAGAGCTTGTCGCTGTCATGATGACTCAGGTGAGGCCTTACTCGCACATCAACATTCGTCAAGATTTTCAGGTGCTGACCTATCAAGCCATCGTCGAGTAGCAGCGTCTCAATCACCGGTCAGTAATTGATCGAGGTCTACTCGCTGGGAATGCCTCAGCGCACAGCCGACGTAGACCACTATCGACGCTGCGAGCGCCGGAAAGACTTCATGCAACAACGTGTTGTACCCCAACATCAGCCAGATGAGCAGTGTCGCGATGCCAGCCGCCATCGACGCCAAAACCGCGGTTGAACTCCCTCTGGACCAATACAGCCCAAGAACTACCGCTGGCAAAAAACACACCGCATACAGGCTGCCGGAAAATATCGTAATCTGAAGGATATCTCCCGGAGGCTCCAACGCGAGCCCAGCGGCCAGTATCGCCAGAGCGACCACCATTAACCGGGTCCACTGCAACTGCTTCGGAGAATCTGTTCTTGCTCTAAGAAACGCTGGCTGCACGAGATTTCTATAGCCGGTAGACGCGGCGACCAGCAGCACACTGTCCATGGAAGACATAGCGGCTGCAACGATGGCGACAAACAAGAAATCCCCTGCCCACAGGGGAAAAATCGCCGCATTGTTAACTAAGGAAGGAACGATCAAATCCGTGTCTGTCACCCCATCGATCAGCAAATGGGCGTAGATTCCAACGGGGTACAAACAGAGCTGAACGATGGTCAGACCCACGATGGCAACCCACATCCCCGAGCGCAGAGCTGCATCATCCTTAAGTGCAAAAAACCGCGAGGTTTGGCGAGGGTCGACGATGAGCTTCAACGAACCCGAAAGGCTAATGCCCAGCAAGACAACAAAGGGGATGCCGCCATTGAGTTCAAAGATGAACTGCTTATCAGGTATGACAGCCAGTTGGGAAATCGCCCCAATCCCGCCTGCCGCACGGGTCACGAAATAAAAAATCAGCATCGCGCCAATCATCATGAGCACGCCCTGCAAAGCATCCGTACGAACCACGGACACAAATCCGCCGATGGACGTATAGAGCATCACCACGACCAGAGCCAAGCCAATCGCGATCTGATAGGGCACATTAAAAAAGCGTTCGAATAGATGCCCAGCACCCTTAAAAATCGCGACTAAGTACAGCAGACTGCAGAGCATGACGACTAGAGCCGCGACGACACGCAAAGGATGCCGTCCATCACTCTTGGCATGAAGAAAACGCGCTGCCAAAAAATCTGGCAGGGTCAGGGCATCAAAGTTTCGCGCCAACACGCGGGTTCGAGGACCGATCCAGCGCCAGGAAATATAGGTGAACAGAATCAACATGAACGGCATGACCATCCAGGCTAAGCCGTACTCGTAGCCTTTGCCTGCATGGCCGATGTAGCTGTTGGTGGAAGCGAAGGTTGCGAAGAATGAGAGCCCGATCAGGGGGCCGGAAAGGTTCCGGTTGCCGACATAGAAGCCCTTCAGTGACTTGCTCGCCCTCAGCCCGGTAAACGCGTTATACATCAGGGCCATGGTGTAGAGGCTGAAAAGTGCGACGGCCAGCCAATGCTCCACCAGCCAATCTGTCATCGGTTAGATGCCATGATCAAAGACAGACAGGGAAGCGGTGTCCGCGGTTAGGCGTACACCTCCGAGTGCTTGCGCAGTCGTTCCACGGCGTCGTAGAAGGCTTCCTTACGCTTGGCGACCGCATGTTGCGCCAATTCCATATCTCGCATGAGCTCTTCGCGGCCCGCGCGAGCTCGCTCCAGAAGCTTAGACTGTTGCTTCAGCTTTTCGACGTGAGCCAAGGCTTCTACCCACTCGTTTTTCAGGGTAAGGGCAGTTTTTTCTAATTGCTCGCGAAGCACCGCCGCCTCTCGGGTAATCGGCTTAAACAGGTTCAATTCCGCTAGCTTTCGCTGGGCTATGATCTCTGCTTCTTCGTGCTTAGAGGCAGAATTCAGACCGCGCACCAGCCCGAGTGCATTGAGGGCTAAGATGCCGTAGCGCGTTGGGTCCAACAACCAGCCAGATAGGCCAAATCCGTTTCGGAAGTCCCGAGGGAAATCGTGATGATCGCCGTGATGATTGCCCTCACCCAGCGGCCCCAGCCAGATGTAATTATTCGTCGCGGAACTTTTAACGCCCGGTGTGAAGCCCCACAAATGCGTGACGCTGTTGACCGTCCAAGTATTGTGCTGAACGGCAACGGTACCCAACATCGATCCAGCGGTGAGTGCGAACATTCCTAAGAATCCACCCAGTGCGTAGCCCAACCCCATTGGAAAGAAGAAAATCCAGAAGGTCGTAAGCAGGCCGTACCATCGGTCCTGCCACATAATCACGGGATGCCGCTTGGCGTTGTGAGAGCGCTGGTATTCTTCCGACTCAGGGTGGTTGTAGAGATGGGTTAGGGTGTGGGACCACAGGAAATTACGCAGGGAATCCGGAAACCAGGTGGCGCTGTACGGGTCCAGTTCTTTCTTGCCATGACGATCCACGCCGTGATGCAGGGCGTGGTTTGCTGACCAGCGACGAACGCTGCCTTGTACGCTGAAAATCTGACCGAATACATTGAAAAACAGGTGCACCGGCAGGCTGACATGCTTTACCGCATTGTGAGTAATCAGCCGATGACTGTAGAGGGTTGTGGAAAGCGACCCCAACAAAAAATGCGCAACCAACCAAGCGGTACCCGCCCACATCCACGCTGACGGAGCAGCGGAATAGAGCCAGATACCCAGAACCAATGCGGCCAAATGAACACTCGCGATAAAGACGCAGATGCCGGGTGCCAGCGAGAATCCGTGATCACTTAGCTCACTGAAGCTGTTATAGATTGGAGCGTCCCGCTCCGAAGCTGACAGCTCCTGCTGCGTTACCGTCGATTTGGTCACTGTGCCTCCGTCTACGTATCCGTTAGCCTACTGAATTTGCCAAACTATCTGAGCCCCATAACCGAGAAACATTCGCTATTTCTCGGTTCGGTCACAAACGCTTTCGCGCATTGTGCGACAAGTGATGTCTATATGCACTAGCCTTTAGGGGCGTAAAATTTCACTAGATTTCGACTTTTCCAAGACCACGCCCTTATAAGTCAAGCTCGGAGCCAGAGCGCCATGCTAAAAATTCTCCTTCCTATCATGTTAGTCGCGATTAGCCTTGTCACGCTGGTCTTTTTTCTGAACCGATGGCGACAACTCGATACCCCAGCACCAACAAAAGCGGTGCAAGCCTTGTGTATAGGTTGTGTCGTGGCCGGCGTGCTTGCCCTTTTGCTGTTTTACTCTTAGCGTCTTCGCAACTGCCGCAAGTAAGTCACCGATGTCGGAAATTTGTACTACGCCTCACGCCAACGACTTCGCTGCTTGCGTCAAAGGGGTTGATTTAGCTCAAGCGCTGTGCCGCGCCGACGCAGAGCAAATCCGTTCTTTGTGGCTGCGTTATCAGGTTCTGTATTTCCCCGAACAAGTGCTTACCCATCCCCAGTTGGAACGATTTACCGAAACATTCGGTCCGTACGGCCACGACCCGTTCATCACTCCCATGGTCGGACACCAACACATTCTGGAAGTGCGCCGAGAGCCCGACGAAAACGTTGTGCCTTTTGGCAGCAGCTGGCACTCAGACTGGTCGTTCCAAGCCGCCCCACCCAGCGCAACTATTCTTCACGCCAAAATCGTTCCGCCGGTCGGCGGTGGCACGCACTTTGCCGATGGCATTCGGGCACTAGCGACACTGCCAGAAGACCTTCGTCGCGCCATTGACGGACGCACGGCAGTGCACAGCGCACGCAGACCCTACAGCCACGCGGGGTACCGCGCCGGCGGCAAGCGCACCAGTATGAAAATTGTGCCCAGCGATGATGCTTGGCAAACCCAGAGCCACCCTGTAATCCGCACCCATCCAGAGTCCGGACGGGAAGCACTTTGGTTAAACCCGGTGTACACCCTGGCTTTTGACGACATGGAGCCGTCGGAAAGTGCAGACTTGCTTGCGCGCTTGTTCGAGCACATGCTGCGAGCTGAATTCGTCTACAAACATCGGTGGGAAGAACAGATGTTGGTCATGTGGGACAACCGCTCAGTAATGCATTGCGCCCAAGGCGGTTATGCCGGTCACCGCCGTGTCATGCATCGCACTACGGTGGCGGGCACCGTGCCTGTTTAATGGGGAAAAAACTTCATGGAATCGTTCGTACTGCACCCACAATTGGCCGAGGACACAGCGTGGATCGGTCGAATTGGCGAATGCCAGCTTCTGCTGATGAAGGATGCCCGATATCCCTGGCTGGTCCTGGTCCCTGAACAGACAGGTTTGAGGGAACTGCACGAATTGTCCGATGAACGCTTTTCCACCGTCACCCAGATCATCAAACGTTTGAGCCGTGGTCTACAAACGTTGACCGGGGCCCCCAAGATGAACATCGCCGCCCTAGGCAACATGGTCCCTCAACTCCACATTCATATCATCGCCCGCCGGGAAGACGACGCCTCCTGGCCCGGACCCGTGTGGGGCGTTGGCACGGCCGAAGCCTATACCGATGACGAACTACGTGTACTGGCCGCCACCCTGCAAGAGGCTCTACTGACCTGAATCTCAGATTCAGACCTTGGGAATGTCATTCATGTACATCGGCTGATCATAGCCCTTCTGCACCGCAGGCCGGGCAGCGATGACTTCGTACCAGCGCTGGACGTTGAGGAAATCCTTCAGATTAATTCCCTGCCATTCAAACCGTGAAACCCAAGGCCAAACCGCCATATCAGCAATCGAATACGAGCCGGACAGGTATGCGGTCTCGGCCAATCGCTGATCCAAAATCTTGTAAAGACGCAGGGCTTCAGTAAAAAAGCGCTCTTCGGCATAGACTGACTTGCCAGCGTTGTACTTCTTAAAATAGTGCACTTGACCGAGCATGGGACCGAGCCCGCCCATCTGCCACATCAGCCACTGCAAGGTGGTATACCGATCATCGCCCCAGAATTGCCCGCATGTATCGGCGAGATAAATCAAAATGGCACCCGACTCCATCAGCGACTGGCCCGTGTCCCGGTCCACTATTGCGGGAATTTTGTTGTTTGGGGAAATGGCGAGAAAATCCGGATGGAATTGATCTTGCGCTTGCAGATTGACCGCATGACAGCGGTAGGCCAGCCCCATTTCCTCTAAGGCGATGGAGACCTTCCGGCCATTCGGCGTAGGCCATGTGTACAAGTCAATCATTGCGCGTACCTCTACTGCGTATTGTTTTTGTGTCCGGCCTTGCTGCCCACTGTGGCAGGATGATAGGACGATGCGCCAAAATTAAAGCACACTTAGGTCAGTCAAATTACGCGACATCAACATGCTTAAGAAAAGCCAAATAACCGTTAGCGGACCCGCAGGCAATATCGAAGTGAATCTCGAGCTACCTGATCAGCCGAGCAACATTGCCGTACTGTGTCACCCCCACCCACTTTACGGCGGCAGCATGCACGACGGCGTACTGCATGTTGCTGCCAGCGCTCTGCTGCACCATAACCTCGGCGTTGTGCGCTTTAACTTTCGCGGTGTTGGCGCGAGCCAAGGCATTAGCGGGAAAACCACGGACGCAGAAAAATCCGCCCTGCTTTACGCACCACCAGAGGTTGGCGACTTGCTGGCGATCATCCGCTGGCTTGCCAGTGAATATGACGTGCAGGCACCCCTGTGCGCCGGTTATTCGTTTGGCGCTCATGTGTTATGGCATGCGCTGCCTCTGCTCAGGGCGGAACAGGCACTGATGATCGCGCCGCCAACCGCCGCCATGTCCTTTCAGCACATCGAGCACTCGGCACCAGACCGCGTTCACGCGGTCTGGTGTGACGACGATGACTTTGTCGAGACCAACCACTTCAGGGACAATCCCAACGTGGACTGTTTGACGCTTGATGAAGGCGGCCATTTCTTCACCGGACAAACGGACAACCTCGCATCCGCTGTCGTCTCAGCACTGACTCGGGACCTTAGCCGCGAATAAACTCCGACATCGCATCCAACACCTGATTGGGTTGCTCGCTCAGCATCGAATGCCCGCATCCGCGCAGATGGGTAATCTGGCTGTTTTGCAGCATTCCCGCTACCGCCATGCCCGCCCTGGGCGGCGTCATCTTATCTTCGTCACCGGTTAGGATCAGCGTCGGCGCCAGAATCGGATCGTAGTGCTCTGTCGTGAAGCCATTGCAGGCGGAAAAGTCCTTAAAGTAGACATCGTCGGCGACTCGCTCTAGCAGACGCTCCCCCATATGCAAATTGGACGTCCCCGGATTATCACTGGCACCCAGCTGGCTGCGTTGTCCGTGACTCCAGGTATTGGCCATATCAATGGCCGCGTGGTCATTGTCTTCGGCTGCATTAAGCAGAACATCCGCCACCGGCATGGGTGCCGAGGTCCCCAACAGCACCAATTGATCGATCAGTGCCGGATAGCGTGCCGCCAGGCTCATACACACCAGGCTCCCCATACTGTGGCCCATCACGGTGACGTCGCTGGCTTGGGCCGCCGACGCTTCGATCAGACGGCCTAACCAATCGGCCATGGCGTCTACCGAGTCCAATGCCGGGCCTTCCGATTTTCCATGTCCGGGCAAATCCACCGCCATAACACGGTATCCATGGCGCGCGAAGTATCGGGCGGGCATCACCCATACGGTATGGTCCATACCCGCGCCGTGGACGAAAAAGATCGCTGGGGCATTGTCCGCAGGGTGGCCGCTGCCGTTACTGAAACCCACATTTTTGCCGTCTAGCTGAATAATCAAGACCTGTTCTCCGCCTGCTGTGCTGCCGCCTGTTTGTGTAATTTCTCTACGGCCCTCAGTCCACCCTTGAGATCGTTAATCAGATCCTTGGCGTCTTCCAAGCCAACACTTAGGCGCACTAAGCCCGGGCCAATTCCAGAGGCCAGCAAACTGGCTTCGTCAACGCGATGGTGCGTGGTGCTTGCGGGATGAATCACCAAGGACTTGGCATCCCCCACATTGGCTAGATGTGAGAAGACATTCAGGCTTTCAATAAAGGCGCGCCCTGCGTCACGGCCCCCGTTAATCTCGAAACTGAATACTGCGCCGCAGCCCTTGGGCAGCATCTTTTGCGCCAACTCATAATCCGGATGACTTGGCAGACCGGGGTAGGATACCGACGCCACCATATCGTGTTGTTCCAGATACGCCGCCACTTCCAAGGCATTCGCCACATGCTTTTGCATGCGCAGCGGCAGCGTCTCTAAACCTTGCAGAATCTGGAAGGCGGTCATGGGCGCCATGCAGGCACCAAAGTCACGAATACCCTCTTTGCGCGCACGAGTGATAAACGCCGCCGGACCAAATTCATCGGCAAACACCAGATTGTGAAAACCGACATAGGGTTCGCTCAACGTCGGAAACTTGTCACTGCTTTGCCAGTCAAACGTGCCGCCATCCACCACCACGCCGCCGACAACCACACCATGGCCGCTGAGAAATTTTGTTGCCGAATGCACAACCAAGTCAGCCCCAAGCTCAATTGGCTGACACAGGTAAGGGGTGACGAAGGTTGCGTCGATTAACAGCGGTAGATGGTGGGCATGAGCCACTTCGGAGAGCGAGGGAATATCCAGCACCTCCAGTCCAGGATTGCCCAGCACCTCACCAAACACCAGCTTGGTATTGGCTTGAATCGCGTTGGCAAAGGCATCCATGTCTCGAGGGTCTACAAAGGTCGTGGAAATACCGAAACGCGACAACGTGTATTCCAGCAGGTTGTGCGTGCCGCCATACACAGAGCGCGACGACACAATATGATCACCGGCGCTCAAAATTGTCGTGATCGCCAAATGCAGGGCCGCCTGACCGCTGGCAGTCACCACCGAGCCCACGCCATGGTCTAGCGCCGCCATACGTTCTTCCAACACCGCGTTAGTCGGGTTGGACAAACGGGAATAGACGTGGCCTGCGCGCTCGATATTGAACAGGCCTGCAGCCACATCGGAATCTGGAAAGACGAAAGCAGCACTTTGATAAATCGGCGTGGCTCTGGCACCGGTCGTGGGGTCTGGCACTTGGCCTGCATGCAGCGAGAGCGTGTCGAACCCCATACCCTGGGGGCCGCGATGCTTGGAATTTGTCATGTTATGTCCTTCTTAGAAGCCGCTAGTTTGCCTTGTTGCAAGGCATATTTGCTCTGCTATTTGCCGAGCAAGTAGTAATTATTCATCGGGTTTTCAATCGCGAGCACTTCGAATCCGCGAAACCCTGCCTGGGCCGCCATATCGCGAGCCAAGGGCTCGGTAAACCCGAGCGTCCCCAAGCCCGCGCCATCGGCAGTGGATAAGCCGCTGTTCATGCACACAGTTACGGAGAACCCATAAAGGAGCGCCGCGATGGGGTGGTGTTTGAGATTGTCTTCAAAGGAGTCGAATCCCTTAATGTCCTCACACAGCCAACGGCCGTCGTCTTTTAACGCCCCGTAAATCTGGCTAATCAAGTCTTGCGGGTAGGGCGTGTCGTGAATGACATCGAAGGTCGTGATGAGATCGAAGACGGGATTTTCCGGCAACGACTCTTGAAACGGGTTGCACAGCCGAACGTTGGTCAGGCCTGTCTCCTGTAAATTTGACCGCGCCCGTGCAAGCGCTTCATCGGATGTATCGTATCCCACGAAGGTGCTTCTGGGATAAGCCTCAGCCAGCGCAATAACAGCCAAACCGCCGCCACAGCCAACATCTGCAACATGCGCCCCCGCAGACAGTCGATCGTGCATACCGGGGATGACCGGAATCATTTCAGCAACCAACCGATTTTTCTTAGTAAACGCCCCCATGCGCTCAATACCGCAGGCGCAGTTCGGGCCATGATCGTCGTAGCTCATACCAATACCGGTACGAAAGGCGTTCTCCAGCTTGCTCACCGCAGGGAAAACCGCCAGCGCAGAATCGAAACCGCCCATCAAATAGGCGGGATGATCCGCATCTGCCAACACCGCATAGGCCTCCGGCGAGATGGCAAATTGACCGGAACCTTCCACGTAATCCACCTGTCCGATGCAAGCTTGCTGATAAAGCCATTCTCTCACCCAGCGTTCGTGAAGGGTCAGGTGAGAGGCCAATACCTCACTGGAGCATGGACCTAACTCGGCCAAGGCATGATAGAGACCGAGGCGGTCGCCGAGCACCGTAATGGCACAATTGAAGCTGGCTGCCACCATGCCACCGGTTTGTTTTACAAAGAGGCCCAGCTTGTCTTCGTCAATTGCTCTCATATGTCCCCCAGTTTTCATTCAACACACACAGGTGTCAGTGCGCGGACATCACGCTAATCTATTGCACCACGCATTTATAGAGGTTCCCGATATGATGGATTTCCCCCAATCCCAAATGATTGCCGTCAACGGTGTGGAGCTTGAGGTATTTACCGCCGGCAATGGGAAGCCCATTGTGCTGTGTCACGGCTGGCCAGAGCATGCATTCTCCTGGCGTCATCAGATTCAACCCTTAGTCGACGCCGGCTACCACGTCATTGTGCCCAACCAACGGGGCTACGGCCGTTCCACCAAACCCGACGATGTCACCGATTATGCGATCGAACACCTGACCGGAGACCTAATCGCCCTACTGGATCACTTCGGTTACGACGACGCCTGTTTTGTTGGCCACGACTGGGGAGCCATCATCGTCTGGAATTTGGCAATGATGCATCGCGAGCGGGTATCTCGGATCATCAATCTCAGCGTGCCCTTTATGGAACGAGGCAACACCGAGTGGATTGGATTCTGGGAAAAAATGCTGGGACCGGATTTTTACATGGTGCATTTCAACCGCCAGCCCGGTGTGGCTGACGAGGTGTTTGCAACTAACACCAAGCAATTTTTAGGCAACATGTATCGCACCAACCAATGGCAGCATCCGGCGCCGGATCTTGGCCCAGGTATGAACATGATCAACATGGCCCAAGATCCCGCGTTTGCGGACGGCGTGCCGGGGGATCCCATGATGAGTGATGCGGAAATGCAGGTATTTTTAGACGCATTTGCGTTGTCGGGTTTTACCGGTGGAATCAACTGGTACCGCAACCTAACCCGCAACTGGGAAACGATGGGAGCCTTCGAACAACACATCTACCAACCCACACTGGCGATCTTCGGCGACTACGACATGGTGCCTAAATCTAAAACGTTGGCGGAGCGGGTGAGCACGTTGGAAGTGGTGGAGCTTCCCTGTGGGCACTGGATACAGCAGGAGTTGCCCGAGGAAACCAATGCCGCCATGTTGGAGTGGCTGGACCGAAATTACGCTGCATAAGGCAGCGTTTCAAATAACAGAGCGTGAGCGAGCTGCCACCCATGGACAACCCGCTACGCAGGGTCATTAACCGACCGCGGTCATACCTACCTGATACAAGGTCGCCAAAATCAGGACTGTATTGGCGATCAGACCCAAACCAAAGCCGAGGCTGCGGCTCTTTTCAGGGTCGGTATAGCCACGGAAATACATCAGGCGTCCAACCACAAAAAGCAGCCCCATGGCAGCGGCAAGGGTTTCGTTCACCAAGTATGCGCAGGTAAAAATTGCTGGCAAAAACACCACCAATTGCTCTGTGGTATTTTGGTGGGCGCGGAAAAAGCGCTCAAAGTTCTCGTTACCCGAGGTGGCGGGAGCGGGGACCTCAAAACGTCCGCGGGCGCGTCCAACCTCAATGGCAAACCATGTGTATTGAAGCAAAGCCAACATCACCACGGCTGCTACGTATTCCATCTTCCTCTCCCTGATTTATCGAATGTACGTCCAGGCAACCTCAGCCCGGCTCGACAGCGATCATAAACGCTCCAGACGCCTCCGCCACAACAAAATCGTCGGCTTTACGAATCAGCTTCCCCTCCATTTGGGCCAAACGACCCTTGCGCTTGATGCAGCGACCCTCCAGACGTATCGGGGTGCCAACGGGCAGCTCTGCTCGATAGCGAATGTCGGCCTTCGCGGTAAAGCAGCGCTCGCCCTGCAACCAAACCCAGTTAGCCATCACATCATCCAGCAAACTGAAGACGATGCCACCGTGAGTAACTTGATCGTAGCCCATGTGTTCCTGTCCCGGAGTAAATTCGCCGCGACAGACGCCTGCATCCAATACAAAGCTAACCCCCAAGCCTATGGGATTGGCAGGGCCACAGACAAAACAGTGATTGCTGCCGCTGGCAAGCTGTTCGGCGCGTTTTTCTGATAGGTCTTCTGTCATGTCATCTTCCCAATGAATCAAAGGTTACTGCTCAACACCAAGGCATCCTGATCCGCGCACTCGGCGGCAATAGTTCGCTATGATGACCGTTTTTCATGGAGACCAGTATCCGGTGACCTGACGGATTTCAAAACCGTTTGTGTCCCCCGACGCAATAGATGTATACCACCACGCAAATTCGCGACGCCTTAGCCGCGCATAGGCCATCCTTAGTAACGCCAGGTGAAAACACGCGGCAAGCCGCAGTGGCCGTCATATTACGCGAGCATCATGAACGAACGGGACAGAGCGATCTGTTGTTTATTCAACGTGCCAATCGTGATGGCGACCCATGGTCTGGGCAAATGGCGTTTCCAGGCGGACATCGAGAACCCGAAGACACCAGTCTGATGGCTGCTGCCATGCGGGAAACCGATGAAGAGATCGGCTTAAGCTTGGCAAATGCCGAGTACCTAGGAGCCTTGGATCACCAAGAAGCCAGGCCCAGAGGGAAAACGCTCAACATGTTAGTGGCCCCACACGTCTTCATCACCAAGGATACCCCGGACTTTACCCCCAACCGCGAGGTCGCCGATGTGGTGTGGGCCCCACTGTCTACCCTGGCCGGCAACTCGTTGCACGACACTCAAACCCTGCCCATGGCCGGCAATCCAACAGTTTTCAACGGCTATCGACTCAGTGGCGGGCACTTTGTCTGGGGACTGACCTACCGAATGTTGAAAACATTTTTCACCGCCGTTGACCAGGGCTGGCAGCCGCCGCTGGAAATCGACTGAGCATCAGGGCTGGAACGTCAGCCCCCGGAAATTGGCGATGGCGAGACCGGCAGCCACACTGGTAAACGGGTCGTGTTCAACCACGCGGTGCGGGAAGCGATCTTCCAACAACTGCTTCACCGCTGGTATCAAGCTGGAGCCACCGGTACCCAGTACGATGTCAATATCGCTGTGTACCATGCCCGCCTTCGCGACGGTTTCGTCCAATGCTTGGGCTACCCGCTGAAGCGGTTCGGCTATTAGATCTTCGAAATTCTTCCGACTCAGCTCCACCCGCAAGTCAATCTCTGGGACATCCAAATGCGCAGACTGCCGATTTGAAAGGTCCGCTTTCAACGTCTTGATACGAGCAAATATCAGGTAGCTGAGATTGTGCTGAATCACGTCCCGCAGGCGTTCAAACTTATGCGTTGCCGGTCCACCTGAGGCGATACGTTCCAATACGGGCGTAGTGAACCGATTTTGATTCAAGGTGTAGGTCACCGCCCAATTGACCAGCAAGTCTTCAAAATCTTCAAAGGGAAAGCGCGTTTCAATTTCACGGTCGAAGCCGCGACGCCGCCACATCTCGCCCTTGCCCAATTCCGGGAACAGCAATTCGCGGAACAAGATCTGATCCAAGTGATCACCACCGAGCCCAATACCGTGGGTGGCTACGACAGAAAATTTCTGAGCCTCACGTCTCAGCACACAAAAATCCAGTGTGCCGCCGCCAAAGTCCAAGCAAAGCAGGGTTTCGCCTTGCGCGTCTGCATTGCTGTGTAAAAAACTGACCGCAGCGGCAATGGGTTCGGGATAAAAGTGCTGCTCTTTGACACCGGCGTAGCCAAATGCCTCACCCAAACGACTCAGAGCCAACTGATTTGAAAACGCGTCACGCCCCTCAAAATTCACCGGGTAACCCAAATTCGCGCTAGCGATCGCGCCAACCTCGGCCTCGATACTTTGTCGAATCCGCAGCAACAGTGGGGTGATCAGCGCCACGAGCCGAAACGGGTGATCGAAGACCATCAGACGACGGACGTCTTCGTCCCCAAGCAAGCGTTTCGTGCCGCGAAACAGTCTTCCCTGCAAGCTGCTGTCCGTGACCGCTGCGCCGTACAACTTTTCTGTGGCCGTCTCCACTTCGCCGGGACCGCCATCTTGGCCGCCACCCTCAACAAATTGGCTGGTCTCTCCAATGACCTCGGGCACCAGTTCTACAGTTCGACCTGTGTTATCCGCAATGTATTGATCCACTGCCATCTGGCCGGTTTTGGACGTCAGAGCGCGATCGATATAGGTTGCCGAGGGAATAATGGCGTCGGCACTTTCCAACTGAACCAATTTCAACTCGTCGCCATCGAATATCGCGGCGGCAGAATTACTGGTACCAAAATCGATACCTATGCCTTTTGTCATTAAAAATACTCGGTCTATGATGCGGCGGCATCTTACCTGCGACGCTATCCAGCGCCAACCAAGTTCCATCACATCCTAGGAAGCGTACACTCCCTCTCCGTAAGCGTAAGAAAGACACGTCCCCGCTTTCCTGAGGTAACGTTGAGATGGAAAAACCCACCGACCTGAACAAGTTCCGAAAGCAGCGCCGCAAGGAGCGAGGCTCCGGCAGCACGCTGTGCCGTTCAGGATTTCATCAGTGGAAAGACGACGAGGCCAAACAGTTTGATGTCAAACAAGGGCGCTTGGTCAGCGTCCAGCGGTGTGCCCGCTGCAATACGACTCGTACTCGGGTCAGCTAGACGCGACTTCCAGCTGAGCCAACGCAGAAATATCGCAGCCCACGCCAGTTCCGTTGAGGCCACAATAGCCGTTCGGCACCTTGGCTAGATATTGCTGGTGATAATGCTCTGCGTAGTAAAACGGTCCCGACATCTGCACTTCAGTAGTGATCGGACCGTAGCCCACCGCAGTGAGTGCTTGCTGGAACAAGCCCGCGCTCGCCTGAGCTACCGCTGCCTGGTCTTCATCGAAGGTGTAGATGGCTGAACGATACTGGGTACCCAGGTCATTGCCTTGACGCATACCCTGAGTGGGATCATGGCTTTCCCAGAACATTTTGAGCAAGCTCATCAGGCTAACCACACATTCGTCGTACACGACCAACACGGTCTCTGTATGACCCGTCCCGCCAGAGCAGACTTCTTCATAGGTCGGATTCTCAGTCACCCCGCCGGAATAGCCTGCAGCGGTGGTATACACCCCCTCCATTTGCCAGAAGCGTCGCTCCGCGCCCCAAAAACAGCCCATACCGAACTGCACCATTTTTAGGTGTCTGGGAAACGGGCCAAGGAGCGGGTGACCCAAAACAAAGTGACTGGGCGGAACGGGCATGGTTTCGGTTCGACCGGGTAACGCGGTTTCCGCGCTCGGCAGCTGCATTTTGGATCCAAAAGTCATAGCTTTGCTCAGCAAATTCGGTCTCACCAGTGTAACCTCTGAGGCGAAACCCACAACAATGTGTGATGCGCTGTTCAGGGCTAAAGGCTAGACAACAGGGTTCGAAGCGCGACCCGCGTCCCTGGCTTATTTCATCAACCGAGTCAGAATGCTATAAACCCTGTATGCATACGCCCTTAAAAGCCATTCTTCTGACGCTCAGTAGCGCGCTGCTGTTGACGTCCTGCACCAACCTCAACACCGCGAGCAGCAGCCCCTCGCTCACCGAGTTAACCACCGGTTATTTGTCTCACCCCAATTTCAGTGAGCAGTTGACCCAAGTCACCGCGCTGGAAACTCGCGTTATGGCACTGAGTGCTGAGGAACCATTAGCCATGGGCGCCCTGGGTTCTGCGCTTATCGAAATCAATCCGGCCAGCCTTACCGGACATTACGCACTGGTTCAATTTTACCAACATGTTGATGCCTCCGAGGCAGCACAGTGGCATGAACAATCTTTTCAGAACATACGAGATCAAATTCTGGCATCCGGAGACGGCAGTGCCGCGCGCCCCTATCAGTCGCTCAGCAAGGCCGACGCCGAACTACTGGTGCGTGGTCAAAATCGATCATTGGTCGGCGGCATTTATCAAAACAGCGAACCTGCACCATTGCAGTTGTTGTTGCTCTCCCGCTCGACCAGCACAAGCCCGGTTACCAGCGACTACTTCGATCTATCGAACTTGATTCCCGCCGTCGGCGGGCAAGATATTGGCCCCGCTTCGGCAGGTAACCCTTGGGATATTTTGCGGATTCTGGCAGACAATGACGATTCCGCGGCTCGCGCAGCCATTGGAACCTATCTCGCCAAACAGCGCCGCTACGAGTCTGCGATTGGCTGGTTACAAATGGCCAGCCAAGACGACAACCTGCTTGCGCACACCCTGTTAGCACGGATTTTTTGGTATCAATCCGGCTTGGCCGATCGAGAACTCAACAGTGATCAAGCCTCGACAACGCTCAAAACTGCCGAAGAACTCACCCAACTGGCCATTGATCACCATGTCAAAGCCATTGGTCTAGGCTCTACCGAATCCATGTACACGTTGGGCCGTTTGTTGCTGGAAGACTCCAATATGCCCGTGATCGACAAAGGCAGCGCCCCCAGAGTCAGTCCTCAGACCAAAAAAGATCGTGCCGTAAACTTGCTGGGACAGGCAGGAGCCCTAGGCCACGCAGAATCCCTGCTCTACTTGGCCAGCCAATATCAACGCGGCACTCTGCTGCCCGCGAACGAAGACAGGGCGAATCGCCTCTTCGCTGAAGCAGCCAATCTGCGAAACCCCAAGGCCGTCATCAGCTACGCAAGATACATCGCCGCATCGCCTGAACGAGAGCCCGAAACCCAACTGAGACCACTACTCCAAGAACTGGCAGACGCCGGTAACCCAGAGGCCATGGTGGTTTTGGGCAATCTCTATGCCAAGGGTGTTGGCGTTCAACGCTCTTCGCGCAAGGCGGTGCGCTGGTACAAAAAAGCCGTCGCACGTGTTCAGGCTAGTCATCACGGCGATACCGCGGTAATCAACGAAGTGGCATGGACCTTGGCCGTTTCCGATCAGAAAGGTCTGCTGAAACCCAGCTACGCCCAGGCGATCATGGACACCATGATGCAGACCAATAAGCAGGTTCAAAACCACCCCGAGTACTTAGACACCTGGGCCGCTACCTATGCCGCCAATGGTAACTTCGTCAAAGCAATCGAGCTGCAAAAGCGCGCTTTGCGCCACGCCCGAATTCAAGAACGAACCGACGTGATCGCTATTTTACAAACTCATCTGGAATCCTTCGAAGCCGGTGCACACATCACCGACCGAACCCCCTAACCAAGCGGCATTGACACTGCTCAAGCAACAGCAGCCTCTGCTGGATGTCCGCGCGCCCGGAGAATTTCAGCTAGGCAGGCTGCCCAACAGCTTCAACGCCCCAATTTTAAGCGATGAAGAACGAGCGCAGGTGGGCACCACCTACAAGCAAGACGGTCACGACGCGGCTGTTGCTTTGGGCCATCGATTGGTCAGCGGCGAGATCAGGGAGAAGCGCGTGGCGGCTTGGCAGGCCTACTGTCAGGCCAATCCCGACGCCTTAATCATGTGCTGGCGTGGCGGCCAACGTTCTGGGCTTGCCCAACAATGGCTTGGCGAAGCAGGCCTGATACGAGAGAAAGTGCCCGGAGGATTTAAAGCGCTGCGCAGCACCTGCCTGCAGGTGCTCGATAACCCGCGCAAAAAATGGTGGTTGCTCAGCGGCCGTACCGGGTCCGCAAAAACGGTACTGATTCAAACGCTGCCTCAAAGCGTTGATCTGGAGGGCCTGGCCAATCACAGAGGTTCTGCCTTTGGCCGACGCCTTACGCCACAGCCAACTCCCGTAACCTTTGAAAACGCTCTGGCCGTAGACTACCTAAACCACTCGTTTGAATCTCTGATCGTCGAGGACGAGAGCCGCACCATTGGCCGAATTGGTCTGCCCCCGGCTTGGCATGCTCAAATGCAGCAGGCGCCCATCGCCTTAGTTGAGGCCACACTGGAGGAACGAATCGAGCACATTCACGCAGAATATGTGCAGGATGCGCGGCTGGAATACGCCGCGGCTGGCCTGCCAGAGACGGAACTACAGACCCGATACGAAGATGCCGTTCTTCGCATCAAACGCAGGCTTGGCGGTATGCGCCTTACCGAGCTAACCCATCTAATTCAGCAGGCCTTTTCCCATCAATGCGATCACCGCGACTGGATCCGTTACCTGTTAACGGAGTACTACGACCCCATGTACGACTTTCAGCTGCAAAGAAAAGCCGATCGGGTGCAATTTCGAGGATCCCGGCAGGACGTACAAGCGTTTCTGCTGGAGCGACCCTGAGCCCAGCAGGGACACTGCAGCAGGGCAAAATCAAGTTCCAGCGTGCGACCGAACTAAGATGTCTGCCGAAGAAATTCTGCGATCAACGCCGTAACGGCTTCTGGCTGATCGTGATGTATCCAATGCCCTGCATCGGCCACGTCGTGAAGCTCGGCTTGGCGGAAGTACCGAAGGGTGTCATCTTGGCCGGTTCGATTTTGCAACCCCTGATCGGCGTTGATCAGCAACGTTGGGGCGCTGATCATCTGCCAAAGCTCAATGATTTCCGCTTCTGACAGACCCACGCCGTGAAAGTTATAGGTGTATTGGTCGTACTTCCAGATGAACTGCCCGTCCTCCAGCTGCACCGCGCCATGAAGGGTCAAATGAAAGGCCTGAGCTTGACTCAACTGGGGGTTGGCTGCCTGCATACGCTGATAGGCTGTCTGCAAATCCGGGTAGCGGCGTGGCTCACGCCCGGCGAGCTTGCGTGTGATCTCCGTCCAGTCGCGTATTTGCTGGGCGATCCCGGCACCCGCATTGTCTCGCGACCACAGCCCAATACCCTCTAAAACCACCAATTTGCTGACTCGTTCGGGGAAGACGCCGGCAAAGAACGAAGCAATTGCCCCTCCCAAGCTGTGGCCCGCCAGAATGACCGGACCCAAGTCGTTCTGCTCAATGAGTTGCTGAAGGTCGTATAGATAGTCGAAATACCGGTAGCCCGACCCCTGCACCCAGTCAGAATCCCCATGACCGCGCAGATCCGGAGCCACAAAATGGTAATCGCCGAGCATCGCCAGTCTGGCAATTAGGTCGTCCCAGGTCCGGCAATGGTCTCGCACGCCATGGACAAGCACCACCGTGGGTGCTTCTCTTGGCCCCCATTCCACAAAATGCATACGCAGTCGTTGGGAAAAAAAACGGTGCGACGTGGGGGACAATCCGTTAGGCAAGAGCGCAGCCATCGAAACTCCTTAATCAAAAACAGAACATGCCAGCGGTTATTGCGCCACTTATGGCAGGCGCACATGTTACACCGCACGCCGCCGATGACCCGAATACCGTTGAAAATGAGTAAAAAACGAGTTTCGGACGATAAACCCAAGCCAATTTTTCATCGGGTACCGCCTTTTTACTGGCAGATTTCTCCTGATTTCGACAAATAATGACGACTAGGGCACATAAATGGCGCGTTTTTGCAAAAATAAGCTACTTAAATACACAAAATGCTTGCGTTTAATGTTACTTGAGGTAACAATGGCCTCATTCAACGGCCAAGTGGCAACACCCCGTTGGAATACGGGAATTTCCGGAACTCCTCTCCCCTCCCCTCTTCGGAAATTCCCATCCTTCGAAGGCGGAGGATCGCAAGATCCTCCGCCTTTTTACTGCCCGCAATTCCATCATGTTTCCGTCAGCCGGCTCGTTACTCCGGCGGTCAAGCATCGTAAGATATCGCCATGACATCCCCAGATTCTCAGAACTATCAGCACCTGATCGTTTCCCGCGATGACGCAGTGGCGACCATCACACTCTCTAGGCCCGATCGCGCCAATGCATTGAGCTACGACCACTTGGCAGAACTGGAGCAGGCGGCCCTGTCGTTTCGCGACGACTCCGATACACGCGTCGTCATCGTTACCGGCGCCGGCAAACATTTCTCCTCAGGAGCGGACCTTCAAGACGTGGCCATTCCCGCGGACATGCCCCTAGTACAACGTCGCCGCAGAGCCCGCATGGGTCAAAGGGCGATAGAAGCTATTTTGGGCATTGATCAAATCACCATTGCGGCATGGCGAGGTGCAGCCATGGGCGGCGGCGCGTGTGTCGCAACCGCCTGTGACTTTCGCGTCGGCAGCGACAGCGCGTTCATGGAGTATCCGGAAGTAAATCTCGGCATCAATCTGATGTGGAAGAGCTTGCCGCTGATCTTAGCCTTGGTCGGACCAGCGAAAACTAAGCGCTTGGTCGCGGGCGGCGAGCGCGTAAACGCAAATGGGCTCTACGACTGGGGTATTTTGGACTGCCTCACGACGGATCAACATCTGCTCGGTGAGGCGCGTGACATGGCAGACCTCTACGCGAGCAAGCCGCCAATCGCCGTGCAAATGATCAAGCATTCAACCAACGAATTGGCCCATGCGCTTGGCAGCGCCATCATGCACATGGATACCGATCAGAACCTGCTCTCCGCCAGCACCCGTGACCGGGCCGCCGCGATTGATGCTCAACGCCACCAGCAGCCTGGCAAGTTTATCGGCGACTAAGCTAGAGCCAACGAAGCTCCACGCGCCCCTCTGACTCCCGCACAGCCGGCACTCGCCCCAGGCGACAATGACTGCCACTGACGCACTCACCGGTACGAACATCGAACACATAGCCATGCCAAGGGCAACGCACCGTACCCTCGTGCAACGGCGATTCGTCCAGCGGACCCAACTGATGCGGACACTGGGCCGGATAGACCACCCACTCGGTGTCGTTTGGCTCGACGGCTTCAAGCCTATCGACCACAAACCGGCGTCCTGACATCGTGACCAATGCAGGCAGCGGACTCAGTGCTCGAGGGTCCAGCCGGAGCACCTCCGATTCGTCAACGCCATCAAGACGGACATCCAATTGGTTCTGCCGACCGGTCATCATGTCGACATCTTCGTCGTACAGCACCTCATAAGCCTTCGCGTAGGCTCGCCCAACTTTTTCTCGGGCGTCTGCAGACACATTGGGAACAAAAAAATCCACGACAATATCCAGAACACGGTCAGCGACGACAAAGACATGGGTCCATATTTCCGCCCCGGCATTGGGGCCGGTCAAGTTGCGGGTAATCCAGCGTCGAGCATCACGATCCAAGCGCAGCTCAAGCTCGCTTACGACTGCGGCCTCACCATCACCCGACGACACCGTCGCCCGCCACCCCCATCCACCCGCGCTTGCGCAGTCGATGGACCCAAAGCTGCTGCCGTGCAAGTGGGGCAGGTGCTGCCAGTCCAGTGCATTTTCATACATACGATCAAGACTCACCGGCAAACGACGTCGGTAGCTGCCCACATGATCCAGACGGGAATCTGAGGAAGCGGGCACAAATTCATGCTTCATAATAGTGGACTCAATCGCACTCGGCCTGTTTCATTATTCGGCCAAACCTAGTTGAAAACTGAAGGCGTGCTCATCAATCTCAGCGGTAACGTCTTGGGGTGTGGCGTCGAGGTCCATCACCAAACAAAGGGTCTCACCCATGATGTAATCCTGATGCTCGGCAATGGCCTGAGCCAAGACGCCCTCCGCATGAAAAACCACATGAATTCTATCACTCACCGACAAACCGCGTTCTTTGCGTTCACGCTGGATGCGATTCACGACCTCGCGTCCATAGCCCCGTCGAACCAACTCCGGTGTCAGCTCACAATCAAGGTCCACGCTTATCAGACTGTTGGAAATGGTGTTCGTCCCAGCCTTCGCCTGCTGCTTTACTTCAATCTCTTCGGCGGTAAAGGTTTCGGCTTCTCCACCGGCTTCTAAGGTAAGCGAACCGTGCGCCTGCAACTCGGCGATTTGTTCTTCACCCAGCTGACCGATCTGCTGGGCAAAAGCCTTCATACGCTTACCCAACCGTTTCCCAAGCAGGGGGAAATTCGGCTTTGCCTGAAGATCAATGTAACCCGCCTCGTCTGTACTGTAATCAATCGCCATCACGTTGAGCTCGTCGCGCAAATAGCCCTCAAGCGAACGCATGTCCTGCAGCATGCCCTCGTCGCGGTGAATAATGGTCAGCCTGGCAAGCGGCGTTCGAAGACCAATTTTCACTTCTTCACGCTTCTGTCGTCCGAGCAATATCACCTGCTGCATCCGATCTACGGCAACCTCCAAATTGGGTCGAATCTGATCGGCTTCTGACAAAGGATAGTCGCACAGGTGCACCGAACTCGGCGACGCAGGCCGATCTGCTAGCGTTTCCAATTGCTGATAAAGATGTTCTGACAGGAACGGGGCAAAGGGTGCCATCAGCTTAGACAGCTCAAGCAATACGTCGTACAGCGTGCTGTAGGCTGCGATCTTATCCGGGGTGATGTCTTCACCCCAGAACCGGCCTCGGTTCAAACGAATGTACCAATTGGTCAGATCTTCAATAAAACCGAACAGCTGGGGCACCACATTGTACAACCGATAGGCTTCCATCTCTGTGGCAACCGTGCTTTTCAGTGTTTGCAGCCGCGACAGCAACCACTGGTCGAGCACGTTATCTCCAGCGCGTAATCCTTTGTCCGGCGACCAGTTATCAATCGCCGCATAGGTGCGCAAGAATGAGAACGCGTTGTACCAAGGCAGCAGAGCACGACGAACCATGTCTCGTACACCGGCATCAGCAAAGCGTTGTTCCTCACCTTTGACCAAACCCGAATTGATTGCATAGAGCCGCAACGCATCCGCGCCATAAGCCTCCATGAGATCGTCCGGCGGGGTATAGTTACGCAGGCTCTTCGACATCTTCTTGCCGTCCTCGGCCATGACCATGCCGTTGACGATCACGTTGCGAAAGGCAGGCTTATCAAATAACGCCGCACCCAATACGGTTAGGGTGTAAAACCACCCTCGAGTCTGATCCAAACCCTCGGCGATAAACTCCGCAGGAAAACCCGCCGCGAAAACCTCTTCGTTCTCAAAAGGGTAATGCAACTGCGCGTAAGGCATAGAGCCCGATTCGAACCAACAATCAAGCACCTCTTCGATTCGGCGATAGACGCCTTCTTCGCCGTCTAGAACAAACTCTAGGCCGTCCACATGCTCCCGGTGCAGATCCGTGACCCGCACGCCACTGTATTGCTCCAACTCGTCTACAGAGCCCATGCAAACCGCGCTGCCTGTCACGTCGTTGATCCAGACCGGCAGCGGCGTGCCCCACACCCGATTACGCGACACCGCCCAATCAATGGCACCGTCCAGCCACTTACCAAAACGGCCTTCCTTGATATGCTCAGGCACCCAGTTGATCTGGGCATTCGCCTCCACCAACTTGTCTTTGATCGCCGTTACTCGGACGTACCAAGAGGGAATCGCCCGATAAATCAGGGGCGTGTTTGAACGGTAGCAATAAGGATAGCTGTGCTGGATGACTTCTTGCCGGTAAAGACTGCCCGCATTTTTCAGCATCGCAATAATGCCCTTGTCGGCTTCTTTGACATGCTGCCCGGCAAAATCCGGCACCTCGTCCGTGAACTCACCCGTTAGGGTCACCGGGCAAACCAATGCGTCAATGCCGTGGGATTTGAGCACCCGGTTATCGTCTTCACCAAAAGCCGGCGCCTGATGCACCATGCCGGTACCGCTGTCGGTGCTGACGTAATCATCGCTAACCACGACAAAGGCGCCTAGATCCCTTTGATCCGCAAAGTAGGCAAAAATTGGTTCATAAGAGAGTCCGACCAACGCCGCGCCCTTAACCTCTTTGAGCACTTGAGCGTCGTCGCCCACATAGTGGCCGGCCCGCTCTTTTGCAAAATAGATGCGACGATCACCGTCCTGCACCAGCTGATAGTCGATATCCGAGCCGACGCAGACCGCCAAATTCGATGGCAAAGTCCACGGCGTGGTGGTCCAAATCGCCAGATACGCATCTTCTTCCCGGAGCTTCAGCAGCACGGTTACCGCAGGGTCCTGCACGTCCTGATAATTTGAGGTCGCTTCAAAGTTCGCCAGCGGCGTACCCAGAGCCGTCGATAGGGGCACGACCTTGACCCCCTGATAAATCAGGCCTTTGTCCCAAAGCTGTTTAAACACCCACCACACAGATTCCATGTACCAAGCGTCCATGGTTTTGTAATCGTCATCGAAATCAATCCAGCGCCCGATACGAGTCACGGTATGCCGCCACTCTTTGACGTAACGCTGCACGATCGCTCGACACTCATCGTTGTAGCCGGCAACACCGAGCTTGGCCACAGCGTCCTGCGCGGACATACCCAGCTGCTTATCAATCTCATGTTCGACCGGCAGACCATGGCAATCCCAACCGAACCGACGCATCACGTAACGGCCTTTCATGGTCCAATAGCGTGGAACAATGTCCTTGATCGTGCTCGCCACCAGGTGTCCGTGATGAGGGAGCCCCGTCGCAAAGGGTGGTCCGTCGTAAAAGATGAAAGGCTGTTTGCCCTTGGTTTTTTCCAGCGACTGTTTAAAAGCATCGGTTTCCTCCCATAACTTGAGAATCTGATGCTCCATATCGACGAAGGAAAACGCGCCGTTTTCTGCGGGTTCGGACATTTAGGAAGCTCTGAATAAAACAGAGCGGTATAGTAACCGCTTTGCGAATCAGTTGCCGAACCCTGCTTGGCAAAAATGGCTTCGATCTGCTTGAATTTTAAAAGGAGAGGACAATGGATTTGAACGGCATGCAACTGGGTGCAGTGTTCCCGCATAACGAAATCGGCACCGATCCAGCAGACATCAAGGCTTTCGCCCAAGGCGTTGAGGCCTTGGGCATTTCCCACTTGTTGATCTACGACCATGTGCTCGGCGCTGACCCAGATCGTGAAGGTGGGTTTCGCGGCCCCTATGACAAAGATGTGGCCTTCCATGAACCGCTAACCACCTTTGCTTTCATCGCCGGGGTAACCGAACGACTTGAAATGATCACCACGATCATGATTCTGCCCCAGCGCCAGACCGTGCTGGCAGCAAAGCAGGCCGCCCAAGTGGCCCTGCTCTCAAACAATCGCTTCACAATGGGCATTGGCGTTGGCTGGAATGAAGTGGAATACGTGGGTTTGAACGAAGAATTTCGCAACCGGGGCAAACGACAAAGTGAACAAGTCGAGTTAATGCGCCGCCTGTGGAGCGAAGACTCGCTCGACTATCACGGCGAATTCCATCGAATCGACAAGGCCAGCATCAAGCCAAGGCCCACCAAGGACATTCCCATCTGGTTTGGCGGTTCAGCCCCGGCGCTCCTTGATCGCTGCGCGACATTAGGCGACGGCTGGATACCCCTGATGGGAGCGAATGAGAAAGCCCAGGCTTGCATTGATCGCATCAAAACCGGCCGTGAGGCCATCGGCAAGAGCATGGACGGCTTTGGCATTCAAGCCCAGGCCCAGTACGCCGGCGGCACCCCGGAACGCTGGGTTAAACACGCCAAAGCTTGGCAAGGCATGGGCTGCACCCATTTGGCCATCGCCACCCACAATGCTGGGGAAACCGATGTGGATGGCCATTTGGCGAGAATTGCCGAATATCAGCAGGCTCTGGCCGACTGAGAAACGGGCTAGGCGGCTGGTTGCATCGCCAAAAGGGCATCCAGTCGCTGCTCAAGCTTCGCCACATTTCTAGCGAACAGTGGCACCACCACCTGATCCGCGCCTTCAGCTGCGTATTCGGCCAGAGTTTGTGGCGTTACCGGGTGTCGATTGGGCCCCACGATCACCTGTATGTCAGCGCGACGACGACCGCTACCTGCCAAGGCAGCGTCAAGACTGTTGAGGCGAGCACGCAAATCTTCCGGCGCCAAATCGTATCCATACCAACCGTCACCCAAACGGGCCACCCGGCGCATTGCAGGGTCGGATTCGCCGCCGAAGATGATCGGCGGATGCGGGCGTTGAACGGGTTTAGGGTTGAAATGGCATGGCTTGAGCGTCAGAGACTCGCCCGTGAATTCGGATACACCGTCTGACCAAAGTGCTTTCATGGCCAGCAGGTATTCTTCGGTTCGCGGCGCCCGAGTACCGAAATCCATACCCAGATTCTCAAACTCTTCTTTTAGCCAGCCAATGCCGACGCCAAAATCCACCCGGCCACCGGACAAATAATCCAAATCAGCCACCATCTTTGCCGTATAGACCGGTTGTCGCTGAGGCACGAGGCAGATACCGGTGCCCAGTCTGACCCGTTCCGTATGGGCCGCGATAAAGGTCAAGGCACTGAAGGGATCCAACAAGCCTTCCGGATCTCCGGGCAAGCGGCCGTCATCAGAGTATGGATAGGTCGACGCATAGTCGGGAAAGAACAACACATGCTCCGGCACCCAGATGCCATACACGCCCTTGGCTTCCGCCATTTGAACCGCGTCCTTAATAAAACCGGGCTCTGTGGACTCGTTAAAAGCCATCGCTACACTAATTTTCATATGCTTCCCCCCTTCCTCGTGAGTATCGTTTTAGCCAACAGCACTGACTATCTGTGAATCTGCACCTGCTCGAATGAAGTCGGCGACCAAGTCAGGATCCTGCATAACGATAAAGTGAGTCAAATCGGGCAAATGCACATCCTGACCATGCGGAAATTGACTCGCTAACGCCGGCCAGGTTGGAGAGGCCGAAAAGTCCATTTCCTTACTGTCTGGATCCCTGGGATCCGCTCTGAGGACAATCACCGGCACCTTTATGTTGGGCAGAAGCTGATACAGATTGGCGTCAAAATTTCCCATGTAAATCGAGGCCTCAACGTAGCCAGGACAGGCAAGCTCAAAACCCTCACCCGACGACGCCGGTAACACACCGTATTCGCAGTAGTCGTCAAACACCTTACGCTGCCAAATCTTATAGGGCATGCGGTCGGCGTAGCGCTCGCGCATTTCATCGATTGAGGAAAAGTGGCCACGCCGACGTGCAACCGGATGCTCTTCCACCGATGCAAACCCCGCGTCGCCGCGTTCTCGATAAACGTCTGGTGAAAAAATCACCGGGTCGACCAACACCAAGTGCTTAAAGAATTCAGCATGATGGCCTGCAGCGTGGGTAACGCAGTGCCCACCCATGGAATGACCCACACCAATGGCATCTTTCAGCCCCAAGGCTTGGCTGACCCGAATCAAATCGTCCCCGAACTGCGCCCAGGTAAAGGGCTCTGAATTCGAAGAACGCCCATGACCACGCATATCGACCGCGAAGATGTGCCAATCCTCAGGCAGCTTGGCCACAACTTGATCCCAACAGCGGGCATGAAACCCCGTGGCATGCACCAGCAGCACCTGCTGCCCACCGGGCTTGCCCCATTCAAATACGCACAGATCAACATCAGGAAAACGAATCAGCTGTTCTTTGGGAAACATAGACATGGACTTCACTTGTGTTTAATGCTGTTTTGCCGGATTTCACAGCGGACGATAGAGTAAGACCACAATTGTAGTCCGTAGGTGAAATCACACAAATGGGGTTAGACTTTGGATCTCCGAACACAAGATCATAAATTCCGACGGGCACTGATGACAAACACACTGACAACCCGAGCCGAGATTGTTTCCTTTGACTCAGAGCCACTCATTTTGGTGAATTCCGAGGATGAAGCCGTCGGGGAAATGCTCAAGGCCGACTGTCACCGAGACGGCGGTATGCTGCACCGAGCATTTTCGCTGTTTATCTTCAATGCGTCGAATCAGCTACTGGTCCATCAGCGGGCCGCCAGTAAGCCCCTGTGGGGCGGCTTCTGGACCAACTCCTGCTGCTCACATCCGCGCGTGGGCGAAAACATGGAAGAAGCCATCGCTCGCCGCAGCGCGGAAGAGCTCGGCTTTACAACCGACATGCGTTTCATTTACAAATTCGAGTACACCGCCCACTTCAAAGACATTGGCACCGAACACGAACTTTGTTCCGTTTTCATCGGTGAGTATGATGGCGAACTGAGCATCAACGCCGAAGAAATCAGCGACTACCGCTGGTTAAGCAATGCCGAGGTCGATCAACTATTGGCCGATGATCAACAGGCCACCACACCGTGGTTCGCTATGGAGTGGCGGCAACTGAAAGAGCAGGGCTTGGTTTAACCCCAGCGTCTCGACCCGCTCGCCGGGCCGACATTCGCTCATTATCTGCCTTTCATATTACTCGGCTTAACGGATGGCCCTGCCACTTGTGTGTGACGATCAAACCATTGATCCGCCGTTTCGCCCAAACGCGCCCGCATGCCGCGTTTGATTTTCGAGGTCGTGCCAGACGGAAAACCCGCGAGGCGTTTCGCCAAATTCGTAGCGCATGCCGCCACCTGAGCATCGTCCACACATTGAGTGGCCAAACCCAAGCGCAACAGCTCCGGACCGGCAATTCGATCACCGACTAAGGTCACTTGCGCAATCACCGCTTCGCTATGACGCAGGTTCAGCCATGCCATGTTATACGGTGCCGCCATGCCGATTTGCACCTCACCCACTTGCAGAAACGATTTCTCACCGACCACTAAGTAGTCACAGGCGATGGCCAGCGCGGCGCCGCCATTGATCGCATAGCGCTCCATGGCTCCAATCACCGGAGTACTGCATTCGAAGAGCGCACGGTGAGCACCCCGCCAAATCTGTTGAAAATCCGGCAACCACTGGGGCTCGGGGGAATCGTTAAATGCGGCCAGATCCAAACCCGAACAAAAGCTGCCGCCGGCCCCTCGAAGTACGATGGCCTGAACGTCTGCATCCGCATCCAGTAGCGCGAGACCCTCGGCTAAGCCAAGCCCAAGGGGGCCAACAATGGCGTTTTTTCGTTCCGGACGATTCAGGATCACTTCTCCCCAACACGCCCCCTCGTCTGCTTGGTGTTTCGTTACCCAAACCGCATCGTTGCCCTGTAATAGATTCGTCATCGCCCTCTCCCGCTTTAAAACAACATCAATATACCGAGAACCAGCAAGGCCATTCCAAGCACCTCACGCCGGCTCACTCGTTCATTTAACAGCCAAACCGAGGTGATGAGCGTAAAGAGCAACTCAATCTGACCTAGGGCCCGAACCATGGCGGCATTGTAAAGCGCCATTGCCGTGAACCAGCACGCCGAGGCGACCATGGCGATAAGCCCAACCAACAATGCCGGCCGCCAATGCAGCAAAACCTGACTGAGTTGGCCCGGTTCCGAAAACCTAAGGTAACAACCCATCAAGACGGTCTGCAACGTCACGGCCACCGCCAGAGTAAAGGAGGCAACCAACAGGGCCTGATCAACGCTGCCTTCGGTCAACCCTGCCTGCACGATCATCGGATCCAAGAGCGCCAAGCTCGCGCCCCGGTAGCAAATCGCGCACAGCGCCAAAAACGCCGCGGCCAACACACCAAACCAGACCCTACGGTCGGCCCGCACCAGATCCTTGGGGCGAATATTCCCCGAAAGCAAAAACACACCGAGCAAACTGATTCCAATGCCGCCCAAGGCTTGGGCACTCACCCCTTCCCCCAAAATGATCAGGCCCAGCACTGCCGCCTGTACGGCTTCGGTTTTGCTCAGTGCAGTACCAAGCGCGAAGTGTGAGCCGCTCACTGCAGCGACCAGCGCAGAAGTCGCCACGATTTGGGCCAGCGCCCCCGCGCCGACAAAAAACAAAAAATGCTGATTCGGCACAAGGGCACTCGAGGCACTGGAGATGTCCGACATAAAGCCAAAAAACAACCACGCGAAGGGTAAGGCAAAGACGAAGCGAACATAGGCTGCCCCATTAACCGACAGGTTTCCCGTCAAACGTCGCTGGAGTAAAGAGCGCAGGTTTTGCAAGAAGGCACCCGCGATGGTCAGCACGATCCAAGGGCTCATGAACGCTGCAGTGCTTGATGGGAAACTGTATTGAAGCGCAGGCCCAAGGCCGCAGATGCCGCAACGAGCCCGGCAGCGAGGCCAAGCCAATAGCCGGAGACACCGTAGTCCAGACCTGCAAAGAACCCAAAGCCCAGTATCCAGGCGATTGGAAAACCGAACAGCCAGTAACAGCTGAAGGCTATGTAAAAAGGCACGGCGGTGTCTTTGAAGCCACGCAACGCCCCCATGGCGTTGACCTGCACCCCATCGAAAATCAAGAAACAGGCCACGATGCCCAACAGGCTACTGGCAATGCCAATGACTTCGGTCTGCTGGGTATACAAGCCGATCAGTGTGGGCCCCGCCAGCAGCAGAAAGACGATCGAAACCGCCGCGAAGCCTGCGCTGGCGGCCATCGCCAACCAGCCAACGTGACGAGCCGCCGCCACATTGCCGGCACCCACGTTGAAGCCCACGCGAATCGACGTGGCCATACCCAACCCCAAGGGCACCATAAAAATCAGCCCACTCAAGTTGTTGATGATTTGATGGGCGGCAACGGTTTCCGGCCCCAACCGCCCGATCAACAGGGTCACAACGGCGAAAAATCCAAACTCCACGAAGGTTGCCATCCCGATGGGCAAACCAACCCGGAACAGAGTCGCAATTTGGCCAGGATTTGGCGGGCTAAACCGAGCAAAAAGACCAAAACGCGACACCCGCGAAACCAGCACAACACCAATCATCGCTATAAGCTCTAAAAGCATAACCAAGGCCGTCGCCCAGCCGCAGCCCTCCGCTCCCATCGGCTCAAGGCCCAAGCCACCAAACACGAACCAGTAATTCAGGGGAATCTTTAACAGCAAGCCAATGCCCGCAATCAGCATGGCTGGCTTGGTCCAAGACAGACCCTCGCAAAAATAACGCAGTGCAAAATATCCCAGCACCGGCACCATGCCCCAACTGGCGGCACCAAGGTACCCCATCGTGACATCAACAATCGCCGCTTCGATACCCAGCGTCAGATAGACGGGGCCTGCATTTTTCAGGCCGATGGTCAGCAAAATGCCCAATCCCAGCGCTACCCACAGGCCCTGACGGGTAACCTCCCCTACCTCAGAATCATTCCCCGCACCATTGAGCTGCGCAATCATTGGGGTTGTGGACATCACCACACCACTGACCAGCATCAGGGTGGGCCAGAGAACCGCACCGCCCAACGCCACCCCGGCAAGCTCCAATGCCCCGACCTGACCCGCCATAATCGTATCGGCGACACCCATGCCCATTTGCGCCAATTGGGCAGCGACCAAGGGCAACGCCAACCGAATCAACTGGGTCAATTCGTAGCGTGTGTCGCCGGGTATGCCTTTTTCCTGTCGCATAGCGCTCTTGGTCAATGAACGTGGAGGCGCGATTGTACGCTTCTTTCCTGCAAGCGCACGGCATCCTGTCTCGCCTGCTAAATGGGAATAATTATCATTTTCAAAAACAATCGTAAGCGGCATTTCGATAGGCAACGTCTATAGTTACGATCTAAACATTCAAATAGAAAGATTGGTTCAAGCACCTATACTGCACTGCATCGGTAGACCGCTAGCCGATGACTCAGAGAGTCTTTGACCATCGGTTCAACCAAACGAACCACCTAAACGATTATGGAGTTCATGCAAATGGATCTTAAAGAAAGCGAAACTTTACAGAACCTGAAGGACGCCTTTGCCGGCGAATCTCAGGCCAACCGTCGCTACCTGTATTTTGCAGCGAAGGCTGACATTGAAGGCGAGAATGACGTAGCAGCCGTATTCCGCTCAACTGCTGAAGGCGAAACAGGTCACGCACACGGTCACCTGGAGTACATGGAAGCTGTTGGCGATCCGGCGACCGGACTGCCCATGGGTAACACTGCGGACAACCTACGCGCATCCGTTGCGGGTGAAACCCACGAGTACACAGATATGTACCCGGGCATGGCAAAAACCGCACGCGATGAGGGCTTTGATGAAATCGCAGATTGGTTTGAGACACTGGCAAAAGCCGAGCGGTCTCACGCCAACCGGTTCCAAAAAGCTCTCGACGCAATGGGCTAAACCCCACTGCGATGCGAACGATGAAGGGGCTTTAACCAGCCCCTTTTTTATTGGTAAGGCAAAGATAGCCAACATGAATCAACGTGATAGAGGTCTTCAATGAGTGCAAAAGAGGGTAATTTACAGGCGCCGAAGCGCGCTCCCCTAGACTGGAAAAACCCAGAGTTCTACGACGAGACATCCTTGCATGCTGAGATGGAACGAGTCTTTGATGTCTGCCACAGCTGCCGTCGCTGCGTGAGCCTATGCGACTCCTTTCCAACGCTCTTCGATCTCATCGACGAGTCGGATACCTTCGAAGTCGATGGCGTAGACAAAGCCGATTACGACAAAGTCGTCGATCAGTGTTTCCTCTGCGATTTGTGCGCAGAAACCAAATGCCCCTATCTTCCCCCCCACGAGTGGGCCCTAGACTTTCCGCACCTGATGCTGCGTGCCAAGGCGCAGAAATTCGACAAAAACGACACCAAATGGCGGGACAGAATTATCACCTCGACGGACCCGATATTTGACGCGATATCAACGCCAGGAATCGCACAACTGGCCAACGCCGCAGCAGGCTCAAAAACCCTGCGAAAAGCCGGCGAAGCACTGTTTGGTCTGCACCAAGATGCACCACTACCCCACTTCAGCACCAAGGCACTGACCAAGCATCTGCCTGCCCTGATCGGTGACGAGCTACCCGTAACCCCAACAGATCGTACCAGTGGCAAGGTCGCGATATACGTGACCTGCTACGGAGATCATAACGAACCCCAAATGGTCGAAGACCTGATCGCCGTGCTGAAGCACAACAATGTGCCGGTCAAAATTCTGCAGGACGCAAAATGCTGCGGCATGCCAAAATTGGAACTCGGCGACCTTAAGAAGGTCGAAAAAATGAAAGACGCAAACATTCCGGTGTTTGCTCAAGCGATTGCGGACGGTTACGACATCATCGCGCCGATCCCGTCATGCGTACTGATGTACAAACAAGAGCTGCCACTGATGTTTCCTGAGGACGAGGCAATCGCCGAGGTCAAAGCGCATTTCTTTGACCCATTCGAATATCTGATGCTCAGACACAAAGACTCGCTGATCGATACCGCATTCGCGCAGCCTCTCGGCAAGGTCGCCTACCATGTCGCCTGCCACCAGCGGGTTCAGAATTTCGGCATGAAAACCCGAGAATTCTTGCAGCTCATTCCGGACACCGAAGTGACCGCGATCGAGCGCTGCTCTGGCCACGACGGTACCTACGCGGTCAAGGCAGAAACCTTTGATAAGGCCAAAAAAATTGCGCGTCCGGTCGTTAAGCGCGTGCAGGACAGTGAGGCGGACACCTTCGGTTCTGACTGCCCAATGGCCGGCCGACTGATCGCAGACGGCATGGACGAGGGCGATGCCCAGCACCCGATCAGCATGGTACGAAAGGCTTACGGCATCTAACCCAATCTTGGGGGATGCCATCTTAATTGGAGACAGACATATGACACTCACACGTTCCGATCTATGGTCGTTAGAGGAATACGCTGGACGCCGTCAGGACTTCCGCGCTCAGGTAATGGCTCACAAGAAGCGCCGCAACGTCGCCCTCGGGCCCAACGCGACCCTGTACTTTGAAGACGAACTGACCATGCGTTATCAGATTCAGGAGATGCTGCGGGTCGAGCGGATTTTTGAAGCAGCTGAAATCGAAGAAGAACTGGCGTCTTACAATCCGTTGATTCCGAACGGCAGTAACTGGAAAGCGACCTTCATGATCGAGTATGGCGACATCGAAGAGCGCAAAGTCGCACTGGCGACCATGGGTGGCATCGAACAAACGGTATGGGTTCGAGTCGGTGATGCCGGTGAGAAAATTTTCGCCATCACCAACGAAGACATGGATCGCACCCGGGACGAAAAAGCGGCGGCCGTGCACTTCATGCGCTTTGAGCTAGGCGCCGAGGACGTTGGCAAACTGAAAACCGGCGATGGTTTGTTTATGGGCATAGACCATGCATCGCTACTCGGCAGCTATGAAGTGTCCGAGGATCAACGAGCCGCCTTAGTCGCCGACCTCACCTAACCCGCCTTACAGGTCCGCCATGCACTCGCGCAGGGTGCTGGCGACCTGCTCCAACAACTCGCCTCGGGTTGAGGTCGAGCGCCAGCAAAGACCCAAGGTCCGCCGGGGACTGTCTGAGCCATTGGCCGTAAACGGTATGTATCGAACGGGGCCTTTGTTTGCCGCGTCGGCAGGCACCGCCAGCTGGGGAATCAGCGTTACTCCAATTCCGGCAGCAACCAATTGGCGCAGCGTTTCCAGACTGGTCGCACTGTAACTCTTGCTCTCGATGCCTCGATGGGCCTGACACACTTCCAGAGCCTGATCGCGAAAGCAGTGACCGTCTTCCAGAAGCAACACCTCTTCGCCCTCAAGGTCGTCGGTTGAGACTTCAGCCCAATCCGCCTTGCGGTGATCGGCGGGCACGGCAAGCATGAAGGGCTCATCAACCAAGGCCACCTCTCGGACATTTTCTTCACCCAACGGTAGGGCAAGCAGTGTGGCGTCCAGATCACCCTGTTTCAGCATTCGCGTGATGTTCGACGTCTGAGCTTCGGTCAGCTGAATGTTCAAATTCGGGAAAGCCTCACGTATCGGTGCCAGCACCTTGGGCAGCACGTAGGGAGCCATGGTTGGAATAATACCCACCCTAAGATCTCCACCCATGGGATCTCGAAGCTGCTCAGACAAACCCATGAGCGAATTGACCTCGATCAGTATCCGCTGTGTCTGCTGGACAATTTGCTCTCCCTCAGGGGTCAGCATGACGCGCCGGTTACTGCGCTCGAGCAGCACGACGCCCAACGTTTCTTCGAGCTTTTTGAGCTGCGTCGACAGCGTCGGCTGGCTGACAAAGCAGGACTCTGCAGCACGGCCAAAGTGGCGATACTCCGCAACCGCAACCAGATAACGTAAGTCGCGTAGATTCATGGCGCTGCCGTCACTCCGGCCTGATCCAGCATGTAATCCACCGCGTGACCAAGTTGCTCATCACTGCACTGCCAGCACATGCCCTTGGCAGGCATCCCATTCAGTCCATTGACGGTGGAAGACACCAAGGCCTGACGACCTTTTGCCGCACGCGGCTGCCACGCATCGGGATCTCCCAACCGTGGGGCCCCACTGATACCAGGATTATGGCAAGAGATGCAGGCTGCGTTATAGGTCGCCTGACCGGGATGTGCATCCGCCAGTGCATCGGCAGATTCAGAGGAGCATGCCGCCAGAGAGGCCGCCAAGCCCAGAACCGTCAATGTTTTTAGAAACGAAACCACAACTTTCACAAAAGTCTCCTTTGAATGTACATCATCGCAGCTGTGCAACGGCCCGACTGCCGGTGCTAACTCTTAAGATCAAAACTATCGGCATCCAATGCAACAGGGAAGGCCTGTCGCAAGGCAGTCAAAGCCGTAGCGTCCAAAATCGCTTCGACCTGACAGGCCTGCTCGCCCACTAGCACCACGGCTTCACCATCCGGCGCATAAACAGCGCTGCCACCGGCATAGTCCAAACCATTGCCATCACGCCCGACGATGTTCAATCCAATGCAATAGGCCTGATTTTCTATGGCTCGGGCACGCAACAACGTTTGCCACGCAGCCGCTCTGGCTGCTGGCCAATTCGCCACACAAACCAGCGCGTCATAGTCCCCTTGATTGCGCAGCCAAACAGGGAACCGCAGGTCGTAGCAAACGCTCAAACACAGCCGCCACCCCTGACAGGAGACGATGACTCGCTCACCACCCGAACGAAAGTACTGATCCTCGCCGGCCATACGAAACAAATGCCGTTTGTCGTAATACTGTACCTGCCCGTCCGGAGTGGCCCAAATCAAGCGATTAAAATAGCCACCATCGTCGACTATTAGACTGCCGGCAACGACCGAGCCAAGGGCCGCTGCGCGCTCCCGCAGCCAAGTGACCGTGGGGCCGTCCATGGACTCCGCCAGTGCCTTAGACGCCATGGTGAACCCAGTACTGAACATTTCCGGCAGCAAAATGACATCCGCCGACGCACCAGCCGCCAAGAGCGATTCAAAATCGTCGCGGTTGCCCGCAGGGTCATGCCAACGAGTCGTGCATTGGATCAAATTGACGGTTAAAGGCGACATAAAATTTCCGCAGCTTGGCTGAGCGTGCTGTCGTCCTTGGCAAAACAAAAGCGCAGGGCGTGATATTCGCATTCGTTCGGGTTCTGATAGAAGACGCTGATCGGAATTGAGGCGATACCCTGTTCACAGGTCCACCTCCGAGCCAGCTCGACATCGTGCTCGCTGGACACATCTGCATAGCCAAGCAGCTGAAAATAGGTGCCCTGACTTGGCACAATATGAAAACGAGAGCCCTGCAACCGCTCGCAGAAGGCATCTCGCTTGGCCTGATAAAACTCTGGCAACTGCCGGTGGTGCTCTGGGTGCTGCTGCAAAAAGTCAGCGATGCCGAGCTGCACCGGCGTATTCACTGTGAACGTCACGTATTGGTGGACCCGTCTGAACTCCTTGGTGAGCTGAGGCGGAGCGACGCAGTAGCCCACTTTCCAGCCCGTCACGTGATAGGTTTTGCCAAAGGAGGAAATCACAAAGCTTCGAGCGTACAGATCCGCATAGGCGCACAGGCTCAGATGCTTGCCCTGATCGAACACCATATGTTCGTAGACTTCATCACCAATCAAGTAAATGCCGTGTCGGGCACACAGTGCTGACAGCGCGACGATATCCGTATCCTGCATCACCATGCCCGTTGGGTTATGCGGACTGTTCAAAATCAGTAATCGGGTGCGCGACGTGATGGCCGCTTCGATGCGCGCCCAGTCGATTCGATAGGACGGAGCGATCAACGGCACGTGCACCGCCACACCACCCTGCAACCGTATCACCGGGTCGTAACTGTCATAGGCTGGGTCTAGCACGATGACTTCGTCGCCGGCATGAACCACCGCTGCTATGGCGCAGAACAGTGCCTCCGTCGCGCCAGCGGTGACCGTGACCTCGGTTTCCGGGTCGCATTGCAGGCCGTAAAGATCATCGACCTTGGCAGCAATGGCTTGACGCAGCACCGAAACGCCCGCCATGGGCGGATATTGATTCTGGCCGTTACGCATGTGGGCACTGACCCGTTCAAGGAGTGCTTCAGGGCCGTCAAAATCCGGAAAACCCTGTGACAGGTTGAGCGCATTTTGCTCAGCTGCCAGAGCGCTCATCACGGTGAAAATTGTCGTGCCCACATCAGGTAACTTGCTGACGGGATTAGCGGGTAAATTCATAACATCCTTAAGGTCGCAGTGTGATGGTCTCTGTGGGGCCAAGTACATGCGGTTTAGACGGACAGTTCCGCAGGGTCAAAACCATACGCATAGCGGCAAGCGCAAGCAAACGTTGGCCACAGGTCAGCCATCGCATCGAATGGCTTTGTTCCTCTTGGCGGCCGCTGGTAGTATGCGCGCACCTTTCATGAGCGCTAACGCGCCGCGGCGCCTCGCCCTCTTAGGGCCGAAAGAATTGAGGCAGAAAACTCGACGCATGACACGGAGATAAGCATGAATGACTACAAGGTAGCGGACATCAATTTAGCGGACTTTGGACGCAAGGAAATCACCTTAGCCGAAGCTGAAATGCCTGCGCTCATGGCACTGCGACGACGGTACGCGAAAGAGCAACCTCTGGCGGGCGCCAAGATTATTGGCTGCATTCACATGACCATTCAGACCGCCGTGCTAATCGAGACGCTAACCGAGCTAGGTGCGGAAGTTCGCTGGTCTTCATGCAACATTTTCTCTACCCAAGACCACGCCGCTGCGGCCATGGCTGCCGACGGCATCCCGGTTTTCGCCTGGAAAGGTGAAACCGAAGAAGAATACGAATGGTGTATCGAGCAAACCATTTTGCAGGACGGCAAACCTTGGGATGCCAACATGCTGTTGGATGATGGCGGTGACCTGACCCTGATCATTCACGAAAAATACCCTCAAATGTTGAACCACATTCATGGCATCAGCGAAGAGACCACCACCGGCGTGCACAGACTGTACGAAATGATGCGTGATGGTCAGCTGCGCATACCCGCCATCAACGTCAACGACTCTGTGACCAAATCCAAAAACGACAACAAATACGGCTGCCGCCACAGCCTGAACGACGCCATCAAACGCGCAACGGATATGCTGATGGCTGGTAAACGAGCCTTGGTCGTTGGCTACGGCGACGTCGGCAAAGGCTCGGCTCAAAGCCTGCGCCAAGAAGGCATGATCGTTCGCGTGACCGAGGTCGATCCGATTTGCGCTATGCAGGCCTGCATGGACGGCTACGAAGTCGTCTCTCCCTACCAAGGCGGCGTCAACACCGGAAAAATCGAAGACATTGATACACGACTGATGCAAGACACCGATATTTTGGTGACCTGCACCGGTAATGCCAATGTATGTGATTCGGCCATTCTCAGCACGCTGAAAAAGGGTGCTGTGGTCTGCAACATCGGTCACTTTGACAACGAAATCGACACCGCTTTCATGCGCGAGCACTGGCGCTGGGATCAGGTCAAAGAACAAGTCCATATGGTCTACCGCTCGGAGCAGGGCGGCGACTATTTGATCTTGCTATCCGAAGGCCGATTGGTGAATCTGGGCAATGCCATGGGCCACCCTTCCCGCATCATGGATGGTTCCTTCGCCAATCAGGTACTGGCTCAGATGTACTTGTTCGAGCAAGGCTGGGCAAAGCAAGACGAGAATCAACGCCAGCCCGTCAGCGTCGAAGTGCTGCCCAAAAAATTGGACGAAGAAGTGGCCGAGCTGATGGTCGAAGGCTTTGGCGGCGTGATGACGCGTCTAACCAAGACCCAAGCAGATTACATCGGCGTTGCCGAACAAGGCCCCTTCAAACTGGAGTCTTACAAATACTAAGACCCTGATCAGACGTATCCAGACACCCTATGCAGCCGCTCAATAAAATCATCGAAACCCTCGATCTTGAAGAAATCGAGTTAAACCACTATTTGGCGACCAGCCCTAACGAGGGTTGGCAGAGAGTTTATGGCGGCCAGGTCATTGGTCAGGCCTTGGTTGCGGCGTCCCGAACGGTTTCTGCCGATCGCAGCGCACACAGCCTGCACGGCTATTTTTTGCGCGCGGGAGACACCGACATACCCATTTTGTACAAAGTGGATCGTATTCGGGACGGCAAAAGCTTCACCACACGGCGCGTTGTAGCCGTGCAACGAGGCCAGGCTATTTTCACCATGTCCATCTCGTTTCAAGTTGATGAAGAAGGCTTAAACCATCAATTCGCTATGCCCGAGGTGCCGCTACCTGACTCACTGCCGACAGACGAAGAAATTCGTCAGCAACAGGCCAAAAGCTGGCCGGCAGAATTTCAGGACAGCTTTTTGGGCTCATCGGCCATACAGGTGAAACCCATCGACCCTGTCGATATGTTGCACCCGGAACCCGCACCTCCTGTTCAGCGCTGCTGGATGCGATGCGGCGAAACACTGCCCGACGACCCCCGCATTCATCAATGTGTTCTGGCCTATCTGTCGGATTGGTCGCTGCTGGATACCGCGACACGACCCCATGCGGTGAGCTTTATGCAGGACAATGTGCAGGTAGCCAGCTTGGATCACGCGATGTGGTTCCACCGGCCATTTCGAGCGGATGAGTGGTTGCTTTACGACCAAGACAGCCCCAGCGCCAACGGTGCCCGAGGCTTTAACCGCGGCCTGATTTACAATCGAGCAGGTGAACTCGTCGCCTCAACAACCCAAGAAGGGTTGGTGAGAATTCACCCCGAATAATCGTTAAACGGTGCAGCTACTGGCTGGATGGAAACGCGAGCTGCTGCCAAAAGCTGCGGTAATCGTAGTCGGTATCCAAAGCCAGGTTCAGTCGGTTGTAAGACCCGAAATCACTGACAATATGCGTAATCTGCACAATACCCAGATCCGTAAGCCCCGCATCGCGCAGGGCCTCTACGTCCGCATCCGTAATGGCGGCGGCATCCATATTGACCTTCAGAGCAAAGTCCAACAACGCCCGCAAGCGCGGTTGCTCGACCGCATCGACACCCTCAGTCAACAACCCTCCTACAGTATCTTCCGGACTGCCCAAACCGTAATTCAAAATCGTGCAAAAGGCTGCCGTACAATAGGAACAGCCATTCGCCTGAGACACTAAAATGCCAACATGCTGAATCTCTTCCATGGAAAGTTCGCCCTCTTCCCAAAGCACCTTCGTCGCGCCCAGCTTGGCGGTAAAAAAAGCGGGGAAATTAAGCTCCACATAAAAATGGTTTGGCACACTGCCTTCCATTTGCGTGACCCATTCAAAAATGCCCGCGACCGCGGGATCTTCGATAGATTCTGGCCTCGCTATCTTCACTCTGGCCACAAGCTCTCCCCTGTTTTGTTTTGCTAATGGCACGAGCACGCTGTCGGCGCGCTCATGCACAGGAAACCGTGCGCGGGTTAGAAGTCCCGACGCACTTCCAGACGCAGCTCGCGACCTCGATCAAACAAACCTTCAAAGGACTGGAACGCGGTGCCATAAACGCCCGTCACCAAATACTCTTCGTCGGTCAGGTTGGCGCCACTCAGGGTCACGGTCCACGCCTCGTCGGCACTCAACCAACGCACGCTTGCATCGATCAGATCCGTCGAATCGGTTTCAAGCAAGGCCGTGTTGTAAGCGTCATTGAACGTCTTGGATCGATAGCTCCAATCACCGCGCAGAATCAACGTGCCGTTGTCACCCAGCGTCAACTCACGAGACAACCCCAAGCTGGCTGCGGTTTCGGGCACGCGCTCGAAGTCGTTATCCCGAGCAATTAGCGTGTTGCCGGTGTCGATCTCATCATAGTTAGCGTCCAACAAGGACAGGCTAGCCTCGACCAACCAGCCATTACCGGGAGAAGCCATTACTTCCAGCTCCAGCCCTTCAATGGACGCCTTACCGATGTTCTGAGTTACCGGTGCAACGCTATTGAATACCTGCACCTGCAGATCTTCGTAATCCGTGGTGAACAGGGCGCCATTCACGCGAACTCGGCCGTCCATAAACGTACCCTTGAAGCCCAGTTCCAGCACTTCAACGAATTCAGGATCGTAGGTCGGAATCAAATCGATGTCTGGTGTGCCCGCTGGCGCGGTAAAGGGCGCAATAATCGGCGGGAATACGCGCTGGGTAAAACCGCCAGACTTAAAGCCTTCGGAATAACTCAGGTACACCATCATGTCATCGGACAGATCGAAAGCCAGGTTTGCCATGGGCGTGAACTCTGAAATGTCGATGTCTTTTTCCAACAGCGGCAGAATCCGCCCGCCAGCCTGCAAGAACGGAGCGTCCAAGGCAGCCAGGGGGTTATCTGCCGGCACCAGGTTGCTGAAGCCCTCATAGTAGTTCTGATAGATCACCTGATCCGGTGTGAACGACTTTTGCTCGTCGGTATAGCGTCCACCCAAGGTCAGGTGCACTGCGTCGGTCAGATCGTACGTTGCTTGAGCAAATGCAGCCCACGCTTCGTTGTCAAAAGAGCCCCCAGAACGGAAGTTGGAAACCGTGAAATCCAACGTATTCTCGTTAAAGCCGTCTTCATTGAAGTAGTAAGCACCCAGAATCCATTCCAGCTTATCCGCGGAACCCAACAGCTGTAGTTCCTGAGAAAACTGATCCTGTTCTAGGTCGTCGTGGAACTGGGAAATGCGGTGGGGTGAGTGATCGCCGTCACGGGCAAACTCAGATTCTAGGCTGCGCGACGCCGTGATGGACTTCAGCGTCAGTGAATCGGACATCTCGTATGTAAACGTTGCGGAAAGTCCCAACAAGTCCGTTTCGGAAAATGCCGGCGCGGTGCCATCGTTCTGGCCGTCAGCGCCGATGTAACGAGAGTCATAGCAATTCGCAGACCCGGGGTTAGACGTAACACCCTGGCCGGCGGCATTGGTTGCAGCGCAGGGCTGACCCGGCCCCAGTGCTGCCGTCGTGACGTTATGAATAAAGGCCATTGGCGGAGGTGGCGCCGCTACGACGCCAGCCAACTGGCTCAGATCGGTAAAGTCGATACCAATCAGCTGCATAGCCGGACCGTTTTCACGATCTCGTGTCATGTCTACACTAAACTGCCCCGATAGCGCATCGGTGGGCTGCCAATTCACCGCTAGCCGGGCAGTAAGCGTATCGTCATCACCCAAATCAATACCGTCTGCACGCTGCACGTAACCGTCTTGATTGAACGAGGCCACACTTAAACGGGCAGCAGCCGTATCGCTTAATGTCCCTTCGACGCTGGCATTCAAATGCAGCAAGCTGTCGTTGCCGACGCTAGCCCCGATGGAACCTTGCACATCGCCGCCAATTTCCGGCTGACGGGTGACGACAGAAATCGCGCCGCCAATGGTGTTGCGGCCAAACAAGGTTCCCTGAGGGCCGCGCAATACTTCGATTCGTTCCACATCAACGATGTCTAAAATCGCACCAACAGAGCGCGCAACATAAACGCCATCCACGTATAGGCCCACACCCGGTTCTGTCGTAGGCAAAAATTCTTTTTGACCGATGCCCCGCAAATAGATCGCAGCGGAATTCGACGCCCCGCCAAAACTTGGGTTGTTTTCCAGAGTCAGCCCCGGCGCAAACTTGGCAATCTGGTCCAACCGCGTCACACCGCGATAATCCAAGGAATCACCCGTGTATGCAGAAATCGCGATGGGGGCACTTTGCAGGCCTTCCTCACGGCGTCGTGCGGTCACAACCACTTCTTCGATCATGGCATCCGCGCCGGTGCGCTCTGCGGTTTCTTCAGCGTTCGCCACTGTGGCTAGACTGATACTCATTGCTCCCGTGGCAAATGCCAGGGTGTACCATCGCTTTAACATTACGTCTCTCCTCGTACTAAAGCCGTTATACTCTCTCGATCAACATTCAATCCGTTGCCCCCGACCTAGCCGTTGACGACAGGCACCGCCTTCATGGCTTGCGCAATCACGTCATCTGACAAATCTGCGTCAACCATTTCTCCATTGAGGTACTTGTCGTAGGACGCGAGGTCCAAGTGACCGTGGCCGCACAACGCAGTCAAAATCACTTTTTCTTCTCCAGATTCTTTGCAGGCCAGAGCTTCGCGCACGGCGGCCGCTATCGCGTGCGTTGGCTCAGGCGCAGGCACGATGCCTTCCATGCGGGCGAAATCTAAGGCACCGGCGAAGCATTCGTTCTGTGGAATCGAAATCGCTTCAACCATGCCCAGTTCGTATATATGGGAAACCAGCGGCGCCATGCCGTGATAGCGCAAGCCACCGGCGTGAATCGGCTCTGGAATAAAGCCGTGGCCCAGCGTGTGCATTTTCATCATCGGCGTCAGACCTGCGGTGTCACCGAAGTCATATCGATACTCACCCTTGGTCAATGTTGGGCAAGCGGCAGGTTCAACACAGCGAATGGTGGGATTCATACGACCCGCGAGTTTTTCCCGCAAAAACGGAAACGCCAAACCGCCAAAGTTTGAGCCCCCGCCGGTGCAACCCACCAGCACATCGGGTACCGCGTCCACCTTGGCAAGCTGCAACAATGCCTCTTCACCGATAATGGTTTGGTGCAGCAAGACATGGTTCAGGACACTGCCTAAGGCATAGCGCACGTGCGGATCTTCGACAGCCTCACTGACCGCTTCGGAAATAGCGATGCCTAAGGAGCCTGGATGATCGGCATCTTGAGCCAACAGGCTACGACCGAATTCTGTTACTGGCGATGGACTGGAGTGCACCTTGCCGCCCCAGACTTCCATCATTGTGCGGCGGTAGGGTTTGGCCAGGTAGGATGCTGCAACCTGCCACACTTCACATTCCAAACCAAATTGCGCACAGGCGAAGGCCAAAGAGCTGCCCCACTGCCCCGCACCGGTCTCGGTGGTCAGCTTGCGAATACCCTCTTGAGCGTTGTACCAAACCTGCGGTACCGCGGTGTTTGGTTTGTGTGAGCCGGCAGGGCTCACCCCTTCGTACTTGTAGTAAATTTTTGCAGGCGTATCGAGAAATTTCTCCAGGCGCCGTGCCCGAAACAACGGGCTGGGCCTCCATAGCCGATAGACGTCGAGCACGTCGCCAGGAATATCGATGTAGCGTTCTGTCGACATTTCCTGTTCGATCAGAGCCTTAGGAAACAAGGGTGCAAAATCTTCTGCAGTGGCTGGCTGATGGGTACCCGGGTGCAGTGCCGGCGGAGGCGGCTCCGGCAGGTCTGCGACGATGTTGTACCACTGGGTAGGCATTTCACTTTCGTCTAAGAGGATTTTGTAGTTGTCTTTCATGACACCCTTCCTTGTTTCATGGTTTTCGCGGGAAATTCAAAACTATCCGACGCTCGTTCCTTACAATCCCACGGCGTCTATCCGCCACCGTACCGAGCAGCGAATGATAGGGATTTGAACCACCAATTGAAAGTTGACGAATCAAAACACCAGCGCCAAGCATGCAGGGCATCACAAGATTTGAATTTCCGCTATGCTCCGAACAACAAAGACTCGCGGAGCGCCGCTTTCGTCTTAATCAAACGCAACGAGAAACGGGGAGGTTTCGAATGCTAAGAGAGACTCAGAACAACACACGACAACGCACCCGGGCTTTACTGCTCGGCCTAGCCTTTACGCTAAGCGCCTGTAGTCCCGCGGCCAATCAAGGTGAACCGGACACGACACCGCGATTCAGTGCTCCCGCCTTGCAAATAGATTCTGGGACGATCATCGGAGAACCAAACAAAAATGCCCTGCGCAACGCCTACTTTGGCGACCTGCATGTGCATACCGATTATTCCTTCGATGCCTATGCCTTCGGCACCGTGGCCACCCCTTATGACGCCTATCGCTACGCGAAGGGTGATGCCATTGCTCACCCCGCAGGCTTCCAAGTCCAGCTAAGACAGCCGCTGGATTTTTACGCTGTCACGGATCATGCGATGTTTTTGGGCGCGGTCAAAGCCGCAGCGGATACGTCAACTCGCTTCTCTGAAGAACCTCATGTGCAGAGCCTGCACGACCTGAACGCTCCCGAGAACTTAAACACCGGAAGTTTGCAGGCCCGTGTTGAGGCGTTCACCGGATTTCTACCGGACACGTTAAACCGCATAACCAGCGGCGAAACCGATCAGCGGATTCTAGATGACATCGCGAAAAATGCGTGGGCAGATACCATTGCCGCCGCCAACACCCACTACCAGCCCGGCGAGTTCACTACCTTTGCCGCCTACGAGTACACCTCATCTACCGATCAACGGGGCAATCTGCATCGCAACGTCATTTTCCGCGATACCGATAAACTGCCCGTAATGCCGTTTTCGCGATTCCACAGCCAAAACCCGGAAGGTCTTTGGGACTGGATGGACACAATTCGCGCCCAGGGTATTGAAGCCTTGGCCGTGCCACACAATTCTAATGGCTCCAATGGCGCCATGTTTATGATGGTGGACTGGGCCGGCCAACCCATTGACAACGCCTACGCCCAGCAGCGTATTCGCAATGAGCCGTTGGTTGAATTGACTCAGGTTAAGGGTACCTCTGAAACCCACCCCCTATTGTCCCCGGAAGACGAGTGGGCGAACTTCGAAATCATGCCATTTCGAGTTGCCACCACACTCTACAGCGAACCCAAGGGTTCCTATGCACGAGATGCATTACGCAGCGGTCTCACGCTGCAAGACAATGGCATTGCCAACGCCTACCAGTTTGGCTTCGTCGGCGCGTCGGATACGCATACCGGCGCAGCCTCCTTAGATGAGGACAACTACTTTTCAAAAGTTGGTTTGTTAGACAGCAATGGTGGTTTGCGTGGCTCGGAACCCCTGTCCGCGGGAGACGCCGAACTGGTAACCGCTGCCGGCCGGGTCCAAGTCAAGGATATCGGCGGCGCGAAATACGCTTCCGGCGCTTATGAATCTTGGGGCGCGTCGGGTTTGACCGGTGTGTGGGCAGAAGAAAATACGCGAGAAGCGATTTATAACGCTTTTCGGCGCAAGGAAACCTTCGCCACCTCCGGCCCTCGCATGAAAGTCCGACTGTTTGCCGGCTACGGCTTATCTGACAACAACCTGGCGAATGCTGACGAACTGAGCGCCGCCTACGCAGCCGGTGTCAGCATGGGTTCGGAAATACAGGCCAAGGGCGACAGCGCCCCTATCCTGCTGGCCTGGGCAGCCCAAGACCCCAACTCCGCGGCATTGCAACGACTGCAGATTATCAAAGGCTGGAGTGTCGATGGTAAATCTTTCGAACAGGTCTACGATGTCGCCTGTTCTGATGGTGGTAGCGTCGATCCAGTCACACATCGCTGCCCAGATAATGGTGCCAGCGTAGATTTATCGAACTGTGCAATCAGCGAAAACTTAGGAGCCGGGGAACTCAAAGCCAACTGGACGGACCCCGACTTCAACGAGGAGCAGCGCGCCTTCTACTATGTTCGCGCCTTGGAAAATCCAACCTGCCGCTGGTCGACTTGGGACGCTCTGCGTGCCGGTGCAACGCCACGTGAGGACTTGCAAACCACCATTCAAGAGCGGGTCTGGTCATCACCAATTTGGTATGTGCCGAACCAGGGCTAAATGCCGTTATCTCATGGGCAGAAAAAAGCCGCGCTTTATGCGCGGCTTTTTATTGTCTGGAAAGTGAGATCAACTTCGACGGCGTGCTCTTGGATCCTCATAGGTATCACTTTGTTCTTGCGGCGCCTCTGCGCCTGCTCGAGCACGTTCACTGATTTGTACGTCGACGCCGCCTTCAGCCCTTTTCGCTTGCCGAGGCCGCGCCTCCTCTCGAGTACGAGATTCCTCTCGTGGCGCCTCACCCCTCTCACTTGCGTTCGTTCGTTGGGTTGATGCGTTTGCGTTGCTCCCGGATACCGGGGCCCCGTAACCAATACCTTCGGGCATGATCTGCTCCTTTGAGTCACACGTTCATCAGATGCCCAAAATACTAGCACGTCTACTTTTGGATAAGGCATAGCCGAATTCAGCATCTCACACAGACTCTGATAGCATTCGGCCATGCAATCTATTGTCGGCAATTTCCCATGGCAGCGCCCCCCGTGGCAGGGTGGTACAACCAAGTATCGCTTAGGCATGCGTCCGATTTCACTCGAGCACTGGTTTCAAGGTCAACCGTCGCCAGAACTTAGAGTCCACAAATACAATCTGCTGAAGCGAGCCTATGGGCAAGTCGTGCAGGCCTTGCCCGAGGCACGCGACGCACAGGCACGCCTGGCCGAGCAGATGCAGGCACACGAATGGTACGAAGCGCATAGCCGCGACGCGACCGACTACCCTGATCTCATCGCCGCACTTTCGTTACAAGTATCCGACGATCTGTGTGTTATCCAAACCGGTGGCGAACAACGACTGATCGCCGCCAGTGTTTGCTCACCCAGCTACTGGAACATCAAGGAAAAAATCGGCTTGTCCCTGTCGGACATTCACCAACCCGTGACGTCACTGCAGCAAAAAATCGGCAGCCAAATTCAACGCTTCATTGCTCAGGCACCACTGATGACGCCCTTCGAGCGCAGCAATTGGTTTGTGCACGGTAATCGTGAACGTATGCACCTGGCACCAGAGGGCGAGATAGCAGGATCGCCCGAAAACTGGTTCCTAAGATCCGAACGAGAAACCCTGTGTCGTTTTCACGATGATTACTTATTGTTTACGATCAACGTTCGCTTCGCGCCGCTGAGGGACATCGTCCTCTACCCTGAGGCGCTTGCAGATCTGATCGCGTCCTTATCGCGCTTTGACACTGAAGAAATCGACTACTTCGGTGGTGGGCCCAAATACCAGCGTCTCGCCGAATATCTGGCGGGTTTGCACTAAACATCACCGCGGCCCGATAACGCGATCAACCAAATCCCCGGGCAAAATCCAGGCATAAAAAAAGCGGGCTCAAAGCCCGCTTTCCTTGAGTCACAACCGCTTAGAAGCTGTAGCTCAAACGTCCGTACATGAACGCGCCATTAAACCCGTAGGGGGTAAATTGGCTATAAGGCAGGCCCAGAACCGTTGCGGGCGTCGTTCCGCATGAACCGGCACGGCAACCTTTTTCGTTGGTAGCGTTACGTATACCAAAGGAACCACGAAGGTCTTCGCTGACGTCGTAACCAAGTTCGAAATCCAACAACATCGCGTCGTCGAATACACCACCCGCTTCACTGTCATAGTACTTACCGTAGTAGCTGACGCGCACTAAGTAATCCATCTGACCCATATCGTGCTGTGCTGTCATTACCCAACGGGAATTAGGCACACCGTCTTCGATCAACTGCACTCGGTTGTCCCCAAGCAGATCAGCATTACGACGCGTTACAGAAGTTGACGAACGGTTGTACGCCACGCTCCAGTTCGTTATGCCGGAGAGCCATTCTGTTTCCGTGCTCAAAACGACATCAACACCAGACGTATTGGTATCAAATTGATTGGTGAAGAAACGGAATTCTGAAATATCGGATGCGTCGATACCCTGACCGCTTAGCGTGGCTTGATCAGCCGCACTGAGTGCGAAATCGCTCGACAGGCTCAACCGGTCATCCAGATCAATGTCGAAGTAGTCAACGGTAATATCAAAGTCCCCAATCGAACCATAGACACCCACGGTGAAGTTCAAAGACTCTTCAGGATCCAACTCGCTGCCGCCCTTCAATGCTGCAGGACCGCTGGTAGATGGAATCACACCCTGGTTGGTCAATACACCGCCAATGATCTGAGTCGAAATATTGGACGCATTGGATTGGCCAGGAGTGGGCGCCTTGAAGCCCGTACTTACCGTTCCTCGGAAACCCAGATTGTCGCTATAGGCATAGTTGACACCGAAACGAACATTCGTCGTAGTACCGAAGGTATCGAAGTCCTCGAAACGCAGTGCACCGGCGACTAACAAGTCTTCAGACGGAGTCCACTCCAGGTCACCGTAGACCGCGTAGTTCTTGCGCTCCCAAGAGCCTGAGATCGCTGGAGAAAACCCAGGGAATCCGTTGGTCGACGTGCTGAAACCTTGGCTACCCAGGCCGCCGTCGATATAGGATTCCTCTTGGCCCGCGCCAATGGTGAATTCTTCGATTCGATACTCTGCACCAAACGCCAAAGCCATGGTGTCTGACAACGTCATCGAGAAGTCAGCGTTGAAGCCCATATCCTCTTGCTCATAAGAGCCGGCATCAAAATTCCGCGGAGTCAATGGACCCAAGCTCGCGTTCACGGTGTTGTTGATGAAGAAGTCTGCTTCGTTGCTGCCGCTGTAGGCGCTGACGCTCCAAAACATACCGCTATCGGTTTCACCACGCAGGCCAACTAAAATTGCGTAGTCGGTTATCTCACCACCGAAGTTTGGTGTGAAACCTCCGGGGATGGTTTCTTGGAAATTAAAGCAGTTTGCGTTGGCATCGCCAGATACGTTGATCTGATCCAGTGCAACATCCGTCACCTGTACGTCAGTCGGGCAGTCGATGCCATCACCTGCGGATAACAAAGGAAAGCCACTGTTGTCTTGTCCCACGGGGCCTGGGGTCAGGTCGCCGAAGATCAAATACTGAATATCGTCAGCGTCATCATCCGTGCCTTGATCATCAGTGCGAGCGTAAACTCCTCCGCGATTCGTTGGGTTGCGATAGTAAAAACCACCGGTGACTTCTTTGCTGTTGTAGTTCGCGTTACCGAAGAACTCAACGTTATCCGACAAGTCGCCACCAAAGTTGGCCCACAGCTTGTAATCGTCTGCGACTTCGGGTGTGCCCCAGACTTGCGCGGGGTTACCGACATTTTGATAGCCCGCTGCAATCAGATTGGCCGCGTCTTGACGTTGTACTGAACGATCGGTCGCATCGGCTTCTGCCCATTCGGCAGTCAGGTTTAAGAAACCTTCACTACCCAGAGCAAAGCCTTTATTTACCGCGATCACCGTTTGGGCTCCATCACCTTCGGAGTATTCTCCGAACTTGATCTCAACCGCACCGTCAGACGCAGAGTCTTTCAGGTTAAAGTTGATTACACCCGCAATCGCATCGGATCCGTACTGGGCGGCAGCGCCATCTCGCAGTACTTCAACACTGCGCAGTGCTAGGCCAGGAATCGCAGAAATGTCCGCACCTTGCGAACCGTCCGCCAAACCGTTGCCCAACCACGTGATTACGGCTGCGCGATGACGACGACGGCCATTCACCATAACCAACGTGTGGTCTGGAGCCAAGCCTCGCAGGTTAGCGGGTCTCACCAGCGTTGCCGCATCACTGATGGGTTGGTCGTTGACGTTCAATGAAGGAACCAGATTACGCAGCAAATTACTGGTGTCCATGCCACCTTGCTGCATGAAGTCATCCCCGGTCACGACATCGACTGGGGCGGTAGAATCGGTGGTCGAACGAGGCTTGCCCCGTGTACCGATAGTGATCACCTCTTCCATTACTTCTGAATCCGCTTGTGCCATATCGGCTGCGAAGGCTTGGGTCGAAGTCAGGAAAAAAGAAACCACGATAGAAAGTGCTGTCAGCGGAACGCTGTAAAAGCTCTTATTCAATAGTCCATCTCCAAAAAAATTGATAAACGGCGCCATTTAGGCGACGAGCGGGATTTTTCGCCTTCAAGCGCCCCCTGTAAAGCTTTTTGTTACTAATTTGTAACATTTTGACATTTTCGTGAAATATTTGTAAAAATCTGGTGGATGAATGTGAAATTTTCATAATAAACAACTGGTTACCGATCATCTCGTGAATGGCCAGCCTAGGGGCAAACAACCCCACGACATCTAGGCAATCGTCGTCTCTCGGCAGGCTAGTGTGGCTTGTGGCGAGCCAAATCCGGTCAGTCTCGCTGGTAGCGGACCTGTCCGCCCACGATGGTCATGTCAATCTGAATATCTGGGATATCGGCTTCTGGCACCGTTAAGAAATCTTGGGACAGCACCACCAAATCTGCCCACTTACCCGGTGTGACCGAACCTTTGACCTTCTCTTCGAAGGCCGCAATGGCGTTATTGATGGTATAGCTTGCCAGCGCTTCCTCTCGGCTCAAGGCCTGCTCCGGAAAGAACGACACCCCCTCGGAGGTGCGACGAGACACCGTGGCGTACAGCGAGGCCATGGCGTCGATGGGTTCCACCGGCACATCGGTGCCGTTGGCCAATAACGCCCCACTGCGGATTAAATCCCGCCACGGATAAGACGTACGAGCCGTTCGCTCGACGCCCAAACGAGAGGGGATCCACGGTCCGTCGGACGCACTGTGTATCCCTTGAAAGGCAGCAATCACACCCAGCTGGCCAAACCTCGGCACATCTACCGGATCTATGTGCTGGGCATGTTCGATACGCCAACGTAGAGATTTGCCGTCCACCTCGGCCTGACGAAAGGCGCGCTCGTAGAGATCCAGAATCTCCCGATTGGCCCGATCGCCAATGGCGTGCGTATTAAGCTGATAGCCATGCTCAATCGCCAGCCTCGCGGTTTCCTCAATGTCCTCCAAGGATTCCAGCACTAACCCGTCCGTGTCTGGCAGGTCGGTATAGGGGGCGAGCAGCCACGCCCCGTGAGCACCCAAGGCTCCATCCACCTGACGTTTGATGGAGCGGACGCTCAAAAAGTCATTTTCTTCCGTCTCCATGCGATAGGCCGGCAGGTTAGCGGCCAGATCGTCATTGCTTTCGCCCCGCACCATCACGTAAAGGCGAATGGGCAATTCATCAGCGGCTTCCATTTCCTTTAGAAAATCGATGGTCGCGAAGCTGGCACCAGCATCGTGGAATGAGGTGATACCGTGGGCCAAGGCCTGTTCCCCGGCCAACAACACCTGTTCTCTGAGTTCGGCACGCTGCTCATCTGGGGGGCGCTGAGCCTGATCTTTCGCCGCCGCTTTTGCCACCAGCCGTTGGGCCGTTTCTCGCAGCAACCCGGTAGCACGGCCTGCGCTATCACGCACAATGGTGCCACCCTCAGGATTCACGGTTGCATCCGTAATACCGGCTGCAGCCAATGCCGCATCATTCGCAAATGCCGCATGCCCACTGGCGTGGCCTAACAGAACCGGATTATTGGGGGAAATACGAGACAGCGTCTGATTCAAGGGCACACCGTCCACCGCGTCAGCGGGCACACGATTCCACTTTTCTTGGTGCCAGCCCCGGCCAAAAATCCACTCTCCGGCCTCAGCCGTATCAACCGCGATGGCTACTCGACCTACCGCTTGCTGCCAGTTCTGAATGTCACTCAAATCAATGATCTGTTGGGCACGACCAAAACTCATGAAGTGCCCGTGGCCTTCGATCAAACCCGGCGCAAGCAGACGACCGCCCAGTTCAATGACTTGAGTTTGCCCATCCGCCCACAAACGGATCTCGTCGTCAGAGCCAACGGCAGCGATGCGATGATCAACCACCGCGACCGCCGTCGCACCAACAACCCGCGAATCCATACTGGCCACAACGCCGCCAAGGAAAATGGTATCCGCTTTAACGTTTTGAGAATCACTGTTTGGGCTTGGCACCTTTTCCGCAGACCCACACCCGCCCAGCGTAAGAAAGAGTAACACCCAGAAAGTAGCGCCGCTCAGGCGACTGATATCAACGTTGATCACTGAAAAATCCATTCGCTGCCTAAACAACAAGCATTACTGCTGCATCGCTAACAGGCAAGTTACGCTAGCGCCCTTCTACATCAGACATCGCCGGCAGGCCAAAGTCGAATCTTTCCCAAATGGAATTTATTTATTTTGAATTATTCCTTATACCGATAAGGCCGTCTCAGGTTTACTGCTCCCCATCGAAACAGCCCATGCACATAACGTTAGGAAACATCATGCAAAAGCCAGCAATCGACAATATCCTTCCGCAAGAATTTGAAATTGAGATCCCCGAGATCAAAAAGAGTCTGCCGCTTCGTCGCATTGACGAAGAGCTGTCGGAGTTCGAACGAGCACGGCAAGCCAGTAAAACGTGGTCCATGGGTCAAGATTAGACCGCCGAGGTCTGAGATCGTGCCCTGACTCGGGTCGGGGCAAGCCTGCCAGATACACTTCGCTCCCGCCACAACCTCCCCCTTCGAGCATTCGTCGTGCTAGCGATTACCTAAGAATTTAGGCATCTTTCTCCTCTACGACCTTCCCTCGCCTACGCTTCGGCTAGAGCGCTTCGGCATCCGCAGCGCCTACAATCATAATGGAGACCTGAGAAATGACCGATTCCCAGCCTACAAACACCCTTCGTTCACCCCTAACCCTGCCATGCGGCGTTACAGTGCCCAACCGGCTCTGCAAAGCGGCCATGACCGAAGGCCTTGCGACACCTCAGGGCTTGCCTTCGCCAGAGCTCAATCGCCTGTACGGACTGTGGAGTGACGGCGGTGCGGGCATTCTTCTGTCTGGCAATATTCAGGTCGACAAAGATCATCTCGAACGCCCCGGAAACGTCGTCGTTGACAGCACACCTACCAACGAAATGCAGGCCGCTTTGGCCAGCTGGGCGGAAGCCGGTACTCGCAACGGCAATCACTTTTGGGCACAAATCAGCCATGCCGGCCGTCAAACCCAAACCAACGTAAATAAACAACCGAAGGCGCCTTCTTCGGTTGCCGTTGGATTGCCCGGTGGTCAGTTCGGCAAACCCGTAGCGCTAACCGAGCCGGAAATTGTCGATTTGGTCGAGCGATTCGGCATTTGTGCCAAGGCCTGTCAGGAAGCCGGTTTCACCGGTGTACAGATCCACTCGGCCCACGGCTACTTGCTGTCCCAGTTCCTCAGTCCTCGTACCAACCTGCGCGATGACCGATACGGCGGCTCTCTGGAAAACCGCGCGCGCATGCTGGTCGAGGTCGTTGCTGCGATTCGCACCGCAGTTGGCCCAAATTTTCCCATCGCGGTGAAGCTCAACAGCGCGGACTTTCAAAAAGGCGGTTTTGAATTTGCGGACAGCATACAAGTTGCCAAGTGGCTGGAAGCAGCCAGCGTCGACATGATCGAAATTTCCGGTGGCACCTACGAACAACCTCAACTGCTCGGGGTAGAGGGCATGGAAGAAGTCGTGGAACAAGAGGTGCAAGAAAGCACCGTCGCTCGGGAGGCGTACTTCGTCGATTTCGCCTTGGCCATGCAGCAAGAAGTGTCCATTCCTTTGATGGTCACTGGCGGATTCCGCCTGAAATCAGCCATGGAAGAGGCGCTGCAAAACGGTGCCGACGTCATCGGCATTGGCCGGCCTATGTGCGTGATGACCGACGCACCTGACCAGCTGATGTCAGGCTTGGAGGAACTGCCGCGCTATGAATCTCAACTGACGTTCTTTCCACCTTGGCTCGAATTTTTGAATCGATTCAAAGCCCTCAGAGCACTTTCGACATTTGGCGTGCAATATTGGTTTTATGCGCAGCTGGAGCTACTCGGCCAAACCGGTACAACTGAGCCAAACATGAGCACGATGGCAGCGAGCAAGCGTATTATGACCCAGCAAAAAGAGTGGCTGAATCAACGCTAGCCCCACTGAACCGGTATGCGCCTGCACCGGCAAGCCCACGAGGAGACTAAAATGAGACCCATACTGACCCTACTGATACTGTGTGCGACAACAGGGCTTCATGCATCTGCGCAAGCCCAGACTGAAACAGCAGTTGGCCCGGATCTAACCGGGGACAGCGGCATTTTGTTTTGGACGCCGGAACAACAGCTCACCGGCTATTCAAGTATTGCGGATTTGTACCCAACCCGCTCGATTGAAGGACGCCCGGCCCCCTTCGAACTGCCGGAAAAACTCACCAACCTTGACCGCTTCACTTACCGAGTCGGCGAGCAAGAATTCACCCTAACCGATCATATGAAGAGCCAACGCACTGTAGGGCTTCTGGTAATTCACAACGGTGATCTGAAGGTAGAGCGATACGGCCTAGGGCATCTGCCGCAAAATCCGTGGGTTTCTTTCTCGGTCACAAAATCTGTTGTCAGCATGCTGTATGGGGCAGCTATCCAAGATGGTTTCATCGAATCCATCGATACGCCGATCGGTGAGTATCTCCCAGTTTTTGCCACCGGCAGCTACGCTGACGTCACCATCAAAAACATCCTGCAAATGGCGTCCGGTGTTGCATGGAATGAAGACTATGCAGACCCAGCCTCAGACATTGTGAAGTTACCCACGGAACAAGCGGCGGGATTTCGGTACATGAACCAGTTACCAAGAGTCGCAGAGCCTGGTACTCGTTTTAACTACAATACCGGGGAAACCAACATCGCTGGCGCGATTCTCGCTAAGGCCACTGGCAAAACCTTAAGCGACTACGCCTCTGAAAAGATTTTCCTTCCCGGCGGCCTGTCCAACAACGCCAACTGGTTGCTCGATGGACCAGACGGTCGGGAATTCGCAGGATGCTGTATCAGCGCCAGCCTTCGAGACTATGGCCGCCTGGGTTTATTCGCGCTGGCCAATACGAAATCCCCGACCAATGGGCTGTTGAACGACCACTGGATGCAGCAATCGACGACACCCTCTAAGGGCTACACAGGCTACGGTTATTTTTGGTGGCTGCTTGATGACGGTATCTATGCGGCTGAGGGTGTGTTCGGTCAGTACATTGTGATCGACACCCGTCGGGATCTCATCGTGGTTCTGCAGAGCGCTTGGCCAGAGGCATGGAATGATGCGTTAGAAGCCCGGGCCCTCGCATTCATCAAGGCCCTATCGGACTATGTAGTCGATCAAAAGTAGTTAAGTGGCCCAGAGCAGGGCCCAGACTACGGTGGCCAGTGTGACCACGATCAGGCTGCGGTTCAGCACCAGACTGCCTCCAAGAGACGCGCTGAGAGCTGACCCCGACACGCACCAAGCGCTGTGCAGCAAGCCTTGGGCGACGGCAAAACTCAGGGGAATGACGACGTAGCGCTGCCACGGCTCATCCAAGCCCGCACCGAATTGCGAAAAGGCCAAGGTCGTCATAACCCAGGCTTTAGGATTCAGCGGATGGACGACCAGCCCCTGATAAAAACCGGGTTTCGCCGTTGAACCACCCGTTACGGGACTGACATTCCAGCCTCGCAAGGCGAGCCAACTCATGTAAAACGCGCTCAGATAGGCAAAGACACTGCCGAGCAAGGGGTAGAGCGTAAGCAACGCCCCCAGACCAATCGCCATGGCCAGATTCAACAGGAGTTTGCCCCCAATCAAACCCAGGCCAAAGGGCACGCAGTCCCGATACCCGTGCTGAGCGCCGGCGCTCATGATCAGCAGATTCGCGGGTCCCGGCGTACCGACCATAAGAACGATAAACGCCCAAAGCGGCAGATACTGTTCCAATCCGGTGATGCTCGGTTACTGCATCTCAATCGCTGTTTTAAAGGCGGGGCGATTCGCAATGCGTTCAACGTAGGCTTTCAAGTGGGGCATTTCGTCGCCAACACAGCCCAGGCGATTACTCATGAAGCACGCGTGACCCAGCATGATATCCGCTGCAGAAAATTCGCCAATCAGATAGTCCCGCCCCTCCAGCGCATCATTCACAGGTTCCAGCGCCTTGGACAGCAAACGTTTTGCCTGAGCCAATGCCGTTTCGTCCCGACGATCCAGTGGCAGCAAAACTGTTTGCACCACGATGGTGTTCACTGGCGGCATTACCATTCCCTCGCAGTAATGAAACCACTGCAAATAGTCAGGAAATTCCGCCGCCGCCTCGGCCGGTCGTAACCCGCCGTTTTTATGCCGGGCCAACACATATTCCACGATAGCACCGGATTCAAATATACGGACGTCGCCGTCATCCAGCACAGGCACCCGACCCAGCGGATGGCGCGCCCGGTGTTCATCAGACTTCAGATCTTGGGGGTGGAACGCCATCTTGTTGATGTCGTAATCCAATTCCAGTTCTTCCAGCAACCAGACGATTCGTCCCGCGCGGGAGTTGGGAGCAAAGTGAAGTGTCAGCATAGTGAATCCTTGCAGTATTTGACCTCATCATTTCACGAACAGGCAAAGCGCCCGCCTCAAGCGAAATTCATAGCCCCGAAATGTATGCGCAAAGACTAAGGGGAAGCAAGTTGCGCCGCAGCGTCAAGCTGGCCGGTCAACAGTGTCAGTGTCTGCATATCCCCAGGTATCGTCCCCTTGGGATTGAGACTGGGCCACAGGCTTTTTGCCGACTGCAACAGGTCCAGCAATCTGTCCCGCTGTTTTGAACCAGCACATTGCGCCACAAAGGTTTCGGCGACGTGCAGAAAGCCCCGAGCGTCTTGGTACTCCTGCAAATCTGCAATCTCACCGCCGACCACCCCGGCGCGGTACTCGATATCGGCTTGCGCGATCAGCGCCCGAGCCACTCTCAATTTTGCGGCATCATCGAGGCCTTGATCGGCGACAATGCCATTAATCACTGCCATGACGCGCAGATAGGACGTGGGAAAATCGGCCTTATTTGCGCTGTGAAACTGCTGGGACATGGCATCGAGTTCGTCGGCAAAACCGGCCGACCCAATCTGACGGAAGAATGGCAGAAGCTCTTGATAGACCTCTTGCGCCGGGTGCTTCGCGTGCTTGGCCCCAAGATCCATTTCCCCCGCCTCGACCAACTGCGCTGCCACCCATAAATGGCCCTGAATCAGAGCCATCTTGGTCACGTAGGAGGTTCTATCGCCCTGATCATCAGTCATTCGTTCTTGCGTCGGTGGGTTCGCCCATCCGCTCGCGCAAAAAAACCAGATCACTAACGCCGATACAACCTGTCTCATGCGATCAACCCACTATCATTCGTCTCTCGTGTTACCCAGACTCTAGCAAAGACGCACTCGGACGTACCCTCGTCAGTCGACGTTTCCAGCGATAGTGGTCGATTAATCCGCGCCTTCGGCTGCGTCAGCAACATCCATCGCAGGCTGCCACTCGCTTTCCAGCAGGCGAGCACCGCGCAAGATATTGCCCATCGCATAGTTGCCTTCATGGCAGGCGTATTCATACACCTTACTCTCGGGCTTCGACTGCCATTCGTACTTACCGCTCCAGCTTGTTTCCCAAGCCGTTGGATCGTTGACGGTGAAATCGTAAAGCAAGTTTCCGTCTTCTTTTCGGCTAAACCGTTCGATCACAGACAAGTTTTCGTCAGCACCAACCAATCCGTTTACGCGCTTGAAATTTTTAGTCTCCACCACCAGCACATCACCATCCCAATAAGCAATCGAGTCACCCATCCACTTACGATTGCTCTCGGGGCCATGCTCGGAATCGATACGGATGATGCGCGCATCGTGCACCATTTCCTGCAGGATCATGACGTGGGTATCCGTTTGCACCACGCGCTTGTAGTTGTTGTACAAACTGGGAATATTCGGCACGGTTGCCCCAAAGCTGATCAAGCACCGCTCACTTGGCGCAAGGCTTTCCGGACCGTCAAAGGGACCTTCGCCGTCGTGGGCTAGCCAACTCGCCGTGCCCGTGTTTTCGTGAATAAAGCTTTGATAACGCGAACCCATACGAGCGTCAAACCCCGGTAGGGTCTTGGGCTGTCTGCCATTGGGCGGATCGTAAATGATAGACGTGCGAATTTTTCCATCTACGGCAGTTACCGCGCTGCCCGGATCAATCCAAAAAGCGTTGTAGCCCCCAACCCCACCGGCACCGGCGGTGTTGTTGCCGTCGCCACCCTTGGGCGGTGCCTCTCGGTCTGGGTCACTTTCGTCTTCCCAGGTCCAGTCAATGGCAACCCCAGCAGCCCAGTTCAACAGATCTGCCACCCAGACATAGAGGTATTCGATATTGCCCAAAAACTCTGGGCGCTGGAGCGGCGTTAACGTGCCGGTGTCATAGGTACCCGTCAGATCAGGCTTACCCGACGGTGTGCGTGGCACATCTGCCTGTACGCTTACAACCGACGCCAACAGGACCAGTGCGACCATCCCGCGTTGTTTTATTTTCATTGTTACCTCCGCAACGTTATCCCTGGCATTTTGGACTGCCCGAATCACAATTTCTCTGCGATCACTTCAGTCATCTCTCGAACCCTGATGGTAGCTGCTCTGGGCGGAGGAGCAAACCGCATTGAGTCTGCTAAAATGGGGGATGATTAACCAGTTATGGCGCCTACTCAGAGCCGAAGTAGCCCTCCACAAACACAACAAAGTGAACCGTCAAGGCGTGGTCAGTGCAAACGCCCAGCACTACCACGTCATCGAAAATGTTCTGCCCCACCACATATACGAAGGCCTGCTGGACGCTGTTTCAGAACTTCACGCCCAAGCGGTTAGGGAAAACAGTCACTGGCGTAAAGGCATGGCCATAGGTGGCCACGAGCTCAACAGCAGCACGGTCAAGCCGTGGCTCGAGTACTTTTCCGGCGATGAGTTCATTCAAAGGCTGCGCATGGCGACGGGTATCGAAACATTAGCCTTGGTGCCCGCCGTTGACACGAACCGTCTCAGCCTGCTGTTTTATGATGCCCCTAAAGGTACAGAGGAAATCGGTGACGGGACCGACTGGCATATGGACGGCAACATCTATCTCGGTGCTCGTTGGGCAGGAATATTGACCCTCATTGAGGACACGCTGGATACGACGTCTAAGCTCGAACTCCAACCCTTTGGCGACGTTGCACAAATACCTAAGCGCAACCTGCGCAATTCCCTGGTGCTGTTCCAGGGTGACCACGTACTCCATCGGGTTCGACCCTTGATCAGCGACGAGCGGCGGGTGGTCATGAGTCTGTTGTTCTCGGATTGGCCAATTCGCACCCGCAATCCCTGGCTGCGTCGCTATCAGTCCGACGTCAACCGCGCGTTCTACGGCAACCCGCAGGCCTAGGGCTAACCGCTTTTCTCGTTGGACAACATCGCCAAACCTTTGGCGATGAACCATTTCCCCCGTATAATAACAGTTATCAAAATCCGTTGGGTCAAAGAAGGAATAGGCCGTTGACACAATCCGCCGCAGGCCGTTTTCATAACATTCGTTCAGCAATTGCCCTTATCACACTAAGCATCGTCTGCGGGGTGAGCCAAGCTGAGACTATTTTTCAAGTGTCCATTGGCAGCTATACCCAACTGGACAATGCGCGCCGAGCCTTAGAAACGGCTAACGCAAACCTTGGCGGTGGCCATCAAGTTCTCCGCGCAGAAACGCAGCAGGGCGCGGTTTATCGCGTGCTGTCCCGTCCCTATAGCAGCCGACAAGAAGCGCAACGCGCCGTGGTCGTCGCCAAAAACAACGACATCAACGGGGCTTGGATTGTCCGTTCACAGGGCGTTCAACCGAAACCCGAACAATCCTCGCCAAGGACGTCTCAGATCGCTCGAGACACCGCAGTTCAACGACCGATACCAACTCTCGCTCCGACCAATACCGTGGCATTGGATGGCACCAAGGGTGTACCGATGAGATTGGCAGGAGAACCTGCGTCCAATGCCTCTGAGAACGCCATCAGCATTCAGAAAACTACCGAAACAGACGCAGGCATTCAGATCGATGGCGAGCTCAACGAAGCCATCTGGAGCACGCTGCCAAACCTTGGGAAATTTGTGGTTCTGGAGCCGGACACCCTAGCCGACGTACCCCACGCTACGCACATCAAATTCGCCTACACCAACGAGGGTTTATACATTGGCGCAGACTTAGAACAGCCCAAGGACACGTTGATCAAGCGCCTCTCCGGTAGAGATGTATTCAGCGGATTGAACCGCGACAGCATCAATCTCACCCTAGACACCTCTGGGGAGGGCCTTTACGGATTCTGGTTTGGGATCAACCTAGGCGATTCGCTTATGGACGGTACCGTGCTGCCCGAGTACCGATTCTCTAACGAATGGGATGGCCCTTGGCGCGGCGCATCCGTTGAGACTGACACCGGCTGGTCGGCAGAATTTTTTATTCCATGGAGCGCGATCTCCATGCCCAGTAGCGGGGACGTCCGCAACATGGGCGTCTACATGTCCCGCAAGGTAGCCTACCTAGACGAGCGTTGGGGCTGGCCTGCTCTGCCCAGTACCCGACCAAAGTTTTTATCTGTTCTTCAGCCAATCGAATTGACCGGCATCGCGCCACGCCAGCAGTACAACATCTACCCCTTCACCTCAGTCACCCAAGACAACATTGACGACGAAACACGTTATCAGGTCGGTGCTGATGTGTTCTGGCGACCCTCCAGCAACTTCCAGCTCAATGCCACGTTAAATCCAGACTTTGGCAACGTTGAATCGGATGACGCCGTCGTCAATCTCTCGGCTACCGAAACGTTTTTTCAGGAAAAACGGCTGTTCTTTGTTGAAGGTCAGGAAATTTTTGTGGCGTCCCCGCGGGCAGACACCCGCAGCAGCGGGGTAGGCAACACGGGCTTGCCGACCACATTGGTCAATACGCGACGCATTGGGGGCCGCCCCCAAGCGCCGGTGCTGCAGGCCAACCAAAGCGTTTCAGACAGAGAAAGTGGCTTGCCCACGGACTTGCTCGGGGCCGCCAAAGCAACGGGGCAAATCGGTAGCTTCCGCTATGGCGTACTCACCGCTTTTGAAAACGACGTACGGCTACAGGCCAAAGAAAATGGGCAAGAGGTTTATCTAACCCAAAACGGCTCGGATTACGGCATCGCGCGTTTGCTCTACGAAAACAACAGCAACGGGTATCGTGCCATCGGGCTGCTGACGACAGCAGTACAGCACTATGATCGGGACGCTTACGTCACTGGCTTGGACTGGCACCTTCTGACGAAAGACGGCAAGTTAAAGATGGACGGACAGGTGTTTCGTTCAGACCTCGACGACCAAGACGTTGGCTACGGCGGCTTTTTGGATTTCGAATACACCTTTCGCCAAGGTGTAAGACAGCGTCTTGGCATCGAATACTTCGATGAGCACGTCAACATCAACGATCTGGGATTTCAGGCGCGCAACAACTATCGACAAATTCGCAGTGCGCACACCCGGACCACATCGGATCTTAGCTGGGCTCGAAACAACCAATTCGATGTACGCGGTTTTCTTCAGCAAAACGGTGACGGTTTGTTCTCCCGGGGCGGTATTTCCTTCGCCAATCGCACAACCTTTAAAAATCTAACATCGGTCACTGCTCGCTTGGATCACTTCCTACCGCGCTACGACGACTTGAACAGTTTTGGCAATGGCGCCTTTCGTACTAGCGAAAGTACTTCAGTGGGTCTTAAATTCGAATCCAACACGACTCAGGCGCTGAGTTTCGTGTTGGGCACGGGCTATTTTGAGGAAGACCTGGGCGGCGACAGTTTCAAGTACGAAGCCTCAGTCAATTGGCGCCCCTTAGACGGTTTGAATCTGTCCGCGGGGCTGAGCTACTACGACCGAGACGGCTGGTTGCTGCACCAAGAAGGTCGCAACATGACCACGTTCGTCGGTGATGGATTACAGCCAAACATCACCGCGGAATATTTCTTGAGCGCCAAGCAGCAATTCAAAATTTCCATGCAATGGATCGGCATCGAAGCCAATGAGGATGCGTTCTACCTGATCCCGGAAACTCCCGGTAATCTCATCCCTACCATCAAGCCCGAAGGCGCATCGGACTCCTTCGCGATTTCGGATATCGTTTTTCAGGCGCGTTACCGCTGGGAAATCGCGCCTTTGTCTGACTTGTACATTGTCTACGTCAAAGCGTCTGACATCGCCAGGCCCTTAGGCCAAGACAATTTCAGCGACTTGCTCGACAGGGCATGGGCAGATCCCATCGCCGACCAACTGGTCGTTAAGATACGCTACCGATTTGGATCCTAATATCCGATACTTGGGTCCTAACTGCTCTTATAAGGTGTATCTCATGCGTTTCACGTCTCTTTTGCTAACCCTGACATTGGCGATAGGCAGTCTATCGGTTCAGGCCAGCTATACGCTCGAAACCGTGGCAGACGATTTAAACTACCCCTGGTCCATTGCATTCTTGCCAGAGGGTGATTACCTGGTCGCCATGCGCAGCGGCGAGGTGCGGCGCATTTCGGCGCAGGGCGTCATATCCCCCGCTCTTGAAGGTTTGCCTGATAGCTACGTGCTTAGCCAAGGCGGTTACTTCGATATCACCCTAGACCCGAATTTTGCGAACAATCAGCGCATTTATTTGTCCTTCGCCTACGGCACACCAGAACAGAACGGTACCCGCATCGTTTCAGGCAGGTTGAACGGCGATCGGGTAGAAAACGTCACGCCGATTTTTACGGTTGCGCCCCTCAAAGACACCGCCGTGCACTACGGCGGCAAGATGCTGTTTCTGCTGGACGGCACGCTGGTTATGACCACGGGCGACGGCTTCGAGTATCGCGAGGCCGCTCAGGACACCTTCAACCTGATGGGAAAAATCATCCGCATCAACAGCGATGGCAGCATCCCAGCCGACAACCCCTATGCGAGCAATGGTTTGGGCAACGCAGCGGTTTGGTCTTACGGTCATCGCAATCCCCAAGGTCTGGTGCTGGACAAGGCCACAGGCCGCCTGTACTCCCATGAGCATGGCGCCAAGGGGGGCGACGAACTCAACCTCGTCAAGCCAGACACCAATTACGGTTGGCCTGCGGTCACCAAGGGCGTCAACTATTCCGGCGCCTATGTGTCGCCACTGCGCAGTGCTCCCGGTATCGAAGAACCATTGACCTATTGGGACCCAAGTATTGGGGCCTCCGGGCTGGCCATTTACGACGGCGCTGCATTTCCCAACTGGCAAGGCAAACTTTTTATTGGAGCCTTGGTTGATGAAGAGGTTCGCATGCTCACCCTCAGCGAAGGGAAAGTCACAGACGAACAAGCGATGTTCAGCGAAATTGGCGCGCGTATCCGCGATGTACGCACCGGCCCAGACGGTATGCTGTATCTGCTCACCGATAGCGAGCAAGGCAAGGTGATTCGGGTGGTCCCCACAAGCGATCCAGTGAATCAAGCGACCCTGAGCGCCGCAACGACAATCATGCAAGGACAGCAGCCATGATCAAAACAACCTACTCTTTTGTCGGCGCGGTGCTTGCTGCCTACACGCTTGGTGCCACTTTTGTCAGTCAGGGCAACATCGCCTCTGTGGTCGCCTTGGGTTTTGAGGTGAGCGGTGCGCAACGGCTTGATGCGGCTGTTCACGACCTCTTAAACATGACCGATATCTACCTGGCGCTGGTCACCGTAAGCCTGCTGATAGGCCTGCCAGCTGCCTTTGCTGTGGTCCGCAAAAAACCACACCTGCGCATGCTGGGTTATGTGCTCGCCGGGTTCGTCGCCATGGTGACCATGCCCGTTATTATGAAACTGGTCCTGGGCTTGTCTGGCATAGCCCCCACCCGCACCATTGTAGGATTGCTCGCCCAAGGCATTGCTGGTGGTGTGGGCGGATACCTGTTTTGCCGTCTCAGCGCACCATCCGCAGACCGGTGAATTCAAACACGGCACGATGAGTAATGCCCATGGAAAAAATTCTTAAGCATCCGCCCAAACTACTGAACCAGGCCCAGCGAGAACGCTATTTTCGTGATGGCTTCATCGGCGTTGATCGATTGGTTGGCCAAAACTGGCTCAGCAAACTTCAGACAGTGACAAAGGAGTTTATTGAGCAGAGCCGCCATATCCAGGGCAAGGACAAACGTTTCGATCTGGAGCCCAGCCACAGTGCCGCGGAGCCGCGCATTCGACGCCTGAACTCCCCCACCGACTTCCATGACACGTATTGGGCGTTTGCCAGCCAGGGTCCCTTTGTGGATGTGGCCGAAGACCTGCTCGGACCCAATGTAAAATTTCACCACTCCAAACTGAATTTTAAGTGGAGCGGTGGCGGCGAAGAGGTGAAATGGCATCAAGACATTCAGTTCTGGCCGCATACAAACTATGAGGTTCTCACCCTTGGCGTGTATTTGGATGATGTCACAGACGATATGTCGCCCATGGGCGTGATTCCAAACAGCCACAATGGGCCACTGTATAACCTCTACGATGACAATGGTGAGTGGACTGGCGCTCTGAACGACAGCGATATCGACAATCTCGACGTGGAAAGTGCCGTGTACTTGGGCGGCCCAGCCGGCTCGATCACGGCACACAACTGTCGCTGTGTGCATGGATCCGCGCCGAATCGAGCCGAGAAGCCGCGCCCGTTGTTGTTGTGCGCATACTCTGCGGCCCACGCCATTCCCATCACGAACCTAACCGCCCATGGCAAGTACGCCGAGGCCATCGTACGCGGTCAGCGCGCCAAGTGGGCCGAGTTTGATTCCCGACCGGTGCTGATGCCACCGGATTGGTCGAAGACCGGCCATAAGTCGATCTTTGAGCATCAGCAGAGAGAGCAATAAAGACAAAGATCCTCAAAGAGGGCGACGCCAGCCCTCTTCCGTTTTTCTTAGCCGAATCTAGAGACCCAGCACCCCTTTTGCCATCACATTGCGCTGAATCTCGTTTGAGCCGCCATAGATCGATGCCGCTCGACTGAAGTTCATATCCGCCACGGCGCTAACCGCATAGTCCGGTCCCGGCGCGGGTAGGTTACTTTCGCCGCGGATCAGTGATACCTCAAAAGGCAGGCTGTAATAGCCAATGGCCTCGACTCGCAATGCGTGCAGATTCTGCTCAACCTCAGAACCGATGATTTTCAGCATCGAAGCAGCATCACCGGGACTGCCGGTAGATTCCATAGAGGCAATGACTCTGGCTTCCTGAGCCGCTAAGGCACTCAACTGCACCTCTATTGCGGCCAAACGCATCATGAAATCTGACGACGCAGACAGGCTGTCGCCCCCACCGTCGGCTTCGGCATGGGCAATGTCTTTGAGGCGTCCAACCAAACGTTTGGACGCTGCCACATTTGCGATCCCCGCACGCTCGTTACCCAGCAAGAATTTAGCGTAGGTCCAACCCATGTTCTCTTCGCCGACCAAATTTTCCACTGGGACCCTAACGTTTTCGAAAAACACCTGATTCAAGTGATGCATGCCGTCAATGGACACGATCGGCTTCACTTCCAGACCCGGGGTACTCATGTCGATAAGTAAGAAGCTGATGCCACGCTGAGCTTTCGCATCGGGGTCCGTGCGCACCAAGGCAAAAATCCAGTCGGCCTTATGTGCGTTGGTGGTCCAGATTTTCTGTCCGTTAACCACGTAGTGATCGCCATCGCGCACCGCACTGGTTTTCAGCGACGCCAAATCCGAACCGCTACCCGGCTCTGAATAGCCCTGACACCACCATGTGCTGCCATCAAGGATACTGGGCAGATGTTGGTCTTTCTGGGCCTGAGTGCCGAAGGTGTAAATCACCGGGCCAACCATGTCGATACCAAAAGGCATGATCATTGGCGCGCCGGCTAGTGCCATAGCGTCGGAGAAAACCTGCTTCTCACGAATTCCCCAGCCAGTACCTCCGTGCTCTACCGGCCAATCGGGTGCTATCCAGCCGCGCTGATGAATGGCTTCGTGCCAACGAGTACCGAGCTCTCGATTAATGCCAAAGCCCAGACGCGCTCCGTCGATCATTTCCTGAGTCAGATTTTCAGCAATAAAGGTGTCCACTTCATGCTGCAGTTCGGTGACCTTCTGTTGAGATTCGTTGTTCTGGGACATCTGTCGCTTCCTTTGTCTTTAATCCGTCACGTTAGGCGGGTTTTTCGCCCTTGATGGTCACCCGATGCATATGCCTACGGTGGCCGTGGTAGTCGTTTAGCGCATAGTGAAAAACGCACCGATTATCCCACATGGCCAAGCTGCCTTGCCGCCACTTAAACCGGGTCACAAATTGATCCTGAGTCAGATGATCGGTGAGATAGCGGAAAATCGGCAGGCTGTCGTCTCGGCTCCAGCCATCAATATTGACTGTATGCGCCATGCCGCAATAAATACTCTTCGCACCCGTTTCTGCGTGAGTGCGGATCAACGGGTGCAGCACTTCGGTTTCCGCGAAGCTTTCGTCACCACCATAAGACGAGCCAAGGTTTTTTTCCGCTTCTTTGCCTTTGTAGAACCCCGAGGATCCGTGAACCAGCTTGGGTGAAAACACGCACTGCCAGCGCAGCAGATTTTCTTTCATGCCGTCGCTGAGCGCCTCAAATGCTGCGGTGGCGTTGGCAAAAAGTGTATCGCCCCCCTCCTCCGGCACCTCGACGGCGTAGAGGACAGTCGCCTTCGGCGGAATGGCCTGATAAGAACTGTCCGTATGCCAACCGCCGCCGAAATTCATTTTCGCATCAGCTTCTTTGATGATGGGAATAACGTAGGGAGTCTCGTCCACCGACTGCATAAACTTATATTGGTCGAGCTCACCGAAATTTGCAGAAAACTGTACCTGAGCTTGTGGAGACATGTCTTGATCGTGGAAGAACAGCACGTGATGCTTTAACCATGCTGCGTGAATTTCCTCAATGACCTCGGAAGAAAGCGCCTGTGACAGGTCCACACCGCTGACTTCGGCACCAATCGGTTCGAGCGAACTGTTTACTGTTATGTGCTCATACGCGTCCATTTCAACGGCTCCTGCCAAGTGAAGTTTCGCCATTCTATGACTAAGATCAGGCAAACAAAACCGCCATTATCGGGGTTTCCCTAGGGTAGGATGGTGCCACTATTCGAGATAGGGGTGGCTGATGGCCAACAAGCAGGTTGCAGTTTTCATGGGAGACGATGCGTCGCCAGAGGTTATGGCGCCCACCGTCGACTTGTTGCGTTGTATGAATTTGGGCATCGATTTCATCGAGCCGGTGGTAGGACAGATCGCGAAAGAGGCATCCGGCACATTGTTTCCCGATGAGGCCAAGGCGCAGATCGACGCTGCCGACGCCACGTTTTTCGGCTCCACCAGCGGCGACTCCACACCAGTGCTGTTTTATCTTCGCTGGGGCAAACAAACCTTTGCCAATCTTCGGCCCTGTGTCTACGTGCCGGGCTTCAACTCGCCCATGGCACGCCCAGAAGGCATCGACTTCGCTATCATTCGAGAGAACCTAGAGGACCTGTATCTGGGCCTTGAGGGTGACACCCAAGATCTGGCAGGACTGAACCTCTATTCCCGTCACGCTCGAGCCAACCTTGGCGACTTAGGGCCGGGCAAGTATGCGATCAAAGCCATCACTGAAGCCGGATCGGAACGGGTCATTCGTTTCGCCTTTGAACTGGCGCGCAAGCGCGATAAACAGCGCAAAGTCACCGTTACCTGCAAATACAATATGTTGGCGGTGGCTGACGGTTTATTCTTAGAGATTGGTAAGGCGATCGCCGAAGAATACCCAGATATCGAGTTCGAGCACTTCATCGTGGACGATTTCCTATGCCGTATGATCACCAATCCTCACGCGCTGGACGTCGTCGTCATGCCCAATTTGTATGGCGACATCATGTCTGACGGCGCAGCGGGTCTTATCGGTGGGTTGGGTTTGGCGCCTTCTGGCTGTTATGGCGAAGATTATGCCTACTTCGAATCTGCTCACGGCACCGCGCCGGATATTGCCGGTCAGAACATCATCAATCCCACCGCGACGGTCTTATCTGCTGCCATGCTGTTGGACTATTTGGATTTGAGCGCACCCGCAGACCAACTTCGTAGGGCCATCACCAACGTGTACGCAGACGCCGCGAACCTCACGGTGGATCAGGGTGGCGCGGCTTCGACTAGCGGTTTCTTCGACGCCCTGCACAAGGCGCTGGCTCATACCTAGCTTGAGCCTGCTGCCTGCTCGGCGACTGTGGCGTCGCGCATTTTGAATTTTTGGATCTTGCCGGTCACCGTCATGGGGAACTCATCGACGAAGCGCACAATACTGGGCACTTTGAAGTGTGTGATTTGATCTGCGCAATAGGCCCGAACATCCGCACTACTTAGCTCAGCTCCATCGCGCTGCTGCACCCAAGCACAGACAATTTCACCGTATTTTTCATCGGGTATGCCGAACACTTGAGCCTCGAGAATGTCCGGGTGGGTATACAAAAACTCTTCAATTTCCCGCGGATACACATTTTCACCACCGCGAATGATCATGTCCTTGATACGACCGACAATTTGTACGTAGCCCTCCGCATCCATTTCAGCCAAATCACCGGAGTGCAGCCAGCCCGAACTGTCGATGGTTTCTCGCGTGCGCTCTTCGTCATTCCAATAACCGCGCATCACCGAATAACCTCGGCAGCACAGTTCACCGGTCGCGCCCACGGGCACAACAAATCCATGCTCGTCGATAATTTTGATTTCTTGGTAGGGCCCCACCCGCCCCACCGTACCGCAACGTTTTTCTGCCGGGGCATCGATGTCAGTCATGTGATTGACCGGGCTGGTTTCCGTCTGCCCGTACATAATCGTAATCTCGCTCATATTCAGCCTGTCGATTACCTGATGCATGAGCTCTAAGGGACAGGGAGCACCGGCCATCACGCCGGTTCGCAGAGAGGACAAATCGTAATCGGCAACGTTGGGCAGATCGGTTTCCGCCACAAACATGGTGGGTACACCGTGCAGAGCGGTGCACTTTTCCTCTTCAACCGCTCTTAGCACCGAGCTTGGATCAAAACCTTCGTCAGGGAACACGGCGCAGGCTGCATGAGTTAAGCAGGCGAGATTGCCCATTACCATGCCAAAGCAGTGGTACAAAGGCACCGGAATGCAGAGCCGATCTTCCTTGGTGAAGCGCATGCCCGCCCCGACCTGCAGACCGTTGTTCAAGATATTGAAGTGGCTCAGCGTGGCACCCTTGGGGTTGCCCGTTGTGCCGCTGGTAAACTGGATATTGATGGCATCATCCGGTTGCAGGGTTGCTGCAATCGCAGCCATACGACTGCTTTCCGACGAACCACCCATGGCGCAGACCTGATCAAAGTTGAACATGCCCGGGGTTTTGCCCTCGCCCATGCGCACCACACTTTTCAAATTCGGCACCTTGGCCGCCACCAGTGCTCCGGGGGCACACTGGGCCAATTCAGGCGCAAGGGTTTGCAGCATCTGTAAATATTCGCTGGATTTGAAAGATTGTGCCGCAATCAGTGCCTTGCACTCTACCTTGTTCAGCGCGTACTCCAGTTCATACAGTCGGTAGGCTGGATTAATACAGACCATGATCGCACCAATTTTTGCCGTCGCAAATTGGGTCAGACACCACTCCACACGATTGGGCGACCATATACCCACCCGATCTCCCGGATTGACGCCCATGGCCAGCAAACCAGTCGCCAGCGCGTCTATGCGTTCCTGATAATCGGCATAGGTCCAGCGGATGTTTTGATGGCGCACCACCAAGGCCGGTTGTTGAGGATACGTGCCCGCAATTCGATCCAGACAGGCTCCAATGGTTTCGTAAAGTAGGGGTTCATTGGCCTGGCCACACAAATAGCTTTGGCCCTTCGGGAAATTGTCTTTCACGGTTTACGTCCTCAACGTTCTCGGTAAAAGTGTAGCGATTAATTCGAGGTGATGCCCAACTCAAAGGTAAACAACGCAACAGGACGAACAGATGACGACGCTTTTTATGGTTCGAAGCAACCCGAAACCCGGCCAAGAAACTGCATTTAACGACTGGTATACCGACGTGCACTTACCCGAGGTACTGAGTATCCAAGGATTTCTCTCCGCCCAGCGCTTCACCCTTAACGAGGCTCAGGTTCAGCCGGACCAAACACAGAGCTATCTGGCGATCTATGAAATCGACACGGATCATGTGCCGGGTACTCTTGAGCAACTCCGCAAGGCCACCTGGCTCAACATGAGCGATGCCATTGATCCTGCGAACATCAACATTTCGATTTTTTCGGCCATCACGGACAAACTGACCAGCGATACTTAAAACTGCTCAACCAACTCCAAAAACGTCCCATCAGGGTCTTTGAAGCAGAAAAAACGACTGCCGTGATTGGCGCTGGAGAACACGGTCGCCGGTGGCGAGAGCACCTCGACGCCTTGGGCCACCAAGTAATCGTAGTCGGCCTGCAAATCGCTACTGCGCAGCGCAAGACGCGCCAGCCCGGGGCGATACAAATTAGTATATGGGGGCGAGTGGTCCTCTGGCTCATGCCACTGCAGCAAATCAATCAGAACTGCGGGCTCAACGCCCTCCAGTTTCATGATGGCGCCAGTGACCCGATAATTGTTCATACCCACAGCAGCGTTCACCTGGGCAGAGTTCGTCGCCGGCACCTGCCAGACTTCCTCAAAACCGAGCATTTCATAGAACGTCTTCGAACGAGCGTAGTCCGTGCAGTTGATGTTCACATGCACCATGCCATCAATATTCATCCGCCACCTCCATGCTTCAAGCGAATCACACCACGGTGTCGCCATTGTCGACCACCATTTCCGCGCCAGTGATGTGCTTAGACTGATCGCCCAGCAAAAATGTCACCATGCCGGCCACATCATCGGGTTCACCAATACCCAGCTTTCTCCGCATTCGCTCAGGATCTTCCGCCGCATTCAAATCAACGTCCATCAGTTCGCGCAGCGCATGCTGCACCATGGGCGTATTGATGCTGCCCGGATGAACGGAATTGCATCGAATACCGTAGCGCTGTCGACGACAATGAATGGCAATGGCCTTGGTCATGGAGCGTATGCCGCCTTTTGCGGCGGAATAGGCCAGATAATCCGGTATGCCGACCAAGGCCGCGGTAGATGACATATTCACAATCGAGCCGCCGCCGTTTTCTTTCATCAGTTTAATACCCGCCCGACAGCCAAAGAAGGCGGCATCTAGGTGAATCGCCAGCGTCGATCGCCAAGTAGCGGTTGAGGTGGTTTCGATGTCAGCAATCGGCGCAATACCTGCGTTGTTCACTAACCCGTCCAGCCGACCAAAGCCCGCCTCGACTGCAGTCATGATGTCGGCCCAACGTCCCTCATCGGCAACGTCTTGATGGAAAAATACCGCATCAAGCTCACTCGCGAGGCTGCGTCCCCGCTCTTCATCAATATCCGTCATCACCACTCGGGCGCCCTGCTCTACTAGCATTTTTGAATCGGCTAACCCAAGCCCTGACGCCGCACCCGTTACCAAAATCACGTGGCCGCTTACCCCGCGGCTAGCCTGCCCCCCTGTCTGTCCATCGGTCTCGCGATCGCTGATCTTGGACTCGCTCATTTCTGCCATCGCCCCACCTCACTGTCCTCGTTCCGCTGTATCAGATCACGCCACTTTGAATCCGTCTACTCACCGCCAAGAAAATGCCGATCCTTCATACTCTCGTCATGTAGAGTAACTGGCCGATTCACTGTCAGCGAGACCGAATGAAACTCTACAGCTTTCCCAGCGCCCCCAACCCCAGACGGGTGACCATTTTTGCTGCCGAGAAAAACCTGCGGCTTGATGTCGTCAACGTAGACTTGCGTGGCGGCGAAACCAAGACGCCCGAGTTTTTGGGCAAAAACCCAAGCGGCAAAATCCCTGTTTTGGAGCTGGACGATGGCACCTGCATTTCAGAGACCGTGGCGATCTGCCGTTATTTGGAATCCCTCGCACCGGAGCCAAATTTGTTTGGTCACGACCCGCTGGAAACGGCCCTGATTGAAGCCCACCACCGTCATATCGAATTCGAATTGCACTCCAGCATTGGCGCTGCTTGGGTAAATGGACCCATCGTCGCCGCAGCCGGGTTGGTGGAACCCATCGAAGCCCAACGGCTGCGCGGAGCGGGCCTAACCCGAAAGTACTATCAGCGAATGAACGATGAACTGGCTGCCCGGGACTATTTGGCCGGTGACCGCTTCACCGTCGCCGATATCTCGTGTTTGTGTATGATGGATTTTGCTGCGGCGATGGTCGACCTAAAGCCCGATGATGGGCTCACAAACCTGTGGGCATGGCATACTCGCGTCAGCCAGAGACCCAGCGTTACAGGTTAAGCTTTCACTTCACTTAATGAGCGTTTTTCTATGACACAGTCCGCGCCGAAAGCTCGAATCTCAGCCACACCACTACCCCGCGAGCGCAGTGAGCTGCTGCGCCTACTGCTCCGTGGCGTCGAGGATATCGCGCCGGTTATCCAGCGCAACAAGGCCGCATCAGAACGCGCACGGACGCTGGCACCTGAGGTTGTCGAGGCCATGCGTGATACTGGCTTGCTGATGATGAAGAGCCCCTACGAAGTCGGTGGTGCCGAAATTCATCCGGTTGATCAGATGGAAGTGGTTGAAGCCGTTACCTATCTCGACTCTGCCGCCGCGTGGTCTATGTTCATTGCCGCAACCGTTACCGGTCGCGCGCTCAGCGCGTTGAGTGATGAGGCCGTTAACGAACTGTTTGCTGGGGACGTCTTTCCCATTATGGCAGGCAGTCTCAAGCCATCGGGTAGCGCCACTCCAGTGGACGGCGGGTTTCGAATCTCCGGCCACTGGGCCTGGGGGAGCGGTGTACATCATGCCGACTATGTCATCGTGCCAGTGCTCAAAGACGATAAAACCGGAGTCATCACCGCCGTTGTGCCTCGCGCCCACGTGCGAATCATCGACAACTGGCACGCATTGGGCATCAACGGCAGCGGTAGTTCGGACTATGCATTAGACGATGTCTTTGTGCCCGCCCCCTTCGTCAACGAAACACCCACTCAGCGACGTGGAGGTACTATTTTTCGCATGGGCTACGGCTTCGCGGCCAACGAACACGCAGGCTTTGCCAATGCTCTGGCCCAGCAGGCCTTGCGTACAGTCACTGAATCTGCACAAGCAAAGAAACGTGGTTACGGTGCAGGCATCAGTATCGCGGATCGCGAAATTTTTCAGCGTAGCGTCGCCGAGAGCGAACTTCGATTACGCGCCAACAAGCTGCTCATGATCGACGTGCTGGAACGCCTGTTCGATGCTAGCGTTGGCGGCGAAGCGCCCATCGCGCTACAGGCCGAAGCGCGAGCCGCTTCAGTACTGTGCACCGATGAGGCCATTGCCGTCACCAGCGCGTTATTCAGATATGCTGGCGGTAGCGCAGTAATGCTCGATGATCCGCTGCAACGCATCCTGCGAGACCTGTACACGGCGCAATCTCACCTTATGGTCAGCGATGCGGCCTACGAGGCCTTGGGCAAACTCAGACTGGGCCTGACCGACAAAGCCCCGATTCGCTAAACGGAAGTCACGTGAGCGAAGCAGCAAAGCCCAAATTGATCAGCGTCGACTGGGGCACCAGCAATCTCCGCGCCTGCCTCATTGACGACAGCGGCCAGATCATAAACCAAGTATCCAGCGATCAGGGACTGTTGAACCGACCAGAAAATTTTGAGCAATGCCTGCTGTCACTCATCGGTCATTGGCTGAACCCGGATGCGCGTCTAAACATCATTCTCAGTGGCATGGTGGGTAGTCCAAGTGGCTGGACAGAAGTCCCTCACCTGCCCGCTCCGGCGACTGCACAACACTTGGCCGACGGGGCGAAACGAGTATCTCAGGCCCAAGGCAGCAGCGTATGGATAGTTCCGGGCGTTTTCGGAAACGGCGCAGCGGGTATTCATGACATCATGCGCGGCGAAGAGATTCAGTTTTTTGGCGCAGAACATTTGCGACACCAACAGGAACTGACAATACCTGCCTATTGGTGTTTTCCGGGCACTCACAATAAGTGGATCGCCGCGGGCCCGACGATAGATCAATTTTCCACAAGCATGGTAGGCGAGTTTTTTGAACTGGCACGACGGCATTCGCTTTTGGCCCAGTCAATGGAGGCAGACTTGGCTTCTGCTGCCGACCATCGGGCCAACGCAGACGCCTTCTCTCGTGGCCTCGCCAACGCCCAGTTGCCGGGCGGCCTGTTGCATCACTTGTTCAGCGTACGCACCCTCCAGCTAACCAATCACCACAACAAAGCGATCGGAGAGGACTACCTTTCAGGCATCATCATCGGTCACGACGTGCTGGCTCAACTGGGTCATTCACCGACACATGTTGGCATTGTGGCAGCACCTTATCTGGCGGCACGTTACACTCATGCCTTAGAGACAATGGGCCACAGTTGTTTCACCATTGACGCTCAAGACGCCACCGTTGCAGGGGCAGAATTAGTCGGAGACTGCCTGCCCAGTGTCGAATAAGCCAAATCACGGACGCCAAGCCTTATGACGGAACTGTTAGACCAGTACATGAGTGAGTTGCCATTGGTCGGCATTTTGCGCGGTATCACGCCGCAACAGAGCGAAGCGGTTGCGGAGGCACTTTATGCCGCAGGCTTTCGGATAGTCGAGGTCCCTCTCAATTCGCCAGATCCCCTGGACAGTATCGAACGAATCGCCAAACAGTTTGGTAACGACATGTTGGTGGGTGCCGGTACAGTGCTGGCCACCGAACAAGTCGCTCAAGTCAAAGACCGCGGTGCTCGATTGGTCGTAGCCCCCAACACCAATGTCTCTGTCATTGAGGCGAGCGTTGCGCTGGAAATGGTCACCATTCCCGGTGCCGCCACCCCTTCAGAGGCTTTTGCTGGTATCGCCGCCGGAGCCCACGCTGTGAAAGTGTTTCCAGCAGAGATGATCACACCGTCCATTCTCGCCAGTTGGCGCGCAGTTATACCAGCGTCCGCTGGGTTGCTGCCCGTGGGCAGTATCGATCACACCAACATGGCTGACTACTGGCAGGCAGGCGCTAGTGGGTTCGGTCTGGGCGGCTCCCTGTATAAACCCAATCTTAGCCTCGGTGATATCAGCGCCAACGCGACCAAGCTCGCTTGGTCAATGGCCAGCACGATGAAAATCTGAGGGCGCACAACTGCCATTACCTTATCTTTGTAACCTCGGCCCACTTTTTTGGCTACTATGACCAACAACACAATGACCGAACTGCACGCTACCCCTTTTTCCCATCCGGCGTTTACCGCCACGGGAGAACCTCGGGCTCATATTGCCTTGGGCACACTGAAGACACTGTGGTTCAATACAGGCACCCTGTGCAATATCACCTGCGAAAACTGCTACATCGAGTCCAGCCCGCGAAACGATCGGCTGGTTTACCTCTCACGCGCTGAGGTGGATCTCTTTCTCGATGAGATCGCTACCCAACACCACGCCACCGAGGAGATCGGAATCACCGGCGGCGAGCCTTTCATGAACCCAGATATTCTGCTGATCATGCAAAGCTGTTTGGCTCGGGGCTTCAAGCTTTTGGTGCTGACCAATGCCATGCGCCCGATGATGCGACCAAGAATCCAAGCCGGGCTGCTGGATCTGAAAAAGCAATTTGCCGAACAGCTCACCCTACGCGTTTCAATCGATCACTTTGATCCGGGCCTTCACGAGCAAGAGCGCGGGCCCGGGTCATGGTCTGCAACAATCCGAGGCATGCAGTGGTTGCAGCGCAATGGCTTCGCTTTCCACATTGCCGGCCGGACACGCTGGGGCGACAGTGAAGCCGGACTGCGACAGGGTTACGCCCGAATGTTCGACGAGCTGGATATTCACTTGGATACCGGGGATCCTCAGTCTCTGGTCCTTTTCCCAGAAATCGACGTCACCGCCGAGGTGCCGGAAATCACCACAGCATGCTGGGATATTTTAGGAGTGAATCCCAGCGACATGATGTGTGCGTCTTCTCGTATGGTGGTTAAACACAAGGGAGATAACTCTCCATCGGTCATGGCCTGCACTCTCTTGGCCTATGAGAGCGATTTTAACTTGGGCCGAAGCCTTGCGGACGCCAGCGCAACAGTGGCCTTGAATCATCCCAATTGCGCCACATTTTGCGTCTTGGGTGGCGGGTCTTGCAGCGCTTAACTCTGTTTTCCCAGCCGCCTATTGGCGCAATACTTCGAGCCAACCCCGCTGGGTAGCGGTCAGCGCGTCGTCTGGGGTGAGCACAGCTCCAGCCAGAGCCTGACGAACATCTGCCGGGGTCTCACTAAAAGGCCGCTGCAGCAGTTCGCCAACCAATTGTCGCGCCTTTGCTGTGGCACCCTGATAAGTCGCCAAAAACGCATCAACGCTGACATGCTGAGCCGGGTCATCCATCCAACAATCGTAATCTGTGACGAGACAGATGGCGCAATAGGCCAACTGGGCTTCGCGAGCTAAAAAGGCTTCGGGCACATTGGTCATGCCGACCAGGTCGCATCGGGCTGCATCACGCAAAAAGAAACTTTCAGCCCTCGTACCCAATCTGGGGCCTTCCACACACCCATAGGTTTTACCCTGATGGATGGGTTGACCGCAACGCTCCGCTGCTTGAGCGATGTCTGCGCTCAGACTCGGGCAAGCTGGATAGGCAGTAGAAACATGAGCGACGACGCCTTGCCCAAAAAAACTGTAGGCGCGCTGGCCACGAGTATGATCAAAATACTGGGCGACCAACGCCAGATCCCCGGGCTTCAGTTCCTGACGCAAACTACCCGAGGCAGAAATCCCTACCACGCGGCGGGCGCCAAGCTGCTTCAGCGCGAAAATATTTGCCCGATAATTCACCTCACTGGGTAGCAAGGCGTGATTGGCGCCATGTCTGGCGAGAAACAAAACGTCTTGATCGTGATAAGTACCCTGCACGATGGTCGAAGACGGGACGCCAAATGGCGTGGTCATTCGATGCTCGTGTTCTATCCGCAAGCCATCCAACTCGTAGAGCCCGGAACCACCAATAATTGCCAACATAAAACATGTCACACTTTTACCAGCCAGTAGCATACCTATGCCATCGCCGAAGGGATATTCGCCGTTCCGTCAAGGGCGTATTACGGGCCTTCGAACATGTATCATTGATGGTTTGAAGACATAGAGAGTGGTCATCATGGCTGAACAACAATCGACCCAAGAGCTTGGTTTTGACCCAGATGCGCTGCGCGCCAAGTACCGTGAAGAGCGCGATAAACGACTTCGCAGCGACGGCAACGAGCAGTACTTTGAGGTCAAGGGTGATTTTTCTCGCTACGTGGACGATCCCTACATTGATGAAGTACTCGAGCGTGAACCGCTGACCGATGAAGTCGACGTCATTGTCGTGGGTGGCGGATTTGGCGGGCTTCTGACCGGCGCCCGCCTTACCGAAGCCGGTGTCGGACGCATTCGTCTTATCGAGAAAGGCGGCGACTTTGGCGGCACTTGGTACTGGAACCGCTACCCCGGCGCAGCCTGTGACGTGGAGTCCTATGTCTATCTACCGTTATGCGAAGAACTCAATTTCGTCCCCAAAGAAAAGTACACGCACGCCCCTGAGATTCTTGCGCACAGCCGGGCTATTGGGGAAAAGTTCAATTTGTACGAATACGCCTGCTTTCAAACCGAAGTCGAGGGTATGCACTGGAATGAACAGGCCCAACGCTGGACGGTGACCACCAATCGAGGTGACGCCATGACAGCCAAGTACGTGTGCATGGCCAATGGCCCCTTGAATCGACCCAAGTTACCGGGCATCAAAGGAATCGATACCTACAAAGGCCATACCTTCCATACCTCACGCTGGGACTATGGCTACACCGGAGGTGGGCCCGAAGGCGGCCTAACCGGATTGGCCGACAAGCGTGTGGGAATCATCGGTACCGGCGCCACGGCCATCCAGTGTGTGCCGCACGTGGCCCGCAGCGCCAAGGAACTGCACGTCTTTCAACGAACCCCAAGCTCTGTGGATGTTCGAGCCAACCGACCAACGGACCCTGAATGGGCAGCCAGCCTCGAGCCCGGCTGGCAACAAGCCCGCATGGACAATTTTAACACCTTGGTATCCGGCGGCTTCGCGGACGAAGATCTGGTCAACGACGGCTGGACCGAAATCATTCGCAACTTGGCCTCCATGGTGAACTTTCGCGGGGAAGTCCGACTCTCGCCTGCAGAGGTGGCTGAAAAGATGGAGCTAGCAGACTTCCAGAAAATGGAGCAAATCAGAGCTCGTGCGGAGGAACTGGTTAACGACCCTAGTACCGCCGAGGCCTTGAAACCCTACTACCGACAGTTCTGCAAACGGCCCTGCTTCAACGACGAATACCTACCAGCCTTCAACCGGCCCAACGTGCACCTAGTCGACACCGAGGGTCGCGGCATTGATGAGATCACCGAAAGAGGCATTATTGCCAACGGCGAAGAAATCGAACTGGACTGCATCATCTTTGCCACCGGATTCGAAGTTGGGACGGAATACACTCGTCGATCGGGCTATGACCTGATCGGCCGAGACGGTCTGAGCTTGAAAGACAAGTGGGCCAATGGCATTTCAACCTTGCACGGCCTGCAAACTCGAGGCTTTCCGAACTGTTTCATCATTCATACCGCCCAATCGGGTTTCACCGTCAGCTTTCCCCACGCCATGAACGAACAGGCGAAACACATCGCTTACATTATCGGGGAGTGCAAAAAGTCCGGGGCCAATGTGGTCGAAGTCACAGCACAAGCGGAAGAGGCATGGGTAGAGGAGGTGGTGCGCATGTCACGCATGAGCCAGTCATTTCAGGCCGAATGCACTCCGGGCTATTACAACAATGAAGGCCAGCCAAACCCCATCAGCGTACAAAATGGCGCGTACGGTGCCGGGCCAACCAAGTTCTTCAAAGTGATTGAAGCCTGGCGTGATGAAGGTGCAATGCAGGGCCTAGAACTGCGATAGGCCCCGTGGGGTCGCGCCAAGATCACGCCTTGGCGCTGACTAACCACACCGCCGACCCCATGTGCAGACCGTCACCTTGATCCAGGGGACGAAAGGCATCTTCCACTGCCCCTAGGGCCGCCGCGCGTTGATCACCCTCCAGCTCCGACATCACCCGTGCGGCAGGTCCAATGCGGGTTTGGAATGCCACCGCTTCCGCCAGCGTGTCGGCGACCCGCAACGTCGCCGTGTGAGATGTGATACTGATGTTGCTGAATCCAGCAGACTGCAAAATCTCGGTGACGTAACCTTCGTCGGCAAAGGCAAAGGGGCCCGGCGCGCGCGGGTTACCGGGACCATCGGAGGCCGGTAGAAACGGCGCGATGGCCCGCCCGGCGGTAGACATCCAAGGATTGGCACCAGGTGGTTGCCAACACACAAACAACAAGCGGCCGGTGGGTTTCAGTGCCCTGTGTAAATTCTGGAAGGCTGCCACGGGATCACTGAAAAACATGACGCCGAAGCGCGAAAAAACCAAATCGTAAGCACCGCCAAACTCCATCGCTGCCGCATCGGCCTGTCGATACTGAACCGAAGGATCACGACTACGCGCCTGTTCGAGCATAGGCCCAGACACATCCACACCCAACACGTCGGCTCCCAGCCTCTGCAATGCGATACTGGTATCACCACACCCGCAGCCAACATCCAGCACACGCTCGCCCACCTGCACGTCGGCTGCTCGCAAGCCCGCCGCCGACAATGGCGTTAGCAAGGCATCCAAGCGCTCTTGCAGTTCCACCCAAGTCGGTCCAGCCCGCTTATCCCAATAATCGATTTGTTCTTGGTTCGTCGTATTCATCTGCTCCTCCTGGCTGTTTTCAAAAGTGCCTAACGCGGCTCAAACGATTCGTCCACCGAGTCGCCATTGAAATAGCGACGCCCGCGGACGCTGGCGTGTCGCTCTTCTTCGGTCACTTCTTCTAGCTCTGGATACTTAGTGGCTGTCATAAACCGCGCGAACCAATCGGAAATCAAATCGTCGTCGTTAATCGCCTGCCACAGCTGTCGTTTTGCCTGATCAATAAAAGCCTGGTCAATATTTAACGACGCCATGTTCGGAGTCAGTGCGGGATCGCGATAATGCGCGTCATAACCCTGAGTCATCAGCTCCACCGAGAGATCGCCCAACATGTCAGCAATACTGGGCGACCGAAAGCCAATGGAATAGGTCAGACATTCGGTTTCGGCAACGCCCCAATGCGCGACCCCTGGCGGCAAGTACAGCATGTCCCCCGGCTCGAGCAGCCACTCTTCGTCCGCTTCGAATTCTTTCAAAATCCGCAGTGGGCTGTCGTCACGCATGGGCGTCTCGCTGGAGCATCGCCCGCCAATCTGCCATCGCCTCTGGCCTTCGACTTGGAGTAAAAACACATCGTACTGATCGAAATGTGGGCCCACACTGCCACCGGGGCAGGCGAAGCTGACCATCACATCATCCAATCGCCACGGCGGCAGAAACGCGAACTGCGAGAGCAATGCCTGCACCTCGGGAACCCAAAGATCGACTCCCTGCACCAGCAGTGTCCAGTCTTTTTCGGGCAGGCTGAGAAAGTCTTCCTCGGTGAACGGGCCGTGTTTGAGGGTCCAATCTCTGCCCTGACATTCCACCAGACGAGATTCCACCTCAGACTCCAGCGCCAAGCCCGCCAACTCGTCAGCGCTTATCGGTGATTGATAGTTTGCTAGGGCCTTGCGAATCAACAGCGGTTCTTGTTGCCAATAGCGCCGCAGAAAAGCGTCGGCAGAGAGATCACCTAACATCACAAATCTGACTCCAATACGTTGCGGCGAGCCGAAAGTTCCGACCGAGAAGTGAGCAGTGTGCCAGAAGTTGAAGGCTCAATGCCCTGCAGGCGCAAATACGCTAACAAGGGCTGGGAATGTGAATGCAGATTACTCACTGGAAAATCCTGCATGGCAAAACGAGCGGTAGCCCAAGTCTGGCCCGGACGGGAGGCTTCAGGCGCGTTCCACGCGTCCGGTCCTGACAGAGTGCCCTCCCACATCGCTGGATAATGGCGAACATGGTTTGCCAACAACATACGCTGCCACTCATCCTTCGCCATGTCGGGCCGATAACGAGCCGCTGCCCACACGAGGGTCATGTTGATCGAGTACCAAATACCGCCCTGAGTGCCCTCACCCGGCCGATCCATATGCGGATTGCTCGAGGGATCGATCGGCCACAGTACGCGTGCACCGAGAGGGCTGTTCCTGCGATGATGCTGATCAATATAATCCAGTACCTGCTCGGCTTGATCCCGGGATGCAGCGCCGCACAAGATGGCCCACGGCTGCACTTCCAGCCAGCAGTCGCTGCGACCAATGGGGGCACCTTTTGGGGTGTAAGCGCGATCAAACCAACGACCATTCCAAGCCGCCGCAACCCGATGACGGTAGGTATTGGAAAGGGACAACGCCTGCCGGGCTGCAGAAGGTTCCCCAAGTCGCTCGAGCATTGGAGCGAACACGCCCAAAACCCAACTGGCCATGGCGGAGTTGAGGACAGAGCTGCCGCCCCGACTCATTGCATCGCGATCAACCCCACTTTGCTCCAAGACCGTGTCATTCCAATCCGCATTCCCCATGCGCACATGACCCAAGGCACCCTCACCAATACCGTCTTGAAAATAGCGGAATTGAACCATCAAATGATCCAGCAGACTCACCGGCTGCGTATTGTAGATCGGGTGATAAGCCAGCGAGTCAGCGAAAGCTTGCTCGTCGCCGGTGGCTGAAAGGTATTCCGCAGCGAGCCAAAAGGCCCAAAGATTTTGATCCGACGGCTGCAGCAAGCGGGTCATTGGCGTCTTGTCGCCATTTAGTGCGTAGGGCAAATTGCCGTCTGGCGATGCCCAAGCACAGGTATTGCGAAGCACTGATAGGGCAAGGTCAGGATCGGTGTGTACCAGGGGCAAGGCGTGTTGTAGTTGGTCTCGCGCGGCGGCATTTGCGCCCAAAATAAAGCCGTAAACCGAGCCCTGATTTAACGTATGACCGCCAAGCACATGATCCTGATTTGCCGCACCGACCAAAACGCCTTGGTGCCACAGCAATTCACGCCGTTGCTCCGCCGAATCTGCCCTAGCCCAGTGGGACCAACCGTCCACCAACAGTGACCGATGCCGTTGCTGACTAATGAACCATGCTTCCTGCGGATTACTCACCCACCCATCCTTCGCCGAGGGCAGACAACCTAGGCGAAACCAGAGGTCCTGCTGCTCACCCGGCTGCAGTTCAAGTTGGCTGTTAGCCATCAGCGTCGGCCATGACGCACCGGTTTCGACAGAGCACTGAGCATTCGTCTGCCCAAGCACCTCGATCGATAGGGTGCGCGGCTCGCCCATCGACCCAGACCCCTCGGAAAAAACCTCCGCTGCTGACAGACGCCGCTGCACCGGATCGTGTTCGACAGTGTAGGACACCAAGCCGGCTGCAGTGTCACGACTTTGGGCGCTCTGCCATGTCTGCAGGAAGCGCGGCTCTAAGGGCCAACGCTCAGACACGCGCAGCGACTGTGGCTGTGCACCGGCCGCGGCGGTAACCCGCAGCCGAATCGCTACCCACGGGTGGGGGCCTTCAGGCACGAGTACCGTGCGCTCTAAGTTGATTCCATGACATTGATAGCGACGGGATACCTGCTGCATACCGAAGGTTTGAGTACGAAATTCCTGGGCACCCCATTGCCGCCAAGCACTCGCCCCCTCACGGCTGTGGATCGCCAAATGTGGGTCTTCGCCGACGGGCCTGGCATACCTTAGCCAGCGCATGCCTTGGCTTTCGTCAAACAGACCGAGCCCGCCATCGGTTCCGGCGAACACCTGAATCCTACGATTGCCAAAAACATGCCAATTGCGCTGTCCGGCCAGGCCACCCGTCGGAGCATAAACGAATTCCGGGAGAGGCAAGGCCCGTTCATTAATCAGCGTTGTCGCGTCAAAATCGCGCCACGCGCCGTGGGTTTCTGAGCCGGCTTTCTCAGGCGATCCAACGGACGAAACCGCGGCGGCGACCGCGGCCGGTGAGGCAACACCCAAGGATGTGGTGGCTTGAATAAACGTTCGTCGTCGCACAAATACTCCAAGAAACTAACCGAAAGTTGATGTGGCATGTCGGTCGATCTGGTCGTACTCTAACTCTATCCTTGGGAGGGGATATAAGAAAAATAGAAAGCCAAAGGGGAAAAAGATGAACCTGATCACCATGGGGCGACGCGCGGCTCTCATACTCGCCACTGCACTTCTCGGTGCAGCCTGCTCACCTGCGAGCAACACGAACGAAACGTCAGCAAACCAAACGAGCAATGCATTGCCTGTTGGCAATATCGATGATGCGCGCATCAACAATGCCGCCAGCGAACCCGGCAACTGGTTGGCGCACGGTTTGGACTACCGGGAACAACGATTCTCGCCGTTAACCCAGATAAACCGCGATACGGTGACCAAACTTGGTCTGGCCTACGAATTGGATGTGGGCAGCAACGACGCACTGGAAGCAACACCGATAATGGTGGACAACACGCTGTTCTTCACCTCGACCTATTCCATCGTGCACGCAGTGGATGCCGTCAGCGGTGAGGAACTTTGGCGCTACGACCCACAAGTGCCCAAGGAGTTTCTGCGTAAAGCCTGCTGTGGCCCGATTAACCGAGGGGTTTCGGTCTATCAGGGCAACGTTTATGTCGCAACATTGGACGGACGTCTTGTTGCGGTGAAAGCCAGCAACGGCGAGAAAGTCTGGGAAGTCGACACGGTCATAGACCGAGACCGCTTCTATACGATCACCGGCGCGCCCAAGACCGCCAAGGGCAAAGTCTTTATCGGCAACGGTGGCGCCGAATTCGGCGTTCGCGGCTACGTGACCGCCTATGACGCGGCCACTGGCGCACAAATCTGGCGCTTTTACACGGTACCAGGCGATCCATCCCTGCCTTTTGAGCATCCGGAAATGGAGCTGGCCGCGACAACGTGGAAAGGCGGTTCTTGGTGGGAAGTTGGCGGTGGCGGCACCGTTTGGAATTCCATTGTTTATGATCCGGAATTCGATCAGGTCTACTTGGGTGTTGGTAACGGCGCACCATGGACTCGAGTGATTCGCTCACCCGGCGGCGGCGATAATTTGTTCTTGTCCAGTATCGTCGCAGTGGATGCCGATACCGGCAGCATGAACTGGTATTACCAAACCACCCCCGGCGACAACTGGGACTATACCGCCGTGCAGGATATGACTCTGGCGGATATGACCGTCGATGGGGAAGAACGAAAAGTACTGTTACAGGCTCCGAAAAACGGTTTCTTTTACGTGCTGGATCGCGAGGACGGCGAACTGTTACGGGCGCATCCCTACGTCAAAACAACGTGGGCAACCCATGTCGATATGGAAACCGGCCGACCCGTCGAAAATCCGGAGACAGATTACTCTGAAGAAGCCAAGTGGGTACTGCCCGGACCGCTGGGCGGCCACGACTGGCAGGCTATGTCCTTTGACGAATCCAAGGGCATCATGTATCTGCCCGCCCAAGATTTCCCATTCATTTATTCACTGAACAAGGAATTCAAGGAGACCGGGTACTTCAAGCGCAATCCAGGCACCACGAATTTGGGACTGGACTTGGAAAACAGCTCAATCCTAGCTGCCGAGATGGAAGACTCCGCGCCAGTGGCGAAGGGTTATCTGAAAGCCTTTGACCCCATTAGCGGCGAGGAACTTTGGTCCGTCGACCATGTGCACTATTGGAATAGCGGCGTGCTCGCTTCCGCAGGCGGTCTGGTTTTTCAGGGTGACGGCCTTGGTTTTCTGAGTGCCTACGATGCCGACACCGGTGAGAAGCTTTGGACCTACAACACTTACATCTCCATGTTGGCACCGCCCGTCAGCTACGCCATAGATGGCACGCAGTACGTGGCGATCTTGGCCGGCACAGGCGGCGTTGAAAACTTTGTGGGCACTACCAACGAAACCGCAGCACTGAAATACGGTAATTTTGGCAAGCTACTGGTATTCAAGCTGGGCGGTGATGCGGTGCTTAAAGAACCTCGCATACGCGATCGCACGATCCCAGAGCAGCCCTTGCTGACCGCATCGGCAGACCAGTTACTGCGCGGCGAACAGCAGTACAACGTGGTGTGCGGCGGCTGTCACGGCGGCAATGTACGTGCAGCGGGAATCATTCCCGACCTGCGCATGATGGGTGATGGTAAGCATGCGATTTTCAAAGAAATCGTCATCGATGGCGTGCTGTCCGCTGGCGGTATGGCCAGTTTTGCAGACGTTGTTACGCCAGAGGATGCGGAAAACATTCGGCAGTACATCATCTCTCGCGCCAACATCGATCGCGAGGCGGCTCGCGAAGTCGGCTCTGCTGCCGGGGGATAAACGCGGTCCCGATTCACGGACAGTAAGGACAAGACGGCGAACCTCGGTTCGCCGTCTTTCGTTACGCAGCCTGTTCTTCCAATCCACGTGATTGCCTGCGAATCCGCAGCGCAAACAGCAGCAAGATGGCGAAATTAACGCAGCCTACGATCATGGCACCGATAAACGATGCCTCGTAATTCCCCGTCAGATCGAAAAGATACCCCCCCATAAATCCACCGGCTCCCATGCCGAACCAGCCGAAAAACGAGGTAATGCTCATCGCGCGAGCGCCGAATTTGGCCGAAACCATCATTCGGGTGCACACTAAAATCGCCGACATGACGCCGGAATAGGTGAAGCCAAAGACGACGGCAACAAAGTATATCGCCGCTGTCGAATCCAAAAAGGGAAACCAAAATACAGACAACGTTTGGCCTGCTGACATGACCATATAACTGGGCAGCGCACCGATTAGGTCCCCCAACCGACCACCCAGAATCCGCCCCAGCGCACCGCTAAACATCAGCACCATCAGCACGGTAGTCGCCTGATCCAAGGAAAACCCTGAATCGGTCAAAAGCGGCACAAGATGCACGATGGGCACGGACATGCAGGTGCAGCAAAATATGATCGCGACGCTGATCCACAGAATAACTTCGCGTTCTGACAACGGAAACGTTCGCACCTCGTCCACCGGCTGCAGTCTCGCCTCTTCACGACTCGGCGACTCGCGAATCAGCAGTGCCACCGGTAATGCCAGCGCCAGATAGCACGCGGCGCTGAGCATATAGGTGGTCTGCCAGCCATACAGCTCCAGACTCAAGGCACACAGATACGGCACCACGGCCTGACCAACAGCACCACCCGACGCCGTAATGCCCAAAGCAAGACCCGGTTTATGGGTAAACCAAAAACCCACGTTAGCAAACAGCGGAGAGGTCACCATGGCATTGCCAAAAGCGCCGAACAAAAAGTACAAACCGTAAAATTGCAGAATGGACTCTTGCTGGCTTAACGCAAACAAACTGCCTGACATGGCGAAAGCCGCGATCAGACCAAACCAGCGCGTGCCGTAACGGTCTGCTATGTATCCCCACAAAACACCGAAAACCGCTGAAGAAAAAGAGATCACCGTATAACCAAAGGATGTTTGGCCACGACTCCATCCGAACTCCGTTACCAGAGGTTTCAAAAATACCGATATAGAACCCAGAGCACCAAAGGCCAGGGCGCTCAGCAGGAAAACAACAAAGACCATGACCCAGCCGTAAGCTGGATCTCGTGGTTGTTCAACGGGGTTGGCGTCAGTCATGCGACATCTTAGCACCGGCGGTCGTTGCGCCGGAGCGTTGAACAATCTGCTACGAACTGCTACCAATCCAGGTCGTCTGGCACCTCGAACTTAGCGTAAAACTCGTCATCGGAACCGGGCTCAGGCGACTTGGCCTTTTCACCATGAGCAACAATGATGCGCTTGGGATCGCGTTGCTCAATCTGCTTAGCCACTCGCTCATCCACAAAGTGGTAAAGACCGTTGTTGTTCACCACCACCAAGCGACCACTGCTGAGCGCATCCAACTGCCCCTTCGTAACAAAGATTTTCTTGATCTTCTTGCCGTGCACAAAGTTGTAAGGCACCGCTTCATCATCGGACACCTTGGTACGCTGATCGTTCTGCAGGATCAACTGCTTTACTTGGGCTTGCACCGCCTTCGCCTGACTTTTTTCGTTACGCTGCTGGGCAAGGGCTTTGTCACGGGCGGCTTTTTCCGCACGCTGCTGGGCAGCTTTCGCCTTGACCTTGTCGGTCTCGGACTGCACTGCCGGGTTTTTACCCTTACCCGCCTTCTTGCTCTGGGCCTTGCCTTGATGTCGTTCGGCCGTGGCCTCAGCACGTTTCGACCGCTCGGCTTTTTTTGCCTGGGCGTTCGTGGCAAGCCCCGCTTTAACCAACTGATCTCTTAAACTTTCGGACACCTTTGTCGCTACTCCTGTATCGCTGTATTCAGTTTACCGAAACTCGGGCCGAACTATCGCCCCTGATAGACCGGCGGGCGCTTTTCGATGAAGGCACGCATACCCTCCTTGGCGTCCTCGGTACGAGAGCAAAGCACCTGATTACGGTTTTCAACGGCAATCGCGGCCTCAAGACCCGGTGCGTCTATGGCAACGTTTAAGCCGTCCTTGGTCAGACGCAGGCCCATGGGCGAGGCCAAGAGCATCTCGTCCGCATACCCCTGGGCGGTTGCAAGAAGCTCGGTTTCAGGCACCACCTCTGAGACTAGGTTCGTCCTCAGACACCGCTGCGCATCAATGAATTTCCCTGTAAGCATGAGTTCGGATGCAATGGAAGTACCCACCAGGCGGGGCAGAAAATAACTGGTGCCCATATCGCAGGCAGATAATCCCAGCTTAATGAAAGCCGCATTCATTTTCGCGGTCTCTGCTGCGATACGCACATCACTGGCTAGGGCAAAGGCGAAGCCTCCGCCACAGGCTGGGCCTTGAATCATGCTGATGATCGGCTGGGGGCATCGACGCATCTTGACGTACACCTCGGCCAAATAGCCTTGAAACCCCATACCCGCTCCGAAGGGACGGGGCACCGATGAATCACTGGCGGCCTTGATATCCAAGCCCGCACAAAATGCCTTACCGCGGCCACCCATCAAAACCACCCGAGTCTGATCGTTTTCCAGCAGGTGATCAAAGTAGTGCCGCAGTTCAGTGACCATTGGGGTGGTGATCGCATTCAGCGCATCCGGCCTGTCGAGCCACAGGGTGTCCACCGCACCATGGCGCTCGACACTTAGGGTTTCGTATTGATCTACTTGCATATCATTGTCTCCAGTCGACATCCAAAACTCTTCAGCAGAATCCCAAAGCTTAGGCAGGGGCGCTGGCGAATACCAGCGTCGAAGACGCCTGCGCACGGGTACCCAAGCAAGGGCATCTTTTGGTAGCGTTAGGCTGAGAAGGAAAGGCAAAACGAGGGATGGTTATGGCTGAGGCATCTTCAGAGATAACAGTTAACGGACTGCATCACTTGGCACTGGTGTGCAAAGACATGGCACGCACGGTGGACTTCTATACCAAAGTGCTGGGATTCAAGTTGAAGAAAGGTTTCGATCTCCCTGGCTATGGGCAGCATTTCTTTTTCGACATGGGCAATGGTAGCGAATTAGCATTTTTCTGGTTTAACGATGCAGAACCCGCACAGCCCGGTGTGGCGTCTGTGAAAAACATCGTCGGCAGTCGTCAGGGCAACATCAGTTCCGCCCACGGCTCCATGAACCATGTGGCCTTCAGTGTCTCCGCCGATGACATCGTCGCCTATCGTGAGAGGCTGGTCGCCAAGGGTGTGGACTGCACACCGGTTGTTCCCCATGACGATGTGGTCACCGGCGCAGAAGCTGCCGATTACCCAGAAGCGCCACAAAGACCTTGGTTACAATCGTTCTACTTTTTGGACCCGGACGGAATCATGCTGGAATTTTGCGCGGACCTGCAGCCTGGCTTGGCTCATGCTGACCTGCCGGTAAATGCTCAGGGATTCAAGGCAGACGGCAGCAAAATCACCGGTCTTTGAGCGCGAGCTCTGTCGATCAAGATACCCGAAGTGATTAAGTCGCTGGAGGGTGGGGGTGTATCGTCCAACGAAGCGTATCCGGGGCTTCGCCGTCCACGGCACAACTCAGATCCATGAAGGTTCGATGCGAGTGAATGGCACCGCGCCACAGCTCGATCCAAGACGCCAAGAGATTCTCGCGCGTCGAACCGTCCAGACCTCTTGCCACACGCATGCCTCGCTGCAGGACGATAACGGAGCCGTCGGTTTGCGCTGCTACTGAACACTCGTCCCCCATACCAATCATCATAGACTGCAAAAAATCTGCAGCATCCTGAACGCTGCCGTCCACAGCACCCACCTGACCGCCCATAACCGGATAATGTTGCAGGCCGGTGAGACGCGCCGACCGTTGCGCCAAGGCTTGGGCCCGCTCGGCACCGACAACCTGACTCAGGGCGGCTATCCCGTTACGAATGTACTCCAGCGCATAATTGCGATTCGCCTTCGCCAATCGTTCTTCGTTCCATTGATTGTCCGGCGGTGCTGGCTGGGCGCTGGGGTCAAAACCCGGCACAGATTCGTTGGGGGCGAACTGCAGGCGCTCTTCCGGCGCAAGGTCATGGGTATGCTCCTTAAAGTAGCCACAGAGTCCAAATTGCCCGGTGACGTCTTCAGACACGCAGACAAAGCCCAGTCGCGGATTGTTCAAGCTAACGCCATTTTGGGCATACCAACCGTCTAAGAAGCCCCTGCTGGCTTCCACAGGAATACCGCAGATCGCTGGACCCGCGTACATCCAGCGCGGGTAGCGAAAACGAACCCACGCCTTGCTATCGGATTCGGCCATGTATTCCACTGCAACCCCACCAACGCCGTTGGAGAGCACGTGGTATTTGGCACAAGCGACGGCATGAGGCAGCCCGTCGAGTCCTAGCTTGGCAAAACTCGAGAGAAATTTTTCTTCGTGTTGACGACGGAACAAGCGAAACATCCAGTCGTAGACAACCTGCCGACTCTCTTCTACCGCCACCATCAACTGCAGGCCCAGGAAGTACTGGTGATGTAGCTCAGCCTGGGCTCCTATGGCATCGATCTGCTTGTTCATAGTTCTTCCTCTTTGGTTAGGTTCGAGACGACAACCAACCGACAATAAAATCAGCCACCTCGTCTCTTGCGTTGCCAGGCTGCTGCAGATAATGATCGCCAGCCACCATCTCCAAATGCTTATCCTGAGCACCCAAGCCATCGAATATGGCCTTGGCATCGGAAGGAAAGACTCCAGTGTCTGCATCGCTTTGAACCACCAGTGACGGCACTCGAATTCGTGTCAAATGCTCCTCACCGCTGCAATGGGAATCTGTCAGGCTCCACATCGAAAGCCACGTGCGCAGCGTATTGGTCAGGCCAATACCGCGTGGACTGTAGTTCGCCGTTTTCGGATCGCCGGCATAACAGACCCCTACCTGACGATTGGAAGGATCAAGATTACCATCCGTCAGTCGCAGATCTGCCCAGGTCCGATACAGATTAAAAGCTCGGTCGAACATGCCATGCGGACGAATACGGGCCAGTTCGTCGTGACACCATCGAGTGATCCGATGATTGCGCTGCTCCTGAGCCAAACGGTAGCGGGCCACGAAGTCGGCGGAGTAAGGCGGTCCGTGTATCGGATCGTACATATTCAACTCGGCAACAACGCTGCTGGGATCGGTTTCATCTGCCACCGACGGGTCGAACCATGCGGTCAATACCTCTGGCCGGCCACCATGAGCGCAGAGCGAGACGTAAATATCTGCGGAAGGCAGATGATGCAGCGCCTGAGGAATTTTCATACCCGGCGTCGGCTGCATGGTGACCCCTGCCGATTGGGATTGGTAGGCCGCCATCAGCGAACCACCACCGGAATTACCCAATAGCACGACGATCTCTACCCCGGCTTCAGATTTCAGCCATTGAACTCCAGCACCGATATCAATCAGCGCATGCTCGAGCAAGAAAAACGGTTCGTTACCGCGAAATCGGGTATTCCAACCCAGAAATCCAAGACCTCTAGCAGCCATCAAGTCGCCCAGATAGTGCTCGCTAAAGTCGACGTTGTAATGGGTGGCAATAAACGCCACCTTGGGTACTTGGCCCTTGGGCCTGTGGTACAAGCCCTGACAGGTGTTGAAGCCCGCACCGTTACGCTGTCCAGTCGCCGAAACCAGTGATACGAATTCGCGTTCAATCGATGTCATTTACTGCTCCCCCCGATGGGCTAGAAAATGTTTAATCCGGTTGCAGGGTAATCACCACCAACTTGCCGTTAAGCCACAGAGGCAGCCAGCTTGGTGCCTTCGGGCGCAGTCGGGCGAACACATCAACAACGTACTCAGGATCATCGAGCACGACCTGAGCGTGCCCGCTCAACCGTTGGCCCTGTATCACCATCTCCACGGGTTCGCTCGAGCTCTGAAAAGCGCGCCACCAGCGGCCGTCAATACCCATAAAAACCAAGTCGTCTTCGCGCAGATAATTCACCGGGTAGACGCGACCATCGGCCAAGAAAATGATCATTGTGCGTGCAGCGCGCTCGCCCTGGGGATTGGCTCGGATCTCCTCAACGACCTGAGCGTTAACCTGCTGAGTACGGACGGGCAGCCAGGCCAACAAACCCACCAGAACCACAAGACCTAAGGCAAGCCACGCACGGGGTTTACGCAGCCACGTAAAGAGCACGCTCAGCCACCCTCGATACGAGGAATCAAAAACACTTCTGCACCGGAAGGAATGGGCTGGGTCCAGTCATCACGAAATATCTGACCGTCGATCGACACGGCGACGCCGCGATCGAGCAACTGCTGAAAACTGGGATATCGATCCGTCAGCGAAGCCATCATCTCAGCGATGGTCTCGGCCTGCACCTCGACGGTGCTGCCGGGACCATCTGTCAGCTGAAACGTACTGCTCAGGCTAACCCGCATTGTCCCGTTCATCGATGGCCGCCAACACACGTGGAGGCGACATCGGTGCATGAGTCATGCGGACACCCGCAGCATTGGCTATGGCGTTACCCACCGCAGCCAATGGCGGAACAATCGACGTCTCACCCACACCGCGCACACCGTAGGGGTGCAAAGGGTTGGGAACTTCCAAAATCTTGGTGTCGATGAAAGGAAGGTCCGAGCAAACAGGTATGCGGTAATCCAGAAAGCCGGGATTCTGCAGACGGCCGTCGTCGCCGTATATGTATTCCTCATTCAACGCCCAACCGATGCCCTGCGTGGCGCCGCCTTGGAATTGACCTTCAACATAGTCCGGGTTGATCGCCTTACCTGCATCTTGGACGACAGTGTAACGAACGATGGTTGACCGGCCGGTTTCTGGATCTACTTCCACATCACAGATGTGGCTCGCAAAGCCCATGCCCGCGCCGTCAGCAACTACTTCGTTATGACCCGCTATCGGTCCGCCAGTACGACCGGATTTGGCCGCAATCTCTTTTAACGATAGCGGAGGCAAATTTCCGTGGCCTTTGCCAGTGGCAACAGCCTGACCGTTTTCCCAGACCACATCGTCTACGGGAACACCCCACATTTTCGCCGCACGCTCTTTGAGAACGCCGATGGCGTCCCGCGCCGCAAAGACTGTGGCCATACCCGAGGAAAACGTTCCACGACTGCCTTCGGTCATGTCGTTATGACCCAAAGATGTGGTGTCGGCGATATTCGCTCTCACCTGCTCATAAGGAATGCCCAACTCTTCAGCGGCAATCATCGCCATGGAAGATCGCGATCCGCCCACGTCTACCGTGCCTAAGGTGAGGTTCACCGTACCATCCACACCGATGTTCAAATCGGTGCAGGTCTGGCCGCCAATATTGAACCAGAATCCACAAGCAACGCCGCGGCCCTGATTTTTCTTGAGCTTCGCGCGCATATGCGGATGGTCTTTGACGGCTTTCAACGTGTGCTCGATACCAATCGGCCCATAGGTCGGTCCGTAAGGGGCTACCGTGCCTTCTCGCGCGACATTTTTCAGTCGCACATCGATAGGCTTCATACCGATCTCCTTCGCGAGCACGTCAATGGTGCTTTCTACCGCAAAGGCGGCCATGGGCGCAGAAGGAGCTCGATAGGCCGCTACCTTGGGCCGGTTTACAACCACGTCCCAACCAATGGATTTGTTGTTTTTAATGTCGTAACAGGCAAACGCCGTCATACATGCCAGCATGGCCCAGTTGCCGGGGAAGGCACCGCCCTGGTAACGAAGCTCTGCAACCGCGGCGGTGATCGTGCCGTCTTTCTTAGCACCCATCTTGACGTCAATGGACGTAGAGGAGGTCGGACCCGTGCCGCGAAAGACTTCGTCGCGCCCCATCACCAGCTTCACCGGCCGGTTTGCCTTGCGCGACAGCGCCAGTGCCACAGGCTCGCCCCAAACGTGGGTCTTGCCACCGAAACCACCACCGATCTCAGACGACGTCACCTTCAGTTTGGCAATATCCAAACCCAACAGCGATGCGCAGACGTTGCGGAAAACGAAGTGTCCCTGAGTTGTCACCCACAGCTCGGCGGTACCATCGGGATTCACCGACGCCAAACAAGCATGAGGCTCGATATAGCCCTGATGGGTTTGCTCGGTTTTGTAGGTTTTTTCAATAATGACATCGGCTTCGGCAAAGCCTGCATCCACATCGCCGTAACCCATTTGGGTTCTGGCCGCGATATTAGACGGCTTCGTTGGAGCCGGCTCAACACCCCGAGTCATGATCCGGTCATGAATCACCGGTGCGGATTCCAGCATGGCCTCATCCACATCCGTGACATGGGGCAGCTTCTTGTACTTCACGTCGATCAGCTTCAATGCCTGGGCGGCCGTTTGCTCATCCACGGCTGCCACGGCTGCCACGGCGTGGCCGTCATACAGTGCGCGGCCTCGCGCCATGCAGTTTTCCAAAATATCAGCCAAACCCTGATCGCCGCCGGTCAAATCCGGCATATCCTCAAAGGTAACCACAGATTTAACACCCGGTAGCTTCTCCGCCTTGGCTGTATTGATTTTCAAAATCTGAGCATGCGCATGAGGCGAGCGCAGGACGCGGCCTACCAATTGTCCCGGTGCACTGGCGTCTGCACCGTAGCGCGCCTTGCCAGTGACCTTGTCGATACCGTCGGGACGATTGAAACGCTCCCCGACCACTTCATATTTTTTGTCTACGTACTTTTGATCGTGACCCATTGTTCTTTCCCTCTATATCCGGTGATAGTGCCTAGCGGCCTTTTTTGCTGCGCTTGTCCTTGCCGCGCATTTCCTTGGCGGCGGCTTGAACGGCATGAACGATCTTGTCGTAGCCAGTACAGCGGCAGAGATTGCCTGCCAGGGCGTAGCGGATCTCGGTTTCATCCGGGTTGGGGTTGCGGTCAAGTAACGACTTAGCCGCCACCAAAAAGCCGGGGGTGCAAATACCGCATTGCAGGGCGGCATGATCAATGAACTTCTGCTGCAATAGGTGTAGCTCGCCGCCTTCTGACAAACCTTCTACCGTAGTGACTTCTCTGCCCTCGGCCTCAACGCCAAGCACCAAACAAGAACACACCAAACTGCCATCCAAGGTAACACTGCATGCACCGCAGTCGCCGGTACCACAGCCTTCTTTGACGCCAGTCAAACCAACACGATTGCGCAGTGCGGTCATCAAACTTTCATCGGTGGGGCAGGCAAACTGCACCGGATCACCGTTCACTGTTGTCGAAACTAATGTTGCGTTGCTCATAGGGCGCCTCCCGCGCGTTGAAATGCGATTTTAGCGGCGCGCTTTGCCAACACACCAGCAACACGGGTCCGGTACTCGACCGTTCCACGCTTATCATTTATCGGGTTACAGGCAGCACTACAGGCCGCAGCGAGCTTATCTAAGGCCGCGTCGTCCAGCTTGCTTCCCACCAAGGCTTTCGCGCCAGCGGCTACCACTACTGCGGTTGGAGCCACAGCACCGAGTACGACCTTGGCTTTTTTCACTACGCCACGCTCCAGCTTGAGGCTGATCGCCACGCCAACAACAGCGATATCCATCTCCGTACGCGGAATGAATCGAAGGTACGCGTCGCCGGTTCGCGGTTCGGGCTTCGGCAACGTGATGGCTTCGATCACTTCGCCCTTGGTTAAGCAGGTTTGACCCGGTCCTAGAACGACCTTTTCAACCGCAACCGTGCGCTTCTTCTGGGGACCGACGATAACCGCCTTGGCACCCGCCGCAATCATTGCCGGCACGCTATCCGCGGCTGGTGACGCATTACACAGGTTACCTGCGAGCGTCGCGCGGCCTTGAATCTGATCCGAACCAATCAAGTTGGCCGCTTCAACCACGCCCGGCCATGCGGCCTTCAGTGCCTTGTGCTCACCGATTACGGAGCCGGATACCGCCGCACCGATGGTAAAGCCCTTCGCGGACGTCTGGATCTCATCGATTTTTGGAATGCGCTTGATGTCGACGACCAGGTCCGGTTCGACCATGCCCATCTTCAGTTTGACTAGTAAGTCTGTGCCGCCCGCAAGCAAAAAGGCTGCGCCTTTTTCTTTACTCAACAGGCCAGCTGCTTCCTTAGCGGACGCAGGTGTTGCGTATCTCATGTTTTCCCTCACTTAATTAATCCCCAGTGCAAAATAGTCTCAGAAAATTCGCTTGGGCGCACTCTTCTCTGGTGACTTGTAAGCTGTTTAGGTGACGAGCGGTTCCGGAAGCATAAAGGCAAAGAACAATGAAGAAACGATCATGGGCTGGACTCCTTTTACTGGGATTCGTCGTGCTGACCGGTACTCTTTTTTTCGAGGGGGATCTACCCGCAGCGGCTGTCGACGCTAAGTACAGCAACGACAATTCGCAATTCTTGACGCTGGCCAACGGCACCCGCGTGCACTATCGCGACGAAGGCAATGCCGACGGCTTACCCGTGGTACTGATTCACGGCGCTATGGCGTCACTACATACCTGGGAAGGTTGGGTTGCGGCCTTGAGCGATGACTATCGGTTGATCAGCTTGGATCTGCCGGCCCATGGATTGACCGGTGCCGCGCCCGCTGACGCTGAAAATCCTTACGGCAGCGAAGGATTCAGCAACGCCATTCACGCCGTCACCGAGTCCCTTGGTCTCACATCCTTCGTTTTGGGGGGCAACTCCATGGGCGGCGGTGCGACCTGGCGCTACGCACTGGCCTATCCTGAGCGGGTTTTGGCCATGATTTTAGTTGACGCCGTGCCGCCAAACCGCGACTGGGGAGTCTCACCACGCACCGATGAGCCTAAAACGTCTGAGAAAAAAACAGCCCCCATCGGATTCAGTCTGTTAAGACAGCCTTGGTTCCGAGCCATCGCACGCTACTTTGACCCCGAGATGCTGATTGAGCAGGGACTTCGTTCTGCCTATAACGATTCACCCGTTGTCAACGAGGCCTTGGTTGATCGGTACTACGAGCTGATGATGCGAGAAGGCACCCGGGGGGCCATTTTAGCCCGCAGCGGCGGCTGGAATGCCCCCCCGGTTGATTTGTCGCAACTGACTCAACCCACACTGGTGATGTGGGGCGCAATGGACAGCGTCATCCCAGTATCCGTGGCCTATCAATTCAAAGCCCACTTGCCGAACAACTGCACCATCGTTTATTCGGACTTAGGTCATATCCCGATGGAAGAAGCCCCAGACCGAACAGCAGCCGATGTCTCAGAATTCTTGGCTCATCACTTCGGGCAGCGAACTCAGTCTTGGCGGCCAATCCAGACCTGCTTGGAATAAGCGCAGCACTCGCCCTGCTGGTTGAACAGCGCGGTACCGGCAAAGTGTTTTTTACCTTCCATCTCGATGCACCAGCCGGTGATCACAATCTGGTCACTAGCGCGCACTGGGCTTAGCACCTTGGCGGTCATACGCCCCAGCAGGCCGGTACGAATACCCTCTGCGAGGTAAGCAAACTGGCCCGGGCAATCCAACGCTGCCCAGATCATTTCGGCGGGCAGGAAACCGTTTTCGTCTTGGAACGCGACATCGGGCTGCCAAGCCGCTGCGACGCCTTGGAACCCTGGCACCGGCGCGGCAAAGACTCGCAGGCCCTGGTCCGCCGCCACATCGGCCCCGCAACAAAAACAAATGGGATGAAAACCAACGCCGCCCGACACGATGTTTTCAATGGTGGGGTCCAGTGCCGGGCTGTTGTCTTGCGCCGATAAGGCCTGGGCAAAAGTGGGTGGGTGAGGTACGTCCAGCGCCAGTTTCTTGGGCAATGCCTGGCCGATCAGCGTCTCTCCCACGTAGGCAGATGCCTGAGCATCATCAACCTGAATCTGCATGGGCGAGTCTAGGGGTGTTGGCGCACGCAGAGTCACCTCCACACCTTCCGCCGCGGCTAGTGGACTCAAATAGCCGGCTAGCAGACCACTCACATACCCGCCGTTTCCCGATTCCGGTGGACCTCGGAACTGTTGAGCAACTACAACACGTTGATTCATCAAAACCTCTGATGCAAAACCGCCAGTATACTCTGCAACGACCCGGCTTGACCTCTTGCCAACACCGGTCTAAAACATTCGATGGATCAAATAGGGAGAGATCAGATGGCAGCAGTACACGGTTACACATCGATTCAGGTGGACAGCCTGACACCTCACATCGGCGCACAGATCAGTGGTGTGGCCTTGGGGGACGCCCTATCCAACGAGCAATTCAGCGAAATCTATCGAGCATGGTTAGATTGGAAGGTGCTGGTGTTCCGCGATCAAGAGCTCGACGGAGAACAGCACAAGGCATTCGCACGCCGTTTTGGCACGCTGCACGTGCATCCCATGCAGCACAGCTACGGCGGAGACCCTGAGATTCTGCGCGTCAAAACCACTAAGGACTCAAAATATACGGCGGGTAACGGATGGCATACCGACGTCACCTGCGATGAAATCCCACCCATGGCTTCTGCGCTATACATTACTGAAACGCCGGAACACGGGGGCGGCGACACGATGTTTGCGGACATGTATCTCGCCTACGACCTTCTCAGTGACACCATGAAGTCACTGCTGGATAATCTCACCGCAGTTCACGATGGCGCTCTACCCTACCTGGGGAACTACAAAGTTGCGCCCCCAGAAGGCGACGCCTACCCCAAAAACGAACACCCCGTCGTGATCACTCACCCAGAGACCGGGAAGAAGGTTTTATTTGTGAATACCGGATTCACATCCCATATCAAAGGCATGCATCCATTTGAGAGCAAGGCACTGTTGCACATGCTGTTCGATCACATCCATAAGACCCACCGGCTCACTTGCCGGGTGGCTTGGGAGCCAAACACTCTTACGTTGTGGGATAACCGGTGTACTCAGCACCATGCGATTTGGGACTATTACCCGGCAAGCCGCTACGGTGAGCGGGTATCCATATTGGGTAACAGTCGACCGGCCGCGGCCTAGGGCAGCACGCTAGTCCGTTTGCGCGCCTTCAGGGGCCACCAATCGCAGCAGCTCATTTTCGCGATCTTGTCCCAGATTGGCCAATATTGGCAGCATCAGATTGGGTATGAGAGACAGATAGTCTGTCTTCGAACCCCGACTGTCCAAACGCGCCGACCAGACGGCCCCATCCCGGGGATCTACCGCCTCAGCCGCGCTCTCAGCCTTGTCAGCGCCCGCTTCTGTGACAGTAATGTCCTCGCGAATCACCAGCTGAAATGTTCGCTGATAGGTGATTAGAGTCGCACCTTGGCCAATAGTGCAGCTACGCCAGTAACCATAACCTGAGCAAAACGTTGGCATGTGGGAGTGGTCGACCCGTTGGTCTGTGGATTCGAACCACCACTCGACGACATAGGCCTGATCGCCGCAAGAGGTATCAAATCCGGCCTCGCCAAACATGCGTTGGATGGTTTTACTGCCATTGATTCGCTTTGGATCTAAGCTAGGCTCATGCACGCAAAAGCCGCGGCTGCTATCGATGTCGGTCAGAGTACTGCTGTTCAGATAAGCACTGGGTGCGAAGGACGAGCAACCTGCCAACAATAACGCAAGCACAGGTAACCCCAGACGCAGAGCGGTGAACCTTGTCAACATGGGCGAACTCCTTTCATCAATTTCGATTGATCTTATCATTCCCGCCCGACAATGCATGCGCAACACCCCTGACAACTTGACCTCTATCCGTCGGAAAAGGTTAGATGACACGATGGAACACACAAACGCGGCTGAAGAAAATGCCCCAGTGAATTTTCACTGGCGCTGCAAGCATACTTGGCGACAAGCGTCATCGAACACACTGTGGTGCCTGCTTGGCTGCGCCATTGGCGATCTCGGCACCATTGCCTATTTTCAGTATACAGGGACTCCGTGGCCAGTATGGGCCATCATGGCCTTGGCCATCTGCAATGGCCTGATAACATCCATCATGCTCGAAACCATTATTTTGCTGCGTCAAATGCCGCTGCGCCTGGCATTCAAAACCGCAATCGGTATGTCACTTATCTCCATGATTGGCATGGAATTGGCGATGAACCTTGTGGACGTTGCCGTGACCGGTGGGGCCATGCTGACAGTCGAAGTCATCCCCCTCATGCTGTTAGCCGGTTTCCTGGCGCCACTGCCGTACAACTACTGGCGTCTCAAGGCACTGGGAAAAGCCTGCCACTGATACGCCAGCAGATGGCACCCGCCGCTACGCTACCCCTCGCCGTCTGCTGGTAGCGGATTTGTTAGCACATAGAGGCGCCACTCCACCGACAACTGGCCAGCGATGACTTCAGCCAACTGTAACTCAGCGCCCTGCAGGTCTCTCGCGGAATTCATCATATCGAGCCAACTCTTGCTGCCGGTCAGAAACTGACGCGTATAAGACTGATAAACCTGTTCAGCCGTCCGCTGAGCCTCTTCCAACGCAGGCCGGCGCAAACCGAAGGATTTAAGCATCGCTAGGTCAGAACGAATGCGCTCACGAATGGCAAGCTGCTCGCTGCGACGCAATGCCAATGCCGAGCTCACGCCCTCACGCGCCTGAGCAATGCCCGAAAAGCTTGATAAGCCCGCACCAAACTGCGACCTGATACCGACCTGCACCCGACTGTCTGGCCTAAAGTCGTCAAATTCCCGTTGGAACTGCACGTAAATTTCGGGGCGCGTCGTAGAACGCTGCCCCTTCACTGCCGCTCGGGCCGCTTTTATATTTGCCTCCGCGCGTTGAATGCTCGGCGAGTGCGCTAATGCGCCGATCAGCAAGGCTTGATCGCCTTGCGCCAGCTCAGGAGGCGGTTGCCGAGGTGCCGCCGCCAGCATCGCGCTGCTCAGCTCTTGACCCGTCAGTACAGCAAGCGTCGTTACCGCACTCGTTTCACCCGCAGCGGTGGCAGCTAATAGCGCTTTCACCGACTGCAGCCGGCCTCTGGCCAGCTCCAAATCGCTGCCCGTCGAGACGCCACCATCGAAGCGTCGCTGAACTCTTTCCAACAGCTCCTGATGCAAGGATTCACTGACCTCCAATGCCTGACGCTGCAGCGACGCCGACAGCCATTGGCCATAAATTCCAACCACGCGAAAGGCCAGCTCACGGCGACTCTCGGCCAGAGAGGCCGTTAACACGCTGACATTTGCATAGGCTGAATCCAATCCGGCACTCAGGCGGCCCCCGCTCCACAAAGGCTGGTCTAAACTCAACACCGTCGTGTAGCCATCGTCATCGTCATCAAACGCCCTCTCGTACGACACGCCCGGCGTTGGAAAGTACTGCCATTTCGCAGTTTTCACAGCCTGATGGCCAGCCCTCAAATCTGCCTTCCCTTGCGCGACCGAAGGATGCGTCCGAATCGCCTGCTGAATCAGGCTATTCAGGGTCAGTGAATTGTCGACAAAACGAGTTTCGCTGCTAGGCACCTGATCGATCGCTCCAAACACCGGCAATGCGACCAGCGATAACACGACAAACACGAATTGGAATCTTACATGGGGTATCACGAAACGGTTCCCTGTGGGCAATGCGGTAAGCCGTGCATTTAGACTTCACAACCGAAGGGGATACATTTCGTGCCGATGAGCGGTAGCTACATTCCGACGAACGGCTAAAAGTGGGTGTGACAGGGTCGAAAGACAACCGCCCTGTCTGGGGCTGACAGGGCCTTCGCTCTGGGGCGGGCTAGGCTTTGCGGGTTACCCGAACAGGTAAGTGGGTGTAGCCGTTCACGAATGACGAGAAGGTGCGCTCGGGTTCCGCTTGGACTTCGATTTTTTCAAACCGCTGCAGCAGTTCTTCCCACAAAATGCGCAACTGCAATTCGGCCAATCGATTGCCCATACAGCGATGCACGCCAAAGCCGAAAGACAGATGCTGGCGTGCATTTGGCCGCTCAATGTCCAGACTGTTTGGATCATCAAACACAGCGTCGTCGCGATTGCCGGAGGCGTACCACATAAGGATTTGATCGCCCTGCTTGATTTGCTTACCGCTCAGTTCAATGTCGCGATTCGCCGTGCGCCGCATATAGGCTAACGGGGTCTGCCAGCGAATGACTTCCGCTACCATTTGCGGAATCAGCTCTGGGTTAGCTGCCAGCTTGGCGAACTGGTCTGGGAACTTATTCAGGCTGTAGACACTGCCAGACATGGTGTTTCGCGTCGTGTCGTTACCGCCAACAATCAGCAGTAGCAGATTCCCGAGATATTCCATGGGCGTCAGATCTTTCGTGTCCGCCCCGTGAGCCATCATAGAGACCAAGTC